>Ga0180218_1000133_pt1 | contig 112036 bp, 105 predicted proteins | sample eDN3rd37CKraftBY_FD_151334 | JGI IMG/M metagenome (GOLD analysis project Ga0180218, IMG submission 151334) | Enriched backyard soil microbial communities from Emeryville, California, USA - eDNA 3rd pass 37_C Kraft BY (version 2) (version 2) | ecosystem: Environmental > Terrestrial > Soil >... | reverse complement strand
GCCGGCATGCGTTCGAACAGGTCGATGCTGACCCCGGGATCCTGCGCAGTGTCGGACTTCATGAGCGCATCGGCGGCGTAGATACCGGCGGGGCCGGCACCGACGATGGCGACGCGAAGGGGACGAGTCTGATCGGTCATCAGGGGTCAACTACCTCTTCGGAGAACGGACGGACGTGATTCAGCTTAATTTAGGTTGCCCTCTGATGGGCCGACACGGTGCCGCGGCAGACGGGCGGCGAGTGCGTGCAGAACGCAGCTGGGTGGGGAATCGCTTCAGCGACAACACATATGGGCAGACACACGACAGAGGTCGACGGCGAGACGTCGAACGAGGTGTGCGTAGGCCATGAACCAATTCCTACCTCGAGAGGGTTTATTGAGGCAAATGCGCCCCGACCGGCGGCAATCGACCTCCACCTAGGATCGGGGGCATGGCAGACAAGCGACCCGCACCCGAACCGGACCCCGACGAGCCCGAACGCAGCACCGCCGGACCGTTCCTCGGGGCCCTCGCCGTCGTGGTCGTGCTCATCCTCGTCGTCGTCGCCGGGCAGGTCTTCGGACCGTCCGACGAGTCCCTGAGCGACTCCGATCTGGTGTCCCGGACGGTCGACGACTACGTGCGAGCGCACAACGCCGACGACGACGATGCGATGACGCGGCTTCGCTGCGCCGAGCTGCCCGCCGATCAGGCTCCGCTCGCCGACGTCGACGGGGAGGCCACGATCGACAAGTTCGGCACCGTCGACATCGAGGGAGACCGGGGCCGCGTCGAGACCCGCACCACCGTCGACGGAGAGCAGGACACGGTCGTCTGGTCGTTGACGCGCGTCGACGGCGACTGGCGGATCTGCACCGCCTGATTCCCCGCCCGCCTCGCAGGCCCCGACACGTCTGTGGAAAGCTGGTGCGGTGAGCTACGCAGGTGATATAACGCCGCAGCAAGCCTGGGAGCTGCTGCAGGAAAACCCGGATGCCGTGCTCGTCGATGTGCGTACCGACGCCGAGTGGAAGTACGTCGGGGTCCCCGAGACCTCGTCCATCGGTCGCCGCACCGTCTTCGTCGAATGGGTCGGCTACCCGAACGGTGCGCCCAACCCCCGGTTCGTCGACGAACTGCGCGAGGCCGGCATCGAAAAAGGGCCGGTCGTCTTCCTGTGTCGCTCGGGGCAGCGTTCCATCGGTGCCGCCGTCGCGGCGACCGCTGCGGGCCTGACCCCGTCCTACAACGTTCTCGAAGGATTCGAAGGCGCCCTCGACCCCGAGGGTCATCGCGGCGCCCAGGGCTGGCGGGCCGCGGGCCTGCCGTGGAGGCAGTCGTGAGTGCAATTCCCCAGGGTGGCGCGTTCCAGCGGCCACTGCCCGATTCGGTGCGCCCTGCCACGGTCGGTGTCCGCGGCGGCCTGCTGCGCTCCGGATTCGAGGAGACCTCCGAGGCGCTGTACCTCAACTCCGGCTTCGTGTACGAATCGGCCGAGGCCGCCGAGCAGGCCTTCACCGGTGAGGTCGACCACTTCGTCTACTCCCGGTACGGCAACCCGACCGTGAAGATGTTCGAGGAGCGGCTGCGGCTGCTCGACGGCGCGGAAGGCGCGTATGCCACCGCCAGCGGCATGTCCGCGGTGTTCACCGCGCTCGGTGCGCTGCTCGGCCAGGGCGACCGCCTCGTCGCGGCCCGCAGCCTGTTCGGTTCGTGCTTCGTGGTGTGCAACGAGATCCTGCCCCGGTGGGGTGTGGAGACCGTGTTCGTCGACGGCGAGGACCTCGACCAGTGGGAGCAGGCACTGTCGGTGCCGACCACCGCGGTGTTCTTCGAGACCCCGTCGAACCCGATGCAGACCCTCGTCGACGTCCGCAAGGTCTCGGAGATGGCACACGCTGCCGGCGCGAAAGTGGTGCTGGACAACGTGTTCGCCACCCCGCTGCTGCAGCGCAGCCTCGACCTCGGCGCCGACATCATCGTCTACTCCGGCACCAAGCACATCGACGGCCAGGGCCGCGTGCTCGGCGGTGCCATCCTCGGCCCGAAGGACTACATCGACGGGCCCGTGCAGCAGCTCATCCGCCACACCGGTCCGGCGCTGAGCCCGTTCAACGCCTGGACGCTGCTCAAGGGCCTCGAGACGATGCCGCTGCGCGTGCAGCGCTCGGTGGACACCGCGCTCGAAATCGCCCGGTTCCTCGAGACGCAGGACGCGGTGAACTGGGTCAAGTACCCGTACCTCGAATCGCATCCGCAGTACGAACTCGCCCGGTCGCAGATGAGCGGCGGCGGAACCGTCGTCACCTTCGAGCTCGCCGCCGCCGAGGGCGAAGGCAAGAAGAAGGCGTTCGAGCTGCTCAACAAGCTGCGGATCGTCGACATCTCCAACAACCTCGGTGACGCGAAGTCGCTCATCACGCACCCGGCGACGACGACGCACCGCGCGATGGGCCCGGAAGGGCGCGCCGCGATCGGCCTGGCCGACGGGGTGGTGCGCCTGTCCGTGGGACTGGAGGATCCCCAGGATCTCCTCGAGGATCTCCAGCAGGCGCTGTCCTGACCTGGTAAGCCGTGGGCTACGCTGCGGGTGTCCTGTCACGCCGACAGGGCACCCGCTGCGTTTTCGGTGAAGCCGGTGCGAGTCCGGCGCTGTCCCGCAACTGTGAATCCCGTACCTCGGGTGAGCCAGGTCAGCCGGCGTCGCGGGCCGTACGTACTGGTCCTCGGACGAAGGACGGTGGCGTGCCGCAACGCATCCGTTGCAGCCGTGCTGTTTTCGTCCTCCGAGCAACGGAGGATGGCTGTGCCCCTCGACAACACCCGACGGTTGTGCGCCGCCGGCATCACGGTATTCGCCCTCTTCGCCGCCGGGTGCTCCGGTGGCGACGACACCTCACCCGCCGGTGAGACCGACTCGGCTTCCGCCGACGTCCCGCAGGCCATCGTGTCGTTGAGCCCGACCAGCACCGAGATGCTCTACGCCATCGGCGCGGGCGACCAGGTGATCGCCGTCGACGACCGGTCCGACTACCCGGCCGAGGCACCCGTCACCGACCTGTCGGGCTTCACCCCCAACGTCGAGGCGATCCTCGGATACGAACCCGACCTGGTGGTCTCCAACGCCGACACGGCGGATCTCGTCGCCGGACTCGAACAGGCCGGGGTCGAAACCCTGATCCTTCCGGCCGCAGAGGACTTGGACGACACCTACGACCAGATCGAGCAGCTCGGCGCCGCCACCGGACACGTCGGCGAAGCGGCCGAACTCGTCGCGCAGATGAAGACGGACATCGACGAGACCCTCGCCGGCCTCCCCGAACGGGAAACTCCGCTCACCTACTACCACGAGCTCGACAACACCTTCTACAGCGTCACCGACGACACCTACATCGGGCAGATCTACGGGATGCTCGGCCTCAGGTCCATCGCCACCGGTGGCGACGGCTACCCGCAGCTGTCGAACGAGTTCATCCTCGAACAGAACCCCGACGTCGTGTTCCTCGCCGACGGGCAATGCTGCGGCGTGACGCCGGAAGTCGTCGCCGCGCGCGCCGGCTGGAACGAACTCAGCGCCGTGCGCGACGGTCGCGTCTACGTCCTCGACGAGGACATCGCCAGCCGATGGGGTCCGCGCGTCGTGGATCTCGTGCGCGAACTCGCCGCGATCGTCGCGGCAGCACCGGCAGCCCAGCCCACACCGTGACATCGACGCCGCGCCGCCGCGCCCTCGTGCTGGGTGGCGCGGCGCTCGTTCTCCTCGCCGCGATGCTCCTCGGGATCCTGGTCGGTCCCGCGGGGCTCACCGCGCGCGGCGTCCTGCTCGACATGGCCGATGCGCTGCCGTTCGTCGACGTCGACTCCGGGTTGTCCACGCGCCAGCAGGCGATCCTGTGGAACATCCGCATGCCGCGCGTGGTTCTCGGTGCCGTGGTCGGCGCGATGCTCGCGATCGCCGGAGCCGCCTACCAGGGCGTGTTCCGCAATCCGCTCGCCGACCCCTACCTTCTCGGAGTGTCGAGCGGTGCGGGTCTCGGGGCGACCCTCGCCATCGTCGTCGGCGGCGCAGCCGGATTCGCCGGGGTGCCCATGGCCGCATTCGCAGGCGGTTTGCTCGCGGTGGCCGCCACGTACATGCTCGGACGCTCCGTCGGCACCGGGCGCACCGAAGTGGTCATCATCCTCGCCGGTGTGGCCGTCGCTGCGTTCGCCAACGCCATCCAGACGTTCTTCATGCAGCTGCACGACGACACGCTGCGTCAGGTGTATTCGTGGATGCTCGGTCGCCTGTCCACCGACGGCTGGTCCGACGTCCTGACAATCCTGCCCTACGTGATCGTGTCGGTCGCTGTCATCGCGCTGCACCGGCGGACTCTCGACGTCATGTCGGTCGGCGACGTCGAAGCGTCGAGTCTCGGCATCGACCCGGCCCGCGTCCGTCTGGTTCTGGTGGGCGTGGCCACTCTCGGCACCGCCGCCGTGGTGTCCGCCAGCGGGCTCATCGGATTCGTCGGCATCGTCATCCCGCACGCGGTGCGCCTCGTCGTGGGTCCCGGCCACCGACTGTTGCTGCCGCTGTCGCTCATGGTGGGTGCGGCCTTCATCGTTCTCGCCGACATCGTCGCTCGCACCGCGATGTCACCGGCCGAACTTCCCATCGGTGTCGTCACCGCCGCGATCGGCGCGCCGTTCTTCCTGTTCGTCCTGCGTCGCAGCCGGGGTGTCGCATGACCGTGACGTGTAAGTCTGTGTCGGCCAAACGCGGAGGAGTCGAGGTCCTCCACGACATCGACCTCGTCGTGTCCGCCGGAACGTGGGTGTCGCTCGTGGGCCCCAACGGTTCGGGCAAGACGACACTGCTGCATTCGATCGCCGGACTGGTCGCCGCGACCGGCGACATCACCGTCGCCGGCGTGACGCCCCGCAAGTCCGGTCGACGCGCGGTGGCGCGGGCGGTCGCGTTGATGCCGCAGCGGCCGATCGTTCCCGAAGGGGTCACGGTGCGGGAACTGATCCGGCTCGGACGCACCGCCCACATTCCGCGTTTCGGCAGCGAGAAGCCGCATGATCTGGAGATCGTCGACCGGGTCATCGCCCGGCTCGAACTCGAAGACTTCGCGCCCCGCTCGGCAACCGAGTTGTCCGGCGGAGAACTGCAACGAGTGGTGCTGGCGCGCGCACTGGCGCAGCAACCCGACGTGCTCCTGCTCGACGAACCCACCAGTGCCCTCGACATCGGTCACCAACAGCAGGTGCTCGACCTCGTCGATTCCATGCGGTGCGAGGAGAACCTGACGGTGATCGCCGCGATGCACGATCTCACGTCCGCGGCCCAGTACGGCCAGCGCCTGGTCCTCCTCGACCGAGGACGCATCGTCGCCGACGGACCGCCCGCCGAGGTGCTCACCGCCGACCGGATCGCGCAGGTGTACGGGGCGCGGGTCGAAGTGCTCGACCGTCGTGACGGCCGGGCGGTACTGCCCCTGCGGGAACGGGAGGACGCGTGATGGAGGTCGTACTCCTCGGGACGGGTGCCGCCGACGGGTGGCCCAACCCGTTCTGCCGTTGCCTCTCGTGCCTCGACGCGGAGCGGCGCGGTGAAATCCGCGGGCAGACAGCGGCTCTCGTCGACGACGTGCTGATGCTCGACTGCGGGCCCGAAGCGCCGCGGGCGGCGGTGCGCGCGGGCCGGACGCTGGCCGGGGTGCGGCACCTGCTGCTCACCCATTCGCACGCCGACCATCTGGGACCCCAGGTGTTGTTGTTCCGGTCGTGGATCGAGGCGGGGCACGAACTCGAGGTGATCGGTCCGGTCGATGCGCTGGACGTGTGCCGTCCCTGGGTGGGGCCGGACGATCCGGTGCGCTTCGTCCCGGTGGCGGCGGGCGACCGTCTGGCGGTGGGGGAGTACGACATACGGGTCCTTCCAGCGCGCCACCGGGTATTCCGCGACGGCGATGCCGTGCTCTACGATCTCGCCGATGCGCGCGGGTCGCGACTGCTGTGGGCATGCGATACGGGAGTGTGGCCGGCGGAGTGGTTCGACGGCGTGCGCGGCGCGGGGTACGACGTGGTGTTCCTCGAGGAAACATTCGGTGACCGATCCGATCTGTCCGACGGGCATCTCGGGTTGCCGGAGTTCGCGACGATGGTCGAGGGAATGCGCGACGTCGGTGCGATCACGGACACGACGGATGTGGTTGCGGTGCATCTCGGTCACCACAATCCCGTGATGGCGGAGCTCGGGGAGCGGTTGCGTAGAAGTGGCGCCCGAGCCGGGCGCGACGGTGAGGTGGTGCACGTGGGCGGCGGCAGTCGGGGTGGGGGACATCGGACGCTGGTGCTCGGTGGTGTGCGGTCGGGGAAGTCCCGGCACGCGGAAGAGTTGTGTTCCAAGTTCCCGTCGGTCACGTACGTGGCGACGGGCGGTGTCCGCGAGGGTGACGCCGAATGGGCGCAGCGGGTGGCGCTGCATCGGGACCGGCGACCGGATACCTGGGCGACGATCGAGACGGTGGACGTGGCCGACGTATTGCGGTCGGCGACGACGCCACTGCTCATCGACTGCCTCGGTACGTGGCTCACCGCGCGCTTGGATCTGCACGGTGTGTGGGACGGAGCAGACGTCGCCGCGGTCGACGCGGATATCGACGAATTGCTCAGCGCGTGGCAGGCGTGTGCGGTTCCGGTCGTGGCTGTCACCAACGAGGTGGGTAGCGGTGTGGTTCCGGCGACGGCGTCGGGCCGGCTGTTCCGAGATCTGCTGGGCCGGCTCAATACCCGTGTGGCCGAGGTGTCGGACGCGGTAACCCTCGTAGTCGCGGGCATTCCTGTTTCCTTGCGCTGACCGCTAATACCATGGATGCGTCAATGGAGTCGAGATCTCTGATGTGATCTTGCTCCGTACCTTCGGCGACGTCTATGAAATCGTTATGTACATCGATCGTGCACAATACCCGGTCATTTTCCGAAATTTCTTGGGATAACTGTTCTTCGGGTGAGGATCTGCACCCCATTCGACCTGCGCGTATCTAGGAATCTAATTGTGCAAACGACTGTTTCTAGATTTCTGATACACGAAATATGAATGGCGTAACAAACGTGGCGTTTGTACGCATAATTCAAGCGTCCGTCAAACGCGCCTATTCGCGCTCCCATGAGAATGGAAACCCGATATGACCACAGCTGACCAGACTCAGAAGCGCCGCAAGGTCCGCGCAATCCTCGCTTCGGGCCTCGTGCTCGGCGTGGGAGCGGCCGTCACCCTCGCTGCCTGGAACGACTCCGTGTGGGGCAGCTCGATCTTCGGAACCGGTGACTCCCAGTGGAACCTGCAGGGTTACACCGAGGCCGCAGGTGACTGGGACGACTTCGCCATCGAAGGCGAGGCCGCAGCGATGACCTTCGTCCCCGACAACGAGGCTCTGGTGCCGGGGGTGCCGGTCTACAGCGTCTTCGGTCTGCACGAGGAGTTCGGCAACCTCGGGGCCACCATCGGCCTGTCGAAGGGCAACGTGACGGGAAGTACCGCCCTGGCCGGCCAGATCACCGTTACTGCAACCCTGGTGGACGGAGCGACCACTGCGTCCCCGGCGACATGTGACGGAACGACCACCGGCACACAGTTGTTCAGCGGCCTCCTGTCCTCGGCTCTGGCGTCGGACACGTCGGCGATCACGCTCGCTCCGGAGGGCTACGCCTGGGTCTGCTTCACGGCCGAGTTGAGCAGCGGCATCGCGGGTGATCTGACCCTGCAGAATCAGACCGCCACCGCCACCTGGGTCTTCAACGGCCAGAGCGTTTAACCCCCCAATGCTTGTGCCTCCCGGAGGGTGCCGGGAGGCACAAGCTGTCGTCTTCGTCTTCCTAGGATGGTCCGTACCGCCGTGCACGCCATGGTCGAACACAAGCCGCGCAGAACCGTCTGGTCGCGCATCGAGAACGCGCTGCTCAACCTGCTCGCCGCGGGTGGCGTGGTGTGCATCGGTTTGGTTCTCGCCGCGTTCTTCTTCGACATCTCGCTGATCCTGTTCAAGACGGGTTCGATGTCCCCGACCATCCCACAGGGCTCGATGTCTGTGGTGCAACGTATTTCGGCGGACGACATCAAGATCGGCGACATCGTCACCGTCGACCGCGAAGAAGGCGAACTGCCCGTCACGCACCGCGTGATCGCCGTGTACCCCCAGCGTCCGGGCGAGGCGCTCATCGAGATGCAGGGCGACGCCAACCCCAGCCCCAGCCCCGACCCTGGCCCCTACCGGGTTACCGAGGTCCGCAAGGTGCTGTGGTCCGTCCCCGGCGCCGCATCGGTCATCATGTGGTTCTCGGATCCGATGATCCTCGCCGCCCTCACCGTCGGCTGTGCCGCTCTGGTGCTGTGGGCGTTCTGGCCCCGGAAGAACGAGGCAACCTCTGCATCTGCTCAGCATGCCGATTCGAAGGAGCAGCAATGACGAACTCCAGGTCGCTGCGCCTGCTCGTAGCGGTACTCGGCGTGCTCACCGTGGCCGGCGCCGCGATCTTCAACATTGGATTCGTCGGGCAGACCCTCGCGAGCTGGACCGACCGCGTATTCGGGGGATCGACGTATGGGGTGAATGCAGCATCGTTGCAGGGTTATGCACATGCGCTGGGCGGTAGGTTCCAAATCAACCGTCTCGTGAGTTCGGAGACCGTGGGGGGTGCGACTGCGGAGAGATTCGCAACGAACACAGGGACAACGCAAACACCGGCCACGGGTTTCACCCAGTACCATAGCGACGGGCTACTCGGAATCGTTGCGACGGAACTCGACTCCGCAGTGTGCGCTTCCTACCTTTCTTCGTCGGATACCTGTGCGGACTACGGTTCGACTACCCCGCCGGTCCATTCGGTTGCCGTTGCGCGAAACCTCAAGACGAGCACGGGTGAATTTATTGGAGTCACCCGCTTCTTCTCCACGACCGGTGAACAATTCAAGACGACGGCCAGCTGCGTGCCGGGCACTGCCCCGACTGCCGGTGCGGTGCAATCGACCTCGGGTCGAATGTACGTGGGTGACAACACCAGCAACCCGATTGCCATTCCCATCGCGCCGTCCGGAGCCGGGACTCGGTCCCAATCGACGAGCAAGTCGTTCACATCCCTGGCTCGCTACGAGGTTGTGCTCACCCATACCAGAGTCCAGGAAGCCGACTACGCATCGTCGACTCTTCGGCTCAGAATGTCGGCCTATGCACTCGTGGTTGGTACTCATCAGTGGACACTCGATCTCGTGGTGCTCCACGCCGGTTGCGGGATCGGAACAGCAACGCAGCCGCTACCGAGCGTGAGCGCCGCTACGCCTGTTACGGCCTCGGCCGGCTTTGCGAGCGATACGCCACTGGCTTCGATGATGATGAGCCGGCAGACCGAAGCAACCACCTGTCCCACCGACGTCGACTCGACCGTTCCTGAGGACGAAGCGAACGTCGAGGAAGTTCACTTTGAGAACGTCGACATAACTCCGGTGGGTGGGGAGTCGGTCTCGGCAGAAGCGATTGATGCCGAACCTGTTGACAGCAGAGAAGTCCCGAATGAATCGGAAGCAGCCGACGACGTCACCGACAACACTACGGAACCGGTGTCTTGCGAGCCCGAGGGCGCAGATTCGACGGTGTTGTCGCCGGTCGACCTCCTTGTCGAGGAAGGAATCATCGGCGAAGCCGAACCCCAGTCGGAGCTCGCCCGTAGCGAGGAAGAAGGAGCCACGGACACCGAGATCCTCGCTGACGACGTCGACGCGCGCGACGTGGATGACGCCGGCGACGATGTGGAAGAGTCGGACAACTCCGAGGGCGATGCCGAACGGAGTGCCGAGGCGACCGACGAGGACAAGGCCGGCGAGAAGGGCGCAGACGTCGCGAAGGCCGACGGAGCGAAGGAAGCTGCGGACAGCGACAAGTCCGCAACGCGCGAGAGTTCGAAACCTGGCGACACCGAGGACGCCCCCGTCGCCGAAGGCACTCCGGAAACCGCCGCCCCGCTGAGTTCGACGAGTGCAGCTCCAGCTCCCGCCCCCGCGCCGGCTCCGGCTCCGAGCGGCCCCACCACCCCGAGCCGCGTGAGCACCGCCGCGCCGTTCACGATGGTCGCCACCGACGGCAGCGACGTCGGGGAGGCCACCGTCCGTGACATCTCGCGCACCGATGGTTGCGTCGCGGTGCTGCTCGACGTCACGACGTCCGACGGTTCCGGAACGACCACACTGAACGGTCTGCGTTCCAACGACTTCCGTGAGGTTCTCGCCGACGGCACCACCACGCCAGTCGGTTCCCCGACCGGGCCGTGCGCGGTGGACGCGCCGATGCCGACGTCGTTCGGGCCGAGCGCGACCTACTCGGGATGGGTGATGTTCGACGTCACAAACGGCGGCAACTCGGTGATGCTGCGGCCGGTCGGCACGGCAGGCTGGATCATCACCCTGCCGCCGGCACCGCCGTCGCCTGCGCCGGCACCGGTCGTCACCGCGACCCCCACTGCGGTCGAAACCGCGCCCGCCACCTCGACCCCCGCAACCACGGAGGAAACCGCACCAGCCGAAGAGCCCGTCGAGGAATAACGAGCCGAGCAGGAGGGGAGGGGCCATGCTTGCAGCTGCCCGTAGGGGAGGCCGCCTGATGGCGATCCTCGGCGTCGTCAGCACGGTCGCGGCGTGCAAGTACGGCTCCCACCTGCACCCGCAACCGAGCCAGGGTGGTATCCAGGCGAACTTCAGCACGAACCAGAGCGCGTCGGGGCCGTGGGGTGAGTACGCCACACAGCAGAGCGCAGGGCGCTTCGATTTCACGATCGACGCGCTCGCCCTGCAACCCGGCGAGCCGGTCTACGCGCCGATCGCGTTGCGCACCCTGCCCGCAGTAACCGCGCCGGTATCGGTCTCCCTGAGACCGCCGCTGACCACCCCCAACTCGGTCGCGGACGTGCTCAGGTACTCCGTTTCGGATGCGCCCGCTGCTTCGTGCAACGCCGCAGGTTTCGGGGTGGCGACGGTCGTCGACGACCTGCCGTTGTCGACGGGTAGCGGCACCTTCACGATGCAACCGAACACCATCCGCACCTTGTGCTTCCGTGTGGAAATCCCGGACGGCACAGCCCCACTCGACTTCGCCGGGCTGGCCGACACTGTGGCGGCGTGGGAGTTTCGAGTCCGAGGAGAGGATCCTCCGCGCCCGCCGAAGCCGGGCTTCGACAGATGCGGCGATCACCACCACTCGGCCTGGTTCGTCCGTAGTGGATTGCACTACGTGTACTGCTGGTCGTACTGGTGGAGGTGGTGGTGAGACTCTGTCTCGCCGAAGCGTGGGAAGGCCGCGTGGTGTGGGCCTGCTCGAGCGGCGGACTGGCGGGACCTCCGCGGCGGCAGTACATGGCGCGAAGTGGCTCGATCCGAAACTGCCTGCGGAACTCATCGGATCGGGCTCGCTGAGGTTTCGATCTTGCTCGTGGTGTCGACTTGGACCGGTGCATCCACCAGGCAGATTCCTTGTGTAACGCAAGCGGGCTGAAGATCCGTGAGATTGAATCCGTTGTGGTGCAACATAAGTGCGCACGGAATCTGGTGTCGAAGCGGAAGGAGCTGGAACTCGCGGATGGCGGTGCGCCGCCGGAGGCGCACACTCGTCTGCTGCTGATGCGTGCAGGGCGTCCGAGGTCGGAGAACCGGAGGACGGCGCGCATCATTGGACCGACCGGAAGCAGCGGACGCTCGACATCGACCGCTATGCGCTGTTGCCGAAGTTGGGGTGGGACGGTCATCCGCGTCGGCGCCGGCCTGTTGTACCACCGGCCGGCCGTTCTCGTCGAGCGGGTCCGCCGCGCCCTGCGTCGCACCGGTGCGTCCGTGTGACGCCGAGACCGGTGTTGGTTGCGGAATCCGGCGGACGATTGCATACAACCGGTACGACACGAAGTGTGTGCAACCGCAAGTAACATGGTTTTAACTTGTTGTGATGTGTCACTCTATAGGGCTTTGCTCTCCGGAGAGTGCCCAACGAGCACGAAAACAGCTACCGGACAGTAATATTCGCACTTCGGACACCGTTCCCGAGGCGAGTCGACTTGACCGGCTCTTTACGTAATTTTCACCGAAAGGTGATCTAGCTCACACCATGGAATTCATTAGTGGTGCTATTCACAACCCGTGTTATCGTTCGTCACGAACTGAGGCCGGAGGGTTCTGGGACGGCTACAGTGCCCTGTGGGGCGACAGTTGACCGCGCGTCGAAGTCCTTTGCGCAAGAGGACTATTCGCACGACGCGAAAAGCTGTGACACATACCAGTCGATCTCTGCTGCCCGGAGATCGGCGTGCTCGACCGTGCCCTCCGCGAGGACGGGCACCGCACACACCTGAGTAGGGGTACCAATTGAGCAAGAAGCACGCGTCCGGACTGCGCCGCGGCGCCCGGATCGGCAGCGTCGCCGCTGCCGCAGCCATCGCACTGGGGTTCCTGTCCGCAGGTGCGGCGAACGCCGATACCTTCGTTCCCCTGCCCGATGGTGAGATCGCCGATCCGGTCGGCAACGTCATCAAGCGCACGGAGGAGAGCGCACTGGTCTCGCCGTCCCTGGCCGGTAACGGCACGGGCCGCGTGGCGTGGGTGTCCGGCAAGGTCACGGTCGACGTCGCGAACATCAAGCTTCCGACCGAGGCCGGCAAGACCGACGGCAGCACGTCGAGCCTGCAGGGCACCAACAACTCCTCGACGCACAAGGTCTCGCGCATCAACACCGGCTACATCGTCGGCTGCCAGGTGGACATCAGCGGCCTGAAGGGCAACCTCGGGATCAACTTCAGCCTGGGTGGCACCGGCACCATGACCGGCAACCTGGTGACCGATGCGGTCACCGGTCTCACCTCGGTCGTCACCAACACGGTGAGCCCGTCCGCGTCGCTGTCGGTTCCGCTGCAGCCCGGCCAGGTCCGGTTCGTGCACATCGACGGCAAGGACATCACCAAGCCGAGCACCACCTACTCGATCCAGTACCAGGACGCCGAGCTCAGCCAGCAGGGTTGCGGCGGTCAGGCGCAGGCGCGGGCGTACACGGTCCTCGAGATCGTCGGCAACGACTACGTCAAGACCAGCCTGTACGGCCAGCCGTTCAGCATCGGCTGATCCTGCCGCCACCGGACTTTCCCGACTCCTCGCTCACGCGAGCAGCGACCCTCGAGAGAGAGAACATGAAGACCAGCGTGAAGAACGGCCTGCGCCGCGGCCTGAAGGCGGCCGGTGTCGGTGCCGCCATGGCCACCGCGATCGGTTTCGCCTCGGTCGGCGCCGCGAACGCCGACACGTTCGTGCCCCTGGAAGACGGCTCCATCACCCAGACGCTGCCGGACGGCACGACGGTCACCGTCAACCGCATCGGTGAGAAGGCGAACATCTCCCCGTCGCTCGGCGCCACCCCGACCCACCGCAACGTGTGGGTTTCGGGCCGTGCCGAGGTCAAGCTCGACGGACCCAGCGCCAAGGGCGGCCGGATCCAGCCCGGCTACGTCGTCGGCTGCCAGGTCAACATCACCGGTACCGGTGGCGCCGGCGCAACCGGCGGCACGACCGGCAACACCAACACGACCATGGACCCGAACACCGGTGCGATGACGGCGCAGACCGGCACGAGGAACGCCACCGGTGGTCTCAACGCCAACGTCGGTGTCACCCTGTCTCCCGGTCAGACCGTGAACTACCACGTGATCGACATCGAGCAGGAGAACGCGTTCGGCGACCGCGTCAACCGCCCGTTCATGACGTTCACCGGCAAGCAGGGCAGCGTCACCTGGGGTGACTCGACCCTCGGCATCACCGGTTGCGCCGGCCAGGCAGAGGCTCGCAGCTACGTGAAGGTCACCGTCACCTCCGACACTGCCAGCCAGCAGGTCACCCTGTGGGGACAGCCCTTCAGCATCGGCTGACAGGCACCTGACAGATAGTCGGCCCCGCCACCGAGAGCCTCATCCTCTCGGTGGCGGGGCGCTGTCGCCTTCCGGCCCGGTGGGGGCCGGAAGGCGACGTCAGAACGGATTCGTGGTGCGTCCCACCAGATCTGCGACGGATTCGATGATCCGCGTGGGCCGGTAGGGATACAAATCGACCGACGCGCGTGTCGAGATGCCGGTGAGTACCAGCAGTGTCTGAAGCCCCGCTTCCAGACCGGCGACGATGTCGGTGTCCATGCGGTCGCCGATCATCACCGTCGACGCCGAGTGCGCGCCGATCGCTCGCAGTGCGGACCGCATCATGAGTGCGTTCGGCTTGCCCACGAAGTACGGTTCACGGCCGGTTGCCCGCGTGATGAGCGCTGCGACGGCACCGGTCGCCGGAAGCGAACCCTCGAGCGACGGACCGGTCGGATCGGGATTCGTCGCTATGAACCGCGCGCCGCGCTCGACGAGCCGGATGGCCGTCGTGATCGCCTCGAACGAGTAGGTGCGGGTCTCGCCGAGCACCACGTAGTCGGGGTCGCTGTCGGTGAGCACGTACCCGATGTCGTGCAGCGCCGTTGTCAGACCCGATTCGCCGACGACGTACGCGGTGCCCTCCGGTCGCTGGTTCGCCAGGAACGTCGCGGTCGCGAGCGCCGACGTCCAGATCGACTCTTCGGGGATGTCGAGTCCCGTGCGCTGCAGCCGGGCGCGCAGATCGCGCGGAGTCCGGATCGAGTTGTTGGTCAGCACCATGAACGGCGTTCCGTTCGAACGCAGTTCACTGAGGAAGGCGTCCGCGCCCGGGATGAGCGCGTCCTCGTGGACGAGCACGCCGTCCATGTCCATCAGGTAGGTCCAGGCGGGGGCGGGGTTGACCTCGGGTGTGCTCACCGCCCTATCTTGTCATCTGTGGTCGCCAGGGCGCTGGGCGTCACGCAGGGCGAACGGACAGTCCTCGGATGAAGCTGCCGAGTGTGTGCTCGACGACGGCGCGGGTTTCCGGCGTCGGCTTGTCGGCGTACGAGACGAGACCGTAGAACCCCAGTTCGAGGATCATGCGCGCGGCGGTGTCCTCGTCGAGGCCGACCACGGTGCCGGACCGGGTCGCCTGTTCGAGCAGTTCCCGCACCACGGGCACGGACTTGCCGGCCTGGATCTCCCGTCGCCGGGCTTCACCCATCGCGCTGGTGGCCTGTTGGGAGTTCGATGGGGTGCCGCCGACCGTGCATCGGTCCCTCGACGAGGTGCTGGGTGCCGCCGACGGCCGCTATTTCGGACGCGGCTACAAGAACGTGAACCACGATCTCATCGACCTGGATCTGGGCCGATCCACCGGGCCGGGAACCGAGCACCGCGCCGTCGCGGTTCTCGACTACCCCCGAGGCTGGTCGGAGAAGGGTTCGACAGAACTCGTCCCGCACGTGTCGTTCGTCGACACGGTGGCACTGGCCGCGTCACTGCTCGAAGCCGGACTGAGCCATGCGCGCAGACTCGAACCGGACGAGCAGGCCCGCATCTGGGTGGCGCACGCCAAGATCACTGCCGGAAACGAGCCGGAGGAGGACCTGCGCCGCATCCCGGTCTCGGCGGTCGTGACCGGCGTCGCGCCGCCTCTGGACGGCACCGTCGCGACCACCGCGTCCTTCCGGGTCGGCCGGTTGCGGGGAACGATGACACTGGTCCACCCGGTCGGAGTCGGGGAGCAGTACGGCAGTGGTACGGACCGGGTACCCGGACCGTCGGCGGCGACGGTGTCGTCGTTCTATCTCGGCGGTTACAAGTCGCACACTCTCACCGCGCGGGACCTCACCGTCGAGGACGACTCCGTCACCGCGGCCGTGGAGATCGACATCGACACCACTACTGCCTTCGGCGGCGCCGAAACCGCGTGGCCTCGGTCGATTTCGGTGATCGATGCCGTACTCGGTGCCGCGCAGTTGTCCCAGGTGTTGCTCTACCGCCTCGACCGCACCACGAGCAACGCGCTGTGTCTGCGGAAACTGGAACTCTTCGCGGCCGGACCCGATCGCGACGCCCGCCGGCCGTTCCGCGGACAGGTGCGGGTGCGCCGGCTGTCGACGATCGATCGGGGAGATGCCATCTGGCGCAGTGCCGGTCTCGCGGTCACCCACTTCGGTGGTGTCACCGGCTCCTGTCTGCTCGCCCACCGGTTACCGACGCGAGGGGATCACTCGTGACTGCGCGGATCGCCGTGCTGGTATCCGACCCGACCCACGCAGCGGAGGAAGTCGCTCCGGCGGCGACTCGCCTACGCGCTCAGGTACTGACCGGCGGACGTCGGCACTTCGGCACTGGGGGGTGCCGAAGTGCCGACAGGGCGGACGGTTCCGCCGGGATCACGCGAGCAGGCGATACAACCCGATGAGGCCGACGACGACGATGACGCCGCGCAGCGCGGCCGGGGACAGTCGACGGCCGTAGCGTGATCCCAGCGCCCCGCCGATCAGCGAGCCGACCGCGATGACGCCGGCGACCCCCCAGTTGATCCGGTCGAACGCGACGAGCGTGTAGGTGGTCGCCGAGACGATGTTGACCAGCAGGGAGAGCAGGTTCTTCGCCGCGTTCTGCCGCTGGATGTTGTCGTGCAGCAGCGCCCCGAACAGTCCCATGAGCAGAATGCCCTGTGCCGCAGTGAAGTAGCCGCCGTAGACGCCGACCGCGAACGTCCCTGCGACGAGGATCGACAGGCGCACCGGGCCGATGTGCTCGTCGGCGGTTCCGCCCGCCCGCTTCAGCACCCACTTCTGCAGCTTCGGTTGCAGCACCACGAGTGTCAGCGCCAGCACCATGAGCACGGGCACGATCGTCTCGAATGCCGACTCCGGCAGGTGCAACAGCAACCACGCCCCGAGCATGGCACCCGACAGCGACGCGGGGATCTGCCACCGCAACCGCGGCCACTGCCCGCGCAGTTCGCGCCGATAGCCCCATGTGCTCGACACCCCACCGGCGACGAGCCCGACCGCGTTCGACATCGTCGCGGTCACCGGTGGTACCCCGAACGCGACGAGGGTCGGGAACGTGATGAGGGTGCCGGAGCCGACGAGGGCATTGATCGCGCCGGCACCCAGACCGGCCAGGGCGACGAGGAACAGTTCGAACGCAGTCACCGACCGCAGTCTACGGATGGGCTGCCGTCGACCTTCACCGTCCACCCCTGCACCCGGTGTCCTCATCCCGGGTGACGTGGACGAGGGGGTGAAATCCGGGGTGTGTTCGAATCATCCGGATTTCAATCAGTGACCCGGACGGCGCTCGGGCCCAATCTCTTGTTCTACGGTCGCCGCTCCCGAGGGGACCGAGGGAAGGTCCGACCATGAGCAGCAACGAACGCGCGTCCTGGCGCCGACGGCACATCGATCTGTGCCGCGGCGCCTCGTGCCGCTGTCGCTGACAGTCCGGTCCCCACATCCGACTTCCGGGATTCCGCCGTCCAGTTCGAAAGGCACCCCCATGTCTGCAGTGTCCGGCAGGCCGGCGTGAGCGCGCCGACCCGCAACCGTCCCGCGCCGACGCCGGCCGACGACGTCGACGACGGCGATCTCGTCGTCGCACGTACCCCGCATCCGTGGCGCTGGGTGATCAGCATCGCGGTGCTGGTCGTCGTCGCGCAGTTCCTGCACGGCCTCGCCACCAACCCCGGCTGGGACTGGGCGACCTTCGCCCGCTACTTCACCGCCGAATCCGTGCTGGCGGCGCTGTGGATGACGGTGAAGCTGACCCTGTGGGGCAGCATTCTGGGTTTCGGTCTCGGCGTGTTGCTCGCCGTCTCACGGCTGTCGAACAACCCGGTGCTGCAGGTCATTTCGTGGATCTACATCTGGGCGTTCCGCTCGATTCCCCTGATCGTGCAGCTGCTGTTCTGGTTCAACATCGCGTACCTGTATCAGACGCTGTCGCTGGGTATTCCGTTCGGGCCGAGCTTCTTCGAGTTCAACGTGACCGGCGTGATCTCCGGCTTCACCGCCGCGGTGATCGGCCTGGCCCTGCACCAGGCCGCCTACTCCGCGGAGATCATCCGCGCCGGCATCATCTCCGTCGATCACGGACAGATCGAGGCGGCCAACGCCCTCGGCATCCCGCGGTACCGACAGTTCGTCAAAATCGTCCTGCCGCAGGCGATGCGCGCGATCCTGCCCAACGCCGCCAACGAGGTCATCAGCCTGTTCAAGGGCACCTCGATCGTCTCCACGATGGCGATCGCCGAATTGTTCTACCAGGTCCAGGTGATCTTCGGGCGCAATGGCCGGGTGGTGCCGCTGCTCATGGTCGCCACCGTCTGGTACATCCTGCTCACCACCGTGCTGTCCATCATCCAGTACTACGTCGAGCGTCATTACGCCCGCGGCTCGGCGCGTGACCTGCCGCTCACTCCGCGTCAGAAGCTGCTGGCCAAGTACCGCGAGATCCGTGATGCCGGGATCGGCACGCCGAGGGGAGCGACCAAATGACCACGATCGAAGATCCGCAGGTCCACGCGGTCGACGTGCGCGGCGTCCACAAGTCCTTCGGCGCCCTCAAGGTGCTCGAGGGCGTCGACCTGCAGGTCCGCAAGGGCGAGGTGACGGTGATCCTCGGGCCGTCCGGGTCCGGGAAGTCCACGCTGTTGCGTACCCTCAACCACCTGGAGAAGGTCGATCGCGGCACCATCCGCATCGACGGTGAGCTCATCGGCTACCGCCGTCGCGGCAACAAGCTGCACGAGCTGCGTCCGCGCGAGATTCTGCGCCAGCGCTCCCGGATCGGCTTCGTCTTCCAGAACTTCAATCTGTTCCCGCATCTGACCGCGCTCGAGAATGTGATCGAGGCGCCGTTGTCGGCGCAGAAGCGTGAACGCGCCGAGGTGGAGGCCGAAGCCCGGGAACTGCTCCGCCGCGTCGGTGTCGGGGACAAGGTCCACGACTACCCGAAGCAGCTGTCGGGTGGGCAGCAGCAACGCGTCGCGATCGCGCGCGCGCTGGCGCTGCGCCCGGCGGTGATCCTGTTCGACGAACCGACTTCCGCGCTCGACCCCGAACTCGTCGGCGAGGTTCTCGACGTGATCCGCGACCTCGCCGCCGACGGTGCAACCCTCGTGATCGTCACCCACGAGATCGGATTCGCCCGCGAGGTCGCCGACACCATCGTGTTCATGGACGGTGGCGTCATCGTCGAGCAGGGCCCACCCGCAGACGTCCTCGAACGACCCAGCCACGACCGCACCCGGGCATTCCTGTCCCGGGTGCTCTGAAACCCCTTACACCGAAGATTTCCGGAAGGACACGATGTCAGCCCCCACCCGCCCCACGAGGCTGTTCGCCTCGGCCCTGACCGCCGTCGCCCTGTTCGCCGGCGCGGCGTGCAGCTCGGGTGACCCCGAGACCGACGCCGCGAGCGCGGCCGGATACAACCTCAGCGCGGACCAGAACCGCATCACCACCGACGAGGTTCCCGAGATCGCCGCGAAGGTCCCGCAGGCCATCCGCGACCGTGGCACCCTGATCGTGACCGGTTCCGCCGGCACGGCACCGCCCCTGCGGTTCTACGCCGACGACGACAAGACGATCATCGGCTCCGAGACGGACTTCGCGTACCTCATCGGCGACGTGCTCGGTCTGGAGATCGAACTGACCGCGGCGGACTGGGCGCAGAACTTCGTGCGCATCGACTCCGGTGAGGCCGACACCTTCATCTCCAACGTGACCGTCACCGAGGAACGCAAGGAGAAGTACGACTTCGCCACCTACCGTCTCGACAGCCTTGCCGTGGAGGTGAAGAAGGGCAGTGGCATCACGTTCGACGGCCCGAAGGACATCGCAGGTCTGAAGGTCGGTGTCTCGTCCGGCACCAACCAGGAGGAGCTGCTCGTCCAGTGGAACGAGCAGAACATCGCGGCCGGGCTCGAACCCGCCGAGATCCTCTACTACCAGAACGCCACGGACTACTACCTCGCGCTCGGCTCCGGCCGCATCGACGCGTACGTCGGGCCCAACCCGTCGTCGTCGTTCCACGCCATCCAGTCCGGCGAGACCGAGGTCGTCGGCACGTTCTCCGGCGCGGGAGACGCCCTGCAGGGTGAGATCGCGGTGCTGACGAAGAAGGACAACGGCCTGGTCGGCCCGATCAACGAGGCGTTGAACCACCTCATCGAGAACGGCACGTACGCGCAGGTTCTCGAACGCTGGGGCATTTCGAGCGAGGCGGTCGAGTCCTCGAGGATCAACCCGCCCGGCCTGCCGAAGAAGCCTGCGCAGTAGCGAGACCCGGAGGGAAGCGATGAGTCGCATTCAGGGCCGCGCCGACGTGGTGATCGTCGGCGGCGGTGTCATCGGGTCGGCAGCGGCCTGGCGCCTGGCCGAACGCGGCCGGTCGGTCGTGCTGCTCGAACAGTTCGGTCCGGGACACCGCCACGGCGCGTCGCACGGCAGTTCGCGCATCTACCGGCAGGCGTACGACGGGGAGTTCTACACCGGTCTGGCGGCGCGGGCGCTGCCGCTGTGGCGTGCCCTCGAGGACACCACGGGCACATCCGTTCTCACGCTGACCGGTGCCGTCGACCACGGGCTTCCCGCCGCGCTCGCGGCCAAGGCGAAGGCGTTGGCGGCGCTCGGGATCCCGCACGAGCTGCTGGATCCGGCCGAGGCGGGACGGCGTTGGCCCGGAATCCGATTCGACACCCGGGTCCTGCACCACCCGGACGCCGGCCGGTTGCACGCCGACCGGTCGGTGCAGGCTCTGAACCACGCGGCGGCGCACGTCGGCGCGGACATTCGGCACGACGACGTCGTTCGCGGAATCAGAAGTACCGCAACCGGTGTCGAGGTCGTCACCGACGGGACGACGATTGCGGCCGCACACGTCGTCGTCGCAGCCGGCGCGTGGACCCGATCGCTGCTCGCCGACGCGCAGCTCGACGTCGTGCCGGAACTGCCACAACTGCGCACCACGCAGGAACAACCCGCGCACTTCGTGCCGATCGTCGCGGACTGGCCGAGCTTCGTGCATCATCGTGGCGCCGGACTCACCGGAGAAGGCATCTACGGGCTCGGTTCCGAGGACGGCATCAAGATCGGTGAGCACGGTACGGGACCGGTGGTGGAACCCGAAACACGGGACTACAGGCCCGATCCCGCCGGTGTCGAGCGTCTCGTCGACTACGCGACCGCGTGGCTGCCCGGCGTCGACCCAAGCTCCGTCGTCGCTGACACCTGCCTCTACACGACCACCCCGGACAGCAATTTCGTCGTCGACCGGGTCGGTGACGTCACCGTGGCGGCCGGGTTCTCCGGGCACGGATTCAAATTCGCGCCGGTGATCGGGGAGCTCGTCGCCGATCTCGTCGACGGCAGGAGCCGAGCTCTCGAACCCCTCCGGTTCGGTGCCCGGCAGGCGGTGGCCGCGCGATGAGCGAAACCCGCCGCCTGCAGGTCCTTCGGGTGGCGCAGGACGACCCGCTCGCCCTGCCATTGCTCACCGAACTCGCCGTCGAGTACAGCACTCGCTACGAACGGCCGTTCGAGGAGCAGTTCGAGGACCTGACCACCCATCCCGGTGAGGAATTCGCGCCGCCGCACGGCGCGTTGCTGGTCCTCGTCGAGGACGGTGAACCCGTCGCCGGGGGAGCGTTCCGCCGCTACGACGAGCACACCGCCGAGCTCAAACGCATCTGGACCTCCGCTCGGCACCGGCGGCGCGGGCTCGGCCGTCTCGTCCTCGACGAACTCGAGGGCGAGGCGGTGCGGCGCGGCTATTCCCGCATCTACCTGACCACCGGGTGGCGCCAGCCGGAAGCGGTCGCGCTCTATCTGGCGGCGGGCTACACCGCCCTGTTCGACCCGTCCGTTCCGGCCGAGGAGATCGGCCCGCACCCGTTCGAGAAGTATCTGCGCTGATCCACCCAGGCGCCGGCGGCGGCAGCGGTACCGTCGAAACATGCTCGAACCGATCCGAGACCTGCCCGACGGCGTCCTCGGCTTCGAGGCCGTCGGACGAATCGAAGCGTCCGATTACGAGAACGTCCTGATGCCCGCGATCCGCGAGGTCTGTGACCGGGGAGAAAAGATCCGGATCGTCCTGGTGTTCGAGAGGTTCGACGGCCTGTCCCCCGGAGCAATGTGGGACGACTTCCGGCTCGGTGCCGAGCACGTCACCCGCTGGGAACGGATCGCGCTGGTCACGGACCTCGACTGGATGATCACCGTCATGTCCCTGTTCGGCTGGTTGACGCCCGGGGAGTTCAAGCGTTTCCCGCTGTCCGAGCGCGACGCCGCGATCGAGTGGGCGGCCGGAACCGCCGCCTGAACCCGGTTCGACGGCACGCAATTCGCGCCACCTCGAGAAAAAGGGGTGTTCGGGCTGTGCCGGGGCGTTCAGGTTCGGGCAAGAACCATCCAGAGCGACCGAGACACCTGGCTCGACGACGTCGCAGCAACCGTTGCCTTCTGGTGAGCAAACGTGAGCACGTCCTGTTTGCTTCGCCATCAGGCAGCCTCACCTTCCGGTGAGACAGTCCCGGTCCGACCGACAGTGTCGTGCCGGGTTGACGCTTCAACGCCTGCTGCCTTGTCCGCTCCCGCGGATCGGGTCTTGCGCGTGGCTCCACGTCCGTCCCCACCCGAATCGGTGGCGGCCGGGCTACTCCCGGTACCGGTCCCCGTATCACCCGTGCGGTGGGTCTCGCCGAGGCGGGCGAGGTTGATCGCAGCGTTGCGATCACGATCGATCGTCAGGCCGCAGTGCTCACACACATACGTCCGGTCCGCGAGGGTCAGGTTTGGTTGTCGCCTGCCACATCCCGAACACGTTTTCGATGAGGGGTACCAGCGGCCGGCCTCCACCAGCGTCGAGCCGTATCAACCGGTCTTGTAGCCGAGCATCCGCCGAATTTCGGCCAGGGCCGCATCGGCGAGCGCCCGGTTCAGGCCCTTCTTCCGGCTGCCACCGGCCGAACGCATCCCGGACGCGTTCAACGTCTCCACCACGATCACCCGATGGCGTTGCGCCAGCGCGGTGGTGGCCGCGACGGCAGTGACTGACTTTGTCGCCGAAAAGGTTTCGATCACCGTGACGGAAAGGGTATTCCGGGGATCGGGAGGTCGCTACCGTCTGCATCGACCGCTGAGATCCGCACCGAATCCACCTGCCTTCCGCCCGGCGGCATCGTTTGCGTCATGCCGCCGGAGCCATGTCCAGATCACGGAGCCCGTCGTTGTCCATCTCGTCCTCTTCTGCGTCCCGGCTCGTCGTCACGGCGGCCGCAACGGCCGTGCTGGGAGCAGCACTGACCGCGTGCGGCTCCGGCGCCGCGGCGAACTCGGAACCCACCGGGGATCCGCAGCCCGGCGGCACCCTGCGGTACGGACTGTCGCAGGCACCCACCTGCGCGGATCCTGCCCAGGCCGGCACGAACCAGACCATCTACGTCGCCCGGCAGGTCGTCGACTCGCTCACCGACCAGGATCCCGAAACCGGTGAGATCGTGCCGTGGCTGGCCGAGAGCTGGGAATCGAACGGCGACGGCACACAGTTCACCTTCCGCCTCAAGGAAGGCGTCACGTTCAGCGACGGCACCCCGCTCACCGCGGAATCGGTGAAGAAGAACTTCGACGCGATCGTGAACACCCTCGGCGGGGTCAAGGCACCGCAGGCCGTCGGCTATCTTTCCGGGTACACCGGCACCACGGTCGTCGACGACCGCACCGCACAGGTGACCTTCTCGGCGCCGAACGCGCCGTTCCTGCAGGCCACGGCCAGCCATCAGCTCGGTCTGCTCTCGGAGGCGGACACCGCAAAGAGCGCCGAGGAGCGCTGCGCGGGAGAGCTTTCCGGCACCGGGCCGTTCGTGTACGAGGACTACCAGCAGGACAAGTCCGCGACGCTCGTCAAGCGGGCCGGCTACTCGTGGGGGTCCGAGGCGTTCGGGCACGACGGTGAGGCCTACCTCGACCGCATCGAATTCACCGTCGTGCCCGAATCCGGGGTCCGCACCGGCTCGCTCGCCTCCGGGCAGCTCGACGCGATCTCCGATGCGCTCCCGCAGGACGCCCCGCAGATCGAAGGTGCCGGTGGCCGCATCCTCACCACACCGAACCCGGGCATTCCGTTCGGATTCCAGCCCAACGTCAGTCGCGGTGTCCTCGCCGATCCGGCCGTCCGGAGCGCAGTGATTCCGGCGATCAACCGGCAGGAACTCGTCGACACCGTCCTCGGTCCCGACTTCCGCCCCGCCACCAGCACCCTCGCGTCCGCGACCCCCGCTTACGTCGAGCTCGCCGACGTCACCTACGACCCGCAGAAGGCCGAGAAGATCCTCGACGACGCGGGCTGGGTGCCCGGCCCCGACGGGATCCGCGTCAAAGACGGGCAACGCCTGAGCTTCCCGGTGCTCTTCAGCTCCGTGTTCGCGGGCAACCAGGCCATTCTCGAACTGGTGCAGCAGCAGCTGCGCGCCGTGGGCATCGACCTGCAGCTCGACCTCGTCTCCACTCCGGAGACCACCGCCCGTCAGAACGCCGGCGACTACGAGGCGTCCTACTACAACAGCACCCGCGCCGACGGCGACATCCTGCGCACCGCCTTCGGGCTGCAAGGCCGCAACATCAACCAGCGTGGCCCGATCCCCGCGCTCGACGACGTGCTGAACCGTCAGCTGTCCACGACGGATCCGGCTGCTCGTGCCGAACTCATCGCGCAGGCGCAGCAGCTCGTGCTCGACAACGGCCTGTGGATCCCCACCGTCGAACTGTCGCAGGCGATCGGCGCCGGACCGAACGTGGCAGATCTGAAGTTCGAGGCCTCCGCCCGGCTGCAGTTCTTCGACACCTGGCTGAGCGAGTAGATCATGGTGCGCTACCTCGGGTTTCGCGTGCTCCAGGCGGTCGGTGTGCTGTGGGCTGCGTTCACGGTGTCGTTCGCGGTGCTCTACCTGCTGCCGTCCGATCCGGTGAGCATCGCGGCCGGTGCCGACGCCGGCACCCCCGTCGACGCCGCGGCGATCGAACAGCTCCAGGCGCGGTACGGTCTCGACCAGCCGGTCGCGGTGCAGTACTGGAACGCGCTGAGTCACGCGGTCCGAGGTGACTTCGGCATCTCCATCTCCACCGGGCAGCAGGTGACCGACGCGATCGCCGCCGCCCTGCCGAGCACTCTCGTACTGGCCGGCACCGCGTTGGTACTGGCCCTGGTGTTCGGCACGGCGGTCGCGTTCCTCGCCACCTACACCCGTGCGGGGTGGATACGGAGCCTGCTGTTCTCGCTTCCGCCTCTCGGTGTGGCGGTGCCGACTTTCTGGGTGGGCCTGATCCTGCTGCAGTTCTTCTCGTTCCGGCTGAAGTTGTTCCCCGCCTTCGGAGATCAGGGCATCGAACACGTGATCCTTCCGGCGATCACGCTCGCGTTGCCCACCGGCGCGGTGATCGCGCAGGTGCTCGCGACGAGTCTGCAGACGACCTGGCGGCAGCCGTTCATCGAGGCGGCACGGGCGAAAGGCGCTTCGCGGCTGCGCATTCAGACCCGGCACGCGCTGAGACTGTCGAGCATCCCGGCCTTCACGATCGCCGGCGTCATCGTCGGCAATCTGCTCGCCGGATCGGTGGTCGTCGAGACGGTGTTCTCCCGCGCGGGCATCGGGCGACTCACCCAGATGTCGGTGATGGCGCAGGACATTCCCGTCGTGCAGGGCATCGTCGTGTTCTCGGCGACGGTGTTCGTGCTCGTGAACCTCGCGGTCGACCTGCTCTACCCCCTCGTCGATCCGCGTATCACCCACGGCGGCAGCCGCGGTGGCACCGCCGCCGCGGCAGAGGAAGACCCGGCCCACGGCGACACCCTCCTGGAGGTGGAGGCACGTGTCTGACACGCTGATCCTCGAGACGGTACCGGCGACCTCGCCGAAGCCGGATCCGTTCTCGCACAGAACCTTCCGTATCCCGTCCGTCGTGACCTGGCTGCGACGCAATGCTGTGGTCGCGGTCTCCGCGGTCGTGCTGCTCCTCGCCGTCGGCTTCGCCCTGTTCCCTTCGGTTTTCGCCTCCGGGGACCCGCTGCGGGGAGTGCCGGCCGAGAAGCTGCAGGGACCGAGCGTCGCGCACTGGTTCGGCACCGACAATCTCGGCCGCGACGTCTACACCCGCGTCGTGCACGGCGCCGGGCTATCGCTCACCGCGACCCTCGTCGCCGTCGGGATCGCCCTGGTGGTCGGCTCGCTCGTCGGTCTGCTCTCGGGCGCCCTCGGTGGCGTCGTCGACGCGGTTCTCATGCGCATCGTCGACGTGCTGCTGTCGATCCCGGCCCTGCTGCTGTCGCTCGCGCTGGTGACGGCGCTCGGCTTCGGCACGATGAACGTCGCGATCGCCGTCGGTGTGAGCCTCGTGGCGAACTTCGCCCGGGTCATGCGCTCGGAGGTGCTGCGCGTCCGCAAGGCCCTGTACGTCGAGGCGGCCTTCGCGTGCGGCGTCCGGTGGCACACCGTGCTCCGCCGGCACGTGCTGCGCAACTCGTACGCACCCGTCACCGCGCTCGCAGCCGTGGAATTCGGCATGGCGGTGCTCGCCGTGTCGTCGCTGAGCTTCCTCGGGTTCGGTGCCGTCCCGCCCACTCCCGAGTGGGGGTCGCTCATCTCGGAGGGACGCAACTATCTCGCTGCGGCGTGGTGGATGACGACGCTGCCGGGCCTGGTCATCGTGGCCGTCGTGCTCTCCGCACACCGCGTCGGTCACGCCATCGAGGACAGGAGCGCGCGATGACCCTGCTCGAGGTCCGCGACCTGCAGGTCGCCTACGGATCGGCCCGCGAACCGGTGGTCGCGGTGGACGGCGTCGACCTCACCGTGGCACGCGGTGAGGTGGTCGCGGTGGTCGGCGAATCCGGTTCGGGCAAGTCCACGACCGCCCAGGCGATCATCGGGTTGCTCGCCGGCACCGGACGCGTCACCGGAGGATCGGTGACCTTCGACGGCACCCGGCTGAACGACCTGTCGGAGCGGGCCTTCGAACGCATTCGCGGCGCTCGCATCGGGTTCGTTCCCCAGGACCCCACGACCTCGCTCAATCCCGTCCTCCGCGTCGGCGACCAGGTCGCCGAGGTGCTGCGCATCCACGGTCTCGCCGACCGGCGCACCGCGAGGATCGAAACACTGCGCATCCTCGAGGAGGCCGGGCTCGACGATCCGGCGTTGCGCGCGAAGCAGTACCCGCAGGAACTGTCCGGCGGGCAGCGCCAGCGCGTGCTCATCGGCATCGCCCTCGCGTGCCGCCCGGACCTGGTCATCGCCGACGAACCGACCAGCGCGCTCGACGTGACGGTGCAGCGCCGCATCCTCGACCACCTCGACGCACGGATCGCCGAGACCGGGACGGCGGTTCTGCTCATCACCCACGACTTGGGGGTCGCAGCGGACCGCGCCGACCGCATCGTCGTGATGAAGAGCGGGAGGGTCGTCGAAACCGGACCTGCCGCACAGGTACTCGACGACCCGCAGCACGAGTACACGCGCTCGCTCATCGCGGCGGCACCGAGCCTTGCGGACGCGCCGCAACGCCCCGCGCTGCGCAAGGCCGCCCCGATCCTCACGGTCTCGAACGTGTCGAAGACGTTCCGCATCGACCGGAAGTCCGCGCTGCACGCCGTGCGCGACGTCTCGTTCGAGGTGCCTCGCGGCGGCACCCTGTCGCTGGTCGGCGAGTCCGGATCCGGCAAGTCCACCGTCTCGCGGATCGCGATCCGGCTCGAGACGCCCACCTCGGGCGAGGTGCGGTTCGACGGTGACGACATCACCGGCCTCCGCGGACACGCACTGCGGGCGTTGCGCCGCCGGGTGCAGATCGTCCACCAGAACCCGTACGCGTCGCTCGATCCGAAACTGCGGATCCGCGACATCGTCGCCGAACCGCTCGACGCGTTCGGCATCGGCACACGAGCCGAGCGCGCCCAACACGTCGCACGCCTCCTCGATCAGGTGGCACTGTCGACGGCGCACCTGAACCGCAAACCCGCGGAGCTGTCGGGAGGACAACGGCAGCGCGTCGCCATCGCCCGGGCGCTCGCGCTGCAACCCGACCTCCTCGTGCTCGACGAACCGGTCTCGGCGCTCGACGTGTCGGTCCAGGCACAGATCCTCGACCTGCTCACCGCGCTGCAGACCGAACTCGGGCTCAGCTACCTGTTCATCTCGCACGACCTCGCCGTCGTCCGGCAGATCAGCGACACCGTCGCTGTGATGCGCGCCGGCCGGGTCGTCGAATACGGCTCCACCGCAGAAATTTTCGACAACCCACAGCGCGAGTACACCCAGACGTTGCTCGAGGCCATCCCCGGGAAGGTCCATCATGTCCGATAATTCAGAGTTGTTGCTGGCCGTCGAGTTCACCGGCACCGGTATCCACCCGTCGTCGTGGCGCCGCGACGATTCGCGCGCCGAGGAATTGTTCACCGCGCGCTACTGGGCCGATCTCGTCGGCGCCGCAGATCGCGCGGGTGTGGACTTCGCGTTCTTCCCGGACACCTTCGGTGTCACCTCGGACGCGAGCACCGTGCGCGGCCGGCTCGAAGCCGTCGGGCTCGCCGCGCGTCTCACCGCGGCCACCACCCGCATCGGGCTCGTCCCCACCGCGACCGTCACCCACACCGAACCGTTCCACGTCGCCAAGGCGATCCAGACCGTCGACCACACCACGCTCGGTCGCGCGGGCTGGGAGGTCGCGGTGACGCCGGGCGCCGGGCCGGTCGCGTTGTTCGGCCGCAAGGACGAGCAGGACACCGCGTCGCTGTGGGCCGAAGCCGCCGAGGCCGCCGAGGTCGCGGCGCGACTGTGGGACAGCTGGGAGGACGACGCCGAGATCCGCGACGTCGCCACCGGCCGCTTCATCGACCGGGACAAGGTTCACTACATCGATTTCGTCGGCGAGTACTTCTCCGTCAAGGGATCGTCCATCGTACCGAGGTCGCCGCAGGGGCAACCGTTGGTCGCGGTGACGGTCACCGGCGACGAATCGTTCGAATTCGCCGCGAAGCGAGCAGATCTCGTGCGCATCCGGGCAACGGATGCCGAGGCTGCGGCCGATCTCACCACCCGTATCCGGGCCGCTGCGGGGGACCGTCCGGTCCTCGTCCTGCTCGACGTCGACCTGCTGCTCGCCGCCACCGACGCCGACGCGGCCGCCGACCTCGCGCAACTCGAGGCGTGGGCCGGAGCGCCGTACGTCTCCGACACGATCGTCCACGTGGGCACCGCCGCCGGAGCCGTCGAGCTCCTGGGAGACATCCGGGGCGTGAACGGGGTGACGCTGCGACCGCTCGCTCTGCCGTCGACCCTGCCGCGGCTCGTCGAGAACGTCCTGCCCGTCATTCGTCCCGTGGTCGCGCCCGCAACCGGAACCCTCCGCGACCGGCTCGGTCTGCCCCGTCCCGCCAATCGTTTCGCTTCCGCTCACTGAAGGATCGATCACCTTGTCACGCAATATCGTTCGCAAGCAGATCCACCTCGCCGCCCACTTCCCGGGGGTCAACAACACCACCGTGTGGGCAGACCCGGCCTCGAAGAGCCAGATCGACTTCGAGTCGTTCGTGCACCTCGCGCGCACCGCCGAGCGCGGCAAGTTCGACTTCTTCTTCCTCGCCGAGGGATTGCGGTTGCGCGAACACCGCGGCCGCATCCACGACCTCGACGTCGTCGGCCGGCCCGACACGCTCACCGTGCTCGAGGCGCTCGCCGGCGCCACCACCCACCTCGGGCTGGCCGGCACGATCAACACCACCTTCAACGAACCGTACGAGCTGGCGAAGCAGTTCGCGACGCTCGACCACCTGTCCGACGGCCGCGCCGCGTGGAACCTGGTCACGTCGTCGGATGCGTTCACCGGCGAGAACTTCCGTCGCGGCGGCTTCCTCGACCATTCCCAGCGCTACGTCCGCGCGGCCGAAGTGGTCGACGTGGTGCGGGAACTGTGGGACGGCTGGTCCGAACGTGGGCCCGTGATCGACCGTGAGGCCGGAATCTTCGCCGCCGACACCGACATCGCGCCGTTCGACATCCACACCACCCAGTTCGACCTCGCGGGGCGCTTCGAGGTGCCGCGCAGCCCCCAGGGGCATCCGGTCTTCCTGCAGGCCGGCGACTCCGACGAGGGACGCGAATTCGGGGCCGCGAAGGCCGATGCGATCTTCAGCCGCCACGGCACCCTCGAGGAGGGGCGGGCGTTCTACACCGATGTCAAGAGCCGCCTCGCGAAATACGGCCGCAGTCACGACGACCTGAAGATCCTGCCCGCCGCGGCGTTCGTCCTCGGTGACAGCGCCGAGGACGCGGAAGAACGGGCCCGGCACATCCGGCTGCAGCAGGTCGGCCCGCAGACCGCGATCGCGTTCCTCGAGCAGGTATGGGGCCGCGACCTCTCGAACTACGACCCGGACGGGCCCCTGCCCGACGTCGACCCCGAGGACAACGTAACCATCACTCGCGGCCGCGTCCGCCACGCGAAGGATCCGCGCGCGGTTGCCGAGGCGTGGCGCGCGAAGGCCGAGGCCGAGAACCTCAGCATCCGCGAACTCATCATCGAGGTCACCGCGCGTCAGCAGTTCGTCGGCACCGCCGAACAGGTTGCCACCGAGATCGACCACTACGTGCAGACCGACGCGAGCGACGGTTTCATCCTGGTGCCGCACCTGACCCCCGGCGGCCTCGACGAGTTCGTCGACACCGTCGTGCCGCTACTGCAGGAACGCGGCAGTTTCCGCACCGAGTACGACGGCACCACCCTGCGCAGCCACCTGGGCCTGCGCCACCCGCACGAGACGAACGAAGGAGTCCGAGCATCGTGACCACAACACTCGACCACACCCGATTCCTCGAGGACTGGAAGCAGTGGCACGCCGCCCGCAACGACGCGCTGCGGCAGCCGCTGGGCTGGCTCAGCCTCACCGCGCTGCACTGGCTCGACGAGACCCCCACCGAATTCGACGAAGCCCCGGGGATCTGGCATACCGCCGGTGACTCGGTCGTGCACGTGCACGGTGACACGGTCGTGCACGTGCACGGTGACGAGACCGGTACCTACGAACCGGTCGAGGGTGCGCCCGGGCTCGAGGTGGAGTTCGACGGCGGTTACGTCGAGATCATCCGCCGCACCGGTCGTTTCGGGATCCGTATCCACGACCGGAATGCTCCCGCGGTCGCCGCCTTCACGGAAGTACCGGTGTACGAGCCGGATACGAAGTGGGTTCTCACCGGCCGCTTCGAAGCGTTCGACGAGTCGCGCACCGTGACCACCGGCGCCGTCGTCGACGGTCTCGAACATCATCACAGCGCAGCCGGGCTCGTCCGGTTCGACCACGACGGCAGCGAGCACACGCTCGTCGCGTTCGGCGAGGTCGGCGGGCCATTGCGGGTGTTGTTCACCGACGCGACCAGCGGGGTCACCACCTACCCGGCGGCACGCGCGCTCGACCTCGGTGTCCCGGACGAGAACAACACCGTCACACTCGATTTCACGCGGGCGGCGAATCTGCCCTGCGCGTTCACCGACGCCGCGACCTGCCCGATCGCGCCGGCCGAGAACCGGCTCCCGTTCGCCGTCGAGGCGGGCGAACGCAATCCCCGCACATCGCAGAATCCGGAGTGACCATGGCTGTGACGAATCCGGTTCCGCTGTCCGTGCTGGACCTGTCGCCGGTCAGCGAGGGAGCGACCGTGCCGCAGGCACTGCGCAACACGGTCGATCTCGCGCGGAAGGCCGAGGCGTGGGGCTACCGGCGCTACTGGGTCGCCGAGCACCACTTCGTCGCAGTGGCCTCGTCGTCCCCGGCGGTGCTGATCGGCGCGGTCGCCGCGGCCACGAGCACCATCCGGGTCGGGGCGGCGGCGGTGCAGCTCGGCCACAACACCGCCGCGGGTGTCGTCGAAGCGTTCGGCACGCTCGACGCGTTCCATCCGGGGCGGATCGATCTCGGTCTCGGCCGTTCGGGGCAGCGTCGCGCGGAAGCGTTGAAGGCCGCCGCGTCCGGTGTCGAGCCGCCGCCGCGCGTCACCGAGATCCGGGACGGACTGGTGATCCCGCCGCCGTTCCCGACCGGCCGGATCCTCGCCTCGCCGCGTCTCGCGGCCTCGTTCGCGGCGCTCCAGCAGCCCGGCGCGCAGTCGCCGGACTTCGACGAGCAGGTCGCCGACATCCTCTCGTTGCTCGACGGCACGTACCGCACCGCCGACGGCATCGAGCTGCACGCCCATCCGGGGGAGAACGCCGACGTCGAGGTGTGGGTGTTCGGGTCGAGTGCGGGCCCGTCCGCCGCCCTCGCGGGCCGGCTCGGACTGCCGTTCGGGGCGAACTATCACGTCGCACCATCCAGCACGGTCGAGGCCGTCGAGGCATACCGGGCAGCGTTCCGTCCGTCGAAGTACCTGGCAGAGCCGTATGTGGTGGTCTCGGCGGACGCCGTCGTCGCCGACGACGACGCGACCGCCCGCGAGCTCGCGTCGACGTACGGGCACTGGGCCCACAGCATCCGCTCGGGTCGGGGCGCCGTGCCCTACCCGGACCCGGCGACCGCGGAACCTCTCACCGCCGAGGAACGGGAACTCGTCGACGATCGTATCGTCACCCAGTTCGTGGGTTCCCCGGGCACAGTCGCCGAACGGCTCGACACGTTGCGCCGGGTCACCGGCGCCGACGAACTCGTCGTCACGTCGGTGACACACCGGCACGAGGACCGGTTGCGGTCCTACGAACTGCTCGCACGGGAATGGGGGCTTGCGGGGCTGCGCGCCGCCTGACCGTGTCCGGGCCGAATGTCACGGCGGTTCGGATAGGCTGAACCGCTGTGACATTCGGCGACGCGGACCGCGACGACAACGGCGAGATCCCGGAATGGGCGCGCGCTCTCGGGCTCGAGCCGCATCCCGAGGGCGGCTGGTACCGGGAGACCTGGCGCAGCGACCTCGAGCTGCCCGCCACGGTCCTGCCCGGCTATCCCGCGTCCCGCAGCGCCGGAACCGCGATCCTGTTCCTGCTCATGCGCGGGCAGCAGTCCGCGTGGCACACGGTGCGCGGTGCCGAGCTGTGGCTGTACCACCGGGGAAGTCCGGTGCTGCTCGAGATCGCGGAACCGGGACCGGAACCCGGTGAGATCACCGAATATCTCGTCGGTCCCGACTTCGCCGAAGGCCACCGGCCGCAGGTCGTGGTGCCGCCCGGCCACTGGCAGCGAGCCCGGCCGGCGGGAAGCGAACCGAGCCTGGTCGGGTGCGTCGTCGTGCCCGGATTCGACTTCGACGACTTCACTCTGGCCGGCAGCTGAACCGGCACGTGCATTTCGCCGGATTCGGGTCTTTGATGTGGGTATGAGTGTCGACAGGAGTGCGGATCCGCTGCGCTTGGCCGCGGGAGCCGCGACGGTGCTGGCCGGTGCGGTCGGGAGCGCGATGGGCGTGAGCATGGACCTCGCCCGCCGGTTGCCCGGCGTCGCGTCGGCCATCGACGGCCTCGAGGCGCGCGGCGACGCTGCCCTGCGCGCGGCGGATGCCGCCGTGGACCGCGTCCTGCGCGTCGTCGTGCGGAAGGTCGTACAGGCGGCGTTGCTCGAAGTGGACATCACCGCCGTCGTCCGCGACCACGTCGACCTCGACGCGATCGCCGAGGGCATCGACGTGGGCCGCATCGTCGACCGGGTCGACATCGACGGGATCGCAGAGCGGATCGACATCGACCGGATCCTCGACCGGGTGGACATCGACGGTGTCGCTGCGCGCGTGGACGTCGAGAAGATCATCGCCCGGGTCGACATCGACGGGATCGCCGCGCGCCTGGATCTGACGCCGATCCTGGACCGGGTGGACATCGACGCGATCGCGGCGCGGGTCGACGTGGACGCGATCATCCGGCGTGTGGACCTGATCGGTCTGGCCGGCACCGTCATCGAGGGCGTCGATCTGCCCGAGATCATCCGGGAATCCACCGGGACGATGTCCACCGAGGCCGTGCAGGGGGTGCGGACCCAGGGCATGCGTGCCGACGACGCGGTCTCCGGATTCGTCGGCCGCATGTTCGGGAGGCACCCCGAGCACCACGAGCACGAGGGGCAGGGGTGAGCGAGCATCGGCCCGCGGGCATCGTCACGCGGGGTCTCGCGGCGCTCCTGGATCTCGGCGTCGTGCTCGCGGGTATGGGCGGCCTGTACCTGTCCTGGGCGCTGATGCGGTTGCTGTTCTCGCCGCAGCAGTTCTCGTTCCCGGACGTGCAGGTCGTCATGTCGATCACGACCTGCAGCGCACTGTCGGTGCTGTACCTGGCGGCGTGCTGGGCGACGACCGGTCGCACCGTCGGCTCGGTCGTGATGGGCCTTCGGGTCGTCGGGCGCAACCGGCAGCTCATGGGCTGGCTCCGCGCGCTGATTCGGGCCGGGTTCTGCGTAGTGTTCCCGGTCGGGCTGATCGTGGTCGCCGTCGATCGGCGACGACGGTCGCTGCAGGACATCGTGCTGCGGACCACGGTCGTCTACGACTGGCAGCCCGATCCTCACCTCGCCGAGCCGCACGGCGGACAGTGAAAACTCCGCCGGAACACCGTTCCGGTCATACTCGAAGCAGATTGAGATCGAAGACATACAGGAGAACTCGGTGGCACAGGGCTTGAAGTTGGGATACAAGGCGTCCGCGGAGCAGTTCGGTCCCCGGGAACTGGTGGAGCTGGCGGTGCTGGCCGAGGAACACGGCATGGATTCGGCGACAGTGTCCGACCACTTCCAGCCGTGGCGGCACAACGGTGGGCACGCTCCCTTCTCGCTGTCGTGGATGACCGCGGTCGGCGAGCGCACGAAGCGCCTGCAGCTCGGCACTTCGGTGCTGACCCCCACCTTCCGGTACAACCCGGCCGTCATCGCGCAGGCGTTCGCGACGATGGGCTGCCTCTATCCGGGCCGCGTCATGCTCGGCGTCGGCACCGGTGAGGCCCTCAACGAGATCGCCACCGGCTACCAGGGCGAGTGGCCGGAGTTCAAGGAGCGGTTCGCCCGGCTGCGCGAATCGGTGCGGCTGATGCGCGCGCTGTGGACCGGCGACCGCGTCGACTTCGACGGCGAGTACTACACCACGAAGGGTGCCTCGATCTACGACGTGCCCGAAGGGGGCATCCCGGTGTACATCGCCGCGGGTGGGCCGGTGGTCGCCCGGTACGCGGGCCGCGCCGGTGACGGCTTCATCTGCACCTCCGGCAAGGGCATGGAGCTCTACAACGACAAGTTGCTTCCGGCGGTCGCCGAGGGCGCCGAGAAGGCCGAACGGGACGTCGCCGCGATCGACAAGATGATCGAGATCAAGATCTCTTACGACACCGATCCGGACGCGGCGCTCGAGAACACCCGGTTCTGGGCTCCGTTGTCGCTCACCCCGGAGCAGAAGCACTCGATCGAGGATCCCATCGAGATGGAAGCGGCCGCGGACGCGCTCCCCATCGAACAGGTCGCCAAGCGGTGGATCGTGGCGTCGGATCCCGACGAGGCGGTCGAGAAGGTCAAGGCGTACATCGACGCCGGACTGAACCACCTCGTGTTCCACGCGCCGGGTCACGACCAGAAGCGTTTCCTCGAGCTGTTCGAACGGGATCTGGCGCCGCGCCTCCGCGCGCTCGCCTGATACCGCGATCTTGCAGTGCGGGGTGTCTCACACGCGGAGTCGCCCCGCACCGCATTATGGTGGCTCCCATGAGTGCCGCTGCGGGATCCGTGTCGAGCATCTACATCGCGTCTCCCGAAGGCGACACCGGGAAATCCACGGTGGCGCTCGGCATCCTGCAGATGCTGTGCGCCTCCGCCGCCCGCGTGGGTGTGTTCCGGCCCATCGCACGCTCGGACGCCGACCGTGACTACATTCTCGAGCTGCTCCTCGAACGCATCACCGTCGACCTCGACTACGACGACTGCGTCGGTGTCACCTACGACGAGGTGCACGCGGACCCCGATGCGGCCCTGAGCGAGATCGTGTCCCGATACCACGCGGTCGCCGACCGGTGCGACGCCGTCGTGGTCGTCGGCAGCGACTACACCGAGATCGCGAATCCCACCGAACTGTCGTACAACGCGCGGATCGCGGCGAACCTCGACGCGCCGGTCCTGCTCGCGCTGCGCGGGTCGCGCCGAACCCCCGCCGAGATCGCGCAGCTCGCCGCGGTCTCGTCCGCCGAACTCGCCGCTCACCATGCCCATCTGACCGGGATCGTCGTCAATCGCTGCAACCCGGACGAACTCGACGCCGTCGCCGCGCGGTTCGCCGGGCATCCCGTGCCGGTATGGACGCTGCCGGAGGTCCCGATCCTGGTGGCGCCGACGATGGCCGAACTGCAGGCCGTCCTGCACGGCGACCTCTACAGCGGCGATCCCGAACTGCTGCACCGCGAAGCGCTGCGAGTCGTGGTGGGCGACATGACCGCCGAGCACATCCTCGAACGTCTCACCGAAGGAGCGGCGGTCGTCGTGTCCGCCGACCGTTCGGACGCCCTGCTGGCCCTCGTCAATGCCGATGCTGCAGAAGGGTTCCCGTCACTGGCGGGCATCATCCTCAACGGCGGGCTGCGGCCCCATCCCGCGATCGCGCAGCTCGTCACAGGTCTCGAACCCACACTGCCCATCCTCACCACCGATCTCGGCACGTTCGATACCGCCTCCGCCGCGGACCGGACCCGCGGGCGCATGGTGCACGGTGCGCAGCGCAAGATCGACACCGCGGTCGCGTTGATGGAACAGCACGTCGACGCACCGACGCTCCTGGGCCGGCTGAGTCTTCCGCGCCCGACGGTGACGACCCCGCAGATGTTCGAATACCAGCTCATCGACCGGGCCCGCGCGCAACGCCGGCACATCGTGCTGCCCGAGGGCGACGACGACCGCATCCTCCGCGCCGCCGGCCGGGTTCTGCAACGCGGCATCGCCGACATCACGCTGCTCGGTGACGAACCGCAGATCCGCCGGCGCGCCGCCGCACTCGGCATCGACCTCGGGAAGGCGGAGACGATCGACCCGCGGACCTCCGAGCTCGCCGAGCGTTTCGCCGCCGAATACGCCCGGCTGCGTGCGCACAAGGGCATGAATCTCGATCGCGCCCGCGAGATCATGCGTGACATATCCTATTTCGGCACCATGATGGTCCACCTGGGGATCGCGGACGGCATGGTGTCGGGGGCGGCGCACACCACCGCGCACACCATCCGCCCGTCCTTCGAGATCATCCGCACCCGGCCCGGCGTCTCCACCGTGTCGAGCGTCTTCCTGATGTGCCTGGCGGATCGCGTTCTCGTATACGGCGACTGCGCGGTCGTGCCCGACCCGTCCGCCGAGCAGCTCGCCGACATCGCGATCTCCTCCGCGGAGACCGCGGCCCGTTTCGGCATCGAGCCGCGGGTCGCGATGCTGTCGTACTCGACGGGCGACTCCGGGATCGGCGCCGACGTCGACAAGGTGCGCAGTGCCACCGCGCTGGTGCGGCAGCGACGGCCGGATCTGCCGGTCGAGGGCCCGATCCAGTACGACGCCGCGATCGAGCCCACGGTCGCGAGCGCGAAACTCCCCGGGTCCGAAGTGGCCGGTCGCGCAACGGTATTCATCTTCCCCGATCTGAACACCGGCAACAACACGTACAAGGCGGTGCAGCGCAGCGCCGGCGCGGTGGCCGTCGGACCGGTGCTCCAGGGCCTGAACAAGCCGGTCAACGACCTCTCCCGAGGCGCGCTGGTCCAGGACATCGTCAACACGGTGGCGATCACCGCGATCCAGGCACAGGAGGACTGATCCATGACTGCCACCAACGGAGTGACCGCCGGAACCGTGCTGGTGCTGAACTGCGGTTCGTCGTCGATCAAGTTCCAGCTGATCCACCCGGAGACGGGGGAGTCGGTGGTGCACGGGCTGATCGAGCGGATCGGTGAGCCGGAGGGGCGGATCGTCTTCCGCCACGCCACCGGAACCGAAGAGAAGATCGGACCCATCGCCGATCACCGCACGGGACTTCGCATCGTGCTGGACATGGTCGAAGGGCTCGGACGGTCGCTGCACGAGGCCGGCATCATCGCGGTGGGACACCGGCTCGTGCACGGCGGCGGGCTCTTCTACGAGCCGACGCTCATCGACGACGCGGTGGTGCGCGCGGTCGACGACCTGTCCAGCCTTGCGCCCCTGCACAACCCGGCCAACGTCGTCGGCATGGAAGTCGCCCGCGCGGTGCTGCCCGACATCCCGCACGTCGGTGTGTTCGACACCGCGTTCTTCCACGACCTGCCGGCCGCGGCCGCGACGTACGCGATCGATCGGAAGATCGCGGCCGATCACGGCATCCGTCGGTACGGATTCCACGGCACCTCACACGAATACGTCTCGCGGCGGGCAGCGGAGTTTCTCGGCCGCGACTACTCCGAGCTCGGTCAGATCGTGTTCCACCTGGGGAACGGGGCGTCCGCGGCCGCGATCGCGGGTGGCCACCCGATCGACACCTCGATGGGGCTCACCCCTCTCGAGGGCCTGGCCATGGGAACCCGTTGCGGCGACGTCGATCCGGGTGTGCTCATGCACCTGAAGCGCAGCGCCGGTATGGATGTCGAAGCGATCGACGACATGCTGAACCACAGCTCGGGACTCAAGGGGCTGTGCGGTGTCAACGACTTCCGGGCGTTGATCCGGCTGATCGAGGAGGGATCCGCGGACGCGAAACTCGCCTACGACGTGTACGTGCACCGGATCCGGAAGTACCTCGGCGCGTACATGGTCGAACTCGGCGGCGTCGACGTGATCGTCTTCACCGGCGGGGTGGGGGAGCACCGGTCCGAGGTCCGGTTGGACGCGCTGGCGGGACTCGAACGGCTCGGGATCGTCGTCGACCCCGAGTCGAACGCGGCCGAGAGAGGGGACGAACGTCGCATCTCCGCGCCGGAATCGAAGGTGGAGGTGCTGGTGATCCCGACCAACGAGGAACTGGCCATCGCCCGGGCCGCGGCCGCGTTCGCAACAACCTCGTAGGGCTGACCGTCGGGTCCGCCGACGGACAAGACATCAGCGCGCTGTCGGCTGCGCGCGGATATCCCCCGGCTGCGCGGGTTCGGTTGACAGATGCCACGGTCAGAGGAGGCTGCGAGGGCGGATCGCGTTCGCCAGGTCGACGAGGGTGTACCGGTGCGTGCGCGCCGGTGCGCTGCGTGCCAGCGCCCGCAGCGCCGCCTCGGTGCCCCTCCGCAGACCCTTCTCGGTGAACGGGACCCCGAGGATCGGATCGAGGGACTTACGGGAGGCATGGCCGGCGCGCACCCACTCGAGGGCCGTGCCCAGCACCAGTGTGCGCATCTGCAGGGCGCGGCCCTCGTCGAGGGGCAGAGCGTCGACGCGGTGCGCGGCCTCGCGCAGTTCGGCCTCGGTCACGTCGTCGATCGGTCTGTCGTGCAACATGATCAGGATGCTCGTCATGCTGGCCACACTGTGGTGCCGAGACGTCGCGGGCACCTGGTCGAGGGTCGCGACCGCGCCGGCCAGGTCGTGACGGTCGGCGAGCTGACGGGCCAGTCCGAACGCGGCACTGACGATGTTGTGGTCGGTGCGCCACACCGTCCGGTAGTAGTTCTCGCAGAACTGCCGCCACGCCTCCGGATCGTCGCTCTCCCATTGCTGCAGAATGAGTTCCGCGGTCGCGGCCAGGGCGATCTTCGGGGCGGTCTCGCCGGGTAGCGCCTCGAGCACCCGTTCGAATCGGTCGAACGCCGTCTGGAATTCACCGAGCAGCAGCGCGGCGATCCCGGCGTGCCAGTCGATCCGCCAGTCCATGCCCAGGTCGCGTTCGAGATTGCGGAGGATCTCCTCGGCCCGTTCCCCGTGCCCGAGGTCGAGGTGGGCGCGGACCTCGGCGAGGGCGATCTCGCGGGAGAACGAGACGTCGGCGGTGCCCACGACCCGTTCGAGCCCGTTGTCGCGGGCGTGCCGCAGTGCGTCGAGTGTCTGCTGGGGCTCGCTGTGCACGGCAGCGGCGAGCAGCGCCGCGCTGGGGTCGTTCGGATCGATCAACGGAACCGGAAGGGCCCCGGCCACATCCCGCGCAGAGATGTTCTTGTCGCGGACGATGCCGTCGACGAACACGTCCGTCTGCGCGACGGCCTCATCGGTGCCGAAGGTGGTGCGCTGGCGACTGAACTTCGCCGACAGCCCGGGGTGCTCGGTGCCCGTCTGCTGGGACAGGACCTCGCGCAGCACACCGGTGAGCTGCCCGGCCATCTCGTCGGCGGACCGGAACCGCCGTTCCGGGTCGGGATCGGTGGCGCGCAACAGCAATCGATGGAACGAGTCGTACTCGGCGAGCAACGGTGCCTGTTCGGTCGTGGGCAGCCCGTCGACGTAGCGGCCCTTGTCGACGGGCAGGTCCAGCGTCAGCGCTGCCAGGGTCCGGCCGGCGGTGTAGATGTCGGTGACCGGAGTCGGTCCGGTGCGGACGATTTCGGGTGCCTGGTAACCCGGCGTGCCGTACAGGTAGCCGTAGTCCTCGATGCCCGAGACCGCCCCGAGATCGATCAGTTTGGTCTGCTCCTCGGTGACCATGATGTTCTCGGGTTTGAGGTCGTTGTAGACCAGTCCGATCTCGTGCAGATAGCCGAGCGCGGGCAGGACGTCGAGGATGTACGCGATGGCCTGCTCGATCGGCATCCGTTCCGGTTTGGTGTAGGTGTCGAGGATCTCGCGCAGGGTGTGCCCGCCGACGTATTCCATGACGATGTATCCCATCGGGACACCGTCCGGCCGCGGATGCTCGACGAAGTTGTAGATCCGGACGATGCTCGGGTGCGAAACCTCCGCGAGGAACTGCCGTTCGGCCATCGCGACCGCCTGCGCCTCGGCGTCGCCGGCGTGCAGCAGGCCCTTGAGCACGACCCAGCGATCGCTGACGTTGCGGTCGACAGCCAGGTAGATCCAGCCCAGCCCGCCGTGCGCGAGACAGCCCTTGATCTCGTACTGCCCGGCGACCAGATCTCCGGGGGCGAGATTCGGGGTGAACTCGAACGGCGTGCCACACGACGGGCAGTTGCCCGAGGAGGGTCCGGGACCGGAGGCGGTGCTGCGCCCCACCGGTTTTCCGCACTTCCAGCAGAACCGTTTGCCCTCGGCGACCCGAGGATCGCGCAGGACGACACTCGCCGGATCGAGCGGCGCCGGAACCGGGACGTCGACGAGACCGGCGATGCGCCGGCGCAGCAGTCCACGGGGACGCGATCGGCGGCTCGAGCCGCGCTGCGACGGCCCGGTCGGCGGGAGGGAGGCACGCCGGGTCGACTCCGTGGACTGCGCCGCGCCGGGGCGTGGGCTGCGCTGGGTCGACTCGGTGGGCTCCGCCGCGTCGGGGCGTGGGCTGCGCTGGGTCGACTCGGTGGGCTCCGCCGCGTCGGGGCGTGGGCTGCGCTGGGTCGCCGGTCCGCCGGGGAGTTCGGTATCGGCCATCGGATCGTCCCTCAATCCACATACGTCGCGGTGGGCGGTGCCGGTGTCGGCCCGAGGACGGAGAGCCACCTGTCGTACAACTCCGCCCAGGTGCCGTCGCGGCGGATTCGTTCGAGTGTGCCGTTCACGAACCGCACGAGATCGTCGTTGCCCAGGGTGATGCCGACACCGTACGGCTCCACACCCATCGAGGCGCCGACGATCTCGAGATTGGGATCCTGGGATGCGAGACCCGCGAGGATGGTGTCGTCGGTGCTCACGGCCTCGACCTGCCCCTGCTGCAGGACGACGAGACAGTCCGCCCACGCCGGCACGGTCAGGATCGACGCCGACGGCTGCACCTGCTGCATGCGGGTCAGCGAGGTGGTTCCGCGCACGATACAGACCCGCCGGCCCGCGAGATCCGCGGCATTGCGGATGTCCGATCCCTTGACCACCAGGACCCGCTGCTGGGCCAGGAAGTATGTCGACGAGAAGTCGACGCGTTCCCGGCGGGCGCACGTGATCGACATGGTCTTGGCGACGATGTCGACGGTGGAGTCCTGCAGCGCCTGCTCGCGGTCGGCAGAGTTGAGGATCCGGTAGTCGATCAGGTCGGGATCCCCCAGCAGATCGCGCGCGATCTCCCGGGCGATGTCGACGTCGAAACCGGCGATGCGGCCGGTGGCCGGATCACGGAAGCTCATCAGATTGCTGCCGGTGTCGAGACCGACCACCAGCCGGCCGCGGGCACGGATCGCGTCGAGTGTCGGTCCGGTCGTCGCGCCGTCGGGCCGCAGGCTCGCGGTCGGATCCCCGCAGTCGGGCATTTCCGGTTGCGCAGTGGGGGAGGGCGCCAAGGTGGCGCGTTCGGGCAGCGGCACCTCGCTGTAGGGGACCTCGACCCGGGGCAGCGGGGACACCGGCGTCGACGCGCACCCGGCGACGGCGACGACACTGCACAGTGCCGCCACCATCAGCGCCACGCGGCTCCTCACTGGTACTCCCGAAGTCGAGGCCACAATCCGATGGTGACACCGATCAGCGACACCAGGGTGAGCACCACCGCGGCAGGTGCCAGCGCGGACAAGAGCTGGGAGGCGCGGTCCTCGTTGGAACGCAGCTGGGAGCGCGCCGCCTCGATGCCTTCGGCCAGGGCGTCGTCGACGACGGCGAACTGGGCCGCCGATTCGTTCGGACCCGGACCGACCGCCAGGACCGCCGCTGCGGTGTAGTCACCGCGCTGCAGAGCGGCCACCGTCCGTTCGTGCGATTCCATCCATTCGTTGCGGGCGGCGATCGCACGGGCCACGGCATCGTCGGTGACAGCGTCTCCACCCGGGTGGGATTGCAGTAGCTCGCCGAGCCGGGCCATGGACTGTCGGAACGCGGCATCGTATTCGCCGGTGCTGTCCCGCCGGGCCAACAGCAGCGTCTCGGCGGTGCGGGACTGCTGGGCGGTGATGCGGGCCGCGGCGACCGTCCCGAGCGGCTCGGCGCCGTCACTGATGGCGCGTTGCGTCGCACTCGACGACACCAGCCCCGCGACGAGCAGCCACACCAGCAGCAGGCCGGTCGCGGCGATCGACAGGAGCAACCCGGGATTGAGGGCACGCCGGCTGATGCGGGAGATGATCAGGTGGATGCCGCCGAGCGCGGACACTGCGGCGATGAGCAACCCGATCGAGAACCACGGTGGCCGGACCGCGGCGTGCTGGGTGTCCATGACGGCACGGACACCGAGCATGTGCAGTTCCTGTGCCATCGGCAACAGCGAGGTCTGCATGAGGTTCGACGCTTCGCCGAGGTACGCGCTGCCCACCGGATTGCCCGAGCGGTTGTTGGCCCGGGCCGTCTCGATCAGGCCCGTGTACACGGTCAGCCGCCCGGAGATCCCCGACAGGAGGCGGGCACTGTCCGGGTCGTCATCGGCACCGATGGCCGCCGCGACCAGCTGCGCCGACGCCTCCGCCACGGCCTGCTCGTACCGCTCGCGGACGGCCTTCGGTTCGATGCCGCCGGAGATGAACCCGGTGACCGCCGCCGCGTCGGCGACGGACAACGCGCTGTAGAGATCCTGGGACGCGTCCGCCAGCGGCTCGATCGTCGACAGCAGATGATCGTGCGTGGCCTTGCGGCTGCTCACCGTCTGGGTCGCGACGAACCCCGAGATCGCCACCAGGATCGACACGAGCGTCCCGAGCACGATGAGCTTGGCGGGTGTCGAGCGCAGCACGGCACCCAGATCGTCGGGCACCTGCGGGCCGCTCGACCGTCCCTGCTCGAAAACCCGGGCGGTCCGTGTCTCGGGGGCCCGCTGCTCGGCGTGGTCGGGGCCGGGGTCGATCGTGGGGTGTAGGCGAGGGTCCACCAATCGCCCCTTTCGGTGTTGCACAGTCCTTGGCGAGCATATAAGCAGTACGAACAGGAATGCGCTGCGCGAGTGCGTCGGAACAGGGGTTCGACAGCCCGCGGCGGCCGGTAGGGAGGACGGACACGATGCGCGGTGACGGTGACGGATGGGCCGTCGGCCCCGACGGCGATCGCCGGTGGGGCAAGCACGGTGCGGCCGGGCTGTTGTTGCGTGCGCCTCTGCCCGACGGCCGGCCCGCGGTGCTGCTGCAACACCGCGCCGCGTGGAGTCACCAGGGCGGAACCTGGGCGCTGCCCGGCGGCGCCCGCGACAGCCACGAAAGCACCGTCGACGCCGCGGTACGCGAAGCGCACGAGGAGACCGGCATCGACGTGTCGGTGGTTGCGGTCCGAACCGAGCGCGTCACCGCCGGGGTCGTCGGCGGCTGGACCTACACGACCGTCGTCGCCGACGCCGGGATCCCGCTGGCCACCGTCCCCAACGGCGAGAGCACCGAACTGCGATGGGTGCCGGAGGTCGAGGTCGAGGCGATGGCGCTGCACGCGGGGTTCGCCGCGTCCTGGCCGACGCTGCGCACCCGCGTGGTCCGGGTCCTGCTCGACACCGCGAACGTGCTCGGCTCGCGCCCGACCGGCTGGTGGCGCGACCGGCCGGGAGCGACCGGGGCACTGCTGAACGAGCTGGCGGCGGTGCTGCCCCGGACCCTCGAACTGCCCGACGGCGGGTTCGGCTGGGTGACGCAGATCGAGGCCGTGCTCGAAGGCCGGGCCCGGGACGCGATCGTCGAGGACGCCCGCATCCCGGTGCACGCCGCCACCGGAAGCGGGGACGACGAACTGGCCCGCCTCGCCGGGGCGACCGCCACCCTCACGTCGGAGGTGACGGTGGTCGTGACCGCCGACCGCGGGCTACGGGAGCGCCTGCCCGATTCGGTGATCGCGTTGTCGCCCTCGACCGTCCTCGACTGGCTGTAGACGGTTACGCAGGTAGACCGGCCTTCAGCGCAGCGGCCGCGGCACGCGGATCGGCGGCCTTCGTGATCGCCCGAACCACCGCGACACGGGTGGCGCCGGCGGCGACCACCTCGGGCAGTCGCTCGATGTCGATCCCGCCGATCGCGAACCACGGACGGGTCGGATGCGACTGAGCGACCTCCCGGATGACCTCCAGACCCGCCGCGGTGCGGCCCGGCTTGGTCGGGGTGTCCCACACCGGGCCGGACGCGAAGTAGTCGACACCCTCCTCGATCTCGGCGAGGGCCGCCTGTGCGCGGCTGCCCGTGGATCGGCCGATGACGATGTCCGGACCCAGGATGTTGCGGGCGTGCGCGACCGGCAGATCCCCCTGACCCAGATGCAGGATGTCCGCGCCCGCCGCCAGTGCGATGTCGGCGCGGTCGTTGACGGCGAGCAGTGCGCCGTGGCGCCGGCACGCGTCGGCGAGGATCTCGAGTGCGGCCAGTTCGTCGCGTGCCTCGAGGCGGCCGAACTTCTTCTCGCCCGTCGAGTCCTTGTCACGCAACTGGATGATGTCGACTCCGCCGGCGAGGGCTTCCTCCGCGAATCGAGCCAGGTCGCCGGTGTCCCGGCGGGCGTCGGTGCACAGGTACAGACGCGCGTCCGCGAGCCGTTCCCGAGGTGAAGGATGGTTGCCACGATAGGAAGTCACAGCCCAGACGGTAACCTCTGAGGGAGAGATGACAACACGGGAGTCCCGGGGAACGCGGGGCTGAGAGGGGGCCTGCCGGCCCCGACCGTTATGACCTGACCCGGATCATGCCGGCGCAGGGAGTGAGGTGGACGCAGGATGGGAACGGTAGCCGTCGTCGGTGGCGGTGTCATCGGGTTGTCGATCGCGTGGCGCGCGGCGAGCGCCGGCTGGGACGTGACAGTGCACGACCCGACCCCCGGAGCGGGCGCATCCTGGGTCGCCGGTGGCATGCTCGCGCCGCTGTCGGAGGGCTGGCCCGGCGAGGAACACGTCCTGGAACTGGGCGCGGCGTCACTCGCGCGCTGGCCGGAGTTCGGGGACCGGTTGCAGCGCGCGACCGGGTGTGACCTGTTCACCTCGGACGGGTCCCTCACTGTCGCGCTGGATGCCGCCGACGCCGCCGACCTGCGCACCGTCGCGGAATGGGTGCAGGCGCAGGGCCACGAGATGCGGGTGCTCACCCGTGCCGAGATCCGGGAGCTCGAGCCGTCGCTCGGCCCGCGGATCCGCCTCGGGTTGCTCGCCCCGACGGAACTGGCCGTGGACAACAGGATCCTCGTCGACGCCCTGCATCGCGCCTGCGTCGAGGCCGGGGTGCGGTTCGTTGCCACCGCGGTCGATTCGCTCGACGCACTGCCCGCGGACCGGGTGGTGCTCGCGGCGGGTTCGGCGTCGGCCCGGTTGTGGCCGGGCCTTCCGGTGCGGCCCGTCAAAGGCGAGATCCTGCGGTTGCGGGCCCGGCCCGGTGTCACCCCCGCCCCGAGCCGCACCATCCGCGGCAGTGTGCACGGTCGGCCGGCCTATCTGGTGCCGCGTGGCGACGGTCTCGTCGTCGGCGCCACCCAGTACGAGGCCGACGACACGCAGGTGACGGTCGCCGGGGTGCGGGACCTCATCGCCGATGCGGAAGCGCTGCTGCCGGCGATCGGCGAGTACGAGCTGTACGAGGCGACGGCGGGACTGCGGCCGATGAGCCCGGACAACCTGCCGTTGATCGGGCGGCTGTCCGAACGGGTCGTCGCCGCGACCGGGCACGGACGCAACGGGGTCCTGTTCACCCCGATCACCGCGGACGCCGTGCTCGCCGAACTCGCCGACGATCCGCTCGCCGAAGCGAAAAACGCCGACCCGCAAAGATTTTCGAAGGAAGGGCTGTGATGACGAACCCGATCTCGGTGGGGATCACCGTCAACGGTGAGGACCACTACTTCGCCGAGGCGCCGACGGTCGCCGAACTGCTGGTGCAGCTGGGGCTGCCGGAGAAGGGCATCGCGATCGCCGTCGACGGCGCGGTGTTCCCGCGCGGGCGGTGGTCCGAACCGGTCGGAAAGGGCTGGCAGATCGAGATTCTCACGGCGGTCCAGGGTGGCTGAGCTCCGTGACCCGGCACACGACCTGCCGCAGCTGACCATCGCCGGACGCACCTTCGCGTCGCGGTTGATCACCGGCACCGGCGGCGCCGCGAATCTCGCGGTGCTCGAGGAAGCGCTCGTCGCCTCGGGTACCGAACTGACCACCGTCGCCATGCGACGCGTCGACGCCGCCTCCGGCACCGGGGTGCTCGACCTGCTGCGCCGCCTCGACATCACCCCGCTCCCGAACACCGCGGGCTGCCGCGGCGCGAAGGAAGCGGTGCTCACCGCGCAACTGGGCCGCGAGGCCCTCGAAACCGATTGGGTCAAGCTCGAGGTCATCGCCGACGAACGCACCCTGCTGCCCGACGCCATCGAATTGGTCTCGGCGGCAGAGCAACTCGTCGACGACGGGTTCGTGGTCCTGCCGTACACGACGGACGATCCGGTCCTCGCGAAGCGCCTCGAGGACGTCGGATGCGCGGCGGTGATGCCGCTCGGCTCGCCGATCGGCACCGGACTGGGCATCGCCAACCCGCACCACATCGAGATGATCGTCGAAGCCGCCGGTGTCCCGGTGGTGCTCGACGCGGGCATCGGCACCGCGTCCGACGCCGCCCTCGCGATGGAACTGGGCTGCGACGCGGTGCTGCTCGCGACCGCGGTGACCCGGGCCAAGGACCCGGCGCTCATGGCGTCGGCGATGCGGCACGCCGTCGAAGCAGGTTTCCGGGCCCGGCACGCCGGACGGATCCCGAAGAGGTTCTGGGCGCAGGCGTCCTCGCCGCTCGAACCCTAGGGCCGGTGTCGGATCCGGCGGCTGCTCGTCGGGCGTGTCCCTGCACATTCCGGATGGATCGGGCAGGGTAGGGGTCATGATCGAAGTGACGGGACTGACCAAGACCTTCGGATCGACGACGGCAGTCGACGACGTGACGTTCACGGTCCGGCCCGGCATCGTCACCGGCTTCCTCGGTCCGAACGGTGCCGGTAAGACCACGACGATGCGGCTGATCCTCGGTCTCGACCGGCCCACTGCCGGCACCGCCCTGATCGGCGGGCGACCCTACCGGGAGTTGCAGCGGCCGCTGCGCACCGTCGGGGCGCTGCTCGACGCGAAGTGGGTGCATCCGAACCGGTCGGCCCGCGCGCACCTGCGGTGGATGGCCGCGTCGAACGGGCTGCCCGCGTCGCGGGTCGAGGAAGTGCTGCGTCAGGTGGGCCTGACCGAGGTCGCGAACAAACGCGCGGGTGGGTTCTCGCTCGGCATGTCACAGCGTCTCGGTCTGGCCGGGGCCCTGCTCGGCGATCCGCAGGTGCTGTTGTTCGACGAGCCGGTCAACGGGCTCGATCCCGAGGGGATCGTGTGGATCAGGCGGTTCATGCAGGCACTCGCAGCCGAGGGCCGGACCGTTCTGGTGTCGAGTCACCTGCTGTCGGAGATGGCGCAGACCGCCGACCACCTGCTGGTGATCGGGCGGGGCCGGCTCATCGCCGACACCTCCGTCGACGCATTCGTCGCGCAGGCCTCCGAAGCGGTGGTGCGGGTGCGCAGCCCCCAACTCGACGTCCTGCGGGCCGCGCTCGTCGAGCGCGGGCACGCCGTCCACGACGACGACGGTGCGCTCGTGGTCACCGGCGCGACCGCGGCGGAGGTCGGAGAGCTCGCCGCCGCCCGGTCGGTGGTGCTGCACGAACTCGCCGGACAGCAGGCCTCGCTGGAAGAGGCGTTCATGAAGATGACCGGTGGCGACGTGCAGTTCCACGGCACCGGCGCCGATTCCGTGATGAAGGGTGGCCTGTGATGAGCGTGGCGATCGACACGTTGCGAGCCGAACGTATCAAGCTGACGTCGGTGCAGTCGCCGTTCTGGTGCACCGTGGTGATCGTCGCGCTCGGTCTGGGCCTGGCCGCGATCCTCGGTGCGGCGGCGAAGGCGTCGATGTCCTCGGACGACGAAACGGTCCGCTTCTATCCCACCGTCGACGTCGCCGTCAGCGGTGTGACCGGTTTCGGTGTGCTGGTGTTGATGATCCTGGCGGCGCTGTCGGTGACCAGCGAATACCGGTTCGGCGTGATCCGCTCCACGTTCCAGGCTCTGCCGAACCGCACGGTCGTCCTCGCCGTCAAGGCACTGCTGATCGGTGTGCTCGGCGCGGTCCTGACCGGGGTGCTGGCGTTGGCCGCGGTCTATCTGACGAAGGCGCTCGCCGGGTCGGAGGCCGGACGGGACCTCGTGCTCGAGGGGGCGAAGTGGCGGACGATCTACGGCACCGCGCTGTTCGCGCTGCTCGCGTCCATCCTGGCGGTGGGGGTGGGCGCCCTGCTGCGTCAGTCCGCCGGCACCATCGCGATCCTGCTGCTGTGGCCGATGCTCATCGAATCGCTGTTCGGGCTGTTCGGGTCGTTCGGCCGGAACGTGCAGCCGTTCCTGCCGTTCGCGAACATCAACTACTTCCTGGGCACCGACCAGGGCATCGATTTCCATTGGGGCCCGTGGGGTGCGCTCCTGTACTTCGCGGTGTTCGTGCTGGTGGTGTTCGGCGCCGCCGTGGCGGTGGTGAACCGGCGCGACGCCTGATGCGGTTCGCTCGGACCCCGGTGGCCCGGGGTCCGAGCGGATCCGTTCCGACGGCTACGACTGCGGGGTCGTGAGGGCCGCGATCGTCGACGCGTACATCGTCGACTTGATGGCTCCGAGCGTGCCGGGGTCCTTTCCGACCAGCGGCGCGACCGTGCCCACGGCCGAGGTAACCAGGGCGGATTCCTCGGCGGTGGCGTCGACGATGCCGGCGGCGAGCGCGTCGGGTCCGCCGAATCGTCGTCCGGTGGTCATCGCTGCGGTCGCGGTGCGCGGGGTGGTCTTGGCCTGGACCAGCGCGGCCATCCCGGGCGTGAACGGGATCCGGATGTCGACCTCGGGCAGGCAGAAGAAGCCGCGGTCGGTGCGCATCACCCGGAAGTCGTGGGCCAGCGCGAGCATCGCGCCGGCACCGAACGCGTGCCCGTTGATCGCCGCGATCGTCGGCACCGGCAGGGTGAGGACACGCGCGAACAGTCCGTGCACCCGGTCGACGTACCACTGGGCCTTCTCGCCGTTCGCCGAGAGCCATTCCAGGTCCAGGCCGTTGGAGTAGAACTTTCCGTTCGCGACGGTCACCAGCGCGGTTGGTTCACCGGCTTCGATCTCGTCGAGTGCGGCATCGACGCGGTCGAGCCAGTCGGGGGAGAAGCGGTTCTCGTCGTCGCCGAGGTTCAGGACGGTGACGGTGTCGTGGCGGGTCGTGGTGACGGTCATGGTCTGCCTTTCGGGGTGTGGGTTTCGGGGCCGAGTGCCAGCACCGCGCGGACCGCGGCGGCGAGTCGGCGACGAGCAACCGGATCGCGATATCTGTTGGTGTGCAACAAAAGTCCGGTGGGCAGGGCGACGATGCAGGAGTGCACGACGTCGACGGCGGCGCCGTCGCGCCGATTCCACAGGGCCGTGGCCAGTTCCGCCATCAGTTCGCCGAGTTCGTGGTCGAGGCGGAACAGGTCGCGGGCCAGGTCCTCGGGCAGTGAGGCTCCGAGCAGGTCGGGGCGGCGCACGGTCAGCACCAGCCGCGCCGACGTCGGGTGGCGTTCGGCGAAGACGGCGGGTGCGTCGGCGGCGGCGACGACGGCCTCGACCGCCGGGGCGTCGGCGTCGCGGTCGGCCAGGGCGGCGTCGACGGCCTCGCGCTGGACGTCGAGGAAGCGGCGCCCGGCGCGCAGCCAGGCCTGCCCGACGACGCCGAGACGTGACCCGAAGGCGTGATAGATCGCGCCGTTCGACATGCCGGTGGCGTCGGTCAGGGCCCTGAGTGTGACGGCCGCGGCACCGGATTCGGCCGCGATGCGCTCGGCGGCGTCGAGCAGGCCGTCGAGGTCGTAGGTGCGGGTGCGGGCCATGCGCACACCATAACAGAGCAAGTGCTCTGTTATCGGTACGGTGTCGTCCACCGGGTCGGAGAAGGTCGTGTGGGTATCCTCGCCGGATGGGGTGGACCGTGGCGAACGCGAGGAATCTGACCGGGATCGTGATCGTCGCCGCGGCGCTGGGGGCCGGCGCCTGCTCGAACGCATCCGCTCCGCCCGCGCCGCCCGCGCCGCCGCTCGACGGACCGGCACTCGCCGAGGCGGTCGAGCTCGACGCGGTCCTCGGGCACCTGCAGGAACTCGAACGCATCGCCACCGAGAACGACGGCAACCGGGCCCTGGGGACCCCCGGCTACGACGCCAGCGTCGACTATGTGGCCGGAAAGCTCCGCGACGCCGGGTTCGACGTGCAGACACCGGAATTCGACGTCACCTCGTTCGACGTCGAGAACGCGTCGCTGACCGTGGACGGCGCACCCGTCGAACTGCGGGTCCTCGCGATGTCGCCGTCGACCGGTCCGGATGGGATCACCGCCCGCCTCGTGCGGGTTCCCGCCGACGACACCCCGGGCTGTGAGGCCACCGATTACGACAACCTCGACGTCGCCGGGGCGATCGCCGTCGTCGACCGGGGTGTGTGCCCGTTCTCGGACAAGCAGAAGGCCGCCGCCGAGCGCGGGGCCGCGGCGCTCCTCGTCGTCAACAACGAACCCGGACCGCTCGCCGGCGGCACCCTCGGGGAGGACGGCGACCGGTTCATACCCGCGGCCGGTGTCAGCGGCGACGACGGTGCCGCACTGGCTACGGGTACGAGCGCGACGCTGATCGTCGACACCGTCATCGAGGACATCCGCTCGCGGAACGTGATCGCGCAGACCGCAACCGGCGACACCGACAACGTGGTCGTCGTCGGCGCGCACCTCGACAGCGTCCCGGAAGGCCCCGGCATCAACGACAACGGCAGCGGTGTCGCCGCGGTGCTCGAGACCGCGCTGCAACTCGGCCCCGACCCGAACGTCGCCAACGCGGTGCGGTTCGCGTTCTGGGGCGCCGAGGAGATCGGTCTCGTGGGCTCGACGCGGTACGTCGAATCCCTGTCCGACGACGAGCGCAACGCGATCGCGCTGTATCTCAACTTCGACATGCTGGGCTCCCCGAATCCCGGATATCTCGTCTACGACGGCGACGACTCGGATGCCGTGGGGTCGGGTCCGGGCCCGGAGGGCTCGGCCGGCATCGAGCAGACCTTCCGGTCGTTCTTCGAGTCCCGCGGCGTCGCCGCCGACGGCACCGACTTCGACGGCCGGTCGGACTACGGCCCGTTCGTCGAAGCCGGGATCCCGGCCGGTGGTGTGTTCAGCGGCGCCGACGAACGCAAGTCGCCGGACCAGGCGGGCAAGTGGGGTGGTGAGGCCGACACGCCGTTCGACCCGAACTACCACTCGCCGGAGGACACCCTCGCCAACATCGACCGCGACGCGTACGCGGTCACGGCGGCGTCGGTCGGCTACGGCGTCGGTATCTACGCGCAGTCGCTCGACGGCGTGCCGACCGGGGACGCGCGGGATCAGGAGCGATCCGGCAACTGACCGATCAGGCCTGTAGTCGCCACAGCGGATTGACCGGTCCGTGCCCGCCGCCGAGGTCGTACGACCACTCGAGGCACTTGGTCACCCACTCCTTCGCGAACGCGACCGCATCCGGCACCGACCAGCCGTGCGCGAGTGCCGACGCGATCGCCGCGGCGAGGGTGTCGCCGCCGCCGTGATCGTTGCCCGTGTCGATGCGCGGGCTGGTGAACTCGAGGAAGCGGTCGCCGTCGAACAGCAGATCGGTGCTGTCCGGTGAGGTCCGCAGGTGTCCGCCCTTGACGATTGCCCACTGGGCGCCGAGCGCGTGCAGGGCTTCGGCGGCTCGTCGCGCGGTGGGATCGTCGACGACCTCGATGCCCGTGATGAGCCGGATCTCGTCCAGATTCGGTGTCACGACGGTGGCCTGGGGGACGAGCACGGTGCGCACCGCGTCGAGGGCCTCGGCGTGCAACAGCGGGTCGCCGTGCATCGACGCGCACACCGGATCCACCACGAGCGGAATCTGCCGTCCGTGCCCGATGCCGACCTCCGTGCACACCTGCGCGACCGCCTCGATGATCGCGGTCGACGCCAGCATCCCGGTCTTCGCCGCCGTCACACCGATGTCGTCGACGACGCAGCGCACCTGCGCGGCCACGGTCTCGGGGGGGATTTCGTGGAAGCCGCTGACGCCCAGCGAGTTCTGGACCGTCACCGCCGCCACCGCGACGCAGGCGTGGACGCCGCACATCGCCATCGTGCGGGAGTCGGCCTGGATCCCCGCGCCTCCGCCGGAATCGGTGCCGGCGATGGTGAGGGCCCGGATCGGGGTCTGGCCGCGCGGGGCCAACGGCAGCAACTTCACGCGCGTGAGCCTACCGGGGTCCTCGAGCACTGCCGGACCGCGAGGGTGCGTACCGGTGAGAGCGGCCCGATTCCGGCGAATGTCCTGGTTGCGAGGGTCGTTCGGCCTATCCCGGCGGCCGCTCGATGTGGAGCATCATGTAACCGGACCTTCCGGATCGAGGTGGGTGAGAAATCCGGGAGGGGTTACCTACAGACGGCATGTCGTGCTCTATAGTGGCGTGCGTCACATTTGTTCCAGGTACGACGGAGGGTTCATGGTCACCAACTTGCCGCATGCCGAGGTGTCCGACAATGCGGATCAGAACCGCTTCGAACTCCGGCTCAACGGCGATCTCGTGGGCATCCTCGGCTACTTCGACGCCGCCCGCCCGTCGGGTGTTCCGGGGCAGAACCATCCTGTCGTCGACTTCCTGCACACCGTGATCGTCGAGGACTTCGGTCATCAGGGACTCGCGGGCATCCTCGTCGGACGGTCGCTGGACATCGCCCGCCGTCGCGGCTGGAAGGTCCGCCCGGTCTGCACGTACGTGCAGCGATTCCTCGGAACCAACCCCGAATACCGCGACGTGATCGTGCCGCTCGAACCGGTGCGCCGTCGTGCGTGACCGGTAGGGGCTGGGTGGCCGGCAGAGGAAAGGTCAGTCCGTCAGATCCACCACGACGGGAGCGTGATCGCTGGCGCCCTTGCCCTTGCGTTCGTTCCGGTCGATCTCCGCACCGCTGACGCGCGCGGCGAGCGCCGGCGAACCGAGGACGAAGTCGATCCGCATGCCCTGCTTCTTGGGGAAACGCAGCTGCGTGTAGTCCCAGTACGTGTAGATGCCCGGGCCGGGCGCGTGCGGGCGCACCACGTCGGTGAAGCCGCTGTCGAGGAACGCGGTGAACGCGTCGCGCTCCGGCTGGGAGGTGTGGGTCTTGCCTTCGAAGAAGGCGGGATCCCAGACGTCCTCGTCGGTCGGCGCGATGTTCCAGTCGCCGACGAGCGCGATCGGAGTGTGCGGGTCCGCGGCGAGCCAGCCCTGTGAGTCGGCGCGCAGCTTCGCGAGCCAGTCCAGCTTGTAGGTGTAGTGCGGATCGGTCAGCTCGCGACCGTTCGGGACGTACAGGCTCCACACCCGCACACCGCCGCAGGTCGCGCCGATCGCGCGTGCCTCCTGCGCGGGCGCGGCCTCGGGGTCCTTCGTGAAGCCGGGCTGGTCGTCGAAGCCGATCTGCACGTCGTCGAGTCCGACGCGGGAGACGATCGCGACACCGTTCCACTGACTCAGCCCGACGTGCGCGACCTGGTAACCGAGTTCCTCGAAACGCGCGTACGGGAACTGCTCGTCCTTGCACTTGGTTTCCTGCATGGCCAGCACGTCGGTTTCGGTTCGCTGCAACCAGTCGACGATCCGGTCGGTCCGGGCACGGACGGAGTTCACATTCCAGGTAGCAAGACGCACACCGACACTCTAGGCGAGCGGACCGACAGGCTCGGTCCCGTACCGGTAGCGGTGGTGATCGACGAACGCCAGCTCCCGGTACATCGCCCGCGCCGCGGTGTTGTCCTCGGCGACCTGCACGTAGGCGTGCGTCGCGCCGCGTCCGCGGCCCCAGCGCAGCAGCGATCCGCACAGCAGGGTGCCCAGGCCGTTCCGGCGGTGCTCGGGGGCGACCTCGACCGCGGTCAGCCCCACCCAACGCCGGCCGTCGGAGGCGTCGGTCACCGCGGCCCGGCCGATCGCGACCGGTTCGGTGCCGGGCGCCCCGATGCGGCCGAAGCCGAGCACACCGCGCGCGACCGCGCCGAGCACGCCCTGAGCCTCGTCGGGCAGTGCCCCGCCGCGGTACCGCGACAGCCACTCCGGGTCCGTCCGGGCGGTCACGACGACCGGCGTCGGCCCCTCCGGCAGCGGCACGTTCTCGAGATCTGCCGCCATGACCTGCACGTCCTCGCTCACCGACCAGCCCTCGGGAACCCGGGCGAGCCGATCGGGAACCAGCAGACGGAGCGGAAGCCCCCGCTCGGCGAACCAGTCGGCGAGCCGTGCGCGGACGTCCGGGTCGGCGGGGTCGGCGACGGTACCGGGATCACCGAGCGGAATCGCCGAGTTGGCCCGGCGGGTGAATCCGGCCCCCGCGCGTAGCAGCCAGCCGTCCACCCATTCCATTTCGAGTCCGGGCCAGGCCGCGACGGCCGCGACCTCGAGCGCGCGGATCTCGCGGGTCCGGATCGGTCGCGCGGCCAGCGCCTTGAGCGCGACCACGGCGTCCGGCGCGACCTGCACGACCTGCCGCGTCTCGGTGCGCACCACGACCGCGGGTTCCAGGGCCACGAGCTCGCCGATCACATCGGTCATCGGGTGGCTGTAGCCGGCGGGCAGGCGGTAGCGCAGCACGACCCGGGTGCCCAGCGGGATCGCGCCCGCCGGCACCGCCGGCCCCGAAGGCCCGGCAGGACCGGAAGGCTCGCCTGGATCGGAAGGCATGCCGCTGCGTCAGTCCTCGTCGTCGTGGCCGAACGGATCCTCCACGGATCCCGGCAGCCACGTGAGTCCCGGCACACCCCAGCCGGCACGCTTGATCGTCTTCTTCGCCGCGCGCGCGTTGCGGCCGATCAGGACGTCGATGTACAGGAAGCCGTCGAGGTGTCCGACCTCGTGCTGGAGCATGCGCGCGAAGAAGCCGCGGCCTTCGATCTCGACCGGGTTGCCCTCGGCGTCGGTGCCGGTGACCTTCGCCCACTCGGCACGACCGGTCGGGAAGTTCTCGCCGGGAACGGACAGACAGCCCTCGAGGTCCTCGTCCGGGTCGGGCATGGTCTCGGGGATCTCGGAGGTCTCGAGGACCGGATTGACCACCACACCGCGGCGGCGGACGACGTTGCCGTTCTCGTCGCGGTCCGGGCAGTCGTAGACGAACAGACGCTTGGCCACCCCGACCTGGTTCGCGGCGAGGCCGACTCCGTTGGCCGCGTCCATCGTCTCGTACATGTCCGCGATCAGCTGGGCGAGTTCGGCGGGCGACTCGGTCACCGGCTCGGTGGGGTTGTGCAGAACCGGGTCGCCGGTGATCACGATGGGAAGGATGGCCATGGAGGAACAGAATAGTGCGCCGGACTCGCCTGATCGACGAGCCGGTACCTGTCGCCGGCCCGTGGTTCAATTGGCGTCGGAAACACACAGGTGCAATCGGTGTGATTCGAGGCAGGCGAGGAGTGAGATGGACGGCGCAGCGGCGCACAATGTGAACCGGTCCGTGGACGATGCCCAGCAGAGCAGCGACGCCGCCGAGGTCCCAGCTCCCGCGAACCCCAACGAGGTGGGGGAACACGGACTGACCCGCAGGGAGCACGACATCCTGGCGTTCGAACGCCAGTGGTGGAAGTACGCGGGCGCCAAGGAAGAAGCCATCAAGGAACTGTTCGGGCTGTCCGCGACCCGGTACTACCAGGTGCTCAATGCGCTGGTGGACCGGCCGGAAGCGCTCGCCGCGGATCCGATGCTGGTCAAGCGGCTGCGCCGCCTGAGGGCGAGCCGTCAGAAGGCCCGGGCCGCGCGGCGGCTGGGCTTCGAGATCACCCGCTGACGGCGGGCGGACATCGACGAGGCAACTATGGTCGAAGGCGTGCGTACGAACACCGAGCCCTCGGGACCACCGCTGCGGGCACTCGCGATGGTGCTGATCTCGCTGGCGATCCTGTTCGGAGGCATCGGCCTGGCGTCCCTGGGCGGTTCCGACTCGGAGAGCGCGGCGCCGCCGGCGACCGAACCGGCCGCGGCCCCTGCGACGTCGACCACCGTGTCTCCGGCCAGGGCGGCTGCTGCCCCCACCACGACCGTCGCTGCTCCGACGACCACCGCCGCGCGGGCGACGACCGCGACGCCTGCCTCCACGGGCGCGTCGTCGCTGATCGAGCTCGCGCCCCAGTCGGCCACCCCGGTGCGGGTGTTCAACAACAGTGAGATCGCGGGCCTCGCCGCGCAGACCGCGAGCCTGCTCGAGGACGACGGGTTCGTCATCAGCGAGACCGGCAACTACAGCGACGGGCTGATCGCCACGACCTCCGTGTACTACGGAACCGGTGCCGGCGAACGCGAGACCGCCGAAGCCGTCGCCGAAGCGCTCGGCGTGACCGCGCAGCCGCGTTTCGAGGGAATCGCGGACTCCTCGCCCGGTGTCATCGTCATCGTGACCTCGCAATGAGGGCGATTCGGGCCCGGTTATGATCGAGTGACTTTCCGGCATTCCGAAGGAGCGGTTTGATGGCCTCGAGTTCCACCCGTCGCATGTCCTGGCGTGCGCTCGCCCCGATCGTCGCGATCGCCGCGGTGGGCCTGAGCGCCTGCAGCAACAGCCAGGAACCGTCCGACGTCGTCGGCACCACCCCGCCGGTGTGGACCGGTTCGCCGGCACCCGAAGCCGGTGCCCACGGCGAAACCCACGGAACCGCCACCAGTGGTGAGGCCGCCGCCGGGACCGAGACGCTGACCGCGACGCTGAAGACCCCCACCGGCGAGGATGCGGGCACCGTCGAGTTCGCCGGCCACGGCGACGGTGTCGAGGTGACGCTCGAGCTCGAGGGTCTTCCCGCCGGCTACCGCGGTGTGCACGTGCACGCCATCGGCAAGTGCGAACCCAACTCCACCGCCCCGACCGGCGGCGAGCCCGGCAACTTCCTCTCCGCCGGTGGGCACCTGCAGGCGCCCGGCCACACCGCCGTTCCGGAGAGCGGCGACCTCGGCGCGTTCGTCGTCACCGAGGACGGCACCGCCGCGGCCACCGTCACCACCACGGCCTTCACGATCGACGATCTCCAGGGTCCGGAGGGCACGTCCGTCGTCGTGCACGAGGAAACCGCAGGCGGCGCGCGCCTCGCGTGCGGCGTGATCGGCTGATCGGCCTCCGCGTAACGGGATTCACAGCAAAACCCCTCACAGCGCCCCCGCGACCGGCTCTCGGTCGCGGGGGCGCTGTGGTTGGATTTGAGTGTGTCTGTCGAGTTTCCCGGTTCGCCGCGTCCCACGCTCGGTGTGGAATGGGAGATCGCGCTGGTCGACAAGTCGACGCGGGATCTGTCGAACACCGCTGCGGTCGTCTTCGACGCGGTCGAGTCCGAAGCCGGGCAGACTCCCCGGCTGACGAAGGAGTTCCTGCGCAACACCGTCGAGCTGGTGACGGACGTGCACGACACCGTCGCCGAGGCCGTCGACGATCTGTCCGAGTCGCTCGATCTGCTCCGGACCGCCGCGGACCCGCTGGGGGTCGACCTGATGTGCGCGGGCACGCATCCCTTCGCCCAGTGGTCCGACCAGGTGGTGACCCGCACGCCGGACTACGACGAGATGATCGACCGCACCCGCTGGTGGGGACGTCAGATGCTCATCTGGGGTGTGCACGTCCACGTCGGTATCTCGTCGGCGGAGAAGGTCGTCCCGATCCTCAACGCGATGCTCGTGAAGTACCCGCACCTGTTGGCGTTGTCCGCGTCGTCGCCGATCTGGGCCGGACTCGACACCGGATACGCGAGCAACCGGGCGCTCATGTTCCAGCAGTTGCCCACCGCGGGGCTGCCCTACCACTTCGCGAACTGGGCCCAGTACGAGTCGTTCATCGAGGACCAGCTCAAGTCCGGGGTCATCAGCAAGCCGGGCGGCATGCACTGGGACATCCGGCCCTCACCGAAGTGGGGGACCCTCGAGGTTCGCGTGTTCGACGGCATCACCAACCGCGCCGAGTTGGCCGCCCTGGTGGCGCTGGTGCACTCCCTCGTCGTGTACTTCGACGAATGCCTCGAACGCGGCGAGGAACTGCCGACGCTCCAGCCGTGGCACGTCAAGGAGAACAAGTGGCGGGCCGCACGGTACGGGCTCGAGGCCGAGGTGATCCTCGACCCGGTCTGCCACGAGAGACTCGTCACCGACGACCTGCACGATCTGCTCGAACAACTGACCCCGACCGCGGTGCGGCTGGGCTGCGCCGACGAGTTGGCGCGCGTCGCCGACATTCCCGTCAAGGGCGCGTCCTACCAGCGGCAACGCCGTGTCGCGGAGGCCACCGGCGGCGATCTCTGTGCGGTCGTCGATCTGCTCGTGGACGAGCTGCGTCAGTGACGCAGACCGTGGTTCGGAGCACATTCGTCTCACCTTTACCATTCTCCGAGTGTCGATCACGGAAACCCCACCCGGCGAACGGAAACCGGGTCACCGCGCCCACTGGTTCGTGCCGTTCGCGCTCACCGGTGCAGTCGCCGGAATCCTGATCGCCGAGGTCGTGGCGCGGCAGGCCGGATTCCCCGGGCCGCTGCCGGGACTGGTCGGTGACGTGGTCGGAGTTCCGAAGTCCGCGTCGGTGCCGTGGGCGGGCCTGGTCCTGGCGATGGTGGGGCTGACCGTGCGCGATCGCCGACGGGCCATCGGTGCCGCGGTCCTGATCGACGGGGCATTCCTCGCCGTACGAGTCCTGACGGACGGGCCGATCACCGTCGGCAACGGGCCGACGATCGTGCTCGCCCTGCTGGCGCTCTACGCGGCGGCCACGATGAGCGGTGAGACCCGGCGCGGTGCGCTGCGCGGGATCGGGCTCGGGATGCTGCTGGTGCTGTCGGTGAAGATCGGGGACGCGTGGCTCGAACTCACCGTGCTCGCCGGCCCCGAGGTGCTCGACGAATACGTCCAGCTCGCCGATCATGCGCTGGGCAACCCGTCGTGGCTTGCCGGGCAGATCCTGAACGAGCTCGGTGGCGGCGCCTACGCGGTGCTGCACTGGGTGTACATCGAACTGCCCGTCGCCGCGATCGTCGTCGCCGTCTACCAATTGCGGAACGTCGGGGGCGGCCGCCCGTGGCCGGCGCACCACCTCGTGCGCACGTTCCTGCTGATCGGTCTGATCGGGCCGCTGTGTTATGTGCTGTTCCCCGTGGTCGGACCGGTTTTCGCGTTCGGCGACAGCGGCAGCGGCTGGCAGGTCGCCGACGCCTGGCCGACGTGGGCCCCGCTGAACATGCTGCCCGCGCCGATCCCGTTCGACGACGAAACGCCCCGCAACTGCATGCCCAGCCTGCATACCGCGTGGGCGACGGCCCTGTTCCTGCATTCGCGCAGCGGCCCGAGATGGTTGCGATGGATGGGCGCGGCCTGGCTGGCGTGCACCCTCGCCGCGACCCTCGGCTTCGGCTACCACTACGGCGTCGACCTGGTCACCGGCGCGGTGCTGTGCCTGACCCTCGAATCGGCGCTCCGCGACCCGGACCGCGGGTGGGGATCGTTCCGGATCCGGCTCGTCGCCGGCGGCACGTTGCTCATCGTCGCGCAACTCGCCGCCTACCGGTACCTGCCCGACGTCATGGCCGCGCACGCACTGATCGCCGGGCCGTTGCTGCTCGCCTCACTCGTCGCGATGATCGTCGCCTTCCGTGCGACGTTCCGCGCTCAGGACTCGTTCGGCCAGACCCCGTCGTCGGAATCGATCAGTCCGTCGCGGCCCAGCTGCTCGCGATAGGCGACCCGGCCGACGCGATGTGCGATGACCGGCGCGGTGAGCACCATGAACATGCCGGCCAGTGCCAGCATCCAGATGTCGATGTTGCCGCGCAGGATCAGCATCGCGCCGCCCAGCACGAACAACAACCCGATCACCTGCGGTTTCGTCGCCGGGTGCATGCGGGAGAGGGTGTCGCGGAAGCGGAGGATGCCGATCGCGGCGGTCAGTGAGATGACCGAACCGATGAGGATCAGGATGTGGGCGACGAGCTCGAGAGCTGTGTTCATCGGTCGTCACGCACCCGGAAGCGGGCGACCGAGACCGAACCGAGGAACCCGACCAGCGCGAGCGCCACGATCGCCGGTGCGATCGTCGTGTCCCGGGTGTACACGGCCCACAGGGCCAGTCCGCACATCGCGATGGCGAGGATCGCGTCCACCGCCACCAGGCGGTCCAGGGACGTCGGGCCGGCCAGCACCCGAAGGGTGGTCAGCAGTGCGGAGATCAGCAGCAGAACCCCGCTTACGGTCAGTATCGTCGTCATGACGTTCCCTCCCAGGAACTCTTCCACGCGCTGGGCTGCCAGTCGACGTCCCGCTCGAACGTGTGGATGAGCAGCCGCTCGATGCGCCGCGCCGAGCGGTAGAAGTCGGCGACCGCCTTGTCGGTGCTCACGTCCAGAACGTGCACGTACATGATCCGGCGGGCCTGATCGATCTCGAGGACCATGGTGCCGGGAATGTTGTTCATGATGTCCGTCCACAGCGTGAGCACCAAGTCGGACTTGATGGTCAGCCGGCAGCGCAGCACCCCCGTCACCGGGGGAGGGGACGGCCGGATCGCGAGCCACGCGACCGCGATCGTCGACCGGATCGATTCGACGAAGATCACCACCGCCAGGTAGGCGGCCGATCCCAGGTGCACGCGACCTTCGACGGGCACTCGCGGCAGCGGCAGCACCACCGAGACGACGACCGCGATCACGGCACCGCCGACCACGTTCGCCACGCTGAAGTTGCCCCACAGCAGCACCCAGACGAGCGTCATCCAGCCCAGCACGAACAGGCGCAGGACGTTCGATCGTTTCATCGTCATCGCGGGCCTCCCAGTACGGCCTCGATGTACACGGAGCGGTCCATCAGGTTTGCGGCGGCCCGTTCGCTGATGTCGAGCAGTGGTCCGGCGAACACCGTCAGCGCCAACCCGACCGCGACCAGGCCGGCGGTCGGGACGAGCATCGCGAGCGGCATCTTTCCGACGTCGGCGCGTTCGTCGAACGCGATGTCCTCGGAGGATTCATCGATCAGCGCCGACGGCGCGACATCGGCGAGGTCCCCTTCGGGGGCGTCGGCGCGGGCCCGCCAGAACGCCTTCGACCAGACGCGGGCGATGACGTACAGCGTCAGCAGGCTGGTGACGGTGCCGCCCGCCACCAGCAGCCACGCCAGCGCCGACCCGTCCTCGGCGCCGGCCTGCAGCAACGCGATCTTGCCGATGAACCCGGAGAACGGGGGGATGCCGCCGAGATTCAGGCCCGGTATCAGGAACAGGACGGCCAGCAGGGGGCTGGCCAGGGCGAGGCCACCGAGCCGTCGCAGCGACGCCGAACCGGCCTGCCGCTCGATCAGACCGACCACGAGGAACAGGGTGGTCTGCACGAGGATGTGGTGCGCCACGTAGTACACCGCGCCGGTCATGCCCATCTCCGTCGACAGCCCCACGCCGAAGATCATGTATCCGATGTGACTGACGAGCGTGAACGACAGTAGACGCTTGATGTCGTTCTGTGCGATGGCACCGAGGATGCCGATGAGCATCGTCAGCAGACCCGCGATCAGCAGCACGTTGTCGAGTTCACCGCCGGGGAACAGCAGCGTGTGGGCGCGGATGATGGCGTACACACCGACCTTCGTGAGCAGGCCCGCGAACACGGCGGTGACGGGGGCGGGCGCGGTGGGGTAGGAGTCCGGCAGCCACGCCGACAGCGGGAACACCGCAGCCTTGATGCCGAACGCGACGAGCAGCACCCCGAAGATCGCGGCGCGGGTACCGGACGGCACGTCGTCGAGTCGCAGGGCCATGTGCGCCAGGTTCAGGGTGCCTGTCGCGGCGTACGCGAAGGCCATGCCGACCAGGAAGATCAGCGACGACACCATCGACACCATGACGTACGAGACGCCGGCACGAACACGGTCCGCGCTCGCCCCCAGCGTCAGCAGCACGAACGAGGCGGCGAGCAACACCTCGAAACCGACGAAGAGGTTGAACAGGTCGCCGGCGAGGAACGCGATGTTCACGCCCGCCGTCAGCGCGAGGTAGGTGGGCAGGAAGATCGACACCGGTTGTTGTTCGTTGCCGTCGTGGATGCCCTGACCGACGGCGAACAGCATGACAGCCAGCAGCACGATGCCGGAGACCACCAGCATCAACGCTGCCAGGCGGTCCACCACCAGCGAGATTCCCATCGGTGCTTCCCAGCCGCCGATCTGGAGCACTGCGATGCCGTCGCGGTCGGCGAGGTACAGCAGCAGTCCGGTCACGAGCAGCGACGCGGTCAGCGCCGTGACGGTCACGTACCGCTGTGCGCGGGGCCGGCGGCCGAGGATCAGGGTGGCCGCGGCGGCGAGCAGCGGGATGAGGACGGGCAGTGGGATCAATGCGGCCGCGGACAACGTCATCGGCGGACTCCCTTCCCGGGATCGGCATCGCCGGAGCCCTCGCCGTGCGCCGAGACACCGCCGTGCGCCGAGACACCGCCGTGCGTCGATTCGCCGGCGTATGCCGACTGGCCCGCATACGCCGAGTCGGTCGGGTCGTCGAAGTCGCCGTCGTGCAGGTCCTCGTAGGCTTCGAGGTCCTCGATGTTGGTGAGTGCCTCGAGGGGGATCGGATTTCCCTGGGCGTCGAAGGCGTCGCCACTCTTGCTGGGTTCGCCGGTGAGCGGGTCGTCGGACCGGTCGCGGAACGGCGCGTCCGCGGGGGTGCGGCGCTGCGACACCATGGTGTCCTCGGGGTCGTTCTCGACTTCGTCGCGTGCCCGGATCGTGTACGACCGGTACGTCAGGGCCAGCACGAACGCCGCGACGCCCATCGTGATGACGATGGCGGTGAGGATCATCGCCTGCGCCAGCGGGTCGGCCATGCTCTCGTGCAGGTCGTTGTTGTTGCCGACGATCGGTGCGCTGCCGGCGGGGCCGCCGAGCGTCAGGATCAGCAGGTTGATGCCGTTGCCGACCAGCAGCAGGCCGAGCAGCATCTTGATGATGCTGCGTTCGAGCAGCATGTAGACGCCGCTGGCCGTGAGTATGCCGACCGCCGCGAGGAGAGCCAGATTCGCGCTGTTCATCGGGGACCTCCGATCGTCTCGGCGTCGAGGCGTGCACCGAGGCTGCGCAGCACGTCGAGGATCAGGCCCACCACGATGAGATACACGCCGAGGTCGAAGAACATGGCGGTGACCAGCTTGATGTGTCCGAGCAGCGGCAACGTCACCTCGATCGTCGCGGAGGACAGGGCGGGCGCACCCAGGAACAGCGACGCGAGCGCGGTACCCGCCGAGAACGTCAGGCCCAGACCCAGGATCTTGCCGGCGTCGACGGGTACGGCTTCACCGAGCTCGTACCGCCCACCGGCGAGGTACCGCAGCACCAGGGCCAAGCCGGCGACCAAGCCACCCGCGAAGCCGCCGCCGGGGGCGTTGTGCCCGGAGAAGAAGAAGTAGACCGACAGCATCATCATCGTCGGGAACACCAGCCGGGTGGTCACCTCCAGGATCAGCGAGCGATGCCGCGGATCGATGAAGTCGCCGCCGAGCAGCCACGTCGTCTCGGTGCTCGCGTTCGCGGCGTCGACCTGGGCCGCGGGTGCGTCGGCGACGCGCGGGGCGGTCCCGAATCGGCGGGTGCGGAACACCAGGCTCGCGACACCGGTTGCGGCGACCAGCAGCACCGAGATCTCACCCATCGTGTCCCAGGCGCGGATGTCGACGAGCAGCACGTTGACGATGTTCTTGCCGTTGCCGATGTTGTAGGCCGCATCCGGAAGCAGCAGCGAGACCGGTTCGGCACTGCGGGCTGCGACGGCGTACGCGCCGATCGCGGTGACGGCCACACCGACGGCGATGCCGAGGAGCGCCCGGGGCAGGCGTTTGCCGACGTCCGCGCCCGGATCGGACTCGGCGGGGAGTTTGCGGAGCACGAGCACGAACACCACGAGGGTCACGGTCTCCACCAGGAACTGGGTGAGCGCGAGATCCGGGGCGCCCTGCAGCGCGAACAGGACGCCGAGGCCGTATCCGGTCATGCCGACCACCAGGACACCGGCGAGGCGGTTGCGCAGCACGGTCGCGGCCAGGGCACCGGCCGCGATGATCAGCACCACCGGCACCTGCCACGGGGTGTCCCACAGGCGGGTGCCCGGGGCAGAGTCGAGTCCGAACAGCAGCAGCAGGGACGAGGGCAGGACCACGAGAGTGACGAGGATCGTCGCTTGCGTCAACGGCAGCGAACCGCGCTGGGTGACACCGGTGAGTCGCATCGACAGGGTGTCCATGCCGCGCAGCGTCGCGTCGTAGATGCGGTCGGCGTTGCCGAGCGGTGGATGCTCGAACCGCAGCCGCGAGATTGTGCGCTGAGCCAGGTACATCGCGACACCGCCGACGACGACGATGCCGGTCAGACCCAGCGGCAGATTGAGTCCGTGCCACAGGGCCAGGTGATACGGGTAGGCGAGGCTCGCCGGAAGGGTGTCGGCGTACGGGCTGAGCAGCGAGTCGATCCACGGCGCGGCGAGTCCGCCGGCCAGACCTCCGACCGCCAGCACGGACGGCGCCGACAGCAGCAGCGGGCCCGGGGCGTGGAACCTCTGGACGGCGGGGCTCGGACGCTTGAGTTGCTTCCGGCCGAACGCGCCCCAGATGAACCGGATGCTGTAGGCCAGCGTCAGGATCGAGCCGACCACCATCGTGGTGGTCGTCGCGATCCGCGCCCACTGCGGCAACACGTCCGCGACCAGCACCGATTCGAATGCGGTTTCCTTGCCGACGAAGCCGAGGAACGGCGGTAGTCCGGCCATGCTCATCGCGGCGAGGATCGCCACGATCGCCAGGAACGGGGTCCGCTTGCCCAGATGCGCAAGCTTGCGAATGTCGCGGGTGCCGGTCGAATGGTCGATGATCCCGACCACCATGAACAGGCACGCCTTGAACATCGCGTGGGCGACGACCATCGTCATGCCGGCCAGCGCGGCCTCGCGGGTACCGACCCCGACGAGCATCGTGAGGAACCCGAGCTGGCTGACGGTGCCGAAAGCGAGGATAAGCTTCAGGTCGAACGCGCGGAACGCACGCCACCCGGCCAGCAACATCGACGCCAGCCCCAGCGTGATGACGATCGGTCGCCACGGCGCCGCATCGGCGAACGCCGGCGCGAGACGCGCGACGAGGTAGATACCGGCTTTGACCATTGCCGCGGCGTGCAGATAGCCGGACACCGGTGTCGGTGCGGCCATCGCTCCGGGCAGCCAGAAGTGCAGCGGGACGACCGCGGACTTCGACAGCGCACCGATGAGAACCAGCACCAGACCGACCCCGGCGAGCCAGCCGTGCGGGGCGGCCTCGATCACCGCGGACAGGTTGTAGCTGCCGGCCAGCTGCCCGAGGATGATGATGCCGACGAGCATCGCGAGACCACCCGCGGTCGTCACCAGCAGGGCCTGCGTCGCTGCGCGCCGGCTCGACGCGCGTTCCGCGTAGTGCCCGACGAGCAGGAACGACAGGACCGTGGTCAGTTCCCAGAAGGTGTAGAGGACCAGCATGTTGTCGCTGGTGACGAGCCCGAACATGGCGCCGGCGAAGGCCACCATTTCGGCGGCGAAGATCCCGAGGCGGGGTTCGTCGTCGGTGAAGTAGCGGGCGCAGTACAGCAGGATCAGCGCGCCGATACCCAGGACCAACACCGACATGATCGAGGCGAGCGCGTCGAACCGCATGTCGATGTTCATCGACACCGTCGTGGCCCAGGTGATGTGCAGGGTTTGTTCGGTCCCCCAGTTCGCGATCACCCAGCCGAGACCGGCGAGCGGAACCAGGGACAACGGTATGAAGGCGTTTCTCCCCATGACTCTGACCAGGGGCGGCGCAAGTAGTGCGGCCACCGCGTGGGCGAAGAGTATGGCGAGCAAAAGGCACTCCGTCGGGGTCGGGCCTGGCGGCGTGTAACCGGAAATGCGAGTGTGCGCGGAAGCACACGGTCGCATTGTGCGCGCGGCATACCGCCGAAACTAGGGACGCCCCGAACCGCATGCCGTTCGCCAAAAGGGCAAATCGGATTGGTTCACATCCTAACGGGAAACTTCGCATCGTTGCGAACCGGAGGGTCCGCCCGCCACTCACGGCGGTGGTCCGTAGGGTGCCGGGCATGCCTGCCGCATCCGACCGTCCCCTCATCCGCACGGCCGCACTCGCTCTCGTCCGCGACCGCCGGTTGTTGCAGACCCGATCGGCCGGGGCGACGGTGTTCTACATGGCGGGCGGCAAGCTGGAACCCGGCGAGAACGCCGAGCAGGCGCTGCACCGGGAGATCCGGGAGGAGCTCGGCGTCGGACTGCGCGACGTCACCGAGGTCGGGGTCTTCGAGACCGTCGCGTACGGCCATCCGGCCGGCACCCGACTGCACATGACGTGCTTCCGCGCCGATCCGATCGGCGATCCGTATCCGGCCGGGGAGATCGCCGAGCTCGGCTGGTTCACCGTCGCCGAATACGCCGCCCAGCCGGAGGTCGCGCCGGGTTCGATGCTCGTGTTCGAGCACCTGCACTCGCTCGGCCTCGTGGACTGAGGCCAGTGGGCTGCCCCTGGATGCAGCTCACCCGATGCAGCTCACCGCACCTGCCACGCGCACACCGCCCCGGTCACCACCAGAGCGCCGACGATCAGCTTAGGATCCGCCGGGATCGACCACACCGCTCCGACGACGGGGAGTGCCGCGAACGGCAACGACAACCCGAGTGCGGCGACGGGCGCCGACCCCGGCAGCGCCGACCCGAGCGCAAGGCCCGTGCCCGCCGCGATCAGCGCCACCCGCACCAGCAGGGGCCAGCCGTCGGCGGCGAGATCCGGCCACAGCGCCGCGACCGCGGTCGTCACGAGCGCGACCGCCAGACCCAGCTCGGGCCGCGGCATGCGCGGTGCCGCGCGCAGCCCGAGGACAACCGCGACGATCGCGACCGCCGGAGCCCATCCCGACACGTCCGGCCCGCCGAGCGCGACGACGAGCGGGTAGGCGGTGACGATCGCGCCCGTGACCGCCATCGGGAAGGCACCGTCGCCGGGCGGCAGGAACCGTGCCGCGACCTCGGCGCCGATGACCAGGAGTAGCAGCGCGCCCCCGGTGAACAGCCACATCCGCACGGTCGACGACGCAGCCTCGGCGTCGACCCGGTCGGCGAGCAGGCGGTATCCGACGGACAGAGCCAGCGCCGCACCGACCGCGACCGTCCACATCCGCGGATCGGCCCGCTGCACCCGCATGCCGGGCTGCGCGACGAGCGCCGCGGCCACGACCGTGACCAGCGCGATCGCGAGCAGCCACTGCGGCACCGTCCAGCGCAGTGACTCGAACGGTCGCCCGTTCCCGGCCGCTGCCGCCGCGAGAAACGCGGACCAGCCACCGGCGACGACCGCCCATTGCCCGCCGACGCGCCCCCAGGTCGCGGCGACCGCCGCGCCGAGCAGGATGCCCGCGGTCGCCGCGACCACGATCTGCAGTGCGGATCGGGTGTCCGCGGCGGCGTCGGACGGTGCGATGTAGCGAATGGAGCCCAGCACCAGCACGCAGCCGGTGGCGATCGCCCACCCGGTGCGCCGCGACCCCGAATGCTGCAGACCCGCCACCGCGACCACCGCGAGTACCGCCGCGACGATCGGGGTGCTGTCGTGGTGGACGGGCGCGACCGTCACGGCACCGTCGACGATCAGGACGACCCCGGCGAGAGCCGTGGCGCACAGGCCTGCCAGTGCCGCGAGCGGGGCGTCGACGCGGGCCGCGGTGAGCGTGGCCATCAGCGGTTCTCCGCGTACGCGCGCAGGTGCTCGACCTGCGCGGGATCCAGCGACGGCCGCACCGCGGTACGCGCGGTCGCGACATCCTCGGCGGTGACGACCGCAGCGTCGACGTTTCTGCGCATCGCGGCGAGCGCGGCCTCCCGCAGCAGTGCCGCGCAGTCCGCGGCCGAGTAACCGTCCAGGTCCTCGGCGAGCGCCTCGAGATCGACGTCGTCGGCGAGCGGGACGGACTTGCCCGCCGTCTTCAGGATGTCGACGCGGGCCTCGGCGTCCGGCGGCGGCACGAACACGAGGCGTTCCAGCCGACCGGGCCGCAGCAGCGCCGGATCGATGAGATCGGGTCGGTTCGTCGCACCGAGCACCACGACGTCACGCAGCGGTTCGACGCCGTCGAGTTCGGTGAGCAGGGCCGCGACCACCCGATCGCCCACCCCCGAATCCGAACTCTGACCGCGCCGGGGGGCGAGCGCGTCGACCTCGTCGAGGAAGATCAGCGACGGCGCCGAATCGCGGGCCCGGGCGAACAGTTCACGTACGGCCTTCTCGGAGGCACCGACCCACTTGTCCATCAGTTCGGCGCCCTTGACCGCGTGCACGCTCAGATGTCCGGTGCTCGCCAGCGCACGGACCAGGAACGTCTTTCCGCAGCCCGGCGGCCCGTACAGCAGCACGCCGCGCGGCGGATCGACGCCGAGCCGCGCGAACGAATCGGGATGCTGCAGCGGCCACAGCACGGCTTCGGTCAGGGCCTGCTTGGTCTCGACCATGTCGCCGACGTCGTCCAGGGTCACGCTGCCGATCGCGAGTTCCTCGGTACCCGAGCGGGAGAGGGGACGGATCACCTCGAGCGCGCCGAGCAGGTCGTCGTGCAGCAGCACCGGATCCGCGTCGTCGCGGCTCGCCCGGGACGCCGCCCGCAGCGCCGCCTCCCGGCAGAGTGCGGCGAGGTCGGCGGCGACGAACCCGGGGGCGCGCGCGGCGATCGCGTCGAGCTTGAGCCCCTCGGACGGCACGGTGCGCAGCAGCACTTCGAGCAGCGCCCGGCGGGTCGCGCCGTCGGGCAGCGGCAGGTTGAGTTCGCGGTCGCAGATCTCGGGGGAACGCAGCCGCGAATCGACCGCGTCGGGGTGGGCGGTCGTCGTGATCAGCGCGACGCCGGGAGTGTCGACGACACGGCGCAGCACGTCGAGGATCAGCGTCGACACCGGTTCCGCGGGGTCGGGGAGCAACGTGTCGATGTCGGTGATCAGCAGCACGCCGCCGCCGGCCACGGCGTCGGCGGCGGCACTCACGCGACGGAGCCGTTCGTCGGCGGCGAGCGCACCGATCCCGGGGCCGTCGACCTCCACGACCTTCCGGTCGGCCAGGACCGCGCGGGCCAGCGTGGCCTTGCCGACTCCGGCGGGACCGGTGACGAGCACTCCCAGGTGCGGGGACGCACCGAGGGTGCGCAGCAGCTCGGGTTCGTCGAGGGCCAGTTTCAGCCATTCGGTGAGCCGCGCGACCTGGGCCTGCACACCGACCAGGTCTTCCGGCGGCGGTGCGGCAGCGCGTTCCGGTTCGGTGAATCCTGCGTCGGAACCCGCGAGCGCGGGTGCGCTCGGCGCGGCTTTCCGGGGGTGACCGCCCCACGTCACCGCGGTGTTCGGTTGCACGCTGACCGGTCCGGCCGGGTCCACGGCGGCCACCGTCAGCAGTTCCGAGGTCCAGGCGACGCCGAACGTGCGCGACAGGGTGCGTGTGGTGTCGGCGCTGCTCGTCCCGGGACCGAGGTCGCGGGGAAGCAGTGATACGGCGTCACCGACGGTGACGACCTTCCCGAGCAGCGCCTGGCGCAGCGTCGTGTCGCTGATGGAGTGGGTGGCCAGCGACGACCCCGTGACGGACACGGACCGGGCGCCGTACACGGTGGCGGGTGCGACGACGACGGTGGCGTTCTCCCGCAGGCCCGTGTTCGACAGGGTGACGTCGTCGAGCAGGATCGTGCCGGTGGGGGTGCCGGCGGGGGCCAGTCCGGCGACGGCCGCGGTCCGGCGGGAGCCGACCAGTGCGATCGCATCCCATTCGCGCAGGCCGAGCGCGGTCAGCGCTTCCGGGTGCAGGCGGACGACGCCGCGGCGTGCATCCGCCGCGGAGGTGTTGAGCCGGACGGTCAGCGCGAGTTCAGCGGTGGTCACCCGCCGAGCCTAGAACGTACTCACCGTCCGCGCGGGCGACGCAGCCCGAGGCGCGCCGAGGAACGATCCGCGGGTGCCGCGGTGCGGCGGATCACGACGCGGCGGGGACGCAGCGCGCGGTGCTCGGCCCGGATCGCGCGACGTTCGGACGGCTTGATGTCCCAGGTTTCCGGGCGCGCGGCGACCCACCGCTTGGAGCGGACCGCGAACGGGATGTGCGCGAGATACACGGCGACGAGCACGAGCATCAGGACGAACGGGTAGGTCACGAGCGCGGCCGCGGCGAGCGCGACGAGGACCAGCAGGACCACGGCCAGGCGCGGCGGCACGGACACCGATTTCATGGCGAGGGTCGGGATCGTGCTGACGACGAGCGCTGCGGTGATGAGGGTCCAGGCCGCGACCACGGGATAGGAGGTCCACCAGCCGTCGCCCCACTGGATGTACGCGGCGATGGGGGAGAGCACGATGAGCGCACCCGCGGGGGCCGGCACACCGACGAAGTACTCGCGTGCGTACGCGGGAATGCTGTCGTCCTCGAGCAGGGTGTTGAACCGCGCCAGGCGCAGCACCATGCTCACCGCGTACAGCAGCGTGATGATCCAGCCGAACGCGCTGCCGTCGAGCAACGTCGCATACAGCACGAGGGCGGGGGCGACGCCGAACGAGATCGCGTCGGACAACGAGTCGAGTTCTGCGCCGATCTTGCTGGTGGCGTCGAGCAGCCGCGCGATGCGCCCGTCGAGCGAGTCCAGGACCGCGGCGGCGCCGATCATGCCGAGCGCGGTGCCGAGCTCGCCGTCGAGCGCGAACTTCACCGCGGACAGACCCGCCGACAGCGCCAGGATCGTGATGACGCTGGGCAGCAGGCGTACCGCCTGGGGTCGGCCGCGGCGCTTGCGTTCCGGTTCGGGGGTGGTCAGCGGGGGGTTCACGGGAGCTGAGCGATGACGGTTTCGGCACCGATGGTGCGCTGCCCGCGCTCGACGAGCAGGGTTGTTCCGGCCGGCAGGTAGGTGTCGACGCGGGAGCCGAAGCGGATCAGGCCGTAGGTGTCGCCGATCGGCAGCGTGTCGCCGACACCGGCGTCGCACACGATCCGGCGGGCGAGCAGGCCTGCGATCTGGACGACGGCGACCTGGTGACCGTCACGGGTCTCGAGGAGCATGCTGTTGCGCTCGTTCACCTCGCTCGCGTCCGCGAGATCGGCGGAGAGGAACTTGCCCGGCTGGTGCACGACCTTGCGGACGGTGCCGCCGACGGGGCTGCGCTGCACGTGCACGTCGAGGACCGACAGGAAGATGCTCACGCGCGGCAGCGGTTCGTTGCCCAGTCCGAGTTCGGCCGGGGGTACCGCGGTGTCGACGAGCGCGACCTCGCCGTCGGCGGGGGCCACGACGACTCCGACCCGGTTCGGCGGAACCCGGTGCGGGTGACGGAAGAACGTTGCGGTCGCCGCGGCGGACGCGAGACCGGCGCGGCGCACCCACTTGCGGTTGCGGCCGAGTGCGGCCACCGCGAGCGGGGCCGCGACGAACGGCAGGCCGGCGGGGTGGAGCGGCGGAACCGCCTTACGGACCAGATCGGCGATGTGGGCGACACCGCTCGTGGGTGGCATTCCGGCGGGTGTGGGCTTTCGGGCCACGGCTCCTCTTACTGTCGCGTTGCGATGTGAGCCGCGGACCGACGGGCCCGCGGGCTACCACAGCGTACGCGAGCAGCGTTACACGGTGACGGGCGTGGCCTCCACCACGTGCTTCAGCCGGGTGAGCGTGGCGTTCATCCCGACGATCATTTCGTCGTCGAACGATTCGGTTCCGCCCATCGCGAGGTTGATCAGAGTCCGCGAGATCTTGGTCGTGCCGGTGGGCGCTTCGCGGCGCTGCACGACGTGGGTGCCGGTTTCGGTGGGTTCGAGGACGAACGACCAGATCGTGCGGTTCTCGTTGACGCGGAAACGGAGTTCACGGCCCGGCTCGAAGGTGAGGATCTTGGACGTGGTGGGCCAGACGAGCGCGCCCCTGCGGTTGATGTTGATCGTGCTGGTGCCGACACCGACCGGACCGCCGAGCACCTTCATCCCGCGGCACTGCGGGCTGAACTCCTTCATCCGCGGGAGGTCGGCGAGAACCGCCCACACCTGCTGCGGGCTCGCGGAGATGTCGATCGTGGCTTCGAGGGTTCTGGACACGTCACTCCCGGTATATAAGCGGTACTTAGGGTTACGGGCAGTTTCCGACCGTATCGTACGCAGACCTGCACCGGAAGGGTAGTGGTCGATTTGCCTGGTTCTGCGTCTCCCATTCTCCGGGAATTCGATGTGCTCGGTACATGCAGTCCGTATGCTGAGCGCGTCACGAAGTGGGACGATCGGAGGGGTGGGGCGCGGGGGCGCCCGCAGGGGTCGGAATCCTGCAACGGTGGCCCGAATCCGTTGCAGCGCATTCAAATACGTATTTCGGCAGTACCGGGCGGTCTCCGTAGTATCGGTGGTCCGTGGACCGGTGCTGTCTGCAATCTCAGGAGGACCACGTGTCTTTGCGTCGTTCGTCGCTCGTACTCGCCATCGTCGGAGTGTTACTCATCGCAGCCGCAGGGCTGATCCGATTCGTCCTCGTCCCGTCGATGACGAAGATGCCCACCGAACTCGACGGCCGGTCGACCTACACGGGCAGCCTGCAGTCGTTCGACCCCAGCAAGTTCGCCCTCGGGGACGGCGTCGAGTTCACCGTGACGCGGCACGTGGAGGTCGACCACGTGGACGGGGACGTCGCGGTCATCACGAGCGTCGCCGAAACCCATCGACCCACAGGGGATTCCACGTCGGCCCACACCTACGCGCTCAGCCGGGTCGACTACTCCCAGCAGCCGGCACCCGAGGGTTTCGAGGTGGAGGACCAGAAGGGCGCCATGGTCTTCTCCCTGCCGATGAACCCCTCGCCGGACGGCAACGCGCTGTACGACACCGTTACTCGCGAACCCATTCCGCTCGAGCACGTCGGAGACTCGGTCCTCGAGGGTCGCGAGGTCTTCGACCTGCGGGGCCACCTCACAGCGCCGATCGCCGACCCCGCGGTGCTCGCTCCGGCGCAGGCCGGGATCGCCGCGATGGCCGGCGTGGGTGACGGATCGGTCCTTCCCAAGCAGATCCTCCAGGTTCTCGCCGGTGTCCTGCCGCCCGAGAAGGCGCAGCCGATCACCGCGGCGCTGGCGGCCCAGCCCGATCTCGTGCCCGTCGTGCTCACCGCCGACACCACGGTCGATCTGAACATCGACACCCGCTTCGGAAGCACGGTGCGCTCCGTCCAGGATCAGACCACCGTGCTCAACATGCAGGCCGGGGAAGAGCTGATCCCGCTGCTCGACCTGTCCCGCGCCGTCGTGGGCACCGACGACGCATCGGTCGCGGACACGGCCTCGAAGCTGTCCTCGTCGGAGACCATGCTCGACATCGTCTCGAAGTGGCTGCCGCTGCTGCTCACCGTGATCGGTGTCGTGCTGATCGTCGTGGCGTTCCTGCGCCGCCGCCCGGAGCCGGCGTCTCCGCCGGCAGGCGAGGCCGACGACGCGAGCGGCGAGGTCCTGGAGTCCACCGGGTCGGAGTCCTGACCCGAGGCTCGTGTCTTACACGGGAGCGCCTGCACGACGCAGGGCATCACGGACCCGCTCGACGAGGACCCCGGATCGCCGGTCGAGCAGGTCCGCACCCACCCGGATGACCGTCCAACCCAGTTCCGGGAGCAGGGCATAGCGTTCGATGTCGCTCGTGCGCTGGGCCGGATCGGTCCAGTGGTGGCTGCCGTCGTACTCGACGAGCACCCGCCACTGTTTCCAGCCCAGGTCCGCCCGCGCCACGAAGCGGTCACCGTCGAACACCTCGATCTGTGTTTCCGGGGCGGGCAATCCCGCACGGATCAACAGCAGCCGCGTGTGCGTCTCGGGAGGCGACGCGGCGCCCCCGTCGACGAGGGCGAGTATCCGATCCAGGCCGCCGACCCCGGTCACCCCGATGTGTCGCCGCGACGTCCTGTATATCGCGGACCCTCAATCCGGTTGCGTTGCAGAGCGCGTCGAGCATCTCGATGCACGCGACGGTAGGACGATGACGCCGCGCCAGGTCGTAGCCCGTCTGCGCCGGTGATGTCACGGTCATCCCGTCGACCACGCACGTCTCCACGTCCCGTGCAGTACGAACCACGATGCCGGGCACCGACCGCACATGACCGTCCCTGAGCAGTTCCGCGGGTGCGTGTGGGTCGATCCACCGCGACCCGTGCATCGCGGCCGCCGACAGTCCTGCCGGGATCCCGCTGCGGTTCGACCACATCCACGCGGCCTTCGCTCGCAGTCGCGCTGTCGGCGCGATCCCCGGGCGGATGTACACGTCGCGGTGCAGACGTACGAAGTGCCGGTCGAGGCCGTACCTGGTGACGATTCCAGCGTCGAGGGCCTCCGAAGCCCGGAACAGCTCGTCCAAGTCGATCATGATGCCCAGCGTGCGCGGCCGCGTCCGATCGCGAAAACCCGCTGGGCGCACATGTGTACAACTTCGATGTTGTCCACAGGTCTGTGACGGGTGAGAGGGAGGTTGTGCGCGATATTCCCGAGTATTTCGCGCACAACCTCCCGCTCGTCAGGTGCCGGAAGCCGGGGGCTCGATCAGGACCTCCCGGCCACGCAGCGCCTGCGAACAGACACTGCACTGAAGGACCGGATGGAAGTCCTTCCGGCACAACACGTGCCGGAAGAGGATCGCGGGACCTTCGGGTGCCCGGAACCACTGCTGACCCCAGTCGATCATCAGCGCGACGACGGGGAAGAACGCCTCACCCTTGGCGGTGAGGCCGTAGGTCACCCAATCCGGCCGCGTCGGGTTCGGTGACGTCTCGACGACCCCGAGGTCCTCGAGTCTGTGGAGCCGGTCGGCGACCATCGCCGGCGGCGCGCCGGTGCGTTCCGCCAGTTCGCCGAACCGGCGGGCGCCCAGGAACAACGCCCCGATCATCGCGGCCGACCACCGGTTTCCCAGCAGCTCCATCGTGTGCGGCAGCACCTGGGACGGTTGCCGCACCGACGTGGACCGGCGACGGCCGATCGACGCCGGCACGCTGCGCGACCAGTCGGCACTCGGGCCGAGATCCGCCGACACGTCGTGCCGGTCGCAGGGTTCACCGCACGCGCGACAGACCAGAACCGGTGTGAACGTCGCGCCGCAGGCGGCGTGCCGCATCGACGGCAGTACGTCGGCGGACTCGGGCGACCACGTCTGCTCCCATGCCCACATGCTCAGCAGCACGGGCCAGACGGCGAGCCCGCGCGGAGTGAGCGGGTACTCGAAGCGGACGGGATGGTCCGAATAACGCACCTTGTCGAGCAGGCCGAGTTCGGTCAGCTGGGTGAGGCGTTTCGACAGAACGGAATTCGAGATCGAACCTTGTGCGATCCAGTCGCCGTAGCGCCGGCACCCCGCGACCGCGTGACGCAGGATCCACAGATTCCATTCGTCGCCGAGCACACCGAGGGTGACGGCGATCGCGTTGTCGCCGCCCTCGGCAAGCTCGGTGAACATTCGTTCGGCCACGTCAGCTGACTCTAGTGGTGCCGTTCCTGTGCTCGATCCGGTGCCGGTGCCCCGGCCGCCGTACCGTAGCCGTGTCCGACGAATCGCGTGGTGGCCGCGGCGAACTCGGATTCGAGCCGGTCGACGATAGCCGCGACCGGCTCGACCGACTTGATCGTCTGCAGCCCCTGGCCGGCCGCCCACACATCCTTCCAGCGGGCGGGACCGTCGGATGCCGCATCGTAGGATCGCTCGGCACCGAAAACCAGGTTGTCGGGATCGAATCCGTTGGCGACCAGGCTCGGGCGCAGCCACGACGCGGGAGTCCCGGTGATGCCCGCGCTCACGATCAGATCGTCGGGACCGTGGTCGACGACCATCTGCTTGTATTCCGGCGCGGCCATGCTCTCGGTGGCGGCCAGGAAACGGGTGCCCATATAGACGAGGTCGGCGCCCGCGGCGACCGCCCCGGCGATACCGGCCCCGTCGGTGACGGCCCCACCGACGGTCACGATCCCGTCGAAGAACTCCCGGACCGCGGAGATGAACGCGAAGGGCGACAGGTGACCGGTGTGACCGCCCGCGCCGGCGGACACGCACGCGAGCCCGTCGACACCTGCCTCTGCGGCCTTGCGGGCGAGCGCGATGTTCACGACGTCCGCGATGACCGTTCCCCCGTACGACTTGACGACGTCGATCACCGGGGCGGGAGAACCGAGGGCCGTGATCACGATGTCGGGCCGGTGTTCGGCGACGAGCCGCAGGTCGTCGGCGAGACGTGTGTTGGTCCGGTGGGTGACGAGATTCAGTGCCCACGGCGCCGGCGCGGTGCGGGACGATGCGAGGCGGTCGCGGATGGTGCCCATCCACTCGTCGAGGTCCGCGGTGGTGCGGCAGTTCGGGCTGGGGAAGGATCCCACGATGCCCGCCTCGCAGGCGGCGACCACCAGGTCGGGGCCGGAGACGAGGAACATCGGTGCCGCCACGACCGGCAGGCGCAGATTCTCGAAGCGTGTCACCGGACGGAATGCTGTTGTCATGGTCATCTTTCCGATCGGTCTCGTCCGACGACGAAACTGACTGTGGTGGTGGTGCTTCCACCGAAGTTGAGCATTCCGGCGCGGGCGGCGCCGGGCACCTGGTAGTCGCCTGCCGTCCCGGTGACCTGCTTGTGGCAGTCCAGGAGCATGCGCACACCGGTTGCGCCGACGGGATGCCCGCCGCCGAGCAGGCCGCCGCTCGGATTCATCGGGATGCGCCCGCCGATCTCGAGTTCTCCGGATTCGATTGCGCGCCAGCTCTCGCCGGGTTTCGTGATGCCGAAATGGTCGATCGCCATGTATTCGCTGGCGGTGAAGCAGTCGTGGGTCTCGATGAGGTCGAGGTCGTCGACCCCGCTGATGCCGGCGCGCGTGAAGGCATCCCCGATCGCGGCGGACACGTGGGGGAACATCAGCGGCTCGTCGGCGCTGCGGGCGAGCTTCTCCTCGAGCAGCAGCCCGACGGTGCGGTGGCCCCAGCCGAGGATGCGCGAAAGGTCTTTCTGTTCGGCTGTTTCCGTGTGGGCGCGGCGGTACCGGTCCGATATCAGGACGACCGCGGCGCCGCCGTCGGTGAGGGGACCGCAGTCGACCTTGTGCAACCGGCCCTCGACGACCGGGTTGGCGTCGGCGTCGTCGGTGAAGGACGCCGGACCGAACTGCCATCCGCGGGTCTGCGCGTTCGGATTGGAGCGGGCGTTGCGGGTGTTCAGCTCGGCGATGCTCCACAGGTGCCCGGGATCCAGACCGTACCGCTTGTCGTACTCGTCGGCGATGCGGCTGAACATGTAGGGCCACATGAATTTGGCATCCTGACCCTCGTGCCCGATCCAGGCAGCGCCGGACATGTTCTTCGCACCGAGGTCGCCGGGCACGTTCTTTTCGAGTTCGACGCCGACGACCAGGGCGCAGTCGTATCGCCCGGATTCGAGATCGGCCATCGCCGCGAGGATCGCCAGGGATCCGGACGCGCAGGCGCCCTCGTGGCGGGTGGCCGGCACACCCCACAGATCGGGGAGGACCGAGGCCGGCATCGCACCGAGGTGGCCCTGACCCGTGTACACCTGCGCGAACGCGTTTCCGACGTGGACGACGTCGATGTCGGCGATCGGGATGTTCGCGGCGTCGAGTGCACCGCGGGCGACTTCGGCGGTCAGTGCGTCGAGGTCGAGACCGTCCTTGGAGAGGTTTCGGGAGAAGTCGGACTGGTATCCGCCGGCGATCCACACCGGTTCAGGGCTCATGGGTCTCTGCTTTCGGGCTGTGTGAACTGCAATCGTTACTACAACTATAAGAGTTTGCGGGAAATGGGAAGTCCTCTTCCGTCGAGGGGGATTGTCGAGGGCGTCTTGACAATGGCACGTGTCGTTAGTCACTCTCTTAGTTGTAGAACGAAGGCGCGCCCCGAAGCCCACGCCGGGATTCCGCGCCAGCCCGATGCGAAAGGTGAAGGCCATCATGGATATCGAGATCGTCGGCCGACTGCTGTCGACCCTTCCCGAGGACGACGATCACCCCTACCGCACGGGCCCGTGGCGGCCGCAGACCACCGAATGGAAGGCCGACGATCTCGAGGTCGTCGAGGGGCAGGTCCCCACGGACCTGGACGGTGTGTACCTGCGCAACACCGAGAATCCGCTCCATCCGGCGGTGCGGAGATACCACCCGTTCGACGGCGACGGCATGATTCACGTCGTGGGTTTCCGGGACGGGAAGGCGTTCTACCGCAACCGTTTCGTGCGCACGGACGGCCTTCTCGCCGAGAACGAAGCGGGCCGTGCCCTGTGGGCGGGTGCCTCGGAAATGCCCGAGTGGGCCGAACGTGAGGACGGCTGGGGCGCGCGGCGGAGGATGAAGGACGCGTCGAGCACCGACGTCGTCGTCCATCGCGGGCGTGCGCTGACGAGCTTCTGGCAGTGCGGCGATCTGTACCGCCTCGATCCGTACTCGGCACGCACCCTGGGCAAGGAGGACTGGAACGGGAGTTTCCCCTTCCATTGGGGCGTGTCGGCGCATCCGAAGGTCGACGAAACGACCGGTGAAATGCTGTTCTTCAACTACAGCAAGGAGGCGCCGTACATGAAGTACGGTGTCGTCGACGAGAACAACGACCTCGTGCACTACGTCGACATCCCGCTCCCCGGTCCGCGCCTGCCGCACGACATGGCCTTCACCGAGAACTACGCGATCCTCAACGATCTGCCGTTGTTCTGGGATCCGCGGCTGCTCGAGCGCGGCGTCCACGCACCGAAGTTCCGTCGCGACATGCCCGCCCGGTTCGCGGTCATCCCCCGTCGCGGGCAGACGTCGGACATCAAGTGGTTCGAAGCCGACCCGACCTACGTCCTGCACTTCGCCAACGCCTACGAGGACGGCGACGAAATCGTGCTCGACGGCTTCTACCAGGGCGCCCCCGAACCCTCGCCCGAAGGACTGACGGAGCAGCAGCGGGCATTCCGGTTCCTCGCACTGGACTACCTGCAGACCCGGCTGCACCGCTGGCGTTTCAATCTCGTCACCGGAGCGGTGAAGGAAGAGCCCCTCACGGACACGATCACCGAGTTCGGCATGATCAACAACACGCTCGGCGGACGCGAGCATCGCTACGTCTACGCGGCGACGGGTGTGCCGGGACGGTTCCTGTTCAACGGCCTGGTCAAGCACGACGTGCGCACCGGCGCCGAGGAGAGCTGTTCGTTCGGTGACGGCGTGTACGGCAGCGAGACGTCGATGGCTCCGCGGGTGGGCAGCACATCCGAGGACGACGGATACCTCGTCACGCTCACCACCGATATGAACGACGACGCCTCCTACTGTCTGGTGTTCGACGCGGCGGCAGTCGGAGACGGACCGGTCTGCAAACTGCGCCTGCCCGAACGAATTTCGAGCGGAACCCATTCCACGTGGGCGGCGGGCGAAGAACTCCGGCGCTGGCGCGCCGCCGACGACCCGGCGCAGGCGATCGGCCTGTAGGCACCGCGGATCCGTTCTCCCCGTAACCCCAGTTCGCACAGTCGAGAAGGAAAGGTGGCCCATGGCCCAGCCACACCGAGGCCTGCATCCGAAAGACCGCGTCGAGGACTACGTCCGGCGCGGATGGTGGACGGATCACACGCTCGACCGGGTGTTCCGCGAGCAGGTGAGCGCGCGCGGTGACGCCACCGCGATCGTCGACCCGGCCAACCGGGCCGACCTCGTCGGATCGCAGCCCCGGCGCCTCACGTGGAAAGAACTCGAATCCGAGGTCGTCCACCTCGCGGCGCGGCTGCTCGACCACGGAATCGGTCGCGGCGATGTCGTCGGCGTCCAACTCCCCAATTCCGTCGAACTGGTCGAGGTGTACCTCGCCGCGTGGTCGATCGGCGCCGTCGTGTCGCCGCTGGCGATGCAGTATCGCGAACACGAGATCGTGACGATGTCGAACAAGGGCGGCTTCGCGACCCTGCTGACCGTGGAGAAGTTCGGCGGCCGTCCGACCGCCGCGGAAGTCGTCGCGGTGCGCCACACGATTCCGTCCCTGCGGTCTGTCCTGACGATCGGTGCGGCGGAGGAGAATTCGGGAACGGCAGACGCGCACATCGTCCCGGGTCCGGCCTCGGACACCGACAGGGGACGGGTCGAAGCGCTGCGTAGCGCGGACCCGAACGATCCCAACGACTGCGTCACGATCTGCTGGACGTCCGGCACCGAGGGCGAACCGAAGGGGGTGCAGCGGACCCACTACGACTGGCTCGCCTTCTCGATCGCGACGATCGACGCACCCCGCGTGACGGGCGACGACGTGCTGCTCAACCCGTTCCCCATGATCAACATGGCGGGCATCAACGGCATGTTGCTGCCGTGGCTCGTCATGGGGGCGAGGCTCGTGCAACACCATCCCTTCGACGCGCCCACCTTCTTCCGGCAGATCGCGGTCGAGCGCGTGACCTACACGATCGCGCCGCCGGCGCTGATGTGGATGCTCCTGAACAACGAGGACCTGCTCGCGAAGATCGACCTGTCCAGCCTGACCCGGATCGGCTCGGGTTCGGCGCCGCTGCAACCGGCGATGGTGCGCGGGTGGCAGGAACGGTTCGGGCTCAGCGTCATCAACTTCTTCGGCTCCAACGAGGGTGTGTCGCTGCTGTCGAGTCCCGAGGACTTCCCCGACCCCGACATCCGAGCGCAGTTCTTCCCCCGCTACGGAGCCGACGGCATCCGGTGGTCGTCGAGGTTCGCCGAACGCGTCAGCGTCAGGCTCGTCGACCTCACGACCGGTGAGGAGATCACCGAAGCGGGCCGGCCCGGCGAACTCCGGATCGCGGGCCCCGCCGTCTTCCCCGGATACATCGGGGGAGCGGACCTCCCCAGTCCGTTCGACGACGACGGATACCTGAAGACCGGCGACATCTTCGAGATCGCCGGCGACCGGAACCAGTACCTGCGCTACGTCGACCGCAGCAAGGACCTGATCATCCGCGGCGGCATGAACATCGCGCCGGTCGAACTCGAGGGCATCATCGCCGAGCACCCGGCGGTGGCGGAGGTCGCCGTCGTCGGTGATCCCGACACCGTGCTCGGCGAGAAGGTGGCCGCGGTCGTCGTGTGCCGTGCCGGCGCATCGCTGACCCTCGACGAACTGGTGGCGTTCCTGAAGGAACGGAAGATCGCCTCGTTCAAGCTTCCCGAGCGCCTCGAGGTCCGAGAGGTGCTTCCCCGCAACGCCGTCGGCAAGCTTCTCAAGCGTGAACTGCGCCGGGCACCCACGTCCGTCGACTGAGTCCCGCACCATCCCTCTGTTCCCGAAGTGGAGATCTCTTGTCCCAGTTCAGCTCGGACGTCTTCGTCTACGACGCGGTCCGGACACCCAAGGGCCGCGTCCGGCGCGGCGGCGGAACCCTGGCCGACGTGCCCGCATACGAACTTCTCGCGACGCTGCTGCGCGCCCTGCAGGCGAGGGGACTCGACGCCGAGCGGGTCGACGACATCGTCATCGGCACCAGCACGGTCGCCGGTGACCAGGGCGGGGACGTCGCCCGCGCCGCGGCCCTGTGGGCGCAGTGGCCCGACACCGTTCCGGGTGGGGTGGTGTCGCGGCTGTGCTGCTCCGGGCTCGACGCGATCGGCACCGCCGCGGCGAAGGTCGCGTCCGGAATGCACGACGTCGTCGTCGCGGGTGGGGTGGAGTCCATGTCGCGGGTGCCGATGCTGACCGACAAACCTGCGTTCGCCTACGAGGGGCCGTTGCAGGACGTCACCGGGTACGTGACCATCGGTGTCGCGGCGGACCTGACCGCGGCCGACGCGGGCTTCACCCGCGAGGATCTCGACAGCTACGCGGTGACGTCGCATCGGCGTTCCGCCGCCTCCGCGACATCCGCGTCGATCGTCCCGATCACGTCCGGCGACACCGTCGTGCTGGACCGGGACGAAGGAGCACGCGCCGACGCAACCCTCGACGGATTCGCTGCTCTCGGAACGTTGTTCGGGGAGGATCCGTCCTGGGAGCGCGTCGCGCGGCAACTACCCGATTCGCTCCGGCCCACCGGCGGCCTGCACACGCTGGGGACCGCGCCGCAACTCGCCGACGGTGCGTCGGCCCTCGTACTCGGGTCCGGGCGCTCCCGGGAGGTCGCGGGGTCGGACCCGATCGGGCGGATCGTCGCGGTCACCCAGACGGCGGTGCGCTCGCCACGACTGACCGCGGGCATGACCGCGGCCCGCGCCGCATTGGATCGTGCCGGGATCACGGCCGCGAACCTCGACGTCGTCGAGGCCAACGAATCGTTCGCAGTGTCGCCGCTGCTGGTCGCCCGGGAACTCGGCCTGGACCCCGCGCGCGTGAATCCGAACGGCGGCGCCGTCGCGACGGGGCATCCGCTGGGCGCGAGCGGCGGGATGCTGCTCGTCAACGCGCTGGACGAGCTGGCCCGCACCGACGGGGAATTCGCCCTGCTCGTGATTCCCGGTGGTCTGGGTCTCGGGGCGGCGGTCGTCGTGCAGCGGGTGTGAGGGGAGCGGGCCGGATCAGCGGGTGAGCCGGAGGAACGCCCCCAGTTCGGCCAGTCCCTCCGGCGTGCTCGGCAGATACCGGGTCAGGGCGGGTGAGTGCACGACGACCGCGTGCCACTTCCCGCGTGAGAGCGCGACGTTGAGCCGGTTGCGGGACAACAGGAACGACATGCCCCGCGGGACGTCCTCGTGCGCAGACGCGGTCATCGACACGAACACCACGGCTGCCTGGCGTCCCTGGAACCGGTCGACCGTTCCCACGTCGACCCGGTCGAGTCCCGCCGCGGCCAGCCGCTCGCGGATCGCGATCACCTGCGCGTTGTACGGCGCGACCACCAGGACATCGCCCTGGTCGAGGGGGCGGGTGCCCTCGAACGAATTCGGGTCGCGCCACGGGGTGCCCAGCAGGTCCCGGATGCGCCGGGTGATCTCGTCCGCTTCCTCCACCGATTCGGTCGAGTTGCCGTGATGCTCGACCAGGACGGTGCTCACGCCGGGCGGTACCCCGTCGAGCGACCGTGCGGCCGTGACGTTCTCCTGCGAGAGCAGACGACCCTCGTACGACAGGTCCGATACCCGCGCGCACAGCGCTGGGTGCATACGCCATGTGCGGGACAGGAAGTAGCCGCGGTCTGCGGGTAGGGCGCCGTGCCCCTCGGCGAGCCACCCGAGTGCCGAGGTGTCCGCCGGTTCGGGATGGGTGCCCTGGCTGACCTGGGGGAGCTGCTGAGGGTCGCCCAGCAGCAACAGCTTTCGCGCGGCCTGCGCGACAGCGACCGTGTTCGCGAGACAGAACTGCCCGGCCTCGTCGATCACGAGCAGGTCGAGACCGCCGGGCTCGAAGCACGACAGGTTCGTGAAATCCCATGCCGTTCCGCCGACGACGCAGCCGCCGACGGCGTGGTCGAGGAACCCGGCCATTGCCTTGGCATCGGGGAACGCGGTCCAGACCGGGTCGGTCTTCCTCGGCTTGGCCTTCGCGACGGCATCACCCGGGACACCGGCGTCGATGATCCCGTCGAGCATGTTCTCGATCACCGAATGTGATTGTGCAACAACACCGATCCGCCATCCGTGCCGGAGCGCGAGGGTGGCGACGACGCGTGCTCCGGTGTAGGTCTTTCCGGTGCCGGGCGGACCCTGCACCGCGACGTACGAATCGTCGAGGTCGAGCAGTGCGGCGGTGATCGCGGCAGCGTGGTCGCCGTCGACCACCGGGGGCAGGCCGGCATTCGACCGGGTGCGCGGCGGGATCCGGCGCAGCACGTCGACCGCCGCCGTGACCGGCGGGTGCGGCAGCGTTCCGCACATCTCGTCGGCGGCCGCGACGATCGCAGCTTCGATGCTAGTCGTCCGGATCGGCGGCCCGGGCGTGATCGCCATCGGCAGCTGCGTGTACTCGTCGCAATCCGTGGACAGCGTTTCCTCCACGACCAGCACGTCGTGGAAACGGTCGTCCGTTGTGCGGGTGACGACCGTACCGGTGCTCCAGCCGCGGGTCCCGGGACCCCCGTCGAGCAGTCCGTCCGGCACGGGAATGTCGTAGAGCAGGTACACCGTGGTCCCCGGTCCGACGGTGCTGCCGGTACCGAATTCGCCGACGAACCGGATGTTGCGGCGCAGTTTTCGCTGCCGCGGTGTGGCCTTGTGCCAGTCGTCGAGGAGCGTCACCGACGCCGCGACCAGCGTGTCGCGGGTGTCCGACCATTCGTCGGCGGGATCGGACAGCCGGTCGAAGTGCGCCCACCAGAACGGTTTCCGCTCGCGGCGGTGGTAGCCGAGCGACGCGGCCATCAGCGCCGCAGCCTGCTGTTCGGCGGTGCGGTCCGCATGTGTTGCGGGACCGGCGAACTCGCGCAGGGCAGTTTCGAGGGGGTCGGGTTCGGACTCCTCGGCTTCGGTCACCGCGACGGGGTCGGTGGTCGCGACACCGTGTTCGTCGGCGCGCGCGAGCAGCCAGTCCCGCAGCAGCATCGTCGAGACGCAGTCGTCCTTGTTGTATGCGGCGATGCCCGCGAGCACTTCCGCGGCGGCCTCGTCGTCGCCGGCGTCCCGGTGGTCGCAGTAGTCGGCGTACGCGACGACGGAGGTGGCCGCGTCGGTGACGTCGCCGTCGCGCTTCGTCGTGTACAGCGGTTCGAGTTTCTTGATGCTGTACGACGGCGCACCGATCCGCAGCGACGCCCGCACCACCGGGTAGAGGTCGACGAGAACACCCCCACGCAGCAGGTCGTCGACGATCTCCTCGCCGACCCCGTGTCTCCCGGCGAGCCGCAGCAGCGCCGACTTCTCGTAGGCCGCGTAGTGGTAGACGTGCATGTTCGGGTACTGCCGCCGCCGGTCCGTCAGGTAGTCGAGGAATTCGGTGAACGCGCGTCGTTCCTCGGCTCGATCGTGGGCCCAGAACGGCCGGAACACCGGGTCCTGCGCGGTCCCTTCGACGACGCCGAACAGGTACTCGAGTCCCCAGTCCGAGCTGTCGTCCCTACACCACAGTGGATCCCCTTCGAAATCGAAGAAGATGTCCCCGGCATCCGGTTTCGGCAGGGCGCCGAGGCTGTTCGGGGCGAAGACCTCCACGTAGGCCGAGCCCGTGCGCTCCTGCTCCAGTTGCGCGAGGGCCTGGGCGCGCAGCGACGCATAGGTGCGTGCGGCGATACCCGGGACCGGGTCCTCGCGGGCGGCGAGGTCGTCGACGGTGGTGATCCCTCCGGCGATGAGCCGGGCCCGCTGCGTCGCCCGCATCCCCGCGACGAGCAGCAGATCCCGGCTCGACGTCACCTCCGGCTCACACGCCGGGCAGCGCCCGCACGCGGTGTGCCCGGTACCGCCCCAGGCCACCGGTGCACCCGCGCGGTGGTGGTCGTCGAGGAGTTCCTGCAGGTGGGCGCGGTGCAGCGCGAACACCGGAACGATGTCCGCGACCGGGTGCGCCGAGTCGGTTCCGTCGCCCAGCAGCAGATGCGCGTGGGACGACACCGGGACACCCGCGGCGGCGAGTGCATCCGCGTACGCCGCCACCTGCAGCAGTGCCGGAATCTTCGTGTGCCGCGACAGTTTCGTGTCGTAGACCGCGTAGGTGTCGCCGTCGCGGACCAGGAAGTCGCAGAAGCCGACGAACCGGCCGTCGAAGACGGTGCCCTGGTAGACGACGTCGACTCCGGCGCGGAGGGCGTCGAGTGTCGCGGCGGCCGCTGCCGCGTAGCCGTCGGTGGTGTGTTCCGGGCGCGACATGATCGCGACCCCGGCACCGAATCGTTCCTGGAAGTCCCGCAGCGTCCGTTGCTCGTGCGCATCGCCGAGCGCGAAGGCCCGCTCGAGCATCGGGTCGGGGACCGTGTCGGTCTGCGCACCCCGCCCCAGCGCCGCATCGAGCGTCCGCAGCAGCGAGAACTCGCAGGTCGCGGCGTGGGCGAGGTCTCCGGCGCTGTACACCAGCGTGTCGTCGAGCAGGAACATCAGCGAGTTCCGTGGTGCTGGGTTCCGGGGTGCAGCGGTCGCATGAGTCGACTATCCCAGACACCCGGGCGCTTTTCGGCTAACGGGGTTCGAGCCGCAAGACGGGTATGTGCCGCCCGAAGCTCGCCGTTGTCGCGCGATAGTCGCCGTATCCGGCGTAGACCTGCTCCGCGAGGGCGAACAGGCGGGCGTACTCGTCCGGGTCGGTGACCTCCGCGGCGACGAAGCTGTCGCCGCCGAGTTCGCATTCGGGGTACGAGAGCAGGTTGTAGTACCAGTGCGGATGTTTCGAACCGCCGAAGTTGGAGGCGACCAGAATCGGGGTCCTCCCGTCGTGGAAGTAGGCCAGCTGCACCTCGTGCGGGCGTCCGGTGCGGGCGCCCGTGGTTCGCAGGGGCGCGCTGGCGACCGTCCATCGCTGCGATGTCAGCCATCCGCCGGAGATCCGATACATCCACGGGTCGATGCGGCGGGCGACGCTGCGTGCGTAGAACTGCCCGAACCGGCTTCGTCCGAAGCGTTCGAGCGCCTTGTACAGCGAGCCGTGGGTCTCGTGTGGATCCACGTGACGCAGTGGCACGCGAACGACGCTACTCGCTGGTCGGGCTCGTGCGCGGTTTCGGTAGTGGCCGCTGCCGAAACCGCGCACGAGCCGCGGTGCAGCCGCCCTCGACGCCGAGCGCAGTGCGACCCAGCAGAACCAGGGCCCACGGTCCGATCACCCACACCGGCCACGGGTAGATCAGTGCGCCGACCGCGAGCGAGACGACGGCCCAGATCGCGAGGTTCAGAACACCGACGGCGAGCCACGCCGACCATTCGATGCGCTGGTGCAGCGGAAGCCCGCGCACGTAGTCCCGCAGCGGACGCGGGGGCGGGGCCGGGGGCGTCGGGGCGGGAAGGTCGGCGAGAACCTGCCGGGCCTGGTCCTCGGTGACGGCCCGGTAGACCTGCGCGACGCGGTCGTCGAACTCGGTCAGGGTCAGGCGGCCCGCGCCGACATGGGTGCCGAGGATCTGGACGAGCCGTTCGCGGTCGGCGTCGGAGATGCGGAGGCCGGCGATGGGGGTTTCGGGGGCGAGTGCGTCCATCGGGATCCCTCCCAGGATCTTCCATTGTGGAATGTCGCGTAAACCAGCATGCGATATGCCACAGTGGAATGTCAACCCCTCGGCGGAAGGAACCCGCGATGACAGGCCGTCCCCTCAACGCGACCGCGGCGTCGCTGCTCGGATTCCTGCACGAGGGCCCGAAGACCGGATGGGACCTGGTCGCGACCGCGCAGGACCGTATCGGCAAGTTCTGGTCCCTGACGACCAGCCAGGTGTACCGGGAACTCGCGGCGATGGAGACCGCGGGATTGATCGTGGCGGGGGAGAAGGGCCCGCGCGACCGCAAGCCCTACTCCCTCACCGACGCCGGCCGTCGCGCCTTCGCGGACTGGATCGTCCGGGAACCCGGCCCCGAGAACATCCGGTACCCGCTGCTGCTGACCGTCGCCTTCGGTGGCCATCTGCCGCCCGAGCGTCTCGCCGAGATGCTCGCCGCCCACCGCACCGCCCACGAACAACGCCTCTCCGAATACGAAGAACTCGCCGCGCTCGACGGAATCGACCCCTACTTCGGAGCGACCCTCGACTTCGGCGTGCTCTACGAACGCGCGGTGCTCGACTGGTTCGACCGCGTCGGGGACCGCCTGACCGGCCCGAACCCGAAAGGCGACACCCCGAGCGAGGACGGCGTCCACAATGACCTCGAAGCCCACAACGACCTCGAAAGCGAATCCGGGAGGTAGCAGTGGCCGGTGAGGTCGTCGTCGGAATCGGACCCGTCACCCCCGACGAGGTGGTGCGGGTCGCGCGCGGCGACGCGTCGGTCCGGTTGTCCGACGAGGCGCTCACCGCGATCGCCGACGGCCGAGCCCTCGTAGACGCGCTGGCCCGCGGCTCCCGGCCGGTGTACGGCATCTCCACCGGGTTCGGTGCCCTCGCCGTCCGGCACATTCCCGCCGAGGACCGGGCCCGGCTGCAGCGCAGCGTCGTGCGCTCCCATGCCGCGGGCACGGGCCCCGAGGTCGAGCGGGAGGTGGTGCGGGCGATGATGCTGCTGCGCCTGTCCACCCTCGCGACGGGTCGCACCGGCGTCCGCGTCGACACCGCCGTCGCGTACGCGGCCATGCTCGATGCGGGGATCACCCCGATCGTGCCGGAGCACGGCAGTCTCGGCTGTTCCGGCGACCTGGCGCCCCTCGCGCACGTCGCGCTCGCGCTGACCGGGGAGGGCACGGTTCGCGACCGCGCCGGTGTCGTCCTGCCCGCGGTGGAGGCGCTCGCCGAGGCGGGATGCATGCCGGTCGTTCTCGCCGAGAAGGAAGGCCTGGCGCTGATCAACGGCACCGACGGCATGCTCGGCATGCTCGTGCTCGCGTGCCGCGATCTCGCCGACCTGCTGCGGCTCGCCGACATCGCCGCGGCCATGAGCGTCGAAGCGCTGCTCGGGACCGACCGGGTCTTCGCCGCCGACCTGATCGCGCTGCGTCCGCACCCCGGCCAGGCGACCGCGGCGGCGAACATGGCCCGCCTGCTCGCCGGCTCCGGGATCGTCGCCAGCCACCGCACCGACGACTGCCCGATCGTGCAGGACGCGTACTCGCTGCGCTGCGCCCCGCAGGTCGCCGGTGCGGCCCGCGACACCCTCGCCCACGCCGAACAGGTCGCGAGCCGCGAATTGTGCTCGGCCATAGACAATCCCGTCGTCACTGCAGATGGCCGGATCGAATCGAACGGCAACTTCCACGGGGCTCCGCTCGGCTACGTCCTCGATTTCCTTGCCATCGCCGTGGCCGATGTCGCGAGCATGAGCGAACGTCGCACGGATCGGCTGCTCGACGTCGCGCGCAACCACGGTCTGCCGCCGTTCCTCGCCGACGATCCCGGGGTCGACAGCGGCCACATGATCGCGCAGTACACGCAGGCCGGAATCGTCGCGGAGCTGAAAAGACTTGCGGCACCGGCGAGTGTCGATTCGATTCCGTCGTCGGCGATGCAGGAGGACCATGTTTCGATGGGGTGGTCCGCGGCCCGCAAACTTCGCCGCGCTCTGGACGGACTGACGCGGGTGTTGTCGATCGAAATTCTCACCGCTGCACGGGCGTTGGACCTTCGTTCCCCGCTGACCCCGGCGCCGGGCACCGCGGCGGTCCGGGATGCGTTGCGTCGCCGCGTGCCCGGACCCGGAACGGACCGGCACCTCGCGCCGGAGATCGACGAGGCGATGGCCATGGCCGCGTCGGGTGAACTTGTCGCCGCGGCCGAGGCGGTCGTCGGTCCGTTGCCGTGACGGTCGACCCGGCGACACTCATCGCAGGGGATCGAAACGGCGCAGAAGTGGATCCGGAATACCGGTCGCCATCAACTCCGCGAGCAGTCGGCCGGTCAGCGGACCGAGCGCGACACCCCACATGCCGTGCCCGCCCGCGACGAACACCCGCGGCGACAGGGTTTCGCCGATCAGCGGCAGACCGTCGGCGGTGCACGGACGCGACCCAACCCACTCCTCTTTCGTTGCGGACCAATCGATTCCGCTGAGCAACGGGCGGGTGGCATCGATGATCGCCTGCACTCGACGTGGATCGAACGGGGCGTCGGGGCTACGGAACTCCATCATCCCGGCGATCCGCAGCCGGTCGTGCAGCGGTGTGCACGCGACCCGCTGGGTCGGAAAGTAGATCGGATTCTTGGGCAGTTCCGCGGGGTGGACGCTGAAGCTGTAGCCGCGACCGGCCTGCACGATCGTCCGCACCCCGAAGGGCCGCGCCAGATCCCCGAGCCGCGCGCCCGTCGCGAGCACCACCGCGTCCGCCGAGTAGGCCTGCCCGTCCGGGCCGGTGACCTCCACGGACTCCGCGCGCGCACGTACCGACTCGGTGTCGAACCCTTCGACGATCTCACCGCCGCGTTCGCGCACGGAGTCGGCCAGGGCCGCGAGAAAGCGGGGCGGATCGATGAACCGCTGCCCCCGAATCAGCACCCCCACCCGCACGGCCTCGCCGAGCAGCGGCTCGAGCGACCGCACGGTGTCACGATCGAGAAGTTCGTAGTCGACCTCGCCGCCGGCGGCCCGCACGTGCTCGAACTCGTCGAGCAGGCCCTGCCGATCCGACTCGGACACGAACGCGGCCAGGAACGGATCGGCGGTGCGGGTCTGCTCGGTGAGCCCGCCGCGGATCAGGTCGTCGTAGGCGTCCAGCGCGACCCGGTTGGCCTGCGCGAACACCGCCATCGAGGCACGCCAGCGACCGGGCGTGCAGTTGCGGGCGAAACCGGCGAGGAACCGTAGCAACCGCAGGTCGGTGGTCGGCGGCACGTACACCGGCGACGACGGAGTCAGCGCCGATCGCAGTCCGTAGCGCAGCACCGACGGCTCGGGCAGCGGCAGCGTCAACGCCGGAGCCAACCACCCCGCGTTGCCCCAGGAGGCGTCCGCGGCGACACCCTTGCGGTCGAGCACCGTGACCGCGACTTCGCGCTCCTGCAGGAACCAGGCGGTGGACAGTCCGACGACACCGGCACCGACGACGATCACCCGACGAACGGTCATGACGCACTCCCGTATCCGAAATGCCCCATCCGGTTCCATCATGCACGCGTGTGCGCGACCGGGGCGGCGAACATCGGCTCGGATCCCGGGTCGTGGGGCGTGTCCCGGTTCTAGCGAGTGCCGGTGGGTCTTCCGGTGACGATCCGGTGCACGAGGCGCGCCGCGGTGCGCGCCGTCCGGTCGTCGATGTCGAAGGCCGGGTTGAGCTCGGCGACCTCGGCGACGGCGAGCCGGCCGCTGCGCGCCACCAGATCGCACACGTGCTGGACCACCTCGAGTGGAACCCCGTACGCGGCCGGGGCGCTGACGCCCGGCGCGATCGCGGCCGGGAGGACGTCCAGGTCGACGGTCAGGTGGACCAGGTCCACCGTCGCGAGGAACTCGCCGACGAACGTCTCGACGTCGGGCAGATGCGCGATGCGGCACTCGTCGTCGAGCAGGTATCGCACCCCGAGTTCGGAGGCGGTCGTGAACAGCGCGGTCGTGTTGCTCGGCTGCGCGATCCCCACCACCGCATACCGCAGATCCCGACCCCGCGACTTCTCCTCGCGCGCCATCTGCAGGAATGGGGTACCCGAACTCGGTGTCGCATCGGCCCGCAGGTCGAAGTGCGCGTCGAGGTTCAGCACGCCGCAGCGCGCGCCGTCACGCACGGCCGCGCTGCCCGCGATGCCCAGGTAGGTGCCGTACGCGACCTCGTGCCCGCCCCCGAGGACCGTGACGGGGTGTCCGTGGTCGAGCAGTGTGGTCACCGCGGCGCCGAGGCGGCGCTGTGCTCCCTCGAGGTCGCCACCGGCGACGACCACGTCGCCCGCGTCGTACACCGTCGACGGTCCGGACGGCGGCACCGCCAGCGACGCGAGCCCCGCGCGCAGTGCGGCCGGTCCGTCGGCGGCACCGGGCCGGCCCCGGTTGCGGCGCACGCCTTCGTCGCTGCGGAACCCGATCAATACGGGAGTCCCGGGTTCCGGGTCGTCGGGCCACGGCGTGACGGCACCGTGCCAGCGCAGGTGCTCCCGGCCCGGGCCGTCGTCGCGGCCGGTCCACGACTGCGCCGGCACATCCGTCCGCAGGATCATAGGCGAATTCCGTCCTTCCACACGTGCGAGACGAGGTGCACGCCCGGCCGGTACGCGAGGTGCACGTGCGAGGGGGCGTCGAGCGCGATCACATCCGCCCGGCAGCCGGGTCTCAGCACGCCGATATCGTTGCGGCGCAGCGCGTGTGCTCCGCCCGCGGTAGCGGACCACACCGCCTCGTCTGGGCTCATGTGCATCTCGCGTACCGCCAGCGCGATGCACAGGGGCATGCTCGTCGTGTACGAGGTGCCGGGGTTGCAGTCGGTCGCCACCGCGACCGTCACACCGGAGTCGAGCAGTCGTCGGGAATTGGGATACGTTTCCCGCGTGGAGAATTCGGCTCCCGGGAGCAAGGTTGCGACCGTGGTGCTGTCGGCCAGCGCCGCGATGTCGTCCGCGCTGGTGTGCGTGACGTGATCGACCGACGCCGCGCCGGTTTCGACGGCGAGCCGCACGCCCTCGCCCGGACCGAGCTGGTTGCCGTGCACCCGCGGGACCATCCCCGCCGCGACACCGGCGCTGAGCACCGCGCGGCATTGGTCGGCGTCGAACGCGCCGCGCTCGCAGAACACGTCGATCCACTTCGCGTGGGGCGCGCACGCAGGGATCATCTCCTCGATCACCATGCGGACGTAGTCGTCTGTGCGGCCGTCGAATTCGGGCGGAGTGACGTGCGCGGCGAGCAGCGTCGTCTCCGGCGTGTGCGCCGCGGCCAGGCGCAGGCTGCGCAATTCGTCGGCGACGGTCTGGCCATATCCGGACTTGCATTCGATCGTCGTCGTCCCGGACCGGCGGGCCTCGGTCACCAACCGGGTCACGGTCGCGTTCAGCTCCGCGTCGGTCGCCGCGCGGGTCGCCGCGATCGTCGAGCGGATGCCTCCCGCGGTGTAGGGCTGCCCGGCCATCCGGGACGCGAACTCCTCGGCGCGGTCGCCGGCGAAGACCGGATGCGTGTGGCTGTCGACGAATCCGGGAAGTACCGTGCGGCCGTCCAGGTCGAGACGAAAGGCATTGTCGGCGTGCGGTTCCCGACCGCTGCTGCCCACCCATTGCACGACACCGTCCCCGAGCAGGAGCGCCGCGTCTCGCAACAGGCCCAGCCGGCCCACCCCGATATCGGGATCGTTGGTGACGAGGACACCGATGCCGTCGAGCAGCGTCCACGGACCCGAGGTCACGACTCACCGCTCCTGCATGGGGATGCGCAGGCCGTGCCGGGCGGCGACCTCACCGGCCTTGTCGTAGCCGGCGTCGACGTGCCGCAGCACGCCGGTCGCGGGATCGTTGGTGAGCACCCGCTCGAGTTTGCGGGCGGCGAGCTCGGTGCCGTCGGCGACGCAGACCTGACCGGCGTGGATGGACCGGCCCATGCCGACGCCGCCGCCGTGGTGGATCGACACCCAGGTCGCTCCCGACGCGGTGTTGACCAGCGCGTTGAGCAGCGGCCAGTCGGCGATCGCGTCGGAGCCGTCGGCCATCGCCTCCGTCTCGCGGTAGGGCGACGCCACCGACCCGGCGTCCAGGTGGTCGCGGCCGATGACGATCGGCGCGGACACCTCACCGGAGGCCACCATCTCGTTGAATCGCAGGCCCGCCCGGTGCCGCTCGCCGTACCCGAGCCAGCAGATCCGCGCCGGCAGACCCTCGAACTGCACCTTCTCCCCGGCCAGGCGCAGCCACCGCGTCAGATGCGTGTTGTCCGGGAACAATTCGGCGACCGCCCGATCGGTCGCGGCGATGTCGGCGGGGTCGCCCGACAGTGCCGCCCACCGGAACGGGCCGCGCCCCTCCTCGAACAGCGGCCGGATGTAGGCGGGGACGAAGCCGGGGAAGGCGAACGCGCGGTCGTAGCCCCCCTTGCGGGCCTCGTCGCGGATCGAATTGCCGTAGTCGAACACCTCGGCGCCGCGGTCGAGGAATCCGACCATGGCCTCGACGTGCCGTGCCATCGACGCGCGTGCCTGCTCGGTGAACCAGGCCGGGTCCTTCTCGCTCAGCCGGTGCCAGTCCTCGAGTTCCACCCCGAGCGGAAGGTAGGACAGCGGGTCGTGCGCGGAGGTCTGATCCGTGACGATATCGATCGGCGCGCCGCGCTCGAGAAGTCGCGGGAATGCGTGGGCGGCGTTGGCGACCACCCCGATCGACAACGGGGTGCGGGCCTCGCGCGCGGCGACCGCCAGTTCGAGTCCGGCTTCGAGGGTGTCGGCGCGCACGTCGAGATAGCCGTGGTCCAGGCGTCTTTCGATGCGAGCCGGGTCGACGTCGACGCACAGGGCGACACCGTCGTGCATCGTGATCGCCAGCGGTTGCGCGCCGCCCATTCCGCCGAGGCCCGCGGTGAGGGTGAGGGTGCCCGCGAGGGTGCCGCCGCTGTCCGGGTAGCGCCCCGAGGCGGCGAGCTTCCGCGCGACCGCCCCGAACGTCTCGTAGGTGCCCTGGAGGATGCCCTGCGAGCCGATGTAGATCCACGAACCTGCCGTCATCTGCCCGTACATGATGAGACCGAGCGCCTCGAGCCGGCGGAACTCCTCCCAGTTCGCCCAGTCGCCGACCAGATTCGAGTTCGCGATCAGCACCCGCGGAGCCCACTCGTGGGTGCGCAGGACCCCGACAGGCTTGCCGGACTGGACGAGCAGGGTCTCGTCGTCGGCGAGGGTCTCGAGCGTGGCGACGATCGCGTCGAACGCCGCCCAACTACGGGCGGCGCGCCCGGTGCCGCCGTAGACCACGAGATCGTCGGGGCGTTCGGCGACCTCCGGATCCAGATTGTTCATCAGCATGCGCAGCGCGGCCTCCTGCTGCCAGCCGCGACAGTGCAGGTCGCGGCCGCGGGGAGCGCGGACGGGCCGGGCGCCGGGCAGGTTCGTCATGATCACCTCGCGGTGTTCGGGCCTGTACCGATTACACCCTCTCGGTGCCGTGATGCGGTGGCGAAGCGCCGATTCGGCGCCGGTGTGCCGAAGTGGCGCCTCCGACCGCCATTTCGGCACACCGGCAGCGCAGCTGCTTGACCATCGCCAAGAATGATGTTCTGCTTTACGGAAACATCATTCTCGTCGAGGTTTCGCAGCAGGAGGTGGAAGCAAGTGGACCTGGGTTCCGCGCGCCACGCATTCGTCACCGGCGGCGCCAGTGGTATCGGCAGGGGTATCGCCGAGGCGCTCGCCGACGCCGGGGTGCGTGTCACGATCGCCGACATCGACCGGGAGGCAACCGAAGCGGTCGTCGCCACCCGCCCGGACGACTTCGCCGGGCTCGAACTCGACGTGCGCGACCGCGCGGCCTGGCGTGAGGCGAAGGCCCGGTCGGAAGCGGTGTTCGGGCCCGTCGACATCCTCGTCAACAACGCGGGAATCGGATTCAACGGCCGGGACTTCGCCGACCTGGACCCGGAGGTGTTCGACCGGATCATCGACATCGACCTGACGGGAGTGTTCAACGGGATCTCCACGTTCGCGGCCGACCTGCGCGTCCGCGGGCGGGGCCACATCGTCAACACCGCGTCCGTGATGGCCCTGACCGCGGGTGCGCCGGGCCGCGGGGCCTACAGTGCGGCCAAGAGCGCGGTCGTGGCGATGTCCGAGGCGCTGCGGCAGGAGATGGCGCCCCACGGGGTGGGGGTGTCGGTGCTGTGCCCCGGGCTGGTCCGGTCGAACCTCGACGGCACCACGACACGGCTGGGCGGTCAGGTGGAGAACGTCGCGCACATCAAGGGCGACGGCAGCCTCGGGATGGATCCGGCGGAGGCCGGCGCGCGGGTGCTCGACGGCATCGCCCGCGACCTTCCGTACATCCTCACGCACCCGCACTATCTGTCCCACGTCGAGGCGCGCATGGATTCGCTCCGCCGCTGTTTCGCGGAGGCGGAATCCGTCCGTGTGCCGTAGTGGCGCCCCTGACCGCCACAAAGGCACACGAGCAGCGAAGCTGCCTGCCGTCATCAGTAGGATCGACGGTCGTCAGTTCTGCTTCGAAGGGGACCGAAAATGAGCACAAACGTCGAACAGCGTGAGTTCCAGGCCGAGGCCCGGCAGCTGCTGGACCTGATGATCCATTCGATCTATTCGAACAAGGACACGTTTCTGCGGGAACTCGTCTCCAACGCGTCCGACGCGCTGGACAAGCTGCGACTGGAGTCGTTCCACAACAAGGACCTGGAGGTCGACACCTCCGATCTGCACATCGACCTCGAGGTCGACAAGGACAAGCGGACCCTCACCGTCCGGGACAACGGCATCGGCATGTCCCGCCACGAAGTGATCGACCTCATCGGCACACTCGCCAAGTCCGGCACCGGGGAACTGCGCCGCAAGCTGAAGGAAGCCAAGGACGCCGCCGCGTCGGAGGAACTGATCGGCCAGTTCGGCATCGGCTTCTACTCGGCGTTCATGGTCGCCGACAATGTCACCCTGGTCACCCGCCGGGCGGGGGAGGAGACTGGCACGCGCTGGGAATCCGGCGGCGAGTCGACCTACACGATCGCCGCCGTCGAGGACGTGCCGCAGGGCACCTCCGTCACCCTGCACCTCAAGCCGGAGGACGCCGACGACCACCTCTACGACTACACCTCCCCGAGCAAGCTGCGCGAGATCGTCAAGAAGTACTCGGACTTCATCGCCTGGCCGATCCGGATGGAGATCGAACGCACGAAGACCACCCCCGCCGAGGACGGCGGCGAACCCGTCGTCGAGACGGTCGTCGAAACCGAAACCCTCAACTCCGGCAAGGCCCTGTGGGCGCGTTCCCGGGAGGAGGTGTCCGACGAGGAGTACAAGGACTTCTACCGGCACGTCTCCCACGCCTGGGACGACCCGCTCGAGATCATCCCGATGAAGGCCGAGGGCACCTTCGAATACCAGGCGCTGCTGTTCCTTCCGTCGCACGCTCCGTTCGACCTGTTCATGCGCGAACGCAAGTCCGGCGTCCAGCTGTACGTCAAGCGGGTGTTCATCATGGACGACTGCGAAGAGCTGATGCCGGAGTACCTGCGCTTCGTCAAGGGTGTCGTCGACGCACAGGACCTCTCGCTCAACGTCTCTCGCGAGATCCTGCAGCAGGACCGCCAGATCAGGGCGATCCGGCGCCGGCTCACCAAGAAGGTGCTGTCCACGATCAAGGACATGCTCGCCAACGACCGCGACAAGTACCGCACGTTCTGGGCGGAGTTCGGTCGCGTCGTCAAGGAAGGCCTGATCTCCGACACCGACAACCGCGAGACCCTGCTGGCGCTGTCGTCGTTCGACTCCACCGCGAGCACGGAGGCCGGCGCCGACCCTGACGCGACTGCGACGCAGACCACGCTCGCCGAGTACGTCGAGCGGATGAAGGAAGGCCAGGAGGACATCTTTTATCTGACCGGCGAGTCGCGGCAGCAGCTCGAGAACTCCCCGCACATGGAGGCGTTCCGCGCCAAGGGCATCGAGGTGCTGCTGCTCACCGACCCGGTCGACGAGATGTGGACGTCGTCGGTGCCGGAGTTCGAGGGCAAGGCGCTGCGCTCGATCGCCAAGGGCGAGGTGGACCTCGGCAGCGAGGACGAGAAGAAGGCCGCCGAGGCGGAACGCGAGGAGAAGGAGAAGGGCTTCGCGGACCTGCTCGAATGGCTGAAGAACACGCTCGACGAGCACATCAAGGAGGTGCGCCTGTCGTCGCGGCTGACGACGTCCCCGGCATGCATCGTCGGTGACACGTTCAGCATGTCGCCCGCCCTCGAGCGCATGTACCGGGCATCGGGACAGGCGCTGCCTCCGATGAAGCGGATCCTCGAGCTGAACCCGGACCATCCGTTGGTGACCGGTCTGCGTACCGCGCACGAGCAGCGCAGCGACGACCCGGCGCTCGCCGAGACCGCCGAATTGCTGTACGGCACCGCGGTGCTCGCCGAGGGCGGCGAACTCGACGACCCGGCTCGCTTCGCGCGGTTGCTCGCCGACAAGCTCGCCCGCAGCCTGTAGCGCGACGCGGGCCGATAAGCTCGGCGTCATGAGCGGCGTGGACGGGGTTCTGTTCGACATCGAAGGCGTGATCGTCCTGTCGTGGGACCCCGTCCCCGGCGCCGCGGACGTGCTCGCGGGTCTGCGCGACCGCGGCCTCGCGCGCGCGTTCCTCACCAACACGACCTCCCGCACCCGCGCCGAGATCGCGGGCCGGCTCACCGAACTGGGCATGCCCGTCGACGAGTCGGAGATCGTCACCGCCGCCTCGCTCACCGCCGAATACCTGCGGCAGACCTATCCCGGTCGCCGGTGCTGGCTGCTCAACCACGGCAACGTCGACGCCGATCTCGCCGGCGTCGTCCGCGACGACGACGATCCGGAGGTCGTCGTCCTCGGTGGCGCCGGGCCCGAGTTCACGCACCGGGCGCTGAGCCGGGTCGCGGAACTGATGCTCGACGGGGTGCCCGTCGTCGCGATGCACCGGGCCGGCGCGTGGCAGGCGTCGGACGGTCTGCGCCTCGACACCGGCACCTACCTGGCGGGTCTCGAGGAGCTGTCGGGGCGCAGCGTCGTCGCGGTCGGGAAGCCGTCCATGCAGGGTTTCCTCGAGGCCGCCGAATTGATGGGCACCGACGCGGACCGCATCGTCGTGGTCGGCGACGATCTGGGCGCCGAGGTGATCCCCGGGCAGCGGCTCGGGATGACCGGAGTGCTCGTGCGCACGGGCAAGTTCCGCCAGTCGGTGCTCGATCTGGCCGTCGACAGGCCCGATCACGTCATCGATTCGATCGCCGATCTTCCGGCCCTGCTGGACCGGCTGTAGCGGCCGCCGGCACCGTCGGGCGCTGTGACCCATCCCACTCGGACGGGTCCTTTCGGGACGGGATACGCTCGCGCCCCGGGGGGTCTCTCCTCCGGTATCCGATCAGTCTCGAACCAGTTCTCGAGGAGCTGCCTTGATCATTCGTTCCTTCCGCTCCGTTCGTCCCGGCCGTCGCGCGGCGCGTGCCGGTGTGGTCGCCGCCCTGGGTGTGGCGGCCGCATCCCTGCTCGGAGTGGGTGCCGCGACGGCTGCGCCGGTGACCTGTGTGTCGCCGCCGTCGGAGAATCAGATCCTCGTGTCGGACACCGCGAGCTGCGGTGCCAAGGCGGAGATCGGCAGCACGGCCCGCGCGGCGGCGGCGGACAGCGGCACCGCGGTGTCGGTCGCGAACGCGGCCGGGGCGGCCGAGGCGCAGGCGACCGGGTTCGGCACCGCGCTGAGTGCCGCGCGGGACGGCGGACGTTCGTTTGCCTTCGCGCTCGGCGGCGGTCTGAGCCATTCGTCGGCGCAGGGTCCGTCGGTGATCACCCTGTCGCTCGCGGGCTGGGGATCGGGTGCGACCGCCGACGAAACCGGCGTCACGTGCGTCGGTGCCCAGTCGTTCGCGGTGAACACCGGGTCGGGTCAGTGGTGCGCGGTCGGTGTGGGGTCCACGCGCCGCTGATCGGTACCCATCGACCGGGTGTGGCGACCCTTGCACTCGCCACACCCGAGTGCTAAAAATGCAGTTGGCACTCACGCTGAGTGAGTGCCAGGTCGGGATGGTGAGGCCGGGAATATCGACACCCCTGGTCGTCCGTCGCGGGCACTGCTTCCGACCGAGCCAACACGGGGCGTCCCGACGAGCGGTCGTCCTGTGAACGGACCGACCCGACTCGGGTCGAGCCGTGAATGGGCCGACCCGACGAGCGGTCGTCCTAGGTGTCACCCCGATATCCGGAGGATCACTTCGCAATGGCCAAGATCATCGCGTTCGACGAAGAGGCCCGTCGCGGTCTCGAGCGGGGCCTGAACAGCCTCGCCGACGCTGTCAAGGTGACGTTGGGCCCCAAGGGTCGCAACGTCGTGCTCGAGAAGAAGTGGGGCGCCCCCACGATCACCAACGATGGTGTGTCCATCGCCAAGGAGATCGAGCTCGAGGATCCGTACGAGAAGATCGGCGCAGAGCTGGTCAAGGAAGTTGCCAAGAAGACCGACGACGTCGCGGGTGACGGCACCACCACCGCCACCGTCCTCGCTCAGGCGCTCGTTCGCGAAGGTCTGCGCAACGTCGCTGCCGGCGCCAACCCGCTGGGTCTGAAGCGCGGCATCGAGAAGGCCGTCGAGGCCGTCACCGCCAAGCTGCTCGACACCGCCAAGGAGGTCGAGACCAAGGAGCAGATCGCTGCCACCGCGGGCATCTCCGCCGGTGACCCCGCGATCGGTGAGCTCATCGCCGAGGCCATCGACAAGGTGGGCAAGGAAGGTGTCATCACCGTCGAGGAGTCCAACACCTTCGGCCTCCAGCTCGAGCTGACCGAGGGCATGCGCTTCGACAAGGGCTACATCTCCCTCTACTTCGCCACCGACGCCGAGCGTCAGGAGGCCGTGCTCGAGGATCCCTACATCCTGCTCGTCAGCTCCAAGATCTCCACGGTCAAGGACCTGCTGCCGCTGCTCGAGAAGGTCATCCAGTCGGGCAAGCCGCTGCTGATCATCGCCGAGGACGTCGAGGGTGAGGCTCTGTCCACCCTGGTCCTGAACAAGATCCGTGGCACCTTCAAGTCTGTCGCCGTCAAGGCTCCGGGCTTCGGTGACCGTCGCAAGGCCCAGCTCGCCGACATCGCCATCCTCACCGGTGGCGAGGTCGTCAGCGAAGAGGTCGGCCTGTCCCTCGAGACCGCCGGCATCGAGCTGCTCGGCAAGGCCCGCAAGGTCGTCGTCACCAAGGACGAGACCACCATCGTCGAGGGCGCGGGCGATCCCGACGCCATCGCCGGTCGCGTCAACCAGATCCGCGCCGAGATCGAGGCGTCGGATTCGGACTACGACCGCGAGAAGCTGCAGGAGCGTCTGGCCAAGCTGGCCGGCGGTGTCGCGGTCATCAAGGCCGGCGCTGCCACCGAGGTCGAGCTCAAGGAGCGCAAGCACCGCATCGAGGACGCCGTCCGCAACGCGAAGGCTGCCGTCGAGGAGGGCATCGTCGCCGGTGGTGGCGTGGCCCTGCTGCAGGCCGCTCCGGTTCTCGACGACCTGAAGCTCGAGGGTGACGAGGCCACGGGTGCCAACATCGTCAAGGTTGCCCTCGAGGCTCCGCTGAAGCAGATCGCGTTCAACGCCGGCCTCGAGCCCGGCGTCGTCGCGGAGAAGGTTCGCAACCTGCCCGCCGGCAGCGGCCTCAACGCCGCCACCGGTGAGTACGAGGACCTCCTCGCCGCCGGCATCAACGACCCGGTCAAGGTCACCCGCTCGGCGCTGCAGAACGCGGCGTCCATCGCGGCCCTGTTCCTGACCACCGAGGCCGTTGTCGCCGACAAGCCGGAGAAGGCCGCGCCCGTCGCGGACCCGACCGGCGGCATGGGCGGCATGGACTTCTGAGTCCGGCTCACCAGCTCGCGCGAAGCCCGATCCCACACCGTGGGGTCGGGCTTCGCCCGTTTTAGCTGACCGAGCCTCGTCCGAAACACGTGAACAATTCCGTTCGACCTATTTTTCTGTGAATTCTTCACAACATGTCGATGCGCTGCCTGTGGGCTGAAACAGTGATATAACCCTTCTGTCCGAAATTTCGTTTCAGTAACAAGGGGAGAATCCATGCTGCTTCTGCTGCTCCAGTGGGCCGCCGCCAACCCTGACTTCATCCAGGTTCTCGACAGCTTCAGCGACGTCGCCATCGGCTAGGAGACGCCGCCATCGGCTAGAAAAGGAGTTCCGCTGTGGAACCAATGGGGCTGTTCGAATTCCTGGACTTCCTGGTGCTTGCCTTCTCGGCATTCGGTTCCTCGTAGACTGGGTTCGTTCCCGACATCGAACCGTGACCGCAGCGGTATTTTTCCGCCGCTGCGGTCACGCGTGAAAGGCTCTTTCCTTTACATGCGCTCCACCCTCCGTTCCCGGACCGTCATCGCCGGACTCGCCCTGCTCTCCCTCGCCGGCCCGACCGCCGTCGCCACCGCCGAACCCGCCCCCTCCGACGCCGGGACCGTGGACGCGGCCTCGACCGGTGCCTACGTCGACCACATCGACCGGATCACCGATCGCAAGGTCACCGCGCACGTCTACTCGCCGTCCATGGGGCGCACGATCCCGCTCGAGATCCTGCTTCCGGCCGACACGACCACGCCGAAGCCCGTCCTGTACCTGCTCAACGGAGCCGGCGGCGGCGAGGACAATGCCACCTGGACGCAGAAGACCGACGTCGAGTCCTTCTTCGCGGACAAGGGCGTCTACGTGATCACGCCGATCGGCGGCGCCTTCTCGTACTACACCGACTGGCAGAAGGACGATCCGGTCCTCGGCCGGAACAAGTGGGCCACCTTCCTCACCCGGGAACTGCCGCCGGTCGTCGACGCCACGTTCGCGACCACCGGCGCCAACGCGATCGCCGGCCTGTCGTCGTCGGCGACCTCGGTTCTCGACCTGGCCATCGCCCGTCCCGGCCTGTACCGCGCCGTCGGTTCCTACAGCGGTTGCGCGTCCACCAGCGACGAACTGGGCCGGGCCTACGTGACGACCGTCGTCGAATCGCGAGGCGACGGCAACGTGGAGAACATGTGGGGTCCGGCAGACGACCCGGACTGGGTCGCCCACGACGCCATCGTCAACGCGGAGAAGCTGCGCGGCACCGACCTGTACGTATCGAGCGGGACCGGACTGCCCGGCCAGTACGAGCGCCTCGATCAGGCCCAGGTGAACGGCGACGTGGAGGCGCTCGCCAATCAGATCCTCGTCGGCGGGGCCATCGAGGCCGCGACGGACGAGTGCACGCACCGGTTCGTGAACCGGCTCGGTGAACTCGACATCCCGGTGCAGGCCGTGTTCCGCCCGGTCGGCACCCACTCGTGGGGCTACTGGCAGGACGACCTGCACCAGTCGTGGCCGATGATCGAGGCCGCCCTGAACCGGTAGACGGGCCGCCGCTTCTACCAGTACTGCTTCCGCGTCCCGTCGGTGTCGGCGACGAACACGACGGCGTCGGCACCGGCGACCGCGGCCGGCGTCAACGGAATGTGGCCGGGCACGATCGGCTCGCCCGCACCGACGGACGACGGCAGCGCAGCCCGCAGCTCCGGCACCGGGAACAGGGCTTTCCGGCCGGTCGCCGCGGCGAGCGCGTGCTGGAGGGTGCCCGATTCCGGGCGGGGTGCGGCGTCGGTCGCCACGAACACGTAGCGCTCACCGAGTTCGAGCCCGGCCAGCGCACCGGCACTGCACCAGCTCGCATTCTCCGGCCCGACCTGCATCCCGGACTCCGCCCGCTGCAGGTGCGCGTTGTGCGCGAACAGCAGGATCGGTCCGCGCCGCTGTTCCTGCGCGACGAGCGCGAGCAGGTTCGCGGCCATCATCTCGGCGCGGATCCCGAGCAGATTCCCGATCCGGTCGGGTCCGGCCGTCGCCATGGCCGCGTGATAGCGCAGCAGGCCCGACGCGGTGCGGGCGTGCGCGACGGCGTCCTCGTATCCGTCCGGGTCGGCGGGCCGCAGGAGAGGTCCCGCGCGGTGCAGCGCACCGGCGAGATCGTCGGCGACGAGGCGAAGCTCCCGCGCCCGATCCGAATTGCCGATCGAGACGGCAGGATCGAACATCGCCGCCTCGTTCGTCCAGTCCGCGTCGTCGCCGAGCAGCGCGTCGAGATCCCGGATCGACGCCGGTCGCAGCGGCGCGGGCAGGTATTCGACGACCGTGGACAGTGCGCGGCGCGGGCTCGGTGCCGCGGAGAACTCCAGCGGCGCGTCGAAGCCGTGGAAGCGAACCCGATCCTCCGGGGCGACGCCGGAGTTGTGCGCGCGGAGCCAGTCGACGAGTTCGCGGTTGCCCGGCACGGCACCGAAACCGTGACTGAACCCGGTCGCGAGCACCGTCTCGAGCTCCGCGGGCGCCCCGCACACGTAGTCGTCGACGATCGACGCGGCGAAGATGTCGGTTTCGAGCGCGATCGACCGGAATCCCCGGTCGACCAGGTGACTCAGAAAATCGTTGCGCAGCAACGGAAACGCCTCGATACCGTGGGTCGGCTCACCGAGTGCGAGCACGGCCGGTGGCTCGGGCCGCGCGGCGAGCAGTTCGTCGAGTACCCGGCCGAGGCTCTCGCGGTCGTCGAGTGGGCGGGCGATTTCCTGCAGCGATGTGGTGGTCGGCATGAACACTCCTCTGGCGGAAGTACCTACCCCGTCGACAGTATCGTTGAAGGATCGGGTGAGACTTTCACGAAGATCACCTGTGGTTTCCGGTTCGAAGTCTCAAACGGAGGTGCGCCCTGCGACCCGTCGACCTGGCCCGCGAGCACGGACTGTCGGCGCAGGCGATCCGCAACTACGAGGACGCGGGCATCCTGCCGCCGGCCGAGCGCAGCGCCACCGGATACCGCCGATACACACAGGTGCACGCGCATGCCCTGCGTGCCTTTCTCGCGTTGCGCGCCGGGCACGGCCACGGGCAGGCGGCGGAGATCATGCGCCGCGTCAACCGCGGTGACGCCGAGTCCGCCTGTCGTCTCATCGACACCGCCCACGTCGACCTGCTGACCGAGCGGGAAACCCGTGCCGAGGTAGCGTCGGCGCTCGGTGCCCTGTCCACCGCGACCCCGGCTCCGAGCGGTGGGCCGCTGTCCGTCGGCGAACTCGCGTACCGGCTCGGCGTGCACCGGGCCACGCTGCGCGCGTGGGAAGCCGAAGGCATCCTGCGTCCCGGCCGCGACCGTGCCACCGGCTACCGCAACTACGGGCCGGACTGTGTGCGGGACGCCGAGATCGCGCGGCAGTTGCGGCGCGGCGGATATCCGCTGATCCGGATCGCGCGGTTCGTCGATTCGGTGCGTGAGGCGGGCGGGACCGAGGAACTGCGGGTCTTCCTCGAGTCCTGGCAGGACCGGCTCGGCGCGCGCAGCCGCAGTCTTCTCGCCGGCGCGGCGCGGCTCGACGCCTATCTCACCCTGATGGAGAAGGCGGGTCCGGCCGCTTCCCGGCGGTGAGGTCCCGTCGTCAGGACACGGTCACCGGGACCGGTTCGGCGACGTTCTTGGCGAGACGCGCCGCGATCGCGGCGCACACCAGCAGCTGAATCTGATGGAAGAGCATCAGCGGCAGCACGATCAGCCCGATCGGCTGACCGGGGAACAGGACCGTCGCCATCGGCAGGCCGGTCGCGAGGGACTTCGTCGACCCGCAGAACAGGATCGCGGTGCGGTCCTCGTAGGTGAAACCGAGACGGCGCGACCCGAACCACGTGAGCGCAAGGACGAGTGCGAGCAGGACGATGCACACGGCCGCCAGAGCCAGCAGGCGCGCGATCGACAGGCTCGACCAGATGCCCTCGTTCATGCCGCGGCTGAACGCGACGTACACCACGAGCAGGATCGCGCCGCGGTCGACGAGTTTGAGGGCCTTGCCGTGCTCCTTCACCCACGTGCCGATCCAGCGGCGCAGCACCTGGCCGGCCGCGAACGGCACGAGCAGCATGAGCACGATGTCCAGCACCGCGGAGGCGCTGAACGTCACGCCCTGCGTCGCCATGGTCAGCGCGACCAGAACCGGGGTGACGAAGATGCCGAGCAGGCTCGACGCGGACGCGCTGACGATCGCCCCGGGAATGTTGCCGCGCGCGACCGAGACCAGCGCGATCGACGACTGCACCGTCGAGGGCAGCAGGCACAGGTACAGCACCCCGATGTACAGCGGGTCCGTCAGCAGCCACGGCACCAGTGCTTTCGCGGCCAGCCCGAGCAGCGGGAAGAACACGAACGTGGTGGCGAGGATCGCCGCGTGCAGCCGCCAGTGCTTGAGGCCGTCGACCGCCTCGCGGGTGGACAGGCGCGCGCCGTACAGGAAGAACAGCAGCCCGATCGCGATCTTGGACGCCCACGTGAACCCGGTGAGCACGACTCCGCCGGCGGGCAGCAGCGCCGCGACCGCGACCGTCGCGAGGATGCCGACCAGGAACGGGTCGAGTCGGTTCAGCACGGGAATCTTCGAGAGCATGATTCGACCGTAGGGGAACCACCGCTGATTTACAGAACCGATCACCACGATTACTGTCATCACGAATCGTGATCGGAGGTGGATGTGTTCGATCCCGTGCAGCTTCGGAGCTTCCTCGCCGTCGAGCGCGACCGCAGTTTCAGTGCCGCCGCGCGGCGGCTGGGTCTGCGCCAATCCACCGTCAGCCAGCACGTCGCCAAGCTCGAGCAGGCCGTGGGCCGGCGGCTGTTCCTGCGGGACACCCATACCGTCGAGCCGACCGCCGACGGTAGTGCGATGGTCGGTTTCGCCCGCGACATCCTCGACCGGCACGACGCCGCACGCCGCTACTTCCAGGACTCCCCGGTCAGCGGCCGGCTGCGGTTCGGGGCGTCCGAGGACCTGGTACTGCACGAACTCCCGGCGATCCTCGGCGAGTTCCGGCGCAGCCACCCGCGGGTGGATCTCGAACTCACCGTCGCGCTGAGCGAGGAACTGCACCGGCGCCTCGACGACGGCGAACTCGACCTGATGTTCGGCAAACGCCGGCCGGGGGAGCAGCACGGGGAACTGATCTTCCGCGACCGTCTCGCGTTCCTGGCCGCCCCCGGCTTCACGCTCGAGCCGGACGGACCGGTGCCGCTGGTGACCTATCCGCCTCCGTCGCTGACCCGGGAGATCGCGCTCGATGTGCTGCAACGCGCCGGATTCGGCGCGCGTATCACGTGCGTCGCGGACAGTCTCAACGGCCTGCGCGCGGCGGCGCTGGCCGGGCTCGGCGTCGTGCTGCACGCGCGCAGTCTCCCGCCCGCCGGTCTCGAACCGGTGCGGGCGGGAACGCGACGGCTCCCCGACGCCGGCGATCTCGAGTTCGTGCTGCTGGCGCGGCGCTCGGTTCTCGGGGAACCGGCGCGGGCGTTGCGCTCGGCGATCCTGGACAACGCCCACCGACTGGGCCGGGACACCGGACTCCGGTGACGGCCGTACCCGTCACTCCGGCAGCAGCATCCACAGGGCCAGGTAGACCAGTGCGGCACCGCCGCCGGTGACGAAGGCGGCGACGACGACACCCGCACGGACGAGATTGACGTCGACGTTGAAGTATTCGGCGAGGCCGCCGCACACGCCACCGAGCATGCGCTGCGTGCGGGAACGGACGAAGGGGCGGGGCGTGGAGTTGCTTTCGAATGTCATGCGTACAGCGTGCCGCCGGGACGCACTCGGGCACATCCGGTGACCCCCCGATTCCGACCCTGATCTTTCGCCTCGGGGTCGCTGCCTACTTGCGGGCGGCGAGCGTCTTCCTGAAGATCACCATCGGCAGCAGCAGGCGGGCGATCACCGACACCGCCCACACGATCACGGTTGCGAGGACCCACGTCGTGATACCGCTGATCTTCAGGCCGTCGCTGACGAGTGCGGTGACGATCAGCGCGACCAGCGTCGAGACGAGGGCGCTGCTGCCGAGCAGCACGGGTGCCTTCGTCACCGAAACCTGGCGGATGAGCGGGTCGATGACGACCGCGACGACCGTGAAGATCACCACGGCGATGAGGAACGCAACTGGGGTGAGAGACATGTCGGGGAGCACCCATGCCCCGACGATCAGGGCGATCGCGTTGGCGATCAGGGCGACGACCGCAGTCGCGAGGAGTCGCATCATGCGGTCAGAGTAGACCCACCGAGCCCGAATCGTCTGGAATCGCGGTGAGGCGAACCCTGGGCGGTGTCGGCGTGTCCCGGCAGGATGGGAAAGCGTTCGCTGCAGAAAGGACACTCAGATGACCGACACCGTTGTCGCCGGCCGCCGCGCCGCGCTCGCCCTGCGCTACGGCACCGCCGAAGCCGAACGTGCCGAGCAGGCCGGGGAGCACGTGTGGAACGAGGTGCTCGCCACGCAGCTCGCGCACCGCTCGGTGCGGAAGTTCCTGCCGGACAGCGTGTCCGAAGAACAGTTGCGCGCGATCGTCGCGGCGGCGTCGTCTGCGGCGAGCTCGAGCAACCTGCAGTTGTGGAGTGTCGTGGCGGTGACCGACCGGGATCGGCTCGGCCGGATCGCGGCTCTCGCCGGGGACCAGGACGCGGTGCGCAACGCACCTCTGCTGCTGGTGTGGGTCGCCGACCTCGCGCGCGCCGGCCGCATCGCCGAGCAGAACGATCGCGACCTCGTCAATGCGGGCTTCGTGGAATCGGCACTGCTCGGAGTTGTCGACGCGACGCTCGCGGCACAGAACGCCGCCCTCGCCGCGGAATCGTTGGGCCTCGGCACCGTGTACATCGGGGCGATCCGGAACCACCCCACCGAGCTCGCCGAGGAGCTGAACCTGCCGGCTCACAGTTTCGCGGTGGTCGGGCTCGTCGTCGGGCATCCGGATCCCACCGCAGCCGCCGAGGTCAAGCCGCGGCTGGGCGTCGATGTCGTGCTGCACCGCGAACAGTACGACCTGGAGGCGCAGGAAGCCGGCACCGCCGAGTACGAGGCTCGCATCTCCGCGTTCTACCGCGAGCAGGGCCTGGCGGACAGCTGGACCGATCGGGTGGTGGGCCGGTTCGCGACCCCGGGTGCGCTCGGGGTCCGGGAAGGGCTGAAGGAAGCACTCGAACGCCGGGGGTTCGATCTGAACTGACCGACCGTACGAACGCGAATGCGGGTGAGCACACTGCTCACCCGCATTCGTCGTCTCGCCCTCTTCGGGTGTCGGGAATCGGTATTTCACCGGATTCGCAGAAAAAGTCCCCACTGTCCGGATTCAACTGATAGCTTCTCGCCCGTGACCGAATGGTTACCAGATCTATACCGTTCGATATCGAGGGGGTGAGAGGCGTGGAGATTCTCGAGATCATCATCCAACTTCTGCTGTCGCTCTCCTGACGGCCCACAGCGGCGACCGCGGCGCAACCGCCGTGGTCGCCGCATGCATTCGACGAAAAGGTATGTGGTGCATCGTATCCCGAGTCTGCTGGGCGCCCTGGTGATGCTCGCGGCGGTGGTCGCGTTCGTCGTGCCGCAGGCAACCGCGCAGCCGACATCCGGCGCGCATCTCGTCCGGGTGGAGACCGTCGATACCCGGCAGCAGATTCTGATCGTCCACTCCGCCGCGATGGACCGGGAGATCCCCGTACGGGTGATTCTTCCGTCCGACAGGTCGCGCCCGCGCCCCACCCTGTACCTGCTCAACGGGTACACCGGCGGGGAAGAACCCGGCAACTGGCACGACCGCACCGACGTCGTCGCGTTCTTCGCCGACAAGAACGTCAACGTCGTCACCCCGATCGGTGGTCGGGCCAGTTACTACACCGATTGGCGCAGTGACGATCCCGTGCTCGGACGCCACAAGTGGTCGACGTTCCTCACTCGTGAGCTTCCGCCGATCGTCGACGCCACTCTCGGCACATCCGGTCGCAACGCGATCGCCGGCGTGTCGGCCTCGGCGACCTCGGTCCTCAATCTCGCCGTGGAAAGCCCCGGACTGTATCGCGCGGTCGGTGCATACAGCGGGTGCCCCTCTACGAGCGACCCGGTGAGCAGACGCTTCGTCGAAATGGTCGTCGAGGGGCGCGGGCGGGGTGACGTGACGAACATGTGGGGTCCCGTCGGGGATCCGGCGTGGGCCGCGCACGATCCCTACCTCAACGCCGAGCGACTGCGCGGCCTCGAACTCTACGTCTCCAGTGGCACGGGGCTTCCCGGGTACGACGACACGCTGGACGGCCGTGAGGTCGCGGGCAATCCGCTCGTGCTCATCCGGCAGGCCGGTACCGGTGGAGTCATCGAGGCCGCAACCGGTGAATGCACGCGGCGGTTCGTCGCGAGACTCGACGAACTCGGCATTCCCGCCCACGTCGAGCTCCGCCCCACCGGGACCCATTCGTGGACCTACTGGCAGGACGACCTGCACCGGTCGTGGCCGATCTTCGACCGCGCCCTGCGCTGAGCGCCGCCGTAGGTTCCGGCCGGTGGCCCATCACGGTCAGTTGCACACCACGACGAGGCCGAGACCTCGCCAGACCTGGGTCTCGATCCGGTCGAACTCGTGGTCGTCGCGGTCGTAGACGGTGTCGGTCTCGGTGCGGTAGCCGCGGTCGCGCTGCTCGGTGACCGTGCACGAATCCGAGGAGATGCCGGAGCGGTTGAGCACCGTGTACGGCACGCCTTCGGCGTCGAGCGTTGCGCGGGCTGCGGATTCGCTCATCCCGACCACGTACGGAGCCGACGCGGCGGACGCGGCGGGGCCCCCGAGGAGCAGGGCGGCTGCGGTGGCTGCAGTGACGGCGGCGGCGGAGACGATGGTGCGCATGGTGATTCCTTTCGGAGATGCGAACAGGCGTGCAGAACAGGAAAGTGTTGGTGCGAACGGGATATGGGCTGTGATCCCGAGCCGTTCCCATCGTGGCTCGACAGCCCCACCGGGCACATCGGGTGAGCCACCCATCTGCACCCTGAATTCGCGGGTCGGGGTTTCTCGGGGAACGGGCGCGGTACCGTCGAAGCCATGGCCGAACCGAAACGGGTGGCTCTGGCACTCGGCAGTGGGGGTGCGCGCGGATACGCGCACATCGGAGCGATCCAGGCTGTGACCGGACGCGGCCTCGAGATCGTCGGCATCGCGGGATCGTCGATGGGTGCGCTGGTCGGCGGGCTGTACGCGGCGGGCAAGCTCGACGAGTACACCGACTGGGCGCTGACCCTCACCCAGCTCGACGTGGTGCGGTTGCTGGACGTGTCGGTGACGTCACCCGGTGCCATCCGCGCCGAGAAGGTGCTCGCCCGGGTCCGCGAGATCCTCGGCGACGTGCAGATCGAGGACCTGCCGCTCCCATTCACCGCGGTCGCGACCGATCTGGCTGCGGGCCGGCCGGTGTGGTTCCAGCGCGGGCCGCTCGACGTCGCCATCCGCGCTTCGATCGCGATTCCCGGCGTCATCACTCCGGCGGTCCTCAACGGGCGGGTGCTCGTCGACGGCGGCACTCTTGCACCGCTGCCGGTCGCGCCGACCGTGGCGCTGGCGTCGGACCTGACGATCGGGATCAGTCTCAGCGGTGAGGAACGCGGCCTCGCGTCGCCGGTGAACGTCAGCGCCGAACCGCGTCCGGTCGAGGAATGGATCGGCCGCTTCCGCCGTAGCGCCGGGTTCCTGCTCGAACGCGACATCGTGCGATCGGTCGTGGGCCGGTTCGGTTCGGCCCGGGCCCATACGGATTCGAGCCCTGCCGACTCCGGTAACGGCGCGGACTCCGATATCACTGCCGACTCCGATGCCGCTGCCGACGCGGAGGTGTTCGAGCCGCCCGTCGACCCGGCGCTCGAAGCCGCCGCGGTGGCGTCCGGCGGTGTCGCCGCGCCGAAACTCGGCCGCGTCGCGGTGATGAGCCGGTCGATCGACATCATGCAGTCGGTGCTGGCCCGGCATCAGCTCGCCGCGTACCCACCGGATGTGCTGGTCGAAGTACCGCGCAGCGCATGCCGCAGCCTCGATTTCCACAAGGCCGCCGAGATGATCGAACTCGGCCGGACACTGACCGAAGCGGCTCTCGACAACGCCGGGTTCCTCGAGGCGCGGGCCGGTGGCGAGCA
>Ga0180218_1000132_pt1 | contig 112256 bp, 103 predicted proteins | sample eDN3rd37CKraftBY_FD_151334 | JGI IMG/M metagenome (GOLD analysis project Ga0180218, IMG submission 151334) | Enriched backyard soil microbial communities from Emeryville, California, USA - eDNA 3rd pass 37_C Kraft BY (version 2) (version 2) | ecosystem: Environmental > Terrestrial > Soil >... | reverse complement strand
CTCCATCTCGAGAAGCTCGGCGTCAAACTCACCACCCTCACCGACAAACAGGCCGCCTATATCGGCGTCCCCAAACAAGGCCCCTTCAAACCAGACCATTACCGCTATTGAAACAGTAAGGCGCGCACCTCACCGCAAATCCTCACCGTCGTCCCCGCCCGCGCGGGGATGACGTCGGAAGACATGAGCCGTAAGAACCTCCATCACGAAAAACCAAAGGACAGGCGAATGGCGAATTCCGCTATCGAGATATTGGGCATCGGCAATGCGATCGTCGATGTCATCGCGCAGGCGGACGACGCCTTTCTTGCCCGTCATGGCATGAGCAAGGCCGCCATGGCGCTCGTCGACGAGGCTCAGGCCAATACTCTCTATGCCGCGATGGGACCGGGGATCGAAGCTTCCGGCGGTTCAGCCGCCAACACGATCGCGGGCGCCGCTTCCTTTGGCGCGCGCACCGCTTTCATCGGCAAGGTGCGCGACGACGAACTGGGCGGAATCTTCGCCCACGACCTGCGCGCGCTCGGCGTGCGGTTCGAGACGCCGGCGGCGACCCACGGTCCTTCCACCGCCCGCTGCCTGATCCTCGTCACCCACGACGCGCAGCGCACGATGAACACCTATCTGGGCGCCTGCACCGAACTCACCCCCGCCGACATCGACGAAACTTTGGTGGCGGCGGCGGACATCACCTATCTAGAAGGCTATCTGTTCGATCCGCCGCTCGCCAAGGAAGCCTTCCGCAAGGCCGCGACGATCGCGCGCGGCGCCGGCCGGCGCGTGGCGCTGACGCTTTCCGACAGCTTCTGCGTGCATCGCTATCGCGACGAGTTCCGCGCACTGATCGCCGAGCATGTCGACATCCTCCTCGCCAACGAGGCAGAGATCGGCGCGCTTTACGAAACGTCGGACATAGAGGCCGCCGCGCGCGATCTCGCGACGCAGGTCCGGCTGGCCGCGATCACGCGAGGACCGGCGGGTTCGATGCTGCTCCGGGGTGACGAGCGCGTCGACGTGGCCGCCGCGCCGATCGACGAAGTGGTGGACACTACCGGTGCGGGCGATCTCTACGCTTCGGGCCTTCTCTTCGGCCTCGCCCGGGGGCTGCCGCTCGCCGAATGCGGCCGGCTGGGCAGCCTCGCCGCGCGCGAGATCATCAGCCATTTCGGCGCCCGTCCCCTCCTATCCCTCGCGGAACTCGCCGAGGCCGAACGCCAGGACGCCTGAGGTCACAACAGGCGCGCGCGCCTTCAGCCCAGTTCGGCCCGCCGCGAGACGATATAGGTTTCGTTGTTGAACCAAAGGCCACCATGCTTGCGCAGCACCGCCTTGGTCGCCTCGACATAGGTTGAATCGCGCATCGCCTGGGCGAGGCGTTCGTCGTCGATCTGCGCGACATAGCTCGCGGCATTCCACGCGGCGATCAGCGTCGAGGAACCAATCTCCGCCTTGGGATCGATCTCGGTCGAAAGCGTACGGATCGGATAGCGGAAAAGCGATTCCTCGTCGGACAGATTGTGGAATCGATAATGACGCGCGCCCCCGCCCAGCGCATGGCGCACCTCGCGCATCAGTATGTCGCGCTTGATGACGAAGGGTGCCTCGCCCGGCCAGAGCGACCGGACGATCTCCATCCCCGGATCATCGCCATAGGCGTGGACACCCATCAACCGGCCGTTCGCCCGCAGCGCGCGCACCATCGGCGCGACGATCCGCCGTGCCTTGAACGCCAGCGGCGCCCGCGCGCTATAGGGCTGCGACAGCAGGACAAAGTCGAAATCGGCGCGCGCCAGTCCGCGGCGCGGCAAGACCGAATCGAGCGCGAACTGGTTGTCGCGGCGATAGAGGACGAGAACGGCGGGCGTCTTGTGCAGCGGATGCCCGCTCCGCGCACTCACCTCCACCTGCCAATTCTGCTCCAGAAAAGGCTGCAGGCCGGCGATCGCTTCCTCGAAATCGCCGGCTGTCGTCCCCTCCAGCGCCATTTCGCGCCAGACCATCGCGCTGGCGGCGACAGGCGAGGCCGGCTTGAGCCAGGGCGCGTCGACATAGGGCAGGTTAGTGACGACCAGCACCGTTGCCGGATGTTCCTGAAAGCGATCGGGCATCTTCTCCAGCATCAACCGGACATTCTCGATGCTGATCTCCTTCGCGACCACATAGAAAGGCAGCCAGGGATAGCGTTTGTGCGCGCCGCGCAGGAGGCGGGCCAGCGCCGTGCCGTCCCCGGCGCCGCCGTCGAAAAGGCGGATCGCGGGCGGCTCCGGCTGCGCGAAGGTCAATTGCTGAAGCGCACGGTCGGCGACGAGTTGCTTTTCCGCCGACGTATTGACGAACATAAGATATTTCTGGCGGTTGTCGTAGAAGCGGAAGACCTGTTCGGGCCGCACCGCGTCGCCATAGATGGCCGATCGCAGCCGGGCCGCCGTCGGGCCGCCCTGCTCAGCGATGAACTGGTGGACGCGATCGACCGTCTGGACCGTCACCCGCCCCCCCTGTTGGAGCCGGCTGACGAACTTGCCGTCGTTTACCGCCTGCCGCCCGAAGGTCGTCTGCGCTATCTTGAGGCGTCGACATGCCTCCTCGATCTGCGCCAGCAGCGTTGCCGCGTCCGTCATGGGTGCGGCCGGAAGTGTTGTCGAAGCGTGCCGCCGACCGACTGTTTCAGAGCCCGACCTATACCCGTGGCGCTGTGCATCCTCTCCCGTCCCGCACGATCTCCATCCGATCAGGCATGGCATGCGGATGGCGCGGCCGCTTACCCCCGCCGGAAATTGCGCATGCCTTACCCGGTAGGGGCGGCAGGTTTCAGAAGCCTACGGCGTCCCCGCCCTTCAACGCAAGCAGCGTGCGAGCTTCGGCGGGGCTGGCGATCTGGAGCCCGAGTTGCTCAAGGATCGCGCGGATCATCCGTACCTGCTCCGCATTGCTGCGCGCCAGCATTCCGGGTCCGATATACAGGCTGTCCTCCAGCCCGACGCGAACATTGCCGCCCGCCAGCGCGCTTTGCAGGCAGAAGCTCATCTGATTCCGGCCCGCCGCGAAGGCGGAGAAGAGATAGTCGTCGCCGAACAGGCTGTCGGCGATCGTCACCATGTGGGACAGGTTGCGCGGATCAGCGCCGATCCCGCCGAGAATGCCGAAAACGCCCTGAACCAGGAAAGGCGGCTCGATCAGCTTCCGGTCTGCGAAATGCGCCAGCGTGTAGAGATGGCCGATATCATAGCATTCGAACTCGAAGCGCGTGCCGAAGCCCTGCCCGATCTCCCGCATGATCCGCTCGATGAAGCCATTGTCATTATACATGATGCGGTCGCGGGCGTTCTCGACATAGGGCTGTTCCCACGGATGCCGCCATTCTTTCACGCGCGCGGCGGCCGCGCTGAAATCGAAGATCAGCGGCCCCATATTGAGCGAGCAAAGCTCGGGCTTCGCGGCCTTGGCGCCTTCCAGCCGGTCGTCAAGCGACATCGTCGCGCTGCCGCCGGTGGAGATGTTAATGATCGCATCGGTGGCCTGCTTGATACGCGGCAGAAAGGCCATGAAGTCCGCCGCCGCCGGACTAGGACTGCCGTCCGCCGGATTGCGCGCGTGAAGGTGAAGGATCGACGCACCCGCCTCGGCCGCCTCGATCGCGGCCTCGGCGATCTCGTCGGGGGTAACGGGCAGGTGGGGCGACATGGACGGCGTGTGGATCGATCCGGTGGGCGCGCAGGTGATGATGACCTTACGGTCCTTGCCTTGTCGCCTCATCTCAATAACCCGCCTCGCAGACATATTTGAGGTTCAGATATTCGTCGATGCCGTGCCGCGATCCCTCACGGCCCAGGCCGGACAGCTTCACTCCGCCGAAGGGCGCTACGGGCGTGGAAATCAGGCCGGTATTGACGCCCACCATCCCGCTTTCGAGATCGCGGGTCGCGCGCGCGACCGTCGTGCGGCTGGTCGAGCAGACATAAGCAGCAAGGCCGAACGGCGTGTCGTTCGCCAGTCCGATCCCCTCATCCACCGTGTCGAAGGCGATCACGGCGGCGAGCGGACCGAATGTCTCCTCGCGCGTGAGCAGCGCATCCTGCCGCACCCCGGCGAGCAGCGTCGGCGGCGTCAGCCGGCCAGGCTCCGCGCGGCCGCCGGCAAGGACCTCCGCGCCGCCCGCGACGGCGTCGTCGAAATGCTCGACGACCTTCTCGACGGCGGCCTCGTTGATTAACGGACCGATGTCCGTAACGGGATCGAAGCCGTCGCCCAGCTTCAGCGCCTTTACCCGATCGGCAAAGGCTGCGACGAAGCGATCGTGGATGCCGCGCTGCGCATAGATGCGGTTAGCCGCGATGCAACTCTGCCCGCTGTTGCGGAACTTGGCGACCAGCGCCGTCTCCACCGCGACGTCCAGATCGGCATCGTCGAAGATCACCAGCGGCGCGTTGCCCCCCAGTTCCAGCGACAGCCGCTTGATCGACGGCGCGGAGGCGGCCATCAATTGCGCGCCGATCTCGGTTGATCCCGTGAAGCTGATCTTGCGGACCAGCGAGGAACGAGTGACGATATCGCCGATCGTCCCGGCCTTCCCCGTCACGACGCTGAACACGCCGGCGGGAATGCCCGCCTCCTCGCCCAGCACCGCGAGCGCCAGCGCCGACAGTGGAGTGAGTTGCGCAGGCTTGGCGACGATCGTGCAGCCTGCGGCCAAGGCGGGGGCCACCTTGCGCGTCAGCATCGCCAGCGGGAAGTTCCAGGGCGTGATCGCGACACAGACGCCAACGGGCTCGCGCTCCGCACGCAACTGGCGGCCCGCGACATTGGCCGGAATGATCTCCCCCAGCACGCGGCGCGCTTCCTCGGCATAAAATTCGACGAAGCCCTTGGCGTAGTCGACCTCGCCCAGCGCCTCCTTGAGCGGCTTGCCGTTTTCGAGCGTGATGAGGCGCGCCAAATCCTCGCGATTCCGGTCGATCAGTTCAAGCCAGCGGCGAAGCACCGCACCGCGTACATGCGCGGGTTCGCGCGCCCAGCGCGGGAAAGCGTCGCCCGCCGCCGCGAGCGCCTGTTCGATGCGCGCGCTTTCCAACGACGGAATCGAGCCGATCTCGGTATCGGTATAGGGGTCATGCACGACGATTGCACCGCCGTCGGCCGCGTTCAGCCACTTTCCCGCGACATAGGCTTCCGAACGCAAAAGGCCCGCATTGGTGATGCCCGAACGGCGCTGCGCGTTGAAATTTGTGGCCACCTTCTACTCCGCAACGGATAGTCCCGGAACCGCAACGCACGGGAAGCGCCGGACGCGCCAAATCTGGCAGGTGATCGCCCGCATCGCTTCGCTGGCCCGGCAGGGAAGATTGAAGGAAACGGAAAAAGCGGGCGTACGCTATCGCGCGCCCGCTACCGCGATATTGGCGCCCGATACATAGGAGGCGGCGTCCGACACGAGGAACATCACCGCCTCCGCCACCTCGCCGGGCTCGCCAGCGCGCCGGAGGGGAAGGCCGCTCGCGATCCTTTCCAGCTTGCCGGGCACATGGATGTCGGTCGCGATCGGGCCGGGCGAGACGATATTGACGCGCACGCCCACCGGGCCGACCTCGCGGGCAAGGCCCGCCCCGAAACTGTCGACGCCCCCCTTCGACGCCGCATACCAGACATGCTCGCCGGGCGATCCATAGAGCGCGGCGCGCGAAGAAATAAGCACGATCGAGCCGCCCTGCCCGCCACGGTCAGTCGCCATGCGACGCACCGCCTCGCGCGCGCAGAGCATCGCCCCGGTCAGGTTCACCGCGACCACATCTGCAATCGTCTCGTCGGACGCCTCCAGCAAGCTCGAGGAAGGGCCGGTAATTCCGCCATTATAGACGAACGCCGCGAGTCGTCCCATCCGATCGGAGGCCGCGAAGAGCCGCGCAATGTCCTCGGCGCGCGACGTATCGGCCCGTAGCGCTTCGGCTTCGCCACCGATTTTTTGGATGCGCGCCACCACGTTGCTGGCCCGCTCCGCCCGGCCTGCATAGGTGAGGAGAACCCGATAGCCGGCGCGCGCGGCGGCGGTCGCGATCGCCTCACCAATGCCCCGGCTGCCCCCCGTCACGATCAGGACGGGCGTGTCGCCTTCTGCCTGCATGGTCGCCTCCCCTCGCGTCATCCGACGCGCGCGAATTTCTGGATCTGATGATTGCGGCATTCGTCCCACGACAGGCGCTTGGCGCGCGCGCCGAACGTGCCCGAGACTTCGCTGACATACAGATTGCCGCGCGAATCCAGCGCAAGACCATGTGGCGCGATGAAATTGCCGGGCGCGCCGCGATTGTGCGAATCATCGCCCCAGCGCGCCACGATCTTGCCGTCGCGACGATAGACAGTGACGCGACCGGGCTGGTCATGATCGGCATAGCCGTGGACGAACGATCCCTGCCCCGTTTCCACGGGCCGCCATAATTCGGTGACGTAAATCAGCCCTTCCTTGTCGACCACCGCATGGGTGGGCCGCAACACGTCGGTCCACATATAGAGGAAGCGGCCGCCGCGATCGAAAAACTGCAGACGATCGTTCTCGCGGTCGCAGACGATCACATTCTCGTCATTGTCGAGCGCAATGCCGTGCGGGAGGTGGAACTGGCCCGGCCCGGTGCCGACATCGCCCCAGGAGTTCAGCAGGACACCGTCAGTTGAGAAATGGTGGACGCGGGCGTTGCCATAGCCATCGCATACGAAAATGTCGCCGTTGCGCGCGATAGCGGTGTTGCAGCAGCTATTGAAGGGTCCGGCCGATCTCTCCACCGTTTCATTATGGTGGATCCTGGCGGGGCCTTTGAAGCCATAGCCGGTATCGGAGACGACGCCCGGCGTCCCCAGCATTTTCTTCAGATTACCTTCGAGATCGAAGATGCGGATGACGCTGTCGCCGTTGTCGGTGCAATAGACCAGGTCGTCGGCAATCGTGATGCCGTGGGCGATCTTGAACAGGCCGTCGCCCCATTTGTCGAGGAACGCCCCATCCTCGCGATAGACGCTTACCCGATCGCCGCGCCTCGTATGAAGATAGACGCGATCCTGTGAATCGCACGCCACCGCCGCGACGTCCTCATGACTATATTCGTCGCCCGGCGGGCATTGCTCCCAATCGGGAACGACCTCGAAACGAACCGATTCAATCGCCATCCGCGCGCTCCTGCTCCAACCGGCGCACCGTGCAACCGCCCACGCCGGAGCGCTTGACCCGGACGGTAATCGCACATGCCCCGCGCGGCAGCGAGAGCGAAGCCGCCGCTAGTCGATCGAGAGGGTACGCGTCTTGGTGATGCCGAAATGGTCGGCAAGATCGTGACCGGTGAAGCCGCCGGTTGAGGCTTCGGGGTCGAGCGGCAGCATCTTCGCGTCCCATGCCTGATATTGGGCGAGGAGGCGCTGATAGATTTCAGGATGGCGGTCCTTGAGGTTGGCGCGTTCCAGCGGATCGTCGACGACGTTGAACAGGAATCGGTTGTCAAGGATCTTGAGATATTTCCAGTCGCCGTCGCGGCACGCCTCCTGCGACAGGTTGAGATAGCGCCAGCACAATGTGCGAGGCTTCGGCGCGGCGCCGGCGAGCAGCGTGTCGCGCAGATCGATGCCGTCGGGCGGATAGGCCGGATCGGGCGCGCCGCCGGCGATCGCCAACAAGGTGGGCAGCCAATCCATCGAGATCATCACCTGTTCGCTCACCGCATCCGCCGGCACATGGCCGGCCCAGCGGATGATCGCCGGGATACGCAGGCCGCCTTCGAGCAGTTCGGTCTTCTTGCCGGTAAAGGGCCAGGTGTTGGCGTAACGCTCGCCGCCATTGTCGCTCGTGAAGATGACGATCGTATCGTCGGCAATGCCGAGATCGGCGAGCGCCTTGGTGATGCGGCCGATCTGCATGTCCATGCGCGTGACCATCTCGGCATAGGTCTTTTGCGAGCCACCATCGGTATCGTAAACCGCGAAGGGATTCTTGCTGGCGGCGAGCCGGCGCGATTCGGCTTCGTCCTCCGGACCCTCCCAAGGCCAATGCGGCGCGTTGAAATGGACGCTGAGGAAGAAGGGCTGGCGTTTCGCCGCATATCGCCCGATCACCTCCAGCGCATGCTGGCCGATGAGATCGGTGAGATAGCCCGGTTCCTCGATTTCGCGATCATCGTCCCACAGGTCGTGCTTGCCGATGAAGCTGTGGCTGAAATAATCGAGGCCGCCGCCGCGAAAGCCCCAGAAATGATCATAGCCACTCTTGAGCGGCCCATATTTGGGCAGCGCCCCCATATGCCATTTGCCGATCAGCGCGGTGCCGTAGCCCACCTTCCGCAGCAGCGAGGGCAAGGTGGGATGTGAGGGCGGCAGGCCGACATCACGCACTCCCAGCGGCTCTTCCAGTCCGATTGGCAGGCGGTTCTGATAACGACCGGTGATGAGACCGACGCGCGTCGCCGAGCAGACTGCCGAATTGGCATAGGCTTGCGTGAAGCGCAGCCCCTGTTTCGCCAGCGCATCGATGGCAGGCGTCTCATAATCCGGTCGGCCGTAGCAACTGACGTCGGCATAGCCAAGATCATCGGCCATGATGAAGATGATGTTCGGCGACGAGGCCGACGCCTTCCGCGCCGCAAAGGCCGCCGGCGCGATCATGCTCGCGCCCGTGATCCCGGCGGCCGAGGCGAGCAGCTCCCGGCGTGTGATGGTGCGATCCGTCATATCCCCCCTTTTTTGCGTTGTGATTCCAATCGATGCGCAACGCTAAGCCGAAAGCGCGCTTTTTCAATCTCCTGACGAAGACAGCACCCTCGAACGATATCATCGCAAGGAATGGTATCGATATCATACAAGCTCATCGATCAAGAGGACGGAAGGCGGCCAATTCCATCACCCACATTCAGCATAATCAACTCTCCCTGTGCTATGGCGCGGATTTTGGGGCATGAAACAGCCCGTGCTGGACGGGCAGATCGAGCTATGGTATCGGTATCATCAATAAGAGGATCCGCTCGCCTTCGGGTGAGCTCAAGGTGCCGGCGACAGGGAGAGAATTCAGATGAGACAGACTCGGCTTTCATCGTGCGCGAAGATGCTGAACCGGGGCGTTGCGGTCGGCGTTCTCGCCTTCGCTTCGTTTCAGGCACAGGCACAACAGGCGGCCGGCGACGCGGCAAACGGCCCGGCCGCGCCCGAGGAAATCGTCGTCACCGGATCGCGCATCACGCGCAGCGGCTTCACCGCGCCGACGCCGGTGACTGTCGTCGGGCAGGAGCAGCTTGAACAGCGTGCAATCACCAACGTCGGCGAGGCGCTGAACGACCTGCCCTCCTTCCGGCCGCTCGTGACGCCCGCCACGCAGCAGGCGGTGGGCGGCAATATCGGCGCGCGCGTGCTTGATCTGCGCGGACTGGGCGCGACACGGACGCTGGTGCTGCTCGACGGCAAGCGCTTCGTGCCCTCGACGACGCAGGGCACGATCGACGTGAACCTGATACCGAGCGCGATCATCGGGCGCACCGAAGTGGTGACGGGCGGCGCATCGGCGGCTTATGGTTCGGACGCGGTCGCCGGTGTGGTCAATTTCATCATCGACAAGAAGTTCGACGGCCTGAAGGCATCGACCCAATATGGCATTTCACAGCGCGGCGATGCGGCCGACTTCAACGCCTCGGTCGCTTACGGCACCGGCTTTGCCGAGGATCGCGGCCATTTCATCGCTGCGTTCGAATATGACAAGGCCAAGGGCATGGGCGATTGCTATGCGCGCAGCTGGTGCCCGCGCGAGCAATTGGTGGGCAACTCGCCCGCCGGCTATGACGGGTTGCCTGCCAGCATCCGCACCGGCCCCGATGCGCCTGGCAACCTCAATCAGGATGGCCTGATCAATACCACCTCGGGACCGTTGCGCGGCATCACCTTCAACCCCGATGGTACGACGCGCAATTATCAATATGGCCATATCTTCGGCACGAACCTGTCGCCGCTGTTCACGCTCGGCGGCGAAGGGACGTATGAGAACGGCTATCTGCAAGGCATCCTGCTGATCCCGCCGGTGAAGCGCTTCACTGCCTTCGCCCATGCCGATTATCAGTTCAGCGACGCGCTGAAGGCGAATATCGACCTCTCCTACGGCCGCGTGCAGGGCACTGTCATCGGATCGGAGGCGCGCACGTCGAACGCGGTCATCACGCGCGACAATGCCTTCCTGCCGCAACAGGTGGCCGACATCATGGACGCGAACGGCATCTCGTCCTTCACGCTCGGCCGCGTGTTCGGCGATCTCGGCGGATCGGTGAACCATTCGGACAACAAGACGTACCGCGCGGTCGTCTCGTTCGAGGGCGATATCAGCGACAAGTGGAGCTGGGACGCCTATTACCAATATGGGCGTAACAAGTTCGAACAGGTCTATACTGGCAACGTCGTGATGAGCCGCCTGAACAACGCGCTCGATGCGGTGATGACGCCCGGCGGCCCGGCATGCCGGATCAACACCGACGCGATCACCAGCAACGACGATCCCGCCTGCGCGGCGCTCAATCCGTTCGGGCGCGGCAACATCTCGGACGCGGCACGCGCCTATGTCGCGCCCTCGGGCTACCAGACCGCCGACACGACTGAGCACGTCGTCGCCGGCAACCTGCATGGCGAGCTGTTCGATCTGCCGGGCGGGCCGCTGGCGATCGCGACGGGCGTCGAATATCGCAGCGACAAGATCACGGGCGATGCCGACGCTCTGTCCGCCGCCAACGCCTTCTGGTCGTTCAACGGCAAGGCAATCAACGGCAAGATCGACGTGACCGAAGGCTATATCGAGGCGAACGCGCCGCTCGTGAAAGACCTGCCCTTCGCCCATTCGCTCGAACTGAACGGCGCGGTACGCCGCACCCATTACAAGCGCACCAGCCCGGGCATCGATTCGACGACGACAAACGTCACCACCTGGAAGGGCGGCATCGTCTATGAGCCGATCGAGCAAATCCGGCTACGCGCCACCCGGTCCCGCGATATTCGCGCGCCGAACCTCACCGAGCTGTTCGGCCCCGTCACTGCCGGGCGAACGACGATCGTCGATCCCGAAAATGCCGGCAGCCAAATCCAGGTCAATTCGCTGACCGGCGCGAACCCGCTTCTCAAGCCCGAAAAGGCGGATACCTGGACGGCGGGCGTCGTATTCAGCCCGACATGGGAATTCGCCCGCTCCCTGCGCATCTCGGTCGACTATTATGAAATCAAGATCGACGGCGCGATCGCCACGCTCGGCGCACAGACGATCGTCCAGCGCTGCTCCGAAGGGGCGACCGAATTCTGCCCGCTGGTGACACGCGATCCAGCGGGAACGCTGGTGCAGGTGCAGGACGTCCTCCAGAACGTGAACCGGCAGGTCAATCGCGGCATCGATATCGAGGCAAGCTACTCGACCAGCATCGGTTCGCTCGGCGCGCTCAATTTCCGGCTGCTCGCCACGCGCTATCTGGAACTGTCCACCCGCGACACGGTGAGCGTCACCGATCGCGCGGGGCAGACCGGCTATCGCCCCGGCACGACGACGGGCGTGCCCGACTGGATATTGGACGGCAACGTCACCTGGAATATCGACAATGTCACCGTCGGCGCGCACGGCCGCTATATTCCGAAGGGCGTGTTCGACGTGCTGATGGTCGGCCCCGAGGATAGCGGCTATGATCCCAGCCTGCCGAACAGCGTCAGCTCGAACCGCGTCAACGGGCGCTTCTATCTCGATCTGAACGCCAATGTGCGCGTCGGCGAGCATTTCGAATTCTTCGGCGCGATCAACAATGTGTTCGACAAAGACCCGCCACTGGCCGCCAGTGCGCAGGGCGGCACGAACCAGGTCTATTTCGATCCGATCGGCCGTTACTTCAAGATCGGCGCACGGATACGGATGTAATCCGGCGCCGGCGATCGCCACCACATGAGGATTATCGACACATGGCAAAAAAGACGTTGAAGCAACTCCTGAAGGAAAGCGATCGCTGTGTGGTGGCGCCGTGCGTCTATGACTGCGCCTCGGCGCGCGCGGTGGAGATGGTGGGCTTCCCGGCGATGATGCTGAGCGGCGGTGAGGTATCGATCGCGATGAACGGCGTCATCGATTACGGCTTCACCAACCTCACCGATCTCGAATGGATCACCAGCCGCATCAGCCAGACCTCGCCGCTGCCGCTGGCGGCGGATATCGAGGACGGCTTTGGCGGCCCCCTCGCCGTCTATCGCAGCGCCCGGCGCATGGCGATGGCGGGAGCGACGGCGCTGCAATTGGAAGATGCAGGCGACATGGAGGAATCGACCGGCCTCCTGCCACGCGACCGCTATCTCGAAAAGGTGAAGGCGGCGCTGGCCGCGCTGGAGGGCACCGACTGCATCCTGATCGCGCGTACCAATGCGGACCCGCGCACCCAGCTTGACGAAGGCTGCGAACGGATGCGGCTGGCGCACGAGTTGGGCGCGGAAATGACGACGGTGGTCAAGCTCGGCAACCTCGAAGATGCGCGCTACGTGGCGAGCAAGGTGCCGGGCTGGAAAATGTATCCCGATGTTCGCGGCCGCCACGGCGTGCAGAACGTGACCGTCGATCAAATCTACCCGATGGGCTTCAACTTCATGACCATGCATTACACGCTGAAGGCGGCGATGGACGGCATGCTGGAGCATGGAAAGAAGAATTTCGCTCAGCAGGGCAGCCTCTATACCTGCGACAAGACCGACGCGACCGGCATCTACGGCATGAGCGCGACGCCGCTGTTCGATCCGCAGGGTTATATGGAATTGGAAGGCCGTTTCAGCGGCCGTTCGAAGGAGTATACGATCGTCGGCAATGAAGTCGAAGACTATCCCGAAGGATTTGTTAAGACGCCGATCACCGATCGTCTCTAATATTGCAAGAATAGGTTGAGCGAGCGCCCGGGCGGCCTCCCCGGGCGCTTTCTCATGTACCCCGGCTTTTCGTCTCGTCAGCTTGCCGCCCGCAGCGCCCGGTAGGGGCGGCAGGCGAGGAGCAGCAACGCAAACATCACCGGCGCCGGAAGGCCGACGACGATAGCAAGCGAATAACGGATATCGGCCGGATCGCGGAACAGATGATCCGTCATCAGCCCGACGACGAGCGGGCCGACGCCCAGCCCGACCAGCGTCGTGAGCGTGATGTAGAGCGCCGTCACCTGCGCACGCGCGCGATTGGGCACGATGAGTTGGATCGCGGTGCCGGCGCAGGGATAAGGCGTCGTGCTGAGGAAACTCGCCGGCGCGAGCAGCAGCAACGCCGCCCCCGCCGTCGGCATCAGCGGGGTGAACGCGCCGAACAAGCCGCAACCGACGAAGCCGAAGGCGGCAACCTTGAGCGGCGCGTCGAGATGGCCGCGCCGCGCCAGCCGGTCGCTCATCCAACCCGCGAAATAAGCGCCCGACGTGCCGAAAAAAATCAGGATCAGCCCGAAAGCCAGCCCGATCTCGCCCGGCGTCCAGCCATAGCTCCGCTGAAACAGGGCGGGTGTCCAGATGAAGAAGGCATAGGAGACGAGCGTCACCATCGAAAAGCCCGCGAACATCGGCACGAGCGCGGCCTTGCGCGCCCCGATGATCGAAATCACCTCGCGGATCGGCAATGGCGTCGCGCCCCCCGGACCCCGCCGGACCGGCTCGCGCATCAGCAGGAAGAAGGGGACGAGCAGCAGACCGGGCGCGCCCACCAGGATGAACGCCATCTGCCAGGGCGCGAGGCCGGAAAACAGGCCCGACGAAAGCGAGGAGGATGTCGAGAGCCACTGGATCAACCCGCCGCCGATGATGAAGGCCAGCCCCTGCCCCACGGGCGCGCTCATCAGGAAGGCGCTGACGGGCCGCGCCAGCCGTTCGGGCGGGAACAGGTCGCTCAGCATGGACAGGCCTGCCGGCGTCAGGCTCGCCTCACCCACGCCCACGCCGACGCGCGTGAGAAAGAGCTGCGCGTAGCTGCGCGCCAGCCCCGATGCCATCGAGAACAGGCTGAACAGGCCAAGACAGATACCGATGATCAGGCCGCGCCGGTAACGATCGGCAAGGCGGCCGAGCGGGATGCAGGCAAGCACGTAGAAAATCCCGAAGGCAACACCCTGCAACAGGCCGAAATGGGTGTCGTCCAGCCCGAATTCTGCCTTGATCGGCTCGACGGCGAGATTGATGACCGTCCGGTCGAACTGCGACACGATCGAGGCGAACGCGAGCAGCGCGGCCGCCATCCAGCCGAGCGCGGGGGGAGGCCATGCGTCCGGATGGCTTTCGGAAGACGCGGTATTGCCCGCCACCCCCGCACAAGGATTGCCCGCCGTCGCCTGGCCTGCCTGATCCATTTCGCGCCTCTCCGTCCGGCCTCTATGTGACCGTGCACATTCATGGTGCGCGGCGCTTCTGTCAACCGCTCCGCTTGTGCGTTTCAGCCCGGTTCAGTCGCTGCAAGGACGCGCTCGACCTGCGCCTCGACTGGCGCCACGCCGTCGATCAACACCGCTCGCTCGTCGGGGCCGGGCAGTTCGAGCGTGGCGAGCTGGCTGTCGAGCAGCGAGGCGGGCATGAAATGCCCCAGGCGCCGCTCCAGCCGTTCGAGCAGGTGATCGCGATCGAGCAGAGGCAGGACGAACATAATATCCCCCGCCCGCGCCCGGATGCGGTCGCGATAGGCCCGTTTGAGCGCCGAGCAGGCGATGACGGCGCCGCCATCGCCACAGGCCGCCGCCGCCTCGGCGACATTGTCGAGGAAGGGCAGCCGATCGGCGTCGTCAAGCGGGATGCCCGCCGCCATCTTGGCGATGTTCGCGGGCGGATGCAGCGCATCGCCCTCGATGAAGCGCCAGCCGAGCCGATCGGCCAGCGCGCGCGCCAGCGTCGATTTGCCGCAGCCGCTGACGCCCATGACGATGATCGCGCGCGTCACCCCGCGCCGTCTTGAGCAAGATCGAACAGACGGACATATTCGGCGCTGTCCGCCGCGCCGAGGCCGCCCGCCACCAGTATGCGATGCAGATCGGCAATCAGCGAGGTGACGGGCATCGGGATGCGCCGCGCGAGCGCCGCGGCCTGCACCGTCTCCAGATCCTTCAACATATTGTCGATGCGGCCGGTCGGCGAGAAATCGCGCCGCGCCATCTTGGCCATGAACTCCTGCAATATGCGCGAGTCGGCACGGCCGCCCGCAAGCGCGGCGGGAATGCGCGTCGCATCGACGCCATGCCGCTCGGCAAAGCGCACCGCTTCGGCCACCGCCAGAAAGGCGTTTGCGCACAATATCTGGTTGATGAGCTTGACGGTCTGCCCCGCGCCCGCCGCGCCCATATGCGTGCGATTGGTGGCGAGAAGCGCCAGCAGCGGCTCGGCGCGGGCCACGTCGGCGTCGCTGCCGCCCAGCATCAGCGTGAGCGCGCCCTTCGCCGCCGCCGGCGCGCCGCCGGACAAGGGCGCATCGACCCAGCCCATGCCCGTCTCGGCCCACAGCCGCGCCGCCATCTCCGCCGTACGGCCCGCGTCGATGCTCGACATGTCCACCAGCAACTTGTCCGGGCTCGCCGCCTCGCCAATACCGCCGGGACCGAACACCGCCGCCTCGACAACATCCGCGCTGTTAAGGCTGGTGATGACGAAATCGGTCTGCACAGCCGCATCGCGCGCCGAGGCGGCGATCTCGCCCCCCGCCCCGGCCAGCGCATCGCATTTGCCTGGTGCAGCGTCGTAAAGCCGCACCGAAACCCCCGTCTCGATCAACCGCCGCGCGATCGCCGAGCCCATCACGCCGATGCCGATGACCGCGACCCGCATCAGGCGCGCGCCCTCACCGATGCCCGCTCGACTACCGACAGACCGACATCGACCGCCCTCGGCGCTTCCTCGCCGCCGCCCGACAGCAGGCCGAGGATCATCTGCCCCGTCCGCTGGCCAAGCGCGCGGAAATCAACATGGATAGTGGTAAGCGGTGGATTGATCTCGCGCCCGATCTCGAAATCTCCGAAGCCCATCACCGAAAGATCGTCAGGCACCGCGACGCCGCGACGCTGGCACTCCATCACCACGCCGACGGCCGAAAGGTCCGATACCGCGAACACCGCCTCCACCCTCGGTCGGCGATCGAGGAGGAGGCCGATTGCCGCCGCGCCATGATCGTAGCTGACCGGCGGCGTGCCGTGACGCAGCACGAGATCGGTCGACATGCCCGACAGGCGCAGTTCGTCCTCGAAGCCACGCATCCGCTCCTCACCGCGATGGTCGATCACGTCGCCCTCGGTCGAGCTGGCGACCGCCCCAATCCGCTGGAATCCCTTGTCGATCAGGTAGCGCGCCGCGGTACGGCCGACATGATAATTGGAAAAGCCGATCGCATGTTCGATCGGCCGACTAGGCAGGTCAGCGATCTCCACCACCGGAATATCCGCCGCGACCAGCATGCGCGAGGCGGTGCGGCGATGCACCGCGCCGGTGAGCACGATCGCCTCGGGGCGGCGGGCGAGCAGGTTGCGAAGCTGCCGCTCCTCCTCCGCCATGTCGTAATCGGTATAGGCGATAAGCAGATGATAATCGGCCTCGCGCAGCGCCTCGGTCAGGCCGTGGGCGACCGAGGCGAAGTTGGCGTTGGTCAGCGTCGGCAGCATCAGCGCGATGAAGCCGGTGCGTCGGCTCGCTAGGCTGCCGGCGGCGCGGTCGGGCACATAACCCAGATCGGCGATCGCCTTGTTGACGCGCGCGCGCGTCGCCGGCAGCACCAGATCGGGATCGCTTATCACCCGCGACACCGTCATCCGCGAAACGCCGGCCAGCCGCGAAACGTCGCGAATCGTCGGCCGCTGCGACGGCTTGCCACGCCGCGACGGCTTCTCATCCTTATCGTCTGGCGCGGGCGTTTGCGGCGAGCGGCTCATGCGTCTGGGTGCCCCGGTGGTTGAGTTAACCAACGTATAGCAAAGTAACGACAGGGAAGAACAGGCCGACTCGCCTCAACTGGCATCTTCCACGGCATTATCTTCGCTGACGACATGGTAGAAACGCCCTTCGAACATCGTCATCAATTCCATCGTGATCGCGCGCGCCTCTGTCCGAACCGGCGAGGCGAGTGCCTCCTCCAGCGCCGCCGTCGAGGGATAATCGACCTGCTGGATCATCACGATCGCCGGCGCGTCGGCATCCGCCGCGGCGACGCGCAGCAGCCGAACGTTGGAGGCGTGCGGGAATCGCTGCCAGAGCGGCGCGAGACGCTCGCGAACTTCCGCGAAGAAGCGTTCTTCGAAACCCTCCTTGATCCGGCCTTCGAAAATGGCTGTGCGCGTGATCATGCCGTTTTCCCGGCGAGCGCAAGGTGCAGCTTCACCACCTTCGCGCGATCGCCCGCTCGCTCGAACGCCGTCACCGCCTCGGCGAGCGGATAGGTGCCCGACAAGATTGGCGTCACGTCGATCGCGCCCGAGACGATGAGATCGACGGCGAGGCGGAACTCGTCCTGCGCGCGAAATGCACCGACAAGATCGATCTCGCGCGACTGGAGAAGGTTGACGGGCACCGGCGCGGCGCCAGGCGGCATCATCCCCACCTGCACGATGCGCCCGCCTCGGCGGATGATCCTGAACAACGACGCGAGCGCGGCGGGGGAACCCGATGCCTCGAACGCGACGTCGAATCCCTCTTCATCGGCCTCGAAAACAACCAACCCGTCGGGATCGGCGGCGACATTGACGGTATGCGTCGCGCCCATATGCGCTTTGGCAACGGCAAGCGGCGCGTCCTCGATATCGGTAGAAACAAGCACCGACGCTCCGGCGAGACACGCCGAACGCGCCGTCAGCAGACCGATCGGGCCCGAGCCGGTGACGATGACGCGCTTGCCCATCAACGGGCCGGCACGGCGGACGGCGTGCAGGCCAACCGACAGCGGCTCGGCCACCGACAGCTTGAGCAGATCTGTATCGTCGGGGACGGGAATCACCTGATCCTGTCGCAGGATCAGATGTTGCGCGAAGCCGCCCTGCACATGCGGGAAGCGCCCCGCGCTGCCGAGGAAGCGCATGTCGGCACACAGATTACTGCGCCCGGCTCGACAATAGCGGCAGGTGAGGCAGGGGCGGCTGGGATCGAGCGCCGCCTTCATCCCCGGCCGCAACCCCGCGACGCCTTTGCCTATCTCGACGACAACGCCGGAGACTTCATGGCCGAGCGTCATCGGCTCGCGCACCGCGAAATCGCCGACTGCGCCGCGATGATAATAATGCAGGTCCGATCCACAGATACCGCCGAACGCGACACCTACGCGCACCTCGTCCGCTGCGAGAGGGCGGTCCTCGACCGGCTCGACCCGCAAATCCTTCTTTCCGTGGCAAACCGCAGCCAGCATCGCACGCTCCATTTGGTGTGACCGATACCATTTCGATCATCTCATGGCAAATGTCCTATTCTGCCGTCGCATATCTGCCCAGAGACATGAACGATCTCAAGGCAGGCCGCGCCGCACCGTCATTGCCCGCCTTGCAATGTGACCGGTCCCTTAGTAGAGAAAGCGTAGCGAAAACGGCCTGTCGGGTGGAATTTGACCAATAATCTCTTCAGCCTGGACGGGCGGATCGCCCTTGTCACCGGCGCCTCGCGCGGCATCGGCTTCGCGATCGCCGACGCGCTTTCGCATGCGGGCGCGCACGTTATCCTCAACGGCCGCGGGCAAGGTGCGCTCGGCGAAGCCGCCGAACACCTGCGCCGCGCGGGCGCGACGGTATCCATTAGCACTTTCGACGTCACCGATCCGGCGCAGGCGAAAGCGGCGATCGACGGCATCGAAAATGCGATCGGGCCGATCGACATATTGGTCAACAATGCCGGCATCCAGCGCCGCGCGCCGCTGGAGACGTTCGACGATGGCGACTGGCGGGAGCTGATGGCGGTCAATGTCGACAGCGTTTATTATGTCAGCAAGGCGGTGGCGCGGCACATGATCGCGCGCGGACGCGGCAAGATCATCAACATAGGCAGCGTCCAGTGCGAACTCGCCCGGCCGGGCATTGCGCCCTACACCGCATCAAAAGGCGCGGTGCGGAACCTGACGCGCGGCATGTGCGCCGATTGGGCGCGCCATGGCCTGCAGGTGAATGCGATCGGGCCGGGCTATTTTGCGACACCTCTGAACAAGGCGCTGGTCGAAGATCCCCAGTTTGACGAATGGCTGCGCAGGCGCACGCCCGCCGGCCGCTGGGGCGATCTGGAGGATCTGCACGGCACGGCGGTCTTCCTCGCATCGCGCGCGTCCGATTTCGTCAACGGCCAGACCATCTATGTCGATGGCGGCATCCTCTCTGTCATCTGAGGTCAGCCATGAACGAGACGCGTGCGTCGGCCCTGCAACTCTGCCCTTTCTCAGCCTATCTGGAGGCCGGGCTGAATGCACGCTTCAAAGTGGTCCGCTGGTTCGAGATGGATGAAGGCGCGCGGGCGGCGTGGCTGGCGGCCCATGGCCCCTCGGTTCGTGCTGTCGTCACCGGCGGCCATATCGGCTGCACCAATGCCCTGATAGAGTCGCTTCCCGCCCTGGGCGTGATCGCGATCAATGGCGTCGGCTTCGACAAGGTCGATCTTGATTTCGCGCGACGCCACGGCGTCGGCGTGACGACCACGCCCGGCGTGTTGACCGATGATGTCGCCGACCTTGCGATCGGGCTCACCATCGGCCTGCTGCGGGGGATTCCGGCTGCCGACAGCTTCGTGCGCGCGGGCGAATGGCCGAAAGGCGATCGCGCGCCCGCGCGCCAGGTGAGCGGCTGCCGCTTCGGCATCGTCGGGCTGGGTCGGATCGGCGAGGCGATCGCGACGCGACTCACCGTCTTCGGCCCGGTCGCTTATGCCGGCACCCGCAAGAAGCCGGTGCCTTACGCCTTTCATGCCGACGCGACGGCGCTCGCGCGCTGGGCGGACGTGCTGGTAATCGCCTGTGCGGCGAGTCCGGCGACACGCCACCTGATCGATGGGGGCGTTCTGGAGGCGCTGGGGCCGGACGGTTATCTCGTCAACATCGCGCGCGGATCGGTTGTCGACGAAGCGGCGCTCGCCGCCGCGCTTCAGGACAACAGGCTGGCGGGCGCGGCGCTCGACGTCTTTGAAGACGAGCCGGACGTACCCGAGGCGCTGCTCAGGAGTCCCAGGACGGTGCTGACGCCGCATATCGCCAGCGCCACGGTCGAGACACGGCGGCGAATGGCGGACCTCGTGCTCGCCAATCTTGATGCGCTGACCGCCGGCATGCCATTACCGTCCGCCCTGGAATAAGGGGAGAGACATGGCGGGACGGATTGCGATCATAACCGGGGCAGGAAGCGGCATCGGACGCGCAGTCGCGCTCGCTCTCTCCCGCCGCGACTATCGCCTTGTCCTCGCCGGACGACGCGCGGAGGCTTTGGCGGAAACGGCGGCGCTGCTCGCCGATACCAGCGACGCGCCCCTGTGCGTGGCGGCCGACGTTACTGATGCGGCGGCGGTGTCAAGCCTGTTCGCCCGCGCGATCGAGCGGTTCGGCCGCGTCGACCTGCTGTTCAACAATGCCGGCATCGGCGCGCCCGACGTGCCGCTCGACCAATTGCGCGAAGCCGATTGGCGACGCGTCATCGACACCAATCTGACGGGCGCCTTCCTCTGCCTGCAGGCGGCGTTCCGCGCAATGAAGACGCAAACGCCGCAAGGCGGACGCATTATCAACAACGGCTCGATCTCGGCACACAGCCCGCGCCCCAACTCGATCGCCTATACCGCGAGCAAACATGCGATCACCGGCCTCACCAAATCGGCCTCGCTCGATGGCCGGCCGTTCGACATCGCCTGCGGACAGATCGACATCGGCAACGCGGCAAGCGCGATGGGCTCGCGCATGGCACAAGGCGTCCCGCAGGCGAACGGCAGCATCGCCGTCGAGCCGGTGATGGATGCCGAGCATGTCGGCGAGGCGATCGCCTATATGGACAGCCTGCCGCTCGACGCGAATGTCCAGTTCATGACGCTGATGGCGAGCGCGATGCCGTTTATCGGCCGGGGATAATCGGGACGCGCAGTCGCAACACCCCTCACATCGCCGCCGACTCGCCCGGGCGCTGGCCATAACAGGCCCATTCGATCGCCCGGCTGGGGCCGGTGATGTCCCACTCGCGAACGATGTCGGCGATGCGGGAGGCAGGCAGCGCGCGGCCGAAGAGATAGCCCTGCCCATAATGGCAGCCGCGCGCCAGCAGGTCGGCCGCCTGCGCTACCGTCTCGATCCCCTCGGCAACCACGCCCATGTTGAGGCTGTTACCGAGATTCAGGACCGCATCGACGATCGCGCCGTCATCGGGGCCCTGCGCCAGATCGTGCACGAAGCTGCGGTCGATCTTGATGATATCGACGGGAAACTGCTTCAGGTGGGTGAGCGAGGCGAAGCCCGTGCCGAAATCGTCGAGCGCGATGTGGACGCCCTCGGCGCTGAAGGTACGGAGCGCGCGCTCGACATATTCGGCGCCGCGACCGAGGAACACCGTCTCGGTGACTTCGAGTTCCAACTGCCGGGGCGGGATTCCGGCCTTCGCCATCCTGTCGAGCATGCGTTCGGCGAAATCGTCGTTCCGGAACTCGGCCGCCGAAGCATTCACCGCCACGCGCCCGAAGCGTATGTCCTGGCTCAACCAGTGGCGCATGTCGGCGATGACGCGCTCGAACATCCGCTCGCCCAGCGCGACCGCAAGGTCGAGATTGTCGAAGGCAGCCGCAATATCGCCCGGGAATTGGATGCCGACACCGGGATGATGCCACCGCAGCAGCGCCTCAAACCCGATCAGCCTTCCGCTGCTCAGCTCGATCTTCGGCTGATAGAAGGGCACGACCCGATCGTCGGCGACGGCGTTGCGCGCAAGGCCGATCATCGATGCGCGCCGGCGCGCGGCGGTGCGCATTTCCGGCCGGAACAGCCGCATCGTGCCGCGGCTGGCGGACTTTGCGGCGTAAAGCGCCATGTCCGCCGCTTTCAGCAGGTCCGCCCCTTTGTCCCCATGATCGGGAAAGAGGCTCGCGCCGATCGTCGCCTGGCAGGGGAGCAGATGACCCTCATAAGCGAAAGGCTCGCGCAACGTAGTGAGGATCGACTCGATCGTGACGGCGATCTCCTGCTCGTCGGCTCCCACCGGCAGGGCGACGACGAACTCGTCTCCCCCCAGCCGGGCGATCGCCGATTCGGTGACGACGATCGTCCGCAGCCGCTCGGCGATCGCGCGGATCAGCGCGTCGCCCGCGTCATGGCCCAGCGTGTCGTTGGTTTCCTTCAGATGATCGAGATCGACCAGCAGCAGCGCGATCCGCTCCTTCGATCGCTCGGCCTGCCGAATCAAAACGTCGAGCACATCCTGGAAGGCGGAGCGATTGGGCAGCCGAGTCAGCGCGTCATGCGTCGCCGCCCAGCGAATGCGCTGATTGGCGGTCTGCTCGTCGGTAATGTCGCGGATCGTCGCAAGGATACGCGCCAGCCGCCCCGCCGGCGTTATCGTCCGCCAGCCGCCGATCCGCACCCACCGTTCGGCTCCGTCGCTTACCCGCGAAATGCGGACGGTGGCCTTGAAACGGCGGCGCCGATGCCCTTCCTTGCTGTCGTCGAGCAGCGCGGACAGACTATGGCGATCTTCCGGATGGACGAGCGCGAGGATCGTTTCGATGCTCGGTATGGCGTCGGGAGGCAGGCCCAATATCTTCCTGAATTCGTCCGACAGCAGAATCCGCCCCTTGATCGTATCCTGATCCCAGATGCCGAAGCCCGCCACCTCGGCCGCCAGCCGGAACCGCTCCTCACTCTCGCGCAGCGCCTTTTCGGCAACCTTCCTGTCGTGAATGCCCTCCAGCGTGCCGTACCAGCGGACGATCTCGCCGTCCGCGTCCCGCCGGGCGGCGCCGCGCGCACGAAACCAGCGATATTCGCCGGATGGCAGGCGCAGGCGATATTCCACGTCGACCGGCTCACCCGAACGGACCGCGTCCGCCCACTTGATCGCCGTCAATTCGGCATCTTCGGGATGGAGCGCATTAATCCAGGCATCGCCCAGCGCCGACACGGGATCGCCGCCGGTGACATCCCTCCAGCGCGAGCTGACCTCGATGACTTCACCGTCCGGATTGGCGATCCACGGAATCTGCGGATTGAGTTCGACCGAATAGCGATAATGCTCTTCGCTCTCGCGCAGCGCCTGCTCGTTCTTCAGCCGTTCGCCAATATCGCGCGATACACCGATAACGCCATTGATCTTGCCGCCTTTCCTCCAGGGGACCTTGATCGTCTGAAACGGCCGGCGCTCGCCATGGAAGAGGATCTGCTCGTCGCGCACAACGGGCAGACCGGTTTCGATCACGCGTCGGTCCGCACTGGCATATTCGCGCGCCAGTTCGGCGGGCAGACGCTCTCTGCCATCGGACTCCAATATCGATCCCAAGCCGTCGGTCATCGCCTTGTTGGCCAGGACGAAGCGGCCCGACAGGTCCTTGACGAAGATCAGATCGGCGACACTGTCGACGATCGTCTGGAGCAGATCCTGGCTCTCACGAAGTTCCTGCTCCGCCTGCTTCCGCTCGGTGATATCCTGCGCGACGGTGATGACCGACCGCGCGACGCCTTTTTCGTCGCAGACGAAGGAGACGTGCACCGCGCACCAGACGATTCCGCCGTCGGGGCGGACGTAGCGCTTTTCGATCTGGAAGGGCTCGCCCAGCGCGCTCTGCCGCATATAGAGGGGGGCGTTCCACTCGATGTCCTCCGGATGCGTGAAAGCGGCCATGGGCAGGCCCGAAAGAGCCTCCGCGCTGCGTCCCACGATCTCGCAATAGCGGCCGTTGACCATCAGCACGCGATTGTTGAGGTCGCGGTGCAGGATGCCGATCATCGCCTGGTTGAAAACGGTGTGCAGATTGGTCCTGCTCCGCTTCAGCGCCTCGGCCGCGAGGACCTGTTCGTGTATCGGTTCGCTGGTGCCCGACCAGTGGCGGACGACATCCCCGCCATCGAAAGTGGGCACGCCGCGCAGCCGCATCCAGCGCCATTCGCCGTCACATGCCTTGAGACGAACGCGCATGTCGATCGCATCGCGCCCTCTCGCCGCACGACCGATTTCCCGGTAAAGGGGCTTGCGATCGGCGGGGTGGACCAGATGGCACCAGCGACGCCCGAGCGCCGCGCCGCAATCGACACCCGTCAAATCCGCGCCATGGCCGGAAATCTCGATCAGACGTCCTCGCTTATCGGCCTTCCAGCATATATCGGGAACGAGTTTCAGCAAGGCAGCCCGGTCGTCCTCAAGCGCCTGGCAGGAACGAAGCAGGCGAAGCTGGGCATCGGCCTGCGCGGCGCATCGGCGCAACATGCGCTCCTCGGCGCGATCGAGCGTCGCCGGCCGCCGCCCCTCCATCAGAACAAGGATCGCGCCGCCCGCCTCCAGGGGGACGCCTGCAACAACGACCTCGCCCAGGGTGCGGATCAGGAGGCCGTCTTTTTCAACCGTCTCGCGCGCGAGACGGGCAGCCAGCAACCGGCCATCCTCCCCCGCCCCCAATTCGCCTGCCAAAGCGAAGATCGCCGCATCGGGAACGACAAGCACCGCCGAAATCGCGCCCAGGCATTCCACCAGAAGATTGAGCAGATCATCCCAGTGGGGCGAAGGCGGGTTCGGTTCCATATTATATGCATCCGATCGCTAGGACGATCATGGCCGTCATTTCACGCGCCAGAACGTCAAAAGAGGTGCCGGACGAGATATTCCCGCGCCCATTTCTCAGCAGTTCCGGAAAGCGCCCGTCGCCGGCTGCACAAACAGGTTTGCGAAGCCGTGCCATCTACATCCAGGCGAAAAGCGCATTGACGCTGCCTACAGCCAAAAAAGTTACCAAGTTATGAAGAGCGGCCTTTGTGAAGTAGACACCCGTTCGTCAAGCAATCATCCGCGCCGGTAAATCGATATGGGATCGAATCGATCGCCAGGACGTTGGGTAAAAATCCGACAACCAGCGGAGGAATGTTATGCGTGCAGCTATACTGGCCACGGCGTTGGCGGGATTGGTTTCGTCCCCGGCCTTCGCCGCCGATGCGTCCACCCCGATTTCGGCGACAGCGACTTCCGCCGCCGCCCTCAGCCCAAGCGCCCGGATCGGCGCGCCGACGCGGCATGCAAGCAAGCTCGATGGCCATGGCAACGGATTGTGGATCATCGGGGCCGCGGCGGCGGTCGGCGGCGTCATCTATGCCTTCGCACAGGATGATGACGACAATGAACGTCCCGTCAGCCCCTGAGCCTTCCATCGTCATCTTCGTCATGGCCCCGGCAAGGACCGGGGCATTTTTTTTGGGGCTGTCAAGGCGGGCGTGCCGCCGCCGGATTGTCATACGGAATACCATGCCGGTATAGCCGGGAACGGGAGGGCTCCGGATGACACTGGCAGATGACGGCATGAAGGTGGGCCCGGTACCCCGCCTCAGGACGCTGGTGGCCGAGCGGATCCGCGAAGGCATCGCCACCAACCGCTTTCCCCCCGGCACCCGCCTTGTCGAGCGCGAATTGTGCGAGATGCTGGGCGTCTCGCGCACCTCGATCCGCGAGGCACTGCGGGAGCTGGAGAGCGAAGGGCTGATCTCCACCCAGGGCGGCCGCCCTGTCGTCGCCGTGCTGACCTTGCCCGAAATACGGGACATCTATCAGGTCCGCACCGTGCTGGAGGAATTGGCGGCGCGGCTGTTCGTCCGCAATGCGACCCCCGAACAGTTCGAACGCCTGTCGACCAGCGCGGAGGCGCTGCTCCAGGTTTACGAGAATTACGCCCCCGCGCCGTTCCTCGCCGCCAAGGCACGCTTCTACGAAGCCTTGTTCGAAGGCGCGGGCAATCAGGTGGCGGCGTCGATGCTTCGGATCATTCACACCAAGGCGTCGCAGCTTCGCGCGACCTCGCTTTCGGTGCCGGATCGCATCCAGGCGTCGATCGGGGAGATACGCGGGCTTGTCGCGGCGGTCGAGGCGCGCGACGAGGACCTCGCCGCGCGGCTTTCGGCGCGTCACATCGAAAATGCCTGCCGCGCGGCGATGACCGTATATGAAGAAAGCGCCCCCGGCGGATGCCGGGCTTCGCGCGAGGTCAACTAGCCTTCGTTTTCGCCCAAGCCGCCCCGGATCGTCCTTTCTAACGTCCGCCCCCGACAGCAAAGCGGAGCGGGATATTGGCCGAGGAACTGGACGAAAGGGTCGATGCGCGCGGATCGGGCTTTCCGATCCGTGGCCGATATGAGGCGCGCTACCGCCCCGTCGTCGAGGCCTTCAAGGAAAATTACCGCGAGGAGGATGAAACCGGCTCGGCCGTATCGGTCATCGTCGACGGCGAGACGGTGGTCGATATCTGGGGCGGCTTCCGCAACGGCGCGCGCACCGATCCGTGGGATCGCGAGACGACGGTCTGCATGATGTCGGTCGCCAAGGGCGTCACGGGCATCGCCTTCAACATGCTGGTCGATCGCGGCCTCATCGATATCGACAAGCCGGTCGCGCATTACTGGCCCGAGTTCGCGCAGAACGGCAAGGCCGCCATTCCCGTGCGCTGGATACTCGATCATCGCGCCGCGATCCCGGTGCTCACCACCAACACGCTCTGGCCCGGCGCAATGTTCGACCGGGAAGCCTATGTGAAGGCATTGGCCGAGCAGGCGCCGCTCTGGGAGCCGGGCACGCAGGCCGCCTACCATGTCCATAATCAGGGCTATCTGCTGGGCGAGATCATGCGCCGCGTGATCGGCAAGACGATCGGCCCCTTCCTGCGCAGCGACGTGACAGGGCCGCTCCACGCCGAATATTATATCGGCGGCATGACGGCCGAGGAGCAGGGCCACGTCGCCGAGGTGATGCCCAACATGGGCGCGCGCCTGTTCGCCGCCAAGGAAGTCGCCCTGCCCAAGGGCGAGGGCGCGGCATGGACGGGCGACATCCTGCGCCCGCTGGCCTTCCGCCAGAATCCCGACGAGCCCTGGTACGACACGCTGAACGCCCCCATCTGGCGCGAGGTGGAGATCGCCAGCGGCAACGGCCACGGCAATGCCCGCGGCGTCGCGCGCATCTATGGCGCGGTCGTGCGCGAGGAGGGGCTGGACGGCGTGCGCCTGATGTCGCGCGAGCGGCTGGAGGCGATGATCGCCGAACAGCATAACCAGATCGAACTGCTGCAGGAACGCCCCTATCATCAGGCGCTGGGCGTCCTGCTCAACACGCCGGCGGCGGTCTATATGGGCCCCAATCCGCGCGCGTTCGGCCATCACGGCATCGGTGGATCGATCGGCTTCGGCGATCCCGACGCGCGTATCGGCTTTTCCTATGCCTGCAACAAGATGCACGCGGTGGGCGACAACGGCCCCCGCGCGCGCCGCCTGATCGACGCGCTCTACAGCGTCATGAGTTGACGGGCGGCCTTCCGCCCGACGAACCGGAGAAAGGATCCCGATGGACAAGGCCACCTATGATCGTGGGCTCGAAATACGCAAGGCCGTGCTGGGCGAGGACTATGTCACGCGCGCGCTGGCGCGGGCGGACGATTTCAACAAGCCGCTTCAGGATCTGGTGACCGAATATTGCTGGGGCGCCGTCTGGGGCCGCGAGGGGCTGTCGCGACGCGATCGCAGCCTCATCAATCTCGCGATGATCTCGGTGCTCAACCGCCCGCACGAACTAAAGGCGCATGTGAAGGGCGCGCTGACCAACGGCCTGTCCAAAGCGGAGATCAGCGAAGTGCTGTTGCAGGTCGCGATCTATGGCGGCGTGCCGGCGGCGGTGGATTCCTTTCGCCTTGCCAGCGAGGCGATCGCCGACGCCGGGAAATAGGGGAGAGACGCGATGGACGACCTGAAGAGGCTGGCGATCGAGCAGGCCTGCCGGCGGCTGGTGCTCGAATTCGCGAAGTTCAACGACGATTGGGATCATGAACGGCTCGCCGCCTTGTTCGTCGAGGATTGCGAGTTCGCCCGCCCGCTCGATCCCGAATATCCCTATTTCGGCCGCGACAAGGTCCATGCGATCTTTCGCGATCGCAAGGCGCGGCTGACGCGCCACGTGATGACCAACATCCTGATCGATGTCGTGTCCGAAGACGAAGCGCGCGGCAATTCCTACGTCACGATGCTCTCCAGCCCGCATACCGAGGACCCGCCCTACGAAGGCGAGGGCATTTTCGTCGGCGCGTTCGACGACGTGTTCGTCCGCACCCCGGACGGCTGGAAGTTCAAGTCGCGACGCGGCAATGTCGCGCTCTATCAGGGTGGCGAGGTGCCGCACATTCCGCCAGCCACACCCGAGGAGAGGGGAGTGAAGGCATGAGCGTCACCGCCAAGAATGCCAACGAACAGACCGTGCTCGATTTCTTCGCCGCGCTCAGCACCGGCGATCTCGAAAAGCTGCGTCCTTTCCTCACGGAGGAGTCGGTGTGGGAGCCGATGGTGCGCGATATTCCGGGCGCGGGCGTCTATCGCGGCAACCAGATCATCGACGATTTCCTCGGCCCGGTGCGCGGCATGTTCGCGCCCGGCGATCCCAAGGTGCACGTTAAGGCGCTGATGTCCGACGGCGATACGGTAACGGTCGAATCGAGCAGCACCGGGCACCTTGCCGACGGCAAGCGCGTCTATGACAATCGCTATGCCTGGGTGTTTCGCATCAAGGATGGCAAGGTGGCGCGGCTCCACGAATATATGGACAGCCACTATGTCGCGCGGCTGTTCGGGATGGACGCGCAGTGAGTGACCTCGGCGGCCGGTCGATCCTGATTTCGGGCGCCGGCCGGGGGCTGGGGCAGGCCGCCGCCGAATATCTGGCCGCGCGCGGCGCCGCGATCGGCGTGTGCGATATCGACGGCGCGTCGGCCGAACGAGTGGCGGACGCCATCCGCAAGGCGGGCGGCACGGCCCACCCCTATGCCGCCGATCTGTCGCGCCGGCAGGCATTCCTTAACATCGGCGCCGATTTCGCGGGGCGCTGCGGCAAGCTCTATGCCGTCATCAACAACGCCTCTGTCCTCGTCTACGAACCCGTCGAGCAGATCAGCGAGGAGACGCTCGATCGGATGATCGGCGGCGGCCTCAAGGCGGTGTTCTGGGGCGTGCAGGCCTTTCTCGCCAATCGCGACGAGACGGCGGAGGGCCGGATCATCAATTATTCGTCGCCCGTCGTCTATCGCGGGCGGCCCAACACTGCCGCCTACAGCGCGATCAAGGGCGCGGTCGCCGCGCTCACCAACGTGCTGGCGGGTGAGCTTGGGCCGCGCGGCATCCGCGTCAACGCGATCGCGCCGGGATCGGTGCCGACGCCCGCCACACTCGGCTTCGTGAGCGAGGCCGAATATGAAAAGCGGGCCAATTCGATACCGCTCCGCCGGCTGGGCCGTGCGGACGATGTCGCGAAGGCGCTGGCCTTTCTGCTGAGCCCCGACGCGGACTTCGTGAACGGCGCGATGCTGAGCGTCGACGGCGGCATCATCGCCGCCGGCTGAAAGATAAGGAGAGGATGTCTATGGCGGCGGGTTTCTGGCAGGAACGGCTCGATCACCTGAAGCGCGTGATCGAGGAGGATATCGCCAGGGGCGCTTATTATGGCGCGGTGCTGCGCGTTGCGCGCCATGGCGAGATCGGCTTCGACGAGGCGATCGGCGCCGAGGACGCGGCCGGCGCGAAGCCGCTGCGCAAGGACAATGTCTTCAGCCTCTTCTCGACCACCAAGGCGTTCACCAACATCCTGACGCTGCGCGCGATCGAGATGGGCCGCTATGCGCTCACCACGCGCGTTGCCGATATTATCCCCGAATTCACCGGCAGCCCGCGTGATCGCGTCACCTTCTTCAACCTGCTCACCCACACCACCGGCATGCCCGGCGTGTGGATGCCCAAGCCCGACATGTATCTCGACCGGCTCGACGAGCTGGTCGCCGCCGTCGTCGCGAACGTCCATGGCGCGATCGAGCCCGGCCTGCGCTGCGATTATGCGCCGCTCGCCAACCATGTACTGATGGGCGAGGCGCTGCGGCGCACCGATCCCAAGGGCCGCGCCTTCCGCGATATCCTGCGCGAGGACCTGTTCGAGCCGCTGGGGATGAAGGACACCTCGATGGGCCTGCGCCCCGATCTCCGCGATCGTCACGTGAAGCCCGACATGCGCGGCACCGTGCCGATCAAGCATCTCAGCCGCACGCTGCCCGGCGATCATGCGCTGTTCGAGGACCCGGCAGTCGAGGCGCCGCATGTCGGTTGCGCCTCGACCACCGCCGATCTGTGGCGCTTCGCCGAGATGCTGCGCCGGGGCGGCGAGCTGGACGGGGTGCGCATCCTTTCGCCGCGCACCGTCGCCGTCGCGCGCAAGGTATGGACGGGCGACATGCCGAACGAACTCTATCGCGGCGTCGCCGTCCGCGCGGGATGGAACACGCCGCCAGCCTATATGGGGCTGGGCTTCAACGTGCGCGGCGCCGCGATCGTCAATCACCAGCTCGGCACGCTGACCTCGCCCGAGACGTTCGGCAATTATGGCGCGGGCAGCTCACTCTTCTGGGTCGATCCCGAACTCGACGTCAGCTTCGCCTGCCTCACCGCCGGCGTGATGACACAAGCCGCCAATATCGAGCGGTTCCAGAAGCTTTCCGATCTCGTTGTTTCAGCGGCGGTGTGACATGAGCGACGCGGATATCATTGCCATCGGATCGGGGCATAACGGCCTCGTCGCCGCCGCTTATTGCGCGGTGGCGGGCAAGAAGGTGCTCGTCCTCGAACGCAACGCCTGGTTCGGGGGCGGCGTCGTCACGCGTGAACTGACCCGCCCCGGTTTCCGGCACGACCAGCATTCGATGAGCCACATATTCATTCAGGGCAATCCATTGCTCCTGAATGACGAACTGGGCCTGAAGAGCCGCTATGGCCTCAGCTACCTCTATCCCGAAACGCCGATGATGTCGGTGTTCGAGGACGGCGCGACGCTACCCCTGCACCGCGACAGCGAACGGTCCGCCGCCGAGATCGCGCGCTTCTCACCCAGGGACGCCGAGGCGTTCCGCCGCCTCTCGCAACAGGCGCAGGCTTGGCTGCCGATGATCATGGCGAGCCTCTACACGCCGCCGATGCCGCTCGGCGCCTCGACGATGCTGATGGATCAGAGCCCCGAAGGGCGCGAGCTGTGGCGCATCATGCAGATGAGCAGCCATGACGTGCTCTGCGACCTGTTCGAGGACGATCGCGTCCGCATGCATTTCGCGCGCGTCGCCGGCGAAAATCTCGTCTCGCCCGACGAGAAGGCGACCGGCATCGGCGTCTATGTCTTCCTGGGTTTCCTCGAACGCTTCGGCTTCGGCGTGCCCGTGGGCGGCAGCGGCAGCCTCACCGACGCGCTGGTCGCCTGCATCCGCGACTATGGCGGCGAGGTGATCGCTAATGCCGACGTGCGCGAGGTGACGACCGAGGGCGGCCGCGCGACCGGCGTGATCCTCGCCGACGGCACCCGCCACACCGCGCGTGACGCGGTGATCGGCGCGATCCACCCGCATCTGCTGTCGAAGATCGTGCCCGACGCGCCGGCGCCCGTCACCAAAGCGGCGGAGGCGACGCAGATTTCCGAAGCCGCGTGCATAACCGTTCACGCCGCTCTGTCCGAGCCGCTGCGCTTCCGTACCAGCGAGCCGGTGAACGCGGTGATGATCGAGCTGATGCCCGATCGCTACGAGACGCTGCGCCGCGCGTTCGACGATCTGCGCTATGGCGAGTTCGTGCGTACCCCGCTGGTGGGGCTTGGGTCGCTGTCGATGTTCGATCCGTCGCGGGTGCCCGAGGGATGCGGCACGCTCCATGCGTGGGACTATGTGCCCTACCAGCGCCCCGACGGCGCGGCGTGGGACGAAACGAAGCGCGACTATGCCAACAAGATGATCGCGCGAATGGCCGATTTCATAGAGAATATTCCAGGCGCAATCCTCGATTTCCACGTCGACAGCCCGGTCGACATGGAGCGCACCTCGCCCAGTTTCCTGCGCGGCGACCTGCACGGCATCGCCACCACCACCTATCAATCGGGCGCACACCGCCCGACGCCCGAGCTGGGCCAATATCGCGTGCCGGGGATCGACCGGCTGTTCCTGGTGGGGCCGTTCCAGCATCCGGGCGGCGGCGTGTTCGGCGCGGGCCGCGCCACGGCGCAGGTGCTGCTGGAGGATTTGGGCCTCGATATCGACGACGCACGGGTGCCGTCATGAAGATCTACGCCGCCGATAAGAGCGAACTGATGACGATCGGCAAGATCGAGCGGAACGGCAATGATCTTGTCCTTAAAGGCAAAGTGTTCGGCACGATGCCAATGGCTGCGCGGGTGACGCCCGAGGAGGCGCGCGCCGCGCTCAAGCTGCTGACGCCGCGCCTGTTCTTCTTTCTTCTCACCCTCCCCTTCCGCTCCTCGAAGGCGAAATAATGACCGACCTCAAGGACCGCAGGATCATTGTCACCGGCGCCGCCGGCGCGATCGGCTATGCGACGGCCGAGGTGCTGGCGCGCGACGGGGCGGCGCTGCTGCTCGTCGACATCGCAGGCGATCGCCTTGCCGAACGGACAGAGGCGTTGCGCGGTACGGGCGCGCGGGTCGAGGCGGTGGTAGCCGATTGCAGCAAGGATGAGGACGTCCGCCGCTATGTCGAGGCCGCGCTCGCACATTTCGGCCGTATCGACGGCTTCTTCAACAATGCCGGCACCGAGGGCAAGATCGCGCCGACGCCCGAATATGAGGTGGAGGAATTCGATCGCATCATCGCGATCAACCTGCGCAGCATGTTCCTCGGCCTGCGCCGCGTCCTGCCCGTGATGCTCGAACAGGGCAAGGGCGCGATCGTGAACACCGGATCGATCGCCAGCGAGCGCGGCCTCGCCGGCGCCTGCGCCTATAATGCCAGCAAGCACGGCATATTAGGCCTCACCCGCACCGCCGCCACCGAAGTGGGCAACAAGGGCGTGCGCATCAATTGCGTCCTGCCCGGCGTCATCGAAACGCCCCTGCTGAACGCGATGCTCGAACAGATGTTCGACGGCGATGTCGCGGCGGGCAAGGCCGTGCTCGGCCGCGTCGCCTCGCTCGATCGCTGCGGCAAGCCGGCCGAAATCGGCGAGGCGGTGGCTTTCCTGCTGTCGGACGCGGCGTCCTTCGTGAACGGCGCGGCCTGGGCGGTGGACGGCGGCGCGCTGGCGACGATCAGGAATTGAGTGCGCGTTCGGCCCGCCGCCCGGCGCGATAATCCCTTGCCGACACGTTGAAGCGCCCGCGGAAGGCGCGGCAGAAGGAACTCAGATCGTTGAAGCCGACGTCGTAGGCGACGTTGGTGATGGCGATATTCGGCCCGTCGCGCTCCAGCCGCCGCGCCGCCAGTTCCAGCCGTTGTCGCCGGATGAAGGCGGTGGGCGTCGTCGCCATCTCGGCGAACAGCATCTGCACGTAACGCGGGCTCACCCCCATCCCCTCCGCGATCCGCCGCGAATCGAGCGTGGGATCGCACAGATTCTCGTTCACCACCGAAATCAGCGCGCGGCGGCGCTCCTCGCGGCGGCTGGCGGCGGTCGCGTCGACGCGCTGCGACGCATAGGTCATGTCGAGCAGCGGCCAGATCACATCGTCGAGCGATGCGGCCCAATCGCCGTCATCCTCCTGCAACTGCGCCCAGATGTTGCGCAGGAATTGGGAGAAGATGGCGGCCGGCCCGCTATCGCCCCGCATCTTCACGCCCACCATCTGGCGAAGGCGCGGCAGGCGCGCCTCGGTATAGGCAAGCGGCAGCCGCAGGACGAGCGCCTGCGTCGGCTCGGTAAAGGTCAGCCGCAGCGGTTGCGAGGGATCATAAAGGAGGAAATCGCCTTCCTCGAGCACGCTTGTCCGCCCGCCCGTGAAATTGGTGCTGCGTCCGCGATGCTGGAGTTGTAGGTTGAGGATGCCGGGCGTCTCCTCCTCCGCGCCGCCGACGATCTCGGCCGGCGAAGAGCAAGGCGAAACGATCTCCAGGTCCCGGAAGCGGCGGCGAAAAAGCCGGGCCTCGAACGTGTCGGGATCGGCGACATTGACGTGGACCGGCGCGATCATCCGCGCGGCCACCTCATTCCAGAAGGGCAGCCGATCCCGCGCGGCCAGATTATGGGTGGTCAGCTCTTCGAGCAGTGCCATCGATCCTCTCCCCGGCGGCGCGTGTCGGTGGCGCCCGCTCGTCCGATCTCATCGTAACATTGTATGACAAAGCGGAGAGGGGTTCAATCGTGATGTGCAACGACGAGCGTCAGGCGGGGCGCTCCGGATCGAGACCGGCATCCGCCTCGACGATCTTGGCGATCGCGGTGAAATCCGAATCCTCGCCATAGGTCGCGGCGGTACGTTCCAGCAGCGAAACGGCGATCGAGCCCAGCGGAATCGGTGCGCCCAGCGCCTCGGCTTCGGACGCGCAAAGCCGCATGTCCTTCAGGCTGAGGCCCGTGGCGAAACCGAAATCGAAGGTGCGCGGCAACACCGATCGCGGCCATTTGTCCTGCGTCGCCGAATTGCGGCCGGTCGATTGATTGAGCACCTCGATCATGCGCGCGGGATCGAGCCCCGCCTTGATGCCCATCGTCACCCCCTCGGCCGTCACCGCGATGGCGACTGCGCCGAGCAGGTTGTTGATGAGCTTCATCGTCTGCCCCGCGCCCGGTACCGATCCCATATAGAAGGGCTTTCCCAGCCGTTGCAGCAGCGGCTCGACCTCGGGCCAGGCATTCTCCGGCCCCGACGCCATCAGCGACAGCTTGCCGTCGCGCGCGCCGGCAACCCCGCCCGAGACGGGCGCGTCGAAGGCCGCGATCCCCTTGTCCTCAAGCCCCTTGGCGATGCGCTGCGCCATCTGCGATCCCGATGTCGAGAGATCGACGATGATCCGCGCCCTGCCGCCCGCCGCGACGCCGTCTTCGGCCAACAGGGCATCATGGACGATCTGCGGCTTGGGCAGGCTTAGCAGGACGATATCCGCACCCGCGCCGACTTCCTTCGCCGATCCGGCCGCCACCGCCCCCTTGGCGACCAGCGCCTCGACCGCCCCCGGCGCGACGTCGTGGACGAGAAGCGAGGATCCCGCCCCGATCAGGCGCGCGGCCATGCCCGCCCCCATGCGACCCAGGCCGATAAAGCCGATGGTGGTCATAACGTCTCCTCGATAGGCACAAGCGGCGGCAGATCGACGCGCACGATATCGGCCGCCCCCGGAATGGGCGAGAATCGTTGGAGCACGAGCGGATCGTGGCCGGGAATGATATGGCCGAGCGACGGACCAAGTTCGCGCAGCCGCCGCAATCCGGCGAGATAGGCGGGCACGTCGACGACGATCGGAAAGGGCACCGCGCGGGTGATGTTGGCATAGAGATGCGCCGCATCGGAGGCGAGCACCACCGGCCCGCGCGCCGTCCGCACCTCGACGATCTGCAGGCCGGCGGTATGCCCGCCGATATGGTGGACCGTGACGCCCGGCGCGATCGCCGACGTACCGGCGTGGAAGATCACGCGGTCGCCGAACAGCATCCGCACCATCTGCGCCACCGGTTCGCCGTCGAAGGGCGCGCGCAGCGTCCGTTCGGTCATCGCGCGGCCGGTGCAGAAGGCCATCTCGGCATCCTGTATGTGGAAGCGCGCACGCGGGAAGAGGCCGAGGCTGCCGGCATGATCGAAATGCATGTGCGTGACGATCACGTCCTCGACCGCATCGATCCCGATCCCCGCGGCGGCAAGCCCGTCGGCGACCGGCCGCAGCAGCGTCCGCCCCCGCCGCGCCGCCGTCTCGGCATCGAAGCCGGTGTCGACCACGATCGGCGGGCCGTCGTCGCGCTCTATCGCCCAGACATAATAATCGAGCGGCATATCGGCCGCATGGTCGTCGCCGCCCAGGAAATTGGCGGCCGCCTTGCGCGCATGATGGCCATAGCGGATCGCCAGGATGCGATGATGCGGCGGAGAGTCCACGCGATCAGCCCTTCGCCGCGATGCCGCCGTCGATATGCAGCGTCTCGCCGGTGATGAACGCCGCCGCGTCGCTCAGCAGGAACAGCATCGCCGCCGTGCACTCCTCCTCGCTGCCGAGCCGCCGCAACGGGATCGAGCCGGCGCGCCGCTCATATTCGTCCTTGGGGGTGATGGCGATCGCACCCGGCGTCGGGATCGATCCGGGCGCAACGGCATTGACGCGGATGCCCTTCGGCCCCAGCTCGGCCGACAACGTGCGCGTGAACGACGCCAGCGCGCCTTTCACCATCGCATAGGCAAGCGTGCCCGGATAACCGCGCTCCCCCACCGGCGAGGTGAGCGTGAGCAGCGCGGCGTCCTGCCCCTCGGCCTTGTGCCGGACGAGGGCCTGCGCGCCCCACACCGCACCTTTCACGCCGATCGCCAGCATCCTGTCCAGCATCTCCTCGCTGAGCGCTTCCAGCGGCTCGTAGCGGATCAGCATGGCATTGTTGACGACGGCGTCAATCGCCCCCGCCTCGCCGGCGAACGCCGCCGCCGCCGCTTCGAAGGCGAGCCGGTCGGCGACATCGACGACATAAGGCAGGACGTGCCCCTCGCCCGTCCGGCATGTCTCCTCAAGCGCCTCGCCATCGACATCGAGCGCGGCCACCCGCGCACCGGCGCGCGCCGCGCCGACCGCGAGTGAGCGGCCCAATCCCCGCCCCGCCCCCGTTATCAGGAGCCTTCTGCCGGAAAGATCGAAGCGGGCTGGCATGGCGATCGCGATTTCTCCTCAGAACTGTTTGCGGATCGTGAAGGCGAAGCGGCGCGGCAGCCCCGGCTGGCCGTTGATATAACCCGATCCGCTCGGCACCTGCTTGCTCAGCAGATAATATTTGTTGGTGAGGTTGGTGACTTCCACCGATGCCTGCCAGTCGCGATCGGGCGACCGCCAGGTCAGCCGGGCATTGACCAGAGTATAGCCCGGCAGGATGTTGAGCGGACCATTTGCCGCGAGCGACCAACTCGTCGATTGGTAGCTCGCATCGACGCGCGGCGTGATCGAGCCGAGATCGCCGACGGGAACCTCATATTGGATGCCACCGCTCAGCTTCCATTTGGGCGTGTAGGGCGAGATATCGCCTTTGACCACGCCGGTATCCGGATTGATCTTGGTGTAATTGAAATCGAGGTAGCTCGCCGAGGCATCGATCAGCAGGCCGTCGACCGGCCGCGCCGTCACTTCCGCCTCGATCCCCTTCACATGCGCGCTGCCCACGTTGAGCGGTGCGAAACAGGGCGCGCCCGGGAAAGGCGAGATCGCGTCGCAGCGCGTCGTCGTGAGCTGAATATCCTTATAATCATTGTAGAAAGCGGACATATTGAGCCGCAGCCTGCGATCGAACAGATCGGATTTGAAGCCGACTTCGAACGCGGTCATCGTCTCGGGCTGGATCGGCACGATCTGCGAGGGGAAATAGGGGCGCGGATTGACGCCGCCGCCCTTATAGCCGGTCGCGACCTGCGCGTAGGTCATGAAATCATCGGTCCAGCGATAGGTGAGGTTCACGCGATAGTCGGGCCGCGATTTCTTGTAGCGGCCAACCGATCCGTCGAGGCCGTAGAGATAGCCGTTAGGCGGAATATTGTTCGGATCGACAATCGGCGGGATGGCCGTTCCGTCCGGATTGCGGCGGGAGAAGATATATTTCTTCCTGTCGCTCGTATAGCGGAAGCCGCCGATCAGATCGAGCCTGGGCGTCAGGTGCGCCGTCGCCTGCATGAAGCCGGCGATGCTGCGCGCGGGCGTCGGATCGTTCTGGAGGAAATCGAGGATGCCGCCATAATTAAGGTCGACGCGCGCCGCGCCGTTGCCCCGCTCCTTCAGGTAGAAACCGCCCACCGTATAGTCGATGAGATCGCCGATCGATCCGTTGAGGCGCAGTTCCTGGCTCACCTGCCAGTGCCGGGTATGATTGACGACGATCTGCACCGGCAGCGGCGAACCGTCGGTATCCTCGGCGAAATCGTTGCGATACCAGCGATAGGCGGTGATCGATTTCAGCGTGAGCCGGTCGCCCAGATTCCAGTCGATCGTGCCCGACACGCCCCAGCCCTTATAATGCTGGATCGGCTGCGTCGCGAAGGGATACCAGGGCCGCTCCGCCGTGGCCGCGCGCAGATCGATGAAGGTCGAATAGCTGGTATAGCCATTGGGCGGCAGAAAACGGCTGTCATAGGGCACACCGTTGATCGTGCTGAGCGTGGGGGCCAGCGGCGCGTCATAGATGTCGGTGACGACGCTCGCCCCCACTTCGGACATATCGCGCACGAAATCCGCCGCGACATTCACCTCGACATCGTCACTGGCGATCCAGCGCAGCGCCAGCCGCCCGGCGGAGACGGACTTGCCGCCTTCGGTGCCCAGCTTGCAGCTTGCGCCATCCGCCACCGCCACGAGGCCCGAATCGGGATGCAGACAGGCATAATCGAGGCGATCGACATAGCCGTCCTCGTTATGCGTCATCCCCGAAAGGCGGACGAACAGCCGGTCAGGCACCATCTCGAAATTGACCGCGCCCTTGAAATCGAGCCGCGCATAGGAGCCGACAGTGCCCTCGATGAACCCGCTCGTCCCCGCCTCGGGCTTCTTCGAATAGAGCTTGATCGCGCCGCCGATCGAATTCTTGCCGGCGAGCGTGCCCTGCGGCCCGCGCAGCACCTCGACACGATCGAGATCGAGCAGATCGAGCAAGGTGCCGGTGAGCGAGGAATAATAGACGTCGTCGACATAGATGCCGACGCCCGGCTCCAGCGCGAAGTTGAAGTCATCCTGGCCGACGCCCCGAATATAGGCGATCATCGAGGAGCCGAAGGCGGTGTTGTTGGCGCGCAGCGTCACGTTCGGCGCCTGGTTTGAAATCTGCTGAACGCTGGTCTGGCTGCGCGCCTCCAGCATTTCGCTGTTCACCGCCGTGATCGACAGCGGCGTCGTCTGGAGCCGCTGCTCGCGGAACTGGGCGGTGACGATGATATCGCCGATGCCGCTTGCCGGCGCGGCCTCGGCCGCTTCGGGGCTGGCTGCCGCCGTATCCTGCGCACGGGCGGCCCCGGCGAACAGGATCATGGCGAAGGCGCTGGTGGAAACAGCCAAAGTGCTGAGTTTCATGAAGGCATCCCCCCTTGCACGCCGGAACTCCAGCCCGGCTTCGCAGCCTGAATATCGGTGCCGCGACGGAATGACTTGGTGGCAAGCGAACCGGAATTGGCGGCTGGTGAAGTGCCGGAAAAAGTGAAGCCTAACGTCTATTGAACCAGGTTTTCCGCCGATTCTCCGGCGCTCACGCGTCGAAGCGCAACCGCAGCGGCAGACGCGCCGGGCCGTGGCCGACGGTGGTCATCCACGGCTCGGGCTCGCCCGCCACCTCGATCGTCTTCACCTGCCGCGCGATCGCGCCCAGGAGAGCGGCCGCCTCCATCTGCGCGAGCGTCCGTCCCACGCAGGCATGCACGCCATATCCCCATCCGACGCTGTGCTTGAGGTCGCGCGTCGCGCGATAGGCTTCCGGCTCGTCCCAGAAACGCGGATCGCGGTTGGCCGCGGCGAACATCAGGCCGCAGCGCGTGCCCGCCGGGACGACATAGTCGTCGATCTCGACATCGCAGGTCGTGATCCGCCCGGCCATGCGCGAGGGCGAATCCCAGCGCAGGCTTTCGTCGAACGCATTGCGGATCAGCTTCGGATCGGCGCGCACCCTGGCATATTCGTCCGGGAACAGCGCCCAGGCATAAAGCGCGTTCGCCATCGTGATATAGGTGGTATCCGAACCGGCGGAGAGCACCGTCTGGAGCAGCAGCTTGGCTTCGGCGAGGGTGATCTGCCCCCGGTCGGCGGCCTTGAACAGTTCGACGCCGATGCCGTCGGGCGCCAGCGCCTCGCGCTCGCAGGTTCGGTCGAGCCAGGCGACGACGGGCTCGAAATCCTCCGCCATTGCCTCTTCATAGAGCGCGTTCGGCGGCCCCATCGTCGCCCAGACCATATGGCTGAAACCATACATATGCTCGCGCCCCTCGTCGGGCAGGCCGAGCGCGTCGGGCAATATCTTGTAGACGAAGCGCTGCGTGATCTCGCCGACGCCGTCCAGCACCTCGCCCTCGCGCCCGCGCATCTCCTCGACCATCGCATCGGCGACCGTGACGAAATGGCCGCGCAACATCTCCAGACGCGCCGGAGACAGGGCGCCACCAATTACCGAGCGCACCTTCGTATGGCGGGGCGGATCGTCGGTCAGCAGTATTTCCGGGCGCACCGAATTGGGATCGTGCCATGGGCGCGAGGTGGAGGAAAAACTCTTCCAGTCCATCAGCCCCTTCGACACATGCTCGTGGCGCGCGATCATCACCGTGCCGTCGGGCAGGCGGACCGCCGGCGCATATTCGCGCACTGCATCGTCCACCGCGCGCGCGTTGCGCACGGCGTCATGCGTGAAGATGTCATAGGGATAATCGGGGATCGGGCGGCTCATGCCTCAACCTCCGCGCCGAGGCCGACGAAACGGCAGTCCGCCCCCGTTCCCCGTATGTGACCGCCGCTCGGCTCGGCGAAATGGCTGCCGACCACCAGCACGCCCGAATCGCGATACTTCTCGACGAAACGCACGCGGCTGTCGCGGCCTGCCTCCTTGTCCATGTCAAAACGTGCGGGGCGGTGCGGCATCGCGCACTGCATCGGATGATGCATCAGGTCGCCGGTGATGACCGCCTCCTCCCCGCGCGAGGAAATGCGGACATGGACATGGCCGGGCGTGTGCCCGTGCGACGGCTCCAGCCACAGTTCGTCGGTGATCCGGTGGTCGGCCTCGACCAGTTCGGCGAGCCCCGCCTCGATGATCGGGTCGATCGCGTCGACCATGTGCCGCATGTCGTGTCCGCCATGCGCGCGCATCGCATCCCAGCCTTCCTTCTCGACACGACCGAACAGGTAGCGCGCGTTGGGGAAGGTCGGCACCCATGTGTCGCCCTGCCGCATCGTGTTCCAGCCGACATGGTCGTGATGGAGATGCGTGCACATGACGATATCGATGTCCTCGCGCCTGACGCCCAGCGAGGCGAGGTCGTCCAGGAAGCTGGTCTGGAGATTGGTGAAGACGTCGAACTCGCGCTGTCGCTCATTGCCGATGCAGGTATCGACCATCAGCGTATGCGTCGGCGTCCGGACGAGGAAGCCCTGGAAGTTCATCCGCTGCTGCCCGTCGGGCGTGACATAATGCGGCCGCAGCCAGTCGAGCGCGAGCGCCTCCTCGGGCGTCGCGTCGGCGATCGTCATGTTGATGTGGTCGCGGAAATCCCACAGCTCGACGATCGCGGTGATGGTGACGTCGCCCACCTGCCATGTCCGCATATGTTCGATCGCCATTGTCCTCTCCTTCAGCTTGCGCGTTTGCGGGCGACCGATTCGGGCGGCAGTTCGGCCGCGGGCAGCGGCGGACGGCCCAGAATGAAATCGGCCGCGCGTTCGGCCACCATCACCGTCGGCGCATTGGTGTTGCCGCCGATGATCGACGGGAAGACCGAAGCATCAGCGACGCGCAGCCCTTCCATGCCGTGCACCTTCAGGCTCGCCGGGTCGGCCACGGCATCGGCGCCCTTGCCCATGCGGCAGGTGCCGACGGGATGGTGCACCGTATAGCCCGTTTCGCGAATATAATTCTCGATCGCCGCATCGCTCGTCACCTCCGGGCCAGGCGCGACCTCGATGCCATGATAGCGCGCGAAGGAGGGGGCGGCGAAGACGCGGCGCGCCAGCTTGATCGCGCGGACCAGCGGGTCGATATCCCCCGGCGCGGTCAGCAATTGCGGATCGATCAGCGGCGCGGCGCGCGGATCGGCGGCGGCAAGCGTGATCCGCCCCCGGCTCTTCGGGTAAAGGCAGACCGGGCTCAGCGCATAGCCATGCCCCACCGGGAGCGGCAGCTTCGTCGTCAGCCGCTTGGCCGGCTGGAAGACGAACTGCACGTCGGGGCGCACGAGATCGGGGTCGGTGCGCAGAAAGGCCACCGATTCGAAGACGTTGCCCGCGAACGGCCCCTTGCGGGCAAGGATATATTCGAAAAGATTATAGACGCCGCGCGGCAGCGCCCGCCACGAAATGCCGTAGGATGTCGGAACGTCCGTCTCGATATGGATCGGCGAGGCGACATGATCGTGCAGATTGCCGCCGACGCCGGGCAGGTCATGCGCCACCTCGATCCCGACCGACCGGAGATGCTCGCCCGGGCCGATGCCCGACAGCATCAACAGTTGCGGCGACTGGATCGTACCGGCGCACAGTACCACCTCGCCCCGCGCCATCACTCGCCGGCCATCGGTCAGTTCCACGCCCGTAACGCGCCGGCCGTCGAGCAGCAGGCGCGCGGCCCAGGCATCGGTCATCACATGCAGGTTGGGCCGCGTCATAGCCGGACGCAGCAGCGATCGCGACGTCGACTCGCGCTGGCCGGCGCGGATCAGTCCCTGCCGAAAACCGTAGCCCTCCGGGTTCGCCGCGTTGAAATCGGGGCAGGCGGGATATTGGAGCGACGCCAGCGCCTCGCCGAAATCATAGTTCAACTGGTTGGGCCGGGCGACCAGCCGCACATTGATCGGCCCGCCGACGCCGTGGAAGACCGAAGCGGGATAATCCTCGTTATTTTCAGACCGCGTGAAATAAGGGAGCACCTCGGCATAGCTCCAGCCTGGCGCGCCCTCGTCCGCCCAATCGTCATAGTCGGTCGGGTGGCCCCGGAAATAGACCATGCCGTTGATCGATCCCGATCCACCCAGCACGCGGCCGCGCGGCACGGGTATCCGCCGGCCGTTCATCCCCGGCTGGGGCACGGTGGCGAAGCGCCAGTTGAGCTTGGCCGTGCCGATCGCGGCCGCGACGGCGGCGGGCACCTTGATGAAGGGATGGCGATCGCGTCCCCCGGCTTCGAGCAGGCAGACGCTGCGGTCGCTCCCCTCCGCCAGCCGCGCCGCCAGCGCCGCGCCGGCCGTACCGCCGCCGATCACCACATAATCGAACATCGGCTCGTCCGGCATCGCTCCCCCGCCCGCGCTCATCGCTATTATCCCGCCAGTCTAGCGAAGCCCGGCGGAGCGGGCTTGTTACAGAACGAAATTCGCTTGTGCCCTGGCGAACGGCGCGCACCTCGATTGAACCAATGGCGCGCGCAAGCATTGAACAGACCAACTGGCGGCGCGGGGCTTCCCTCTTGATGGAAGGAGCAGGAACCATGGCGACGACGACCAGCAACGAGATCATCGACGAACTATCGAATGACGTTTCGCGTCACGACAAGTCGCGCGCGCCCGCCATCGTCGGCGCGGCCGCGGCGGGGCTGATGGCGGGGCTCGCCGCCAATTTCGTCCGCAAGGCGGTGACACAGGCGCCGACCGCCGTCGCGGGCGACTGGATGGGCGGACTGAAGGCGGAGCATCTCGCCACGCTCGCCATCTTCGACAAGATCGAGCAGACCGGCGCGCAGCATATGGCGCGGCGCAAGCTCCTCCTCATCCAGCTCAAGCATGCGCTCGGCAAGCATGCGTTCCAGGAGGAGAATGTCGTCTATCCGGCGCTGCGCGATCATGGGCAGACCGAGGGCGCCGACGCGCTCAATCACGACCATGGCTATGTTAAGCAATATCTGTTCGACCTGACCGAGATGCCCGCCGACAGCCCGCAATGGCTGGAAAAGGTCCGCAGCTTCCGCGCCGATGTCGAAAAGCATATCCGGCATGAGGAGGACGAACTCTTTCCCCGTCTCCACGATGCGCTGGGCGAGAAGGGCAACGCGCATATCACCCGCGCGATGAATATCGAGGGCCTGAAAATCGCCTGACGAGGGACAGGAGGACGTCATGCGGCGCGCACATTATGGCGGGATTGGCGAGGCGACGATCATCGTCCTGATCGCGGTGATACTCGCCTTGCCGGGCTGGTTCGTGACCTCGCTTCTCCAGGGGAACAGCGCGGGCGAGTTGCGGCCGATCGCGCTGGTGATCGGCGCCGTGATCGTCTTCCTGCTCGTCGCCGTCGGCCTCGCTTTCTATCTCGCGCCACGCGGAGGCAATGGAAACCGGCGCGCCGTGCTCTCAGGCGCGGTGGCCGCGCTTGTTTTCCTGGTCATCGTCGGTGCGAGCATCCTGCTCACGTCGAGCAAGCAGCAGGCGATGGCGACGGGCAATTCCGCCGGTGCGGCGACCAACGACGCCATCCCGTGGGGCCTGGCGGTGACGGTCGGCCCCGTCTTGCTGCTGCTCGCTCTGGCCTGGGCGGCATGGCGCAACCGTTCGATGACGCCGACGGAAGAGCGGCGCAGCGAACGAGGCACGCGCGAATTGCGCGACCAGATCGACGCCGAAGACAGTCGCCGCGATCGCGGACAGGGATCGAGGATGCCATGACCAGGAAAGTTTGCGGCGGCGCCGTCCTGCTGTTTCTCGCGCTCGCCGCTTGCGGGCGCCAGACGCCAGCGGACAAGACGGCCGACCAGCTCGACCAGGCCGCCGAACAGAGCGATCCCGCCGCGGCGGACGTCCTCGAAAACCGCGCCGATGCGATCCGCGCGAACGAGACGGCGTCGCCCTCGACGCTCAACATGGCCGTCCAGAACGCGATGGAGTCTGCTGGCAATTCCCAGGCACGCACGGTCGATCGGCAGACGCCGACACCGCCCTCATCGCGTCAGGCCGTGCCGCACGGGCCGGGCGACCCGACTCCATCCCCGACGACCGAAACGCGGTAGACGCCCATCGGCAACGCGTCAGCCCGACACGCGCCCCGACACGGCGCCCAGCGCAACGCCGCCGTCGATCAGCAACTGGCTGCCCGTCATGTAGCTCGACGCGTCCGAGGCGAGATAGAGCGCCAGCGGCTTGATCCGATCGGTATCGGCCACCTCGCCGAGCGGAACGGTTCGCGCCCATTGCGCCCGGACGGCCGGGTCCTTCATCCAGCCCCCCGCGATGTTCGTCACGAAGGTGCCGGGCGCGATGGCATTCACCCGGATGCGCGAGGCGGCGAGTTCCAGCGCGGCATGGCGGACGAGATGCGCGCCGCCCGCCTTCGCCGCCATATAAGGCACGCCCACCAGCGGCTGGTTGAACAGCGCGGCGTTCGAAGTGGTGACGATGATCGAGCCGCCCTTGCCGCCCGCCTTCATCAGCCGCGCCGCCTCGCGCAACGTGTTGAACGCTCCCGTCAGATTGACGCCGATCACCGCATCCCAATGCGCAGGATCGAGCGTGTCGATCTGCCTGTCCGGATTGCGATGGCCCGCCGGGTTCCAGAAGCCCGGCCCGCCGCCGATGCCCGCATTGGCGAAGACGATATCGAGACGCCCAAACGCCTCCTCATGGCCATCGAACACGTCCGCGAGCGCCTGCCGATCCCGAATATCCGCCCCCGCCCCGCGTGCGAGCGGGCCGAGCCGTTCGGCTTCGCGGCGGGCGGCGGCCTCGTCGGCATCGACCAGCGTGACGCGGCAGCCCGCCTCCACCATCGTTTCCGCGAAGGCCAGCCCCAGCCCCGACGCCGCGCCCGTGACCAGCGCCGCACGCCCGCGAATATCGAACTGCGAAAGGACCGACACCTCAGATCCAGAGCGCATCGTTGATCGGCAGTCCGCTCGCCTTGCAGTGCTTCACATAGAGATCGATGAAGAAGAACACGTCCACCGTCTCGACCCAATTGCCCTTCGCGTCGAAATATTCGTTCGCGCCCTGCATCCACATGATCGTCTTCATGCCGTTGGGATCGTCCGTCACCAGCGTGTGCGCCTGGCCGGGCGGTTCCCAGATGAAGTCGCCGGGTTTGCAGACCCAGTCATATTCGAGATAGCGGAAGCTGCCTTCCAGCCCCACGCCCCATACCGCGCCGCGATGCTTGTGCGTGCCGATCACGCCGGGACCCTTGATCCACAGGATGTTGCAATAGGCGTTGTTGCGCACGTCGAACGCCATGTTGCGGATCATCGCGTTTGGCCCGCGCGGTATCCAGGGCGAGTCGTTCGCGCCGACGAACAGGCCGGGGCGGCCGAACCGCTCGACCGTCTCCTTCACCGGATCGGGTATCTCCACGATCGCATAGGTGCTGCTGGGCGGGCTGTTCTCAGCCATGTCACTCATCGAAACCGCTCCTCTCGTTGTCCGCGCCGCGCGGATCCGAATCCAGCCTGTAGAACGACTGGCGCCGCCCGCGCCACCGCCGGCGAAGCGAGAGGCGCAACTTCCGCCTTCGCCCGACGTTCGGGATTTCAGGGCGGGGAGTCCACGGCAGGAGAGTGGCGATGCCGGACGTGACCGACGCCCATACCGAACAACCCGCGCTACGCGGTAAGAAAGCGATTGTCACCGGCGGCACCACCGGCATAGGCCGTGCGACGGCGGTGCTGCTCGCGAGCGAGGGCGCGAAGCTGTTCGTCTGCGGCCGCACGCCCGCGCATCTCGACGACGCGCTGGCGCGGATCGGCGAAGTGGGCGAAGGCAGCGGCATCAATGTCGATCTCGCCCGGCGGGAGGATGTGCACCGCTTCTTCACGGCGGCGGACGAATATCTCGGTGGCCTGGACGTCGCGGTGATCAACGCGGCGATCGCGGCGGAGGGGCTGGCGGACACCAGCGAGGAGGATATGCGATACCAGATCGCGACCGACCTCACCGCCTATCTCGCGACGACGCAGGCGGCGATCGATCGGATGAAGTCGGGCGGGGACATCGTCCTGATCGGCTCGATGTCGGCGGTTTCGCTCTCGGCCGGCACCTCCGTCTATGCGGCGGCGAAGGCGGGCGTGCAGGGCTTCGCCTCCGCGCTGCGCAAGGAACTTTCCGAAAAGAATATCCGCGTCGGCCTGATCGAGCCGGGCTTCACCGGCGCCGATTTTCAGGAGCCAGACTATCCGCCCGAGAAGCAGGCCGAACTGATCCGCCAGCATAAGATGCTGCGCGCCGAGGATATTGCCGTCGCCGTGCATTATATGCTCACCCAGCCGCGCCGCGTCGACGTCTCGCTCATGCGCGTGGAAACACGGCTGGCGCACCCGTAAGGTCGTGCGGCAGCGCCCTCTTCGCCTTCCATCGTCATTCCCGCGCAGGGGGAATCCATACACATTGTCTGCGGAGAAAGGCTAAGCCGCGCCGACATATGGATTCCCGCCTGCGCGGGAATGACGGGTAAAGAGGGTTGCTTATCCCGTCCCTTCAACGTTCGCTGGATTTGCCGCTCTTGTCCGGCTTGCCCCGCGACTGCTCGTCGGCCTTCTTCAGTTCCTTGGCGGTGCCTTTGGCGGGGTCGCGATTGGGGACGCCGACGCGTGCGTCGCGATTGACGCCGCTGATGTCCGAATGCGGCCCGGAGGGTGGTGGCTTGGCCATGTCTCTCTCCTGCTCCTCGCAGCTAAAGCGATCGCGCGCGCCATTGGTTGCGGATCGCTACAGGAGGAGTTTGCGGCCATAGCGGTGGATGCGCGCATCGTTGCGCCGTCTCTCCTCGCCATCCGCCAGCGCCTCTCCCGCCAGCCCGGCAAGACCCAGCCGAAAGGCGATATAGGCCGGTTGCAGAAAGCGCAGCAGATCGCGATCGACCGGCCGACGCAGCAGAGGATCGAGGCGCGCGAGCAGGTGGTCGGCGTCGATATCCAGCTCGACGATTGCGCCCGCCACGTCCCATGCGATGTCCTGCGGCCCGATCAGGTCCGGTCCGGCATCGTGATCGAGCGCGTCGGCCTTGCGCCCCGCCAGCCATTCGCAGGCATCCATCCGCCCGTCGATGGCGATCGCCTCTACCCGCTGCGCCAGCGCCGGAGAGGGCGCGTGACGGCTCACGAAGGCATCGGCCGCCGCCGATCCGAACCCCTTGCGGAGATTGAATACGGCCATGTCGAACAGGCTTTCGATCGAGGCGCCGGCCTTTTTGGGGCGCGGCAGAAGGCGCGCGCGGCTTGCCAGATACGCCGCTACCCGCTCGGCCGACGGCGCGGTATCGCCGGTCTGATCGATCCAGCGCTGCACCAGAAAACCGTGGAGCAATCCCTTGACCTCGGGTGCCATTCCCGCCGCCGCGAGCAGCCGCGCGCGGTGCAGCTTGCGCGTGCCCTCCTCGCCCAACCCTGCGAATTTCAGAAGCCAGCGCCCGCCGTCCACCGTCATCGCCAGAAACTTCCGCCGTTCCAGTCCCGGTTCGACCGCCGGCCAATCGCGCGCATCGGCGTAGCGATAGTGGCGCCACCGGCCGCCCGAAATATCGATCGGCGGCTCCTTCAGCGGGCCGAGCAGCGGCTCCGCCCATTGCGCAAGACGATTCACGAAGCCGAGGTTGTCGATCGTCACCACCGACCGGCCGACCTCCGCCCAGCAGCGCCGGGTCGCCTCGCCGGCGCGGGGGCCGGGTTCGCCGCCATGGCTCGGCAGCATCGTGATATGATCGGCGGGCACGCCCTCCGCCCGCAGCGCCGCGACGACGGCGGCGAAGGAACTGCCCGACAGCCCCGGCCCCTCGTCCACGACAAAGTGGTGAAGCCCCGGCTCGCCCAGCCGCGCCCGCGCCGCCTCGTCCAGCGCGATCCGCCGATCGAAGGGATGACCGATGGGCCGCACCGTCAGCGGCACCGGCGCGTCGAGCGCCGTCGCGACCATGGCGGCCAGCGAGCTGCCGATGCTGCGTATCCCGACCACCTGCGGCCGCCCGCGAAGAACGATGCGCCGCGCGGCCTCGGCATAGGTTTCGGGATAGAGCGCATAAAAGGCATAGCCTTCGGGCTGGCGAAGCGTGACGCGGGCTGGAAGATCGCCGGGACTGTCGATCGCCGGCAGGCGCGTCAGCGTCGAAAAGCCGCTCCCCCATGAGGCGATGACGGCACGCGCCAGCGCCATCGTGTCGCGCAACAGGTACGTTTCCGCCGATGAACCGCCATCGGCGCCATTCGCTTCGAAGGCGGCATCGGCCACGCCCTGCGCGATCTGGCCCAGCAGGATGAAGGCGCCGACGAGCCGGCCGTGGCGCGCCACCCCCGCCGGCATCGCCTCCACCGCCCGGCATTCGCGCGCGACCCGTGCCAACGCGATCGCGGGATCGCGTCGGCTGGCCTGATCGCCATAAACTATCACACCGGCGCTATTCCGCCGCGACGCTGATCTCGATCCGGTTCGGCCGGGGCCGACGATCCCCGGCCCCGATTTCGCGCGCGAACCATTCGCATGTCGCCGCAAGGCCCTCGGCCAGGGGCACGCGCGGTTTCCAGCCGAGCAGGCTGCGCGCGCGGCCGATATCGGGCCGGCGGCGGCGCGGATCGTCGGTCGGCAAGGGCCGATGGACGACCGCGGCGCTGGTGCCGGTGAGCGCGATCACCCGCTCCAGCAGTTCGTTCACGGTCAGCTCGGTGGGATTGCCGAGATTGACCGGCTCCAGCCCGTCCATCTCGCACTCCGCCAGCCGGATCAGGCCGTCCACCATGTCCGAGACGTAGCAGAAGCTGCGCGTCTGGGTGCCGTCGCCATAGATGGTGATATCGTCGCCGGTAAGCGCCTGACAGATGAGGTTGGAGATGACACGCCCGTCGTCGGGCTGCATCTGCGGCCCATAGGTGTTGAAGATACGCGCCACACGCACCGCCACGCGATCCATCCGCGCGAAATCGAAGGTCATCGCCTCAGCCGCGCGCTTGCCCTCGTCATAGCAGGCGCGCGGGCCGGTGCAGTTCACCCAGCCGCGATAATCCTCGCGTTGGGGATGCGATTCGGGATCGCCATAGACCTCGCTGGTCGAGGTCAGCAGGAAACGCGCGCCCGCGCGCTCGGCGAGGTGGAGCAGACGGCTGGTGCCGACGACGTTCGTCAGCATCGTATGCTCGGGGTCGGCCTGATAATGCGGCGGCGACGCGGCGCAGGCGAGATTGTAGACGCGGCTGATCCGCCGCGCCTGATCGAGGACGGCGCGCGGCAGCGGCTTGACGATATCCGCCTCGATGAAGGTGAAGCCCGGATGAAGTTGCAGCCTCCGCAGGTTCACCGGCCGCGAGGTCTGCAGATTGTCGAGGCAGAGCACCTCATGCCCCCGCGCCAGCAGCGCCTCGCACAGATGCGAGCCGATGAAGCCCGCCCCACCCGCTACGACTGTCAGGTTCTTCGTCCCGTTCGTCATCTTGTGGTTCCTCGTTTCTACGCTGGTCGGTCAACAGGCACGTGCGGGCGCCGGCGAGGCCAAGGCCGGCCGCGCCCGCTTTCGGGCAAGGGCGTCAAGAAGGGCGGTCTCCAGTTCGGCCGCACGATGGCCGGCACTATGCGCCGCGACGACCCGCGCGCGCGCCGCCCGGCCGATCGCGTCGGCGTCACTGTCGAGCGCATGCAGCACGTCGCGTCCGTCTTGTGCCAGGATGATCTCGCGGCCGGGCGCGAACAGCGCATCCAGCCCTTCCCATATGTCGGAAATGATCGGCGTGCCGCACGCCGCCGCCTCGAACAGCCGCACCGAGGGCGACCAGCCGGCGCGGATCATGTCGGCGCGGGTGACGTTCAGCGTGAAGCGCGACGCGCCGTAGAAGGCGGCATGATCGGCGGGCGGCAGATGCTCGATCCGCTCGACATTGGCTGGCCAATCGATATCGGCGGGATATTGCGGCCCGGCGACGACGAAGCGCAGGTCGGGCCGCGCGCGGGCGGGATCGAGCAGCAGCCGTTCGAGCGTCGGCTGCCGGTCGAGGCTGTAGGTGCCGAGATAGGAAAGATCCCAGCGTTTCTCGATATCGAGCGGCGGATAGGCGGCGAGATCGACCGAGCAGAAGAGCGGCCGCGCGGCGGGCGAGCCATATTGGTTCTCGATGCGGCCGAGCGTCGGCCCGCCGGTGAAGGAAAGATAGACGTCATAACCGGGGATGAGCGCCGGCGAGAGATAATCATGCTCGCCGCGCATCAGCTTCGCCAGCGTCACCGGCGTGTCGATATCGTAGAAGGCCGTGACACCCGCCGCGCGCGCCTGCACGAACCGGCCGACCGCCACGCCGTCGGGCACGTAGGAGCCGACGATCACCGCGTCGGCGGCGGCGATCTCCTCGCCCCATCGCTCCAGCTCGCCAAGGTCTGCATAGAAAGCGAGCCGGCAATAAGCGGGGTCGGTCATGTCGCGCTCGCAGGCGTACCAGGGCACGTCGCGTTCGAGGAACAGGATATCGTGGCCCCGCGCGGCGAAGGCGGCGAGGAGCGCGCGATAGGTGGTCGCGTGGCCGTTCCCCCAGGAGGAGGAGAGGCTCAGCCCCAGCACGACGAGGCGGAGCGGCCGGCTCATGCCGCCTCCGCCCGGCGCGCGCGATGCGCCTTGAAGATCGCGTCCACCTGCGCGCCGCGCAGCGCATAGCTATGCTCCGCCTCTACGCGCCGGCGCGCCGCCTCGCCGATGTGCCGCGCCCGTGCAGGCGTCAGCGCGGCGAGATGGTCGACGACGTCCTGCCCGTCGCGCGCGACCAGCACCTCCTCGTCGGGCTTCAGGAACATCTCGATCCCTTCCCACGCGTCGGTGATGAGACAGGCCGCCGCCCCCGCCGCCTCGAACACGCGCGTCGCGGGCGAGAAGCCGACCTCGGCCATGCTGTCGCGCGCGATATTGAGCACCGCGAGCGGCGTCGAATTGAAGGCGTTATGCTCGGTCGTATAGACATGTCCGCGATGGCGGACGTTCGGCGGCATCGCCTTGTCCTGCCAGCCATTGCCGCCGATCAGGAACTCGCGATCGGGCAGCTTCGCCGCCGGTTCGAGGAAGAATTGCTCGACCCGCGCCTCGCGGTCGGGCAGCCGGTTGCCGAGGAAGGCGAGATCGGCGGCGAAAGCGGGATCGATTGTCGCGGGAAAATGCGTCGTCGGATCGAGCGCATTATAGACGGGCACGCAGCGGGCCGCGCCGAACCCCTCATAGGCGCTGACGACGGGCGGCCCGCCGCCATAGGTGAGCACCATGTCGAGCGACGGCAGCGCGCGCCGGACGGGATGGTCGGGATCGGCGCGCATCTCGTCGAGCGTCGCGGCCGCATCGACATCCCAGAAGACGCGGATCGCATCGTCGCGGCCGATCGAAAGGATGCCGTCGAGCAGTTCGGCGTCGAAAATGCCGACCCCGTTCGCCTTTATCAGGATATCGGCGTCCGCCGCCTCGGCCAGCGCCGCGCGCGCCGCCTCGATCGTCGCGGGATAGACGATCGAGCGCGCCCATTCGGGCGGTTCGATATCGCGATGCTGCTGGCGATCGAAGGCGTCGGGCTCGTAAAAGTCGATCCGGTATCCCCGCCAGGCAAGATCGCGCAGGATGCCACGATAATAAGTCGCCGCCCCATTCCAGTAGGACGAAAGCAGGCTGGACCCGAAAAACGCGATCTTCATGCGACACTCCTATGGGGAACAGGCGTGGCGGAAAGCTGCCCGACGATCGCAAGCAGCTCGTCGGCGCGATGCGCGCAGCTATGGCGGGCGCGGATCGTCGCCAGACCGCTGGCGACAAGCCATTTGCGCAGCGCGGCATCGCGGCGGAGATCGTTCAGGTAGCGCGTCATCTCCGCGCCGTCGCGCGCGACCAGATAGTCCTGGCCGGGGCGGAACAGATGCTCGCGATCCTCCCATGGCGCGGAGACGAGCGGGATGCCGCAGGCCAGCGCCTCGAACATGCGGATCGTCGGGATGCCCGGCAGGATCGTCGCATAATAACGGCGCGGAACATGCACCGTCGCCAGATGCCGCGCGAAGATCGCCGGCGCCTGCGCGTTGGGCGCCCAGCCATGATAGCGTGCGCCATATTGCGCGAGCATCGCCAGCGCCGGCACGGGATAGCGCACGCCATGGATGTCCAGCGGGAGGCCCGCGTCGCGCGCGGGGCGGAGCAGGAACGCCTCAATCTCGCGCGTCCGTTCGCCGTCGCCCCAATTGCCGATCCAGACAAGGCCGGCGCGTGCCTCTTCCTCCCCCTCCGCCGGCGGATGGAAATGGCGAAGGTCGGCCGCCTCATGCCAGGTCCAGACCTGATCGCCCCAGCCCCAGCGGCGATACACCTCCGCCAGCGCCTCGCCGAACGCCAGCACGCCGTCATAGCCCGAAAGATCGAACGCCCGGATCGCCTTGGGATCGCTCACCGCGCGATGATGCGTATCATGGAACAGCAAGCGGAAACGCGCGCCGCGCTTGCGAAGCCGGCCGAGCGCTGCAACCAGCCTTGGCTCGTTCCATTCGTGGACGATGACGAGATCGGCTCCGTCGACGAGCGCCGCGACGTCGCCCGCCGGATCATAGCCTTGCGAGCGGAGTTCGGGATAGGCGGCGCGATACGCCTCCAGGCCGGCGACCCCATGGTCCGCGAGCAGGTTGGCGAGGCTCCAGTTGCCGGTCGGCTCCAGCGCCAGCACGTCATGGCCCCTGGCGATCAATTCGCGCAGCACGCCACGCAGGAAATGGGCGTTGCCGTGATTCCAGCAGGACAGCAGCGAATGGGTGAAATAGACGATCCTCATGCCGCCGCCCTCGCCATGCGCCGGCCCTGGGCATCGTGATAGAGAGCGGCCATGCCGGCTGCCATCGCCTCGGGCGTATAGCGCGCCGCCCGCCGCCGGGCCGCTTCGCCCAGTGTCAGCCGCTGGCGCGCATCGCCGACAATCGCATCGACGGCGCGGGCCAGCGCCGCATCGTCATCCGGCGACACGAAGGCCGCGACGCCGTCCCACAACTCGCGGAAGGTGGGGATATCGGACAGGACGAGCGCGCATCCCGCCGCCGCCGCTTCCAGCACCGCGAGGCCGAACGGCTCGTAACGGGCGGTCGAAACGAAGACGGGGCGCGGCGCGAGACAGGCGGCAAGCGCCACCTCGTCCAACTGGCCGAGCGGGTGGAGATGCTCGAAGCGGATTTCTTCCCCGTTGGGGCCGCGCGTGGCACCCGCCGCCTTGGTGAGGATGCCCAGCCGCCGGGCGGCGCGATCGATCGTCGCGACATTCTTGCTACGATCCCACAGCCGACCGGCGGTAAGCACGAAATCGTGCATCGCCGTATGCGCGAAGGGCAAGGGAGCCCGGCCGTTATGGACGACGTGCGGACAGGCGGCGAGGCCATGCGCGCGCTGCGTCGCCTCGGCAAAGGCGCGGCTCGGCGCGACGACGACGTCCGCCTGCCGCAGCCCGGCCGCCGTCAACGCGCCGCGCCAGGCCAGATCGTCGGGCAGTGCGCCCTGCCCCTCCACCGCCTGCCACCATGTCGTGACGCAGCTATGCGCCACCGCGATCACCGGCGCGGTAAAGGCAGTCCCCGCCGCCAGCGCCGCCATATTGAGCTGCACCACATCGGAGCGGATATCGCCCGCCAGTTCGGCGATCCGGCGGCCGGCTTCCGCCACCGTCCCGGCATCCTCCGCCAGCCAGTCGAGCGCGAGGCCGGTTTCGATCAGCGTCGCCGCCGGGCAGGCACGAGCGGCGGCGCGCTGCGCCTCGGTCGGCGGCGGTCCCATCAGCGCGAGCGTGGTCCGAACGCCGAACGGCGCGAGAGTGCGGGCGAGATCGAGCGCATAGGTCCACACCCCGCCGACCGCATCGACGGTGAGCAGGACGTTGAGCTCGCGCGCGCTCATGCCGCCGCTCCCGCCTCGGCGGGCGCCGGTTTGCCGAGCCCGCGCTCCTCGGCGAGCCAATGAGCCAGCCGCGCCACGCCCGTTTTCCACGGCAGCCTCGCGCCAAGCCCCAGCGCCGCGTCGGCCGCGCGCGTGTCGGCGACGAAATAGCGCTGATCGCCCGCGCGCCAGTCCGAAAAACCCACTTCGATCGGGCGATCGAGCAGCATCGCCATATAATCGAGCAACTGGCGCAGGCTCACCGCATTGGCAGGGCCGCCGCCCAGATTGAAGGCGCGACCCTTCACCCGATCGATGTTCCGCCACATCGCCAGATAAGCGTCGACGGCGTCGGACACGTCGAGAATGTCACGCACCTGCCGGCCGTCGCCATAGAGGGTGATCGGCCGGCCTTCGAGCGCGCGGATCAGGAAATGGGCGACCCAGCCCTGATCCTCGGTTCCCATCTGCCGCTGTCCATAGATGCAGCTCATCCGGAGCACCGCCATTGGCAGGCCGAAGCTGCGCGCATGATCGAGCACATATTGATCGGCCGCGCCCTTCGAACAGCCATAGGGCGTGTGGAAATCGAGAGGGCGCGCCTCACCGATACCATGATCGCGGATCGCGCGGTCGGCGGGGAGATAGGCGTCGCCCTCCTGCGCCAGATCCACATCGGCGAGATCGCCGTAAACCTTGTTGGTCGAGGCGAAGACCAGCGGTACCGCCTCATCCCGCCGGCGCAGCGCGTCAAGCAGGTTGAACGTGCCGCCGACGTTGATATCGAAATCGGCGCGCGGGTCGGTCAGGCTGGTGGTGACGGCCACCTGCGCCGCCATGTGGAACACCGCCTTCACGCCGGCCACCGCTTCGGCGAGCCGCGCGCGATCGCGCATGTCGGCGACGATGCTCGTCACGCGCCGCGGATGACGTTTCTGGAGCCAGAGGAGATTGGCCTCGGTGCCGGGACGCAGCAGCGCGTCATAGACTAGCACCTCTTGTCCCGCGCCCGCGAGGCGATCGGCGATGTTGCAGCCGATGAAGCCCGCGCCCCCCGTGACGAGGACGGGCCGGCGATCGCCAACGGCCGCCGCGCTCATGCGACGAGCCCCCGCGCTTCGAGTTCCGCGCGCGCCTCGCCCACCCGGTCCTCGGCGGTCTGCCGCGCGACCCACTCGACCAGTTCGGCAAGTCCGTCGTCGAAATCCTGCCGCGCGCGAAAGCCTAATTGCTCGGCCGTCTTGGTGGTGTCGCAAAAGCAGTGGCGGATATCGCCGACGCGCGCCTTGCCGACGATTTCGGGCTCGATATGATTGCGCCCCATCGCCCTCGCCAGCGCGATCGCGACCTCGTTGATCGAACGATCCTCGCCCGATCCGACGTTGAACGTCTCGCCCGCGGCCTGCGGCAATTCCAGTGCGTCGGCGAAGGCACGCGCGACGTCGCTGACATGCACGAAATCGCGACGCTGCTCGCCATCCTCGAAGATCAGCGGCTGCTGCCCGTTCAGCAGGCGCGAGGCGAAGATCGCGAGCACGCCCGTATAGGGATTGGAAAGCGCCTGCCCCGATCCGTAGACGTTGAACAGGCGCAGGCACACCGCCTCGATCCCATAGGGCTTGCCCATGATGTGCGTCGCGCATTCCTGCACATATTTGTTGAGCGCATAGATGGAGGCGAGATTGGGGCGCTTCCATTCGGGCGTCGCAACGGCCGTCAGCGGCCGTCCGGCCTCGTCGCAAGGGTCCCAGTTGCGCTGATGATCGCGCAAGGTGCGCCGTTCGGCATTTTCGACGAGCCGCCCGTCGGCATCGCGATACAGGCCCTCGCCATAGATGCTCATCGACGAGGCGGTGACGACGCGCCGCACGGGGCGGTCGATCAGCGTCTCGAAGAGGACGGCGGTGCCGACGTCGTTCACCGACGTATAGCGTTCGACCGCATACATGGACTGGCCGACGCCGACTTCCGCCGCGAGATGGATCACGCTGTCGACGCCATCCAGCGCCCGTGCGACCGCCGCGCCGTCGCGAATGTCGGCGCGGACAAGCTCGACCTCGGACGACAGCGCCTCGGGCCTCTCGCCATCGCCATCGCCATGGACTTGCGGAATGAGGCTGTCGAGCACGCGGACCTCATGTCCCCGGCGCAACAGCTCGTCCGCCACCACGCGTCCGATGAAACCAGCGCCGCCTGTTATCAGGACTCTCTCCACAATCTTTCCTCTTCGGACGAATGTTGCACAGACGATATAAATGGAACTTTCCATTCATATCACTGAGATCCATAAAGAAGAGCCTCGTTACGCGAGTCATTCGTTTCGCATGAGGCGACGCATTAACTTATGCTTCTTCATCTTTGTTCCGACTTATCCAGGCTATTTACAAAATTTTGACCCGTTACCGTCGCGGTACAAGTTTTTATGGAACTCGGCACAAGTTAAGCGGTTCCCGATAGCTATGTTGAACCTTCGCCTGATCTTCCGCCGCTTATGAGCACGCCCATCCTCCTGGCCCGGCATGCCGCGCATGCCGAGATCGGCCGGATATTGAGCGGCCGACATACCGGCGTGCCGCTGAACGAGGAGGGGAGAAGGCAGGCGGAGCGGCTGGCGCACATGCTGGAAGGGCGCGGAATCGTCGCGATACAGTGCAGCCCCCAACGGCGCGCCCGCGAAACGGCGGAGATCATCGCCGCCCGGCTCGCGCGCGATATCGAGATCGTCGACGCGCTCGACGAGGTGGATTTCGGCGGCTGGTCGGGCCGGCGCTTCGATGAGCTGGAGCAGGATTCGGCGTGGCGCCGCTGGAACGCGGAACGCGCCTCGGCCGCGACGCCCGGAGGCGAGACGATGGCCCAGGCGGTGGCCCGCGTGGTGGCGCATCTGGAACAGCTCGCCGCCGCCCGGCGTGGAACCGTTCTGTGCGTCAGCCATTGCGATATCATCCGAGGCACGCTCGCGCATTATCTCGGGCTGGGTTTCGACAACCTGCTGCGCTTCGACATCGATCCGGCATCGCTCAGCGCGCTTGCCGTCGGCGAATGGGGCGGACGCGTGACGCTACTGAACGCGGTCGCGGCATGAACGAGGAGACAACATTGGCCTCGGCAAAGAATCTTCAGGAGCGGATCGACGAACTCGCACCGTGGTTCCACAATATAGATATAGATGGTGTCTGGACAGCGCCCGATCATTTCCTGGGCGATTATCCGGGCGACAAGTTCCGGCGCTTCGCCGATGCTCTGCCCGCCGATCTTTCCGGCAAGACCGTCCTCGACATCGGCTGCAATGCCGGCTTCTATTCGATCGAGATGAAGCGGCGCGGGGCGGCGCGCGTGCTGGGGATCGATTCGGACGACCGCTATCTGGCGCAGGCACGCCTCGTCGCGGCGGCGCTGCATTTCAGCGAGATCGAGTTTCGCAACCTCTCGGTCTACGATGTCGGCGCGCTCGGCGAGCGTTTCGACGTCGTGATCTTCATGGGCGTGCTATACCATCTGCGCCATCCGCTGCTCGCCCTCGATCTGATCCGCGCGCATGTCGCGGGCGACATGCTCCTCTTCCAGTCGATGCAGCGCGGATCGAGCGAGGCGGCCTCGCTGGCGGAGGATTATCCCTTCGAGGAGAAAGCGATCTTCGACCGGCCGGATTATCCGCGCCTCGCCTTCGTCGAACGCGAATATTCGCACGACTGGACGAACTGGTGGGTGCCGAACCGCGCGTGCAGCGAAGCGATGCTGCGCGCCGCCGGCTTCCGCATCGAGGCCCGGCCCGAGGAGGAAGTCTATCTCTGCCGTATTGCCGACGTGCCCTATGTCCAATGGGGCGCGGGCGCCGTCTACCCGGCGAAAGGAGGCGCGCGATGATCGAAGCCGCGATGATCTGGAACGAGCCCAACAACAAATCGCACTGGGACCCGGAGATCGATCCCGACTGGTCGCGCTTCGCCCAATGCGTCATCCAGGCGGGGACCGCGATCGCCGACGCCAATCCGGCGATGACGCGTGTGCTGGGCGGCATGTCGCCAATCGATCCGCACTGGCTGCGCGTGATGGAGGGGCATGGCGCGCTCGACAGCATCGATGTCGTCGCGGTGCACGGATTTCCGCTCGACTGGAACCTGTGGCCGATCAACGAATGGCCCGTGCGCATCGCGGAGATCGAAGCCGTGACCGACAAGCCCGTCTGGGTGACGGAGGTGGGCGTCAGTTCCTTCGGCGCGGAGGAGGTGCAGTTGTTCGGCCTCGATCGCACCGCCGAGCTGCTGATCGGCCGCGTGCCGCGTATCTTCTGGTACAGCCTGTTCGATCTGCCGCAAAGCTGGGGCGCCACCACCCGCCACCGCGAGGCGGAGGGGTCGAGCTATTATCGCCATTTCTACATGGGGCTGATCCGCGAGGACGGCACCCCCAAGCCCGCGCTCGACCGCTTCGCCGCTTATGCCGGCGAGATGGGACTGATGCAGTGGTTTCATTATCAGGACCCGCGGCTCGACGATGCCGTCGCCTGGATGAAGCGCCTGGGCGTGCGCCGCCTGCGCACCGGCCTTTCCTGGGCGGACAGCTTCCGGCCCGACGCGATCGGCTGGTTCGACCGGCAGATGGAGGCGCTGGCCGATTTCGATCTGACCGTCACCTTCTGTTTCACGCCCGAACATCTCGGCATCGCGCCGCATCATACGAGCGCCCCGCACGACCCGCAGGGTTTCGCCGATTTCTGCGCCTGGATGATCGATCGCTACGCGCCCGCCCGCGCCGCCGCGCCCGTCGTCCTTTCGGCCTGAAGGAGCCTGTCCATGCTAACGCCCTTCCAACGCTCCGATCATGCGATCAACCTCGCCATCGTCGGCCTCGGCAATTGCGCCAGCTCGCTGGTGCAGGGCCTGTCTTATTATGGCGGCGGCGCCAACGATCATGCCGGCCTGATGCACTGGGATCTGGGCGGCTACAAACCCGCCGACATTCGCGTGGTCGCCGCCTGGGATATCGACGCGCGCAAGGTCGGGCGTGACGTCTCGGAGGCGATCTTCGCCCGGCCGAACTGCACCGCCACCTTCTGCGATCATGTCGCGCCCACCGGCACGAAGGTACGCATGGGCCGCATCCTCGACGGCTATTCGGATCATATGACCGATTTTCCCGACGACCGGACCTTCCTGGTCGCCGACGCGCCCGAGGCGACGCGCGCCGACGTCGTGACGATGTTGCGCGAAGCCGAGGTCGACGTGCTCGCCAACTACCTGCCGGTCGGCTCTCAGGAGGCTACCGAATTCTACGCGGAATGCGCGCTGGAGGCAGGCGTCGCCTTCGTCAACAACATCCCGGTCTTCATCGCCAGCGACGCGCGATGGGCGGAGCGCTTCTCCAAGGCCGGCGTGCCGGTGATCGGCGACGACATCAAGGCGCAGCTCGGCGCGACGATCGTCCACCGCGTGCTGACCGACCTTTTCCGCAAGCGCGGCGTCAAGCTCGACCGGACCTATCAGCTCAACACCGGCGGCAATACCGACTTCCTCAACATGTCGAGCCGGGCGCGGCTGACGTCGAAGAAGATATCGAAGACCGAAGCGGTCCAGTCGGTGGCGCAGCGGCGGCTGGAGGACGAGAATATCCATGTCGGCCCTTCCGATTATGTCGCCTGGCAGAATGACAACAAGGTCTGTTTCCTCCGGATGGAGGGGCAATTGTTCGGCGGCGTGCCGATGAATCTGGAGTTGCGCCTGTCGGTGGAGGACAGCCCCAATTCGGCCGGCGTCGCGATCGACATGATCCGCTGCGCCAAGCTCGCGCTCGATCGCGGCATCGGCGGCCCGATCGATGCCGCGGCCGCCTATTTCTGCAAGCACCCGCCACACCAGACGACCGATGACCGGGCGCATGAGACGCTGGAGGCGTTCATCGCCGGCGCGGTGCGGGGCGCCGCCTGAAATGAGTGACAGGACTATGCGCGCGGCGGTGCTGACCGGGCCGGGCGAGATGCGGATCGATCGGGTTCCGATGCCGCGTCCCGGCCCCGGCGAGGTGCGCGTCCGGCTCGAAGGGTGCGGCATCTGCGCGTCCAACCTTACGCCCTGGGCCGGCCCCGAATGGATGCACTATCCGACCGAGCCCGGCGCGCTCGGCCATGAGGCGTGGGGAATCGTCGACGCGGTGGGTGAGGATGTCGACACGGTCGCGCCGGGCGATCGCGTCGCCGCCCTCTCCTATCACGGCTATGCCGAATATGACCTTGCCGCCGCCGACGCGGTGGTGCCGATACCCGCGTCTCTGGCCGACCTGCCTTTCCCCGGCGAGCCGCTGGGCTGCGCGATGAACATCTTCCGCCGCAGCGATATTCGGGCGGGGCAGAGTGTCGCGATCGTCGGCATCGGCTTTCTGGGCGCGCTGCTCACCCGGCTCGCGACCGACGCCGGCGCGCGCGTCATCGCCATCTCGCGCCGCCCCTTCTCGCTCGACGTGGCTCGCGCTTTCGGCGCGGCCGAGGTGATCGCGATGGACGATCATCAGGCGATCATCGACAAGGTGAAGGCCCTGACCGGCGGTGCCTTCTGCGATCGGGTGATCGAGGCCGTCGGCATGCAATGGCCGCTCGACCTCGCCAGCGAACTGGTGCGCGAGCGCGGCAGGCTGATCGTTGCGGGCTATCATCAGGATGGGCCGCGTCAGGTGAACATGTGGCTGTGGAACTGGCGCGGCATCGATGTCATCAACGCGCATGAACGCGATCCGCAAGCCTATCTCGCGGGCATGCGGGACGCGGTGGAGGCCGTTGCCGCCGGCCGCCTCGACCCGACGCCGCTTTATACGCACCACTTCCCGCTCGAGCGGCTGGGCGAGGCGCTGGACGCGACGCGTGACCGGCCGGACGGCTTCCTGAAAGCGGTGGTCGCGCCATGACGGCCGCCAAGCCCCGGCTCGGCTTTCTCGGTGTCGGCTGGATCGGCCGCCACCGGCTCGAAGCGATCGCCGCGACCGGCGCGGCCGAGATAAGCGGCATCGCCGACGTCTCGCCCGATAACGCGGCGGCGGCGCGAGAGATCGCGCCGCGCGCCGCGCGGGCCGAGACGCTGGACGCACTGCTCGCCCTCGACCTCGACGGCGTCGTGATCGCCACCCCCAGCGCGGACCACGCCGCCCAGTCGATCCGCGCGCTCGATCATGGCGTCGCCGTCTTCTGCCAGAAGCCGCTTGGCCGCAACGGCGCCGAGGTGCGTGCGGTGCTGGCGGCCGCGCGTCGGGCGGACCGGCTGCTCGGCGTCGACCTGTCCTATCGATTCACCGAGGGGATGCGGCGGATCGCCGATCTGATCCGCGGCGGCGAATTGGGGCGCATCCACGCGGTCGATCTCGTTTTCCACAACGCCTATGGGCCGGACAAGCCCTGGTTCTACGATCCGCGCCTGTCGGGCGGCGGCTGCGTGATGGACCTGGGCGTCCACCTCGTCGATCTCGCGCTCTGGGCGCTCGATTTCCCCACGGTCGCGACGGTCGACAGCGCTCTGCTCGCGCAAGGCGCGCCCCTGGCGGATCGCGAGACACAGGTGGAGGATTATGCCGTCGCGACGCTCACCCTCGCGGGCGGCACGATCGTCCGGCTCGCTTGCTCATGGCGGTTGCAGGCAGGGTGCGAGGCGATGATTTCCGCCAGCTTCTACGGCGATCGGGGTGGTGCGGCGCTGCGAAACGTGGACGGTTCCTTCTATGATTTCACCGCCGAGCATTTTCGCGGTACGCAGCGCGAAACATTGTCGACCCCGTCCGATGCGTGGGGCGGCCGCGCGGCGGCGGCTTGGGCAAGGCGGCTGGCCGAGAACCCCCGTTTCGATGCCGATGCCGACCATCTCGCCAGCGTGTCCGACGCGCTCGACCGCATCTATGGCGCCTGCGATCGGGGCGCGGTGACACGATCGACGCCCACGCTGGCGTCGGTCAGCAGCGGATAGGGATTAATCGGCGTCCCTTCATACCAGTCCTCGCCCGGCGCCATCCGGTTGATCGCGAAATGGAGATGCGGCGCGGCGGGATCGGCATTGCCCGTCGATCCGACCGTCGCGATCGCCTCCCCTTGTGCGACCGTCTGCCCTTCATGGAGGCCGGCGCGATACGCGTCGAGATGCGCATAATAATAGATCCAGCGTCGGTCGGGCGACCGGACATAGATCGTGTTGCCGCCTTTCTCGCTATGGAACAGCTTCTCGATCCGCCCCGGCGCGGCGGCGCGCACCTCGGCGCCGCGCGGAGCCATGATGTCGATTGCGTCATGGCTCGTCCCTGCCGCGCGGGCCTGGGCGAACGTGTCCACCAGTTCGCCCGGCTTCACGCCGGCCACGGGGACGATCAGCCCGCGTGCCGCCTGCACCGGCGCCGTTTGCGCCGGCGGATGCGGCGCGTCGGCGGGGATCACGCGCACGCAATAGCGCACGAACAGCGCCAGCACGAGCAGGAGCGCGACGATCGCCAGCAAGCGCCGCAAACGGCTATTCCTGGAAGATGGCGGGCGTGCCGGGCTTCACCATGCCGGCGAGCTTCGCCGCGTCCCAGTTGGTCAGGCGAACGCAGCCATGGCTCTCGGCGCGCCCGATCGTCTGCGGCTCACTCGTGCCGTGAATGCCGTAATGCGGCTTCGACAGATCGAGCCAGACGACGCCGACCGGCCCGTTCGGCCCGGGCTTCAGCGTCACCGCCTTCTTATTGTCGCTCACGTCCCAGAACAGCTTGGGATTATAGTGGAAATCGGGATTGCGGCTGATCCCCTCTATCTTCCATGTGCCGATCGGCAGCGGATCGTGGCTGCTGCCCATCGTCGCGGGGAACTGGGCGATCAGCTTGCCGGCATCGTCGAATGCCCTCAGCACGCCGTCGGACTTGTCGACGACCACCTTCGCGGCGGCCGGCTGGTCGGCAGAGACGCCCAGCATCTGCAACGTCCGGTTCCAGCCGCGATCGTCGGGGCCAGAGGGCACCGGCGCCTCGGCGGTGTTGGGCACACGGATCACCGCGCCCGCGCCGATCTTCGTATCCGGCGGATTGAGCGCGACCAGCATCTCGGGCGTCGTATGGAAACGCTCGGCCAGCGCTTCGGTCAGCGTGCGATAGCCGAGCGCGGGCAACTTCGCCTGCGCCGCCGCCTCCTTGGGAAGGTCGGGCACGAACGGGCCTTGTGCGAAGGCGGCCGGAATGCGCACGAGCCGTGTTTCCGGCACGGCCTGCCGCCCCAGCGCCTGCGCCGTCGCCTGGTCGAGCCGGCCCGTCACCGGCAGATCGTTCGCCTCCTGAAAGCCGCGCAGCGCGAGATGATAGGATTGCCCTTCCTTGCCGTCGATCACACCGGGCGAGAAGCCGAGCCTGTCGAGCGCGACCTGCGCCTTCAGGATGGGGCGCGGCGGCTGCGGTGCGCCGGTATCGCGCACGTCCTCGAAGGTCAGCGATGTATCGGGAATGGCGACGCGCTGGGTGGATGTGGCCTCTTCCTGCTTTCCGTCATTGACGGCGACGTTGCAGCCGGCGAGCACCAAGAGGCTGGCGAACAAGGGAAAAGACTTCAAGGGCGATCCTTTCGATTGGTCGATGGGGAACGTCCCATCGATCGAAAGGTGCCCGCCGGCCTACCGCCAGCCGCCGAAGCGGCTCTTCTCGAACGAGATGATCGCGCCACCGCGGTCGCCCAGCGGAATGGCGGCGGTGCCGAAGATGCCGCGCGTCCCGCCGGTGCCGATCATCGCGCCGATCTCGCCATGCACCTGCCGGTCCCCACCGCCGCCGGCCGCCTGCGCAAGCGCCGCATCGGTGGAGGCTTCGGTGGCGGAATCGAGCGCGGCGGCCCGCTCTTCGGGCGTCAGGCGGACGATCGTGGCGCTGTCTTCCGCCCCTGCCAGCGCCGGCGACGCGACGAGGAGCCCCGCGCCTGCGATCAGCATCGCGGCACAGGACCGCCGCACATCCGGATGACGCCTGCTCATACCGCCTGATTGCTACCACCAAGGTGAAGGCGATGTGAACATGCTTCATGCCCGGCACGGCTTTCCTTCGCCCACGGGCTCCTCTTTCTTGCCCTCGCCTGTTAGCCTCCCCGTCGCGAGATCAAGCGCGGCAGACGCATCCGGCTCGCACGGGATGAGGAGAGAATGATGCATATAGGCATGGCGACGGGCTTCGCGCATCAGCGCGGCGACAGCTATCCGGACGCGCAGTTCATCCGCGAGGAGCTGGAAAACTGCGTCCTTGCGGAGGAGCTGGGCTTCGATTCGGTGTGGATCACCGAACATCATTTCACCGATTATTCGATGTGCCCCAATCCGCTTCAGGCGCTGAGCTACATTGCCGGCCGCACGCGGCGGGTGCGGCTGGGCACGCAGGTTATCGTCGTGCCGTGGCACGATCCGGTGCGGCTTGCCGAACAGATCATCCTGCTCGACCATATGTCGAACGGCCGCACGATATTGGGCTTCGGCCGGGGGCTTGCCCGCCACGAATTCCAGGGCCTGCGCATCGATCAGTCGCGCGCGCGCGAACTGTATCACGAGACGCTCAGCACGGTGATCCCGGCGCTGGAAACGGGCGTGATCGAGGCAAACGACTATCTGCAACAGCCCCGCCGCGTCCTTCGCCCGCGCCCCTTGCGCAGCTTCGCGGGCCGCAAATTCTGCGGCTCCTATTCGGACAGCTCGTTGCGCACCGCGGCGGAGCTGGGCTTCGGCCGCATGATCCTGATGCTGCCCCAGCGCGGCGCACAGCCCGAGCCCGACGATTACCGCGCCGTCTGGCAGGAGGTGCACGGCCCCGGCAGCGAGCCGCCGCGCCCCTGCGTCTCGGGCCAGTATTTCGTTGACGAGAGCGCGGACAGGGCGCTGGAGATCGGCGCACGCTACACCGCGCGCACGATGCGCGCCGCCGTCGCCAATTATGAGCTGGATACCGACGTGCACGCCTCGATTCCCGGCTACGAATCCTATGCGAAGCGGCGCATCCTGCCCGAGAAGGTGGACGAATATGTCGAGGCGTTCGGCAAGACGGTGATCGCCGGCACGCCGCAGATGGTGATCGAACGGCTGGCGGAACTGAAAGCCGTCTACGATCCGCAGGCCTTCTTCCCGCACCTTTATTTCGGCGGCATGCCGCAGGAGGAGGCGGTGCGGAACATGCGGATGTTCGCGCGCACCGTCCTGCCCGAGGTGAAAAGTTGGGAGGCGCGAAGCTCGCTCGATACCGCCTTCGAAAAGCTGGCCGCGTGACGATGGAGCGCGCGCCGCTGACGATCGATCCCGCGCTCTTCCGCCCCGAGGCGGTGAGCGAGGAGACGCGGGCCTTCAACCGGATGCTGGCCGAACGCGGCGGGCCGGGCCTTGCCGATATGGGCGTGGAGAAAGCGCGCCAGGGCGGCCTGATGCCGCCGCCGGTGCGGAGCGACCGGGGCGAGGATCGCACGATCCGCGGCCCCGGCGGCGCGCCGCTCGGTCTGCGCGTGGTCGCACCCGACACGCCGAGGGGCGTCTATCTCCATCTGCATGGCGGCGGCCTGATCCTCGGATCGGCCGACGGGCAGGATGCGCGGCTGGCCGAAATCGCCGACGCGACCGGCCTCGCCTGCGTCAGCGTGGACTATCGCCTCGCACCCGAGCATCCCTATCCCGCCGCCTGGGACGATGCCGAAGCGGCGGCTCTCTGGCTTGCCCGCAACGGCGCGGCCGAGTTCGGCGGCGCATTTCTCGCGATCGGCGGCGAATCGGCGGGCGCCACGCTCGCCGTCCCCACCCTGCTCAGGATGCGCGACCGGCACGGCTTCACCGGCTTCGGCGCGGCGGCGCTCAGCTACGGCAATTATGACAGCAGCGGCACGCCCAGCAATCATTGGAACGGCCGCGACGGGCTCATCATCCGCGACGTCGACATCGCTTATTGCACGCAATGCTACGCGCCCGATCCGGCAACGCGTCGCGATCCTGACATGTCGGCGCTCTATGCCGATCTCCGCGACATGCCGCCCGCCTTGTTCAGCGTCGGCACGCTCGATTGCTTTCTCGACGATTCGCTGTTCCTCGCGGCGCGTTGGGTCGCGGCGGGAAACGCGGCCGAGCTCGCGCTTTATTCCGGCGGAATCCACGGCTTCACCAGCTTCCCCTATGCGCTGGGGCGCGAGGCCAACGCGCGGATCGACACCTTCCTCACCGCGCGCCTCGCGGAGGCGGGGCTATGAGCCTTCGCGTCGCTGTCATCGCGCCGGGGGCGATGGGGTCGGCCGTCGCCGCGCGCCTCACCACGCAAAAGGCGACGGTGCTGACCTCCCTCGACAGCCGCAGCGCCGCCAGCATCGCCCGCGCCGCAGCGGCGGGCATGGAGGACGCCTCGCTGGAGGCCATCGCCGGCGTCGACATGATCCTGACGATCCTGCCGCCGGTCGATGCGCTGCCGCTGGCAGAGCGACTGCTTCCCGCCTTGACCGCGAGTAGCACGAAGCCGCTCTACATCGATTGCAATGCGCTGAGCCCCGACACCAAGCGCGAGGTGGCCGCCTGCGTGGCGGAGGCTGGCTGCGATCTGGTGGACGGCTGCATCATCGGCATGCCGACCGCGCCCCGCCTCTATGTCAGCGGCCCCGCCGCGCCGCGTGCTCTGCCGCTCAACGACTGGGGCCTCGACGTGCTGCTGGTGGACGGTCCGATCGGCGCGGCGGCGGCGCTCAAAATGTGCTATGCCGGCATCAACAAGGGCATGTCGGCGCTTGGCGCGGCGTTTCTGTCGGCCGCTGCCCGGTCAGGCGCGGCGGATGCGCTGCGGCGGGAGATGGCGCACAGCATTCCCGATACGCTCGCCCGCCTCGAAAAGGCGGTGCCGAACATGTACCCCAAGGCCTATCGCTGGATCGGCGAAATGCGCGAAATCGCGGCCTTCCTCGGCGAGGACGAGGCCACCGCGATGATGTTCGAAGGCGCCGCCCGCCTCTTCGAAAGGCTCGCCGCCGACGTCGCCGGCGAGCAGCACGAAATCGCAAGGATCGACGCCGCGCTGGGGCGGCAAGGCTAGCGGCTATACCGCTCCCGCTGCCTCCACCGCCTCGCGCATCCCTTCCGCGACGAAGGCGGCGAACCGGTCGAGCGCCTCCTGCGTCTCGGGAAGGAAATCGAACAGGATGAAGGCGTGCACGCTGTCCTCGACAAGGTCGAGCATCACCGGCACGCCCGCTCGCTCCGCCGCGGCGGCAAGGCGGCGGGCGTCATCGAGCAGCGCCTCCCCCGCCGCCGCCTGGATCAGCATCGGCGGCAGGCCCGTAAGATCGCCGAAGACGGGCGACACCAGCGGCAGCCTGAAATCGGTGCCGCCGATATAGGCGGCCGCCTGGTTGCGCAGCGTGCCGATGTCGAGCAGCGGCTCGGTCGCGGCGCGCTCCTTCAGCCCCTCGCCGCTCAGCGTCATGTCCGCAAAGGGCGAGACGAGATGGAGGAGGCGGGGCAAGGGCTCGCCCGCCTCGCGCAGTGCAAGCGCGAGGCTCACCGCGAGGCCGCCGCCCGCCCCTTCGCCGCTGACGACGATGGCGCGCGCGGGATCGCGACGCCGTAGCCAGCGATAGGCGGCCAGCGCATCCTCCAGCGCCGCCGGATAGGGATTTTCGGGCGCGAGGCGATAGTCCACCGTCAGCGCGCAGCCCCCGGCGGCGCGGGCAAGATGCGCGGCGAGACGCGCCGAACCTTCCGCCGATCCCATATCGAAGCCGCCGCCATGCAGGTGCAGGACAGCCGGTCCCTGCCCGTCCCCACCCGCCGGCGTGACGAGCAGGCCGGGAACGTCCCCGCAATCGACCGGCTCGATCCGCGCATCGGCGGGCGCCGGGCATTGTTCGGCCAGGAAGCGCGCATAGCCTTCGCGCTCGCCCACCCATTGCCGCGACCGCTCCTCGGGCGTGATCGCGTGGCGCAGCAGGTCGAACGCATGGCGCGCCTCGGGCCGCTTCAAGAGACAGGGCGTCGGCCCCGCCGTGGCCGGCACTTCGGGCGCGGTCGCCACCGCGACGGGATCGTAATTCCACAGCCAGTCGAGCGTCATCGAATTGGTCGGATCGAGCTGGTTGGACCCTTTGAACCAGGTGTTGCGCGCCTCCCGCTGGCGTGCGTCCGGCTCGTTATGGACACGCAGCATGAAGCGCGAGGCGATCAGCATGCGCCGTGTGCGCTCCTTCCGGCGCGCCGCATAATCGCCGAACGCCGCCTTGATGCCGTCGCGCCCGTGCCGCTTCAGCGCATTGGCGAGCGCGAGCGCGTCTTCCAGCGCCATCGCCGCACCCTGCCCGGCGCTCGGCGGCGCGGGATGCGCCGCATCGCCGAGGAGGACGGCGCGTCCCTTGCTCCACACTTCCAGCGGGTCGCGGAAATAGATCGGCGTGACGAGCGCGCTGTCGACCGCCTCCAATATCTCGCGAAGCGCATCGCAGGCCCCGGGGTAAAGGCCGGGAAGCTCGGCCACGTCACCCATCACTCCCCAGGACTCGGCGTGCACCTCCGCCGCCGGCACGAAGGCGTTGAGGCAATAGGTGTCCTGCCGCACCCCGTAGAGCATGGCATGGCGGTTGTCGCCGAGCCACACCGTATGGATATCGCGGAAACGCGGCCGGATACGGTCGGCCGGGATCAGGCAGCGCCAGGTGACGATGCCGGTAAAGCGCGCTTCCCGCTCGCCGAACAGGCTGGTGCGGACGTTCGAGCGCAGCCCGTCCGCGCCGACGAGAACATCGCCCTCTATTTCCTCGCCGGTATCGAGCCGCGCGACCACGCCCGAGGGCGTCTGCTCCACCGCGACGACGCGGGCCCCGACGCGAATGCAGTCGGCCGGCACCTGCTCGGCAAGCGCCTGGTGCAGGTCGGCGCGGTGCACCGTATAGGCCTTGTCGCCGTAGAGCGCGGCCGTCTTCGCCGCCTGCCGGATGATGATGAGTTCGTCATTTTCGAGAATCCGGTTCTCGTTCGTCTGGCTGTCGATCGAGACGCGGCGTATGAGCGCGTCGGCGCCGAGATATTGGAGCGCCTTCATTGCGTTGGGATAGAGGCCGAGGCCCGCGCCCGCCTCGCCAAGCGCGGCCTTACGCTCCAATATCAGCGGCTCGATCCCCAGCTTGCGCAGCGCGAGCCCCGTCGCCAGGCCGCCAATTCCGCCCCCCGCGATAAGTACCCGCATCCCAGCCGTTCCTCCCTTCCCCGATCCGCTTTGCTCTCGCGAAATCCCTAGTCAGGAGAGGATACTCTTTCAAAAGGGCTGTCAAGCAAGGCAGGGGCCGAACATCTCTTCATTGAGGCAGCGGAACCTTTCCGTGATGCACCGGTTTTCATCTTCCACGATAAAGGTGGAGAAACCGCATGTCCCTCGTCAGTATCGTCATAATATTGATCGTGGTCGGCGTCCTGCTCTGGCTGATCAATACGTACATCCCGATGGACAGCAAGATTAAGAGCATTCTGAATGCCGTCGTCGTGATCGTGGTGATCCTCTGGCTGTTGCAGGCGTTCGGGGTACTGGGCTCGGTGGGCGGCGTGCGGGTGCGCTGACACGCGCCCCGATTCTCGCGAACCTTTCGCAGTAGGAACCGCTCCCCGTCTGGGTCGTATCCTGTACGATCCTTTTCGGCTGGAGGCTGCCCGTGGCGAACGAACCCAATTCTTTCCTGACCGACGTCCAGACGCTCCGCGTGCGGGCGCGCCAGTCCCTCGAAAGCGGCGCGGTCACGCCCAGCTATGAAGGCGACGTCGAAAAGGCGATCGAACTGCTGCAAAGCGTCGTCGCGACCGAGCTGGTCTGCGTTTTGCGCTATACGATGCACGCCATCTCGGTGGTCGGCATCACCAGCGAGAGCGTCGCCGCCGAGTTTCAGGAGCATGCGAAGGACGAGCGCCGGCACATGCTCGCCGCCGCCGATCGCATCGATCAGCTTGGCGGCACGCCCGATTTCAATCCCAAGGGCCTCGCCGAGCGTTCGGCCACCGAATATGGCGAGGGCGGCAATCTCGTCCAAATGGTGAAGGACAATCTCGTCGCCGAGCGCATCGTCATCGAACATTATCAGGAGCTGATCCGCTATTTCGGCGATCGCGATCCAACGACGCGGATCATGCTCGAAGGCTTTCTGAAGGATGAGGAGGATCACGCGACCGACATGCATGATTTGCTCGTCGCGCATGAGGGCCAGCCTTTCCTACCGGCCGACTGATCCCGATCCTCGCGCCGCCGCGCAACCGGCCCTGATTGTCCTGCGCGATGGAGAAGAGACGGAGCCGATGCGTTACCCAGATGGAAAGGAGTCACGCATCATGGCCTATGACGATACGACCGAAACCGACGAGACCAATCGCCTCATCGCATCGAACAAGGTCGAGGGGACGGCGGTCTATAACCCGGCCGGCGAGCGGCTGGGGACCATCTACAATTTCATGGTGAACAAGCGGAAGGGCACTGTCGAATATGCGGTGATGTCCTTCGGCGGCTTCCTCGGCATGGGCGAAAGCTATCATCCACTGCCTTGGGACGTGCTCACTTATGATACCGACCAAGGCGGCTATGTCGTCGATCTTGACAAGGAAACGTTGGAGCGTGCGCCTTATTATCGCGCGGGCGAGGAGCCGACCTACGATCGCGCTTATGGCGAGCATGTCTACGGCTTCTACGGCGTACCCTACGGTTTCTGATATTGCGTGAGAGCGGCCTCTTTCCGAAGGGGCCGCTCTCCTTTTGCGGGTGCTCGCAGATTCAGCGACCTTGTGTCTGATTCCACAGCTTTTCGGAAACAGCCACCAGATCCGCCATGCGAGACGGCTTCCCCAGAAAGATGCTGCCATCAACTTGGCGCGTTTCGAGCGCGGGATTCGCCGAGGCGTAGATCACCCCCACCGCCGGGCGTGCGGCGCGCACCGCCTCGGCAACATCCCAGCCAGTGAAGGGGCCCAGCAGGCGAATATCGGTGACGAGCAGATCGAGATGATTGAGCGTCGGCAGCATCTCCAAAGCCTCCTCGCCCGACGCCGCTTCGACGATATCCCAGCCGGCCTCTTCAAGGGTATCGGCGATTTCCAGCCGTACCAGCCATTCATCCTCGACGATCATGGCTACGCGCGACAAGCCGATCACCTGCATGGGTGTACCGGACGCATCCCCGGCAAGCCTCTCGACCGACCAGGATCAGATATTCTCGCATTTGGCACGACAGCCCCGAACCCCTCGGCATATTACGTTCCGCATTCGCGTAGATGGCGCGAAAACCAACGTGGCGATTTCCGGAACACATTGGATGCGCGCGGGTTCCCATTTCTCCCGCCCTAAAAACGGTAAGCCGACTGCTAATGACGATTGTGCCCGATAACATGTCTGTGCAAGAGGAACGGGGTGGGACAATTTCCGAGGCGGCAGCGAGCATGAACGCCTTGCTCAACGATCGTCTGCCTGATGGGCTACCGGGCGATGAATCCCCCTATCGGCAGATCATATGCGACCTCCCGATGGCCCTCTATATCACCGACACCGAAGGCCATATCACCTTCTACAACGATGCCGCGGCGGCTTTGTGGGGCCGCCGCCCGACGCTGTTGGAGGACCGGTGGTGCGGATCGTGGCGGCTCTACCGGGCGGACGGGCAGCCGATGGCACATGCCGAATGCCCTATGGCGATCACGCTCAGGACCGGACAGATCGTACGCGACGTCGAGACGCTGGCCGAGCGGCCCGATGGCTCCTTCTATTCTTTCATCGCCTATCCGACGCTGCTGCGCGACGCCGCCGGCCAGATCACCGGCGCTGTAAGCGTGCTTGTCGACGTCACCGAACGCAAGCGCGCCGAGGAGGCCACCGAAAGGCTGGCCGCCATCGTCGCCTCCTCAAGCGACGCGATCGTCGGCAAGACGCTGGACGGCATTATCACCAACTGGAACGAAGGCGCCGAGCGGCTGTTCGGCTACAAGGCCGACGAAATCATCGGGAAGTCGGTCCTGACGCTGCTGCCGCCCGATCGCTATTATGAGGAAACGTCGATCATCGCCCGGCTGCGGATAGGCGAGCGTATCGAGCATTTCGAAACGGTCCGCCTCCACAAGGATGGCCGCATGCTCGACGTTTCGCTTTCCATATCGCCGATCAGGCTGGCGGACGGGAGGATTATCGGCGCGTCGAAAATCGCGCGCGACATTACCGAGCGCAAACGCGCGGAGGCGCAGCTACGGCGGCAAAGTTACCGTCTGGCGACTCTGCATCGCGTGGCGCAGATCATCTCCCAAGATCTCGACCTCGAACGCATCGTCCAGTCCGTCACCGACATCGCCACCGATCTGAGCGGCGCGCGGTTCGGGGCCTTCTTCTACAAGGCAGCCGAGAAGGACGAGACGAGCCGGCTCTTTGCGCTTTCGGGCGCGACGCGCGACGCTTTCGAGAAATTCGGCCTGCCGCGCAACACGGCCTTGTTCGGCGCCACTTTTTTGGGCGAGCAGGTCGTCCGCTCCGACGACATTCGAACCGACCCGCGCTACGGCCATAACGTCCCCCATTTCGGCGTGCCGAAGGGTCATCCGCCGGTCGTGAGCTATCTTGCGGTGCCTGTCATCTCCTCCTCGGGCGAGGTGATAGGCGGCCTGTTCTTCGGCCATGAGGAGCCGGGCAAGTTCGAGGAGGATACCGAGCTTCTCATCAGCGGCATCGCCTTGCAGGCCGGCGTGGCGATGGACAATGCGCGCCTCCATGAGGCCGCCCGCACCGAGATCGAGCGACGCCGCACCGCCGAAGAGGCGCAGGAACTGCTGCTCAACGAGATCAAGCATCGCGTAAAGAATACGCTGGCGACCGTGCAGGCGATGGCGGTGCAGACGTTCCGCAAGGCCCCGCCCCACGAAGGCCAGGCCTTCACCGCGCGCTTGCACGCGCTGTCCGGCGCACATGACCTCCTGACGCAGCAGAATTGGCAGGCGGTGGCCATCACCGATCTGGTCAGCCGCGCGCTCGACCCGTTTCTCGATCGCGAGGAGCCGCGCATCGCCACCACCGGCCCCGAGGTGCGCCTCGATCCGAACAATGCGCTGCTGCTCGTCATGGTGCTGCACGAATTGGGGACGAACGCCGTCAAATATGGCGCGCTGTCCAACAATAAGGGGCGCGTCGATGTCCACTGGTCGCTGGAGGACTGCGACACGCCGCCCTGCCTGCGGCTTTGCTGGCGTGAAGAGGGCGGCCCCGCCGTCACGCCGCCGACGCGGAAGGGTTTCGGATCGCGGATGATCGAGCGCGCCTTGCGCGGCCGCCGGGGCAGCGCGCAGTTCGATTTTGCGCCCGGGGGGCTGAACTGCGTGCTCGAAATAACCCTCTGAGAGCGGACGTCAGGCGGCGGCGGTTCCGCCCACCGTCAGGCCGTTGACGAGCAGTGTCGGCTGCCCGACGCCCGCCGGGACCGACTGGCCCGCCTTGCCGCAGATGCCGATCCCCTCGTCGAGCGCCATGTCGTTGCCGATCGCCGTGACCTTCGTCAGCACCGAGGGGCCGTCGCCGATCAGCGTTGCGCCCTTGAGCGGCGCGCCGAGCTTGCCATTTTCGATCCGATACGCCTCGGTGCAGGAAAAGACGAACTTGCCCGAGGTGATATCGACCTGCCCGCCGCCGAAGCTCTTGGCATAGACGCCGTTCTTCACCCGGCCGAGAATCTCGTCGGGATCGTCCTGGCCGCCGAGCATGAAGGTGTTGGTCATGCGCGGCATGGGCGCGTGCGCGAAGCTCTCACGCCGGCCGTTGCCGGTGGAGGCCACGCCCATCAGCCGGGCGTTGAGCCGGTCCTGCAAATAGCCTTTGAGGATGCCGTCCTCGATCAGGACGTTGCGCTGCGTCGGCGTGCCTTCGTCGTCGATCGTGAGCGAACCGCGCCGCCCCTCGATCGATCCGTCGTCCACCACGGTGACGCCGGGCGCGGCCACCCGCTCGCCGATCCGGCCGGAGAAGGCCGAGGTGCCCTTGCGGTTGAAATCGCCTTCCAGCCCATGACCGATCGCCTCGTGCAGCAGCACGCCGGGCCAGCCGGCGCCGCACACCACATTCATCTCGCCCGCCGGCGCGGACACCGACTCAAGATTGACCAGCGCCTGCCGCAGCGCTTCGTCGATCGCACGGTTCCATGTCGCGGGCTCGAACAGCCGGTCATAAAGGTAGCGGCCGCCCAGCCCGAAGAATCCGGTTTCGCGCCGGCCATTCTGCTCGGCGACGATCGAGACGTTCAGGCGGACGAGCGGGCGGACGTCGGTGGCGATGAAGCCGTCGGGCCGCACGATCTCGACCACGCTCCACGAACCCGACAGGCCCACCGACACCTGCGCCACGCGCGGATCGCGCGCCCGCGCCGCCGCGTCGATCTGCTGGCACAACGCCACCTTGCGCGCGAAGGGGATGAGGCCCAGCGGATCGTCGGCGGTGTAAAGCGCCATGTTCGTGCGCTGCGGCGGCGCGGCGCGGCCGCCCTTTGCCGGATCGAGCAGCGTCATCGTCTCCGCCGCGCGCCGGATCGCCGCCTCGCTCAGCTCATTGGCATGGGCGAAGCCGGTCGTCTCGCCCGAGACGCCGCGCAGGCCGAAGCCCGCCTGCGTGTTGAAATCGGCGGTCTTCAGCCGCCCGTCGTCGAAGCCGAAGCTCTCCGACGCGATATATTGCAGATACAGTTCGCCATCGTCGCAGCGCTTGAGCGCGTCGGCCGTCAGCCGCAGCGCCGCATCGGGATCGAGCGCGCCTTCGCGATAGAGAAAATGGCGGGGATCGCCGGCGAATGCGTGGGGACGGGTGGCCATGGCGCCGATATGGCGATCTCAGGCCGCTTTGTCACCCTCGGGCGCGGTATCGGCCGGGCCGCCGATCAGGACGAAACGCCGATCGCAATAGCCGCAATCGACATAGCCCTTCTCGTCGATTTCGAGGAATACGCGCGGATGGCCCAGCGCCGCGCCGCCGGGAATGTCGGTGGCGCCGTCGCAGGCGACACGCGCGGAGGATGTGCGGAGGGTTTCGGGCACGGCTTGCATAGCGGCTACCGCCCCTAGCGGCACGTTCGCGAAGGTTCAAGCACCCGAAAGCACGGAAGCTTTTGCACGCGCGCGCGCGGCTCGCTATGCGCAGCCGTCATGAGCGACGCGGCGATCAGCATCCGGCATCTCACCAAGGTCTATGAGGGCGGCAAACAGGCGCTCGACGATGTCAGCTTCGATGTGGAGCGAGGCAGCATCTTCGGGCTGCTCGGCCCCAATGGCGCGGGCAAGTCGACGCTGATCAACATCCTGTCCGGGATGGTCAACAAGAGCGGCGGCAACGCCGTCATCTGGGGCTTCGACATCGATCAGAACCCGCGCAACGCCAAGCGTTCGATCGGCATCGTGCCGCAGGAGATCGTCTTCGATCCCTTCTTCACGCCGTTCGAGACGCTGGAGAATCAGGCCGGCCTCTATGGCGTGCCCAAGGGGCAGCGGCGCTCGATGGAATTGCTGCGCGCGGTGCACCTTGACGACAAGGCCTTCGCTTATGCCCGCACGCTGTCGGGCGGGATGAAACGCCGGCTGCTGGTGGCGAAGGCGATGGTTCATTCGCCCCCCGTGCTCGTCCTCGACGAGCCGACCGCCGGCGTCGATATCGAGCTTCGCCAGCAACTCTGGGCCTATGTCCGCGATCTCAACCGGCAGGGCGTCACGATCGTCCTCACCACCCATTATCTCGAAGAAGCCGAGGAGTTGTGCGATCGCATCGCGATCATCAATCACGGCCGGCTGATCGCCAACGAATCGATCGGCGCGATGGTGGGCATGGCGCGCGAAAAAGCGGTGCAGATCGTCGTGGATCGCGATCTGGAAACGCCGCCCGCCGCCTTCGACAAGATCGAGCTGAAAGGCCCGCGCACCCTCGTCATCACCTATGACAAGGACAGGATGAACGCGGGCGAGGTGCTGGCGACGCTTCAGCGCGCCGGGCTCGGCATCGTCGACGTCTCGACGCGGGAGGCCGATCTGGAAGACGTCTTCCTGAACCTCACCCGCGCGAGCAACTGACTGGATGGAGAGCGGGGGGTGCGAGAATAGATGAGCGAGCATCACGCCTATGACATCGTCATCATCGGCTCCGGCGCGGCCGGGCTGACCGCCGCGCTGAACCTGGCCGAACGCTTCCGCATCGCCGTCATCGCCAAGGGCGCGCTCTCCGACGGATCGACCGCGCACGCGCAGGGCGGGATCGCCGCCGTGCTGGAACCGGGCGACACGTTCGAAAGCCATATCGAGGACACGATGATCGCGGGCGCGGGGCTGAACGACCGCCGCACCGTCGAATTCGTCGTCGGCAACGCGCCCGCCGCGATCGAGCGGCTGGCGGCGCTCGGCGTGCCGTTCAACCCCGGCGAATCCGAACGCTGGCATCTCACCCGCGAAGGCGGGCACAGCCACCGCCGCATCGTCCATGTCGACGACGCGACCGGCTGGGCCGTGCAGCAGGCGCTGGAACGCGCGGCGGGCGAGCATCCCAATATCCACCTGATCCCCGACATGGCGGCGATCGACCTCGTCACCGGCCGCCACGGCGTCCATTATTCGGGCGAAGGCCATGTCTGGGGCGTCTATGCCGTCAACCGCAACAGCGGGCGGGTGGAGCTGTTCACCGGCCGGGCGACGATCCTCGCCACCGGCGGCGCGGGGCGCACCTATCTCTATTCCACCGCGCCGCGCGGCGCGACCGGCGACGGCATCGCCATGGCCTGGCGCGCGGGCTGCCGCGTGTCGAACATGGAATTCATGCAGTTCCACCCCACCTGCCTCTACAATCGCGAGGTCAAGAACTTTCTGATTACCGAAGCGATGCGCGGCGAGGGCGGCCTTCTGAAGCTGCCGACCAACGGCCATCGCTTCATGCCCGATTTCGATCCCCGCGCCGAACTGGCGCCGCGCGACGTGGTGGCGCGCGCGATCGACCATGAGATCAAGCGGCTCGGCCTCGATTACGTCCATCTCGACATCAGCCACAAGCCGGCGGATTTCATAATCCACCATTTCCCGACGATCCATGCCCGCCTGCTGGACCTGGGCATCGACATCACGAAGGAGCCGATCCCCGTCGTTCCCGCGCAGCATTATACCTGCGGCGGGGTGATGATCGATCTCGACGGGCGGACCGACCTGCCCGGCCTCTACGCGGCGGGCGAAGTCACGCAATCGGGGCTGCACGGCGCCAATCGCCTCGCATCCAACTCGCTGCTCGAATGCTTCGTCTTCGGGCAGGCGGCGGCGGCGCATATCAGCCGCTGCTGGGACGATCTGCCGCCGCCGCCGCCGATCCGTTCGTGGGACGAAAGCCGCGTGTCCGATTCGGACGAGGAAGTCGTCGTGCAGCATAACTGGCGCGAGATACGGCGTTTCATGTGGGATTTCGTCGGCATCGTCCGCACGACGAAGCGGCTCGAACGCGCGCAGCACCGCATCGAATTGCTGCGCCGCGAGGTTGCGGAATATTACGGCAATTTCCGCGTGACGCCCGACCTGATCGAGCTGCGCAACCTGATCGAGGTGGCGAGCCTGATCGTCCGTTCCGCGCTTGCCCGCAAGGAAAGCCGGGGCCTGCACTATACACTCGACTATCCCGAGACGCTGGCGGAGGCGAAGGATACGATCCTGACGCCCTGAATGCGTGGCAGGCGTTTGTTTCAACCGCCACTTGGGCTATCCCCCGCCGATGGCTGCCAATCACCTCTACCTCGTCGACGGATCGAGCTACATCTTCCGCGCCTATCATCGGCTGCCGCCGCTCACCAACCGGCACGGCGTGCCGGCGGGCGCGGTGTACGGCTTCACGACGATGCTGTGGAAGCTCATCAAGGACCTGCACGACGCCGACGGGCCTACCCATCTGGCGGTGATCCTCGATGCGGGCTCACACACGTTCCGCAACGATCTCTACGACAAATATAAGGCGCACCGGCCGCCGCCACCCGAAGACCTCGTCCCGCAGTTCCCGCTGATCCGCGATGCCACGCGCGCTTTCTCCGTGCCGTGCATCGAGGAGGACGGGCTGGAGGCGGACGACATCATCGCCTGCTATGCGAAAGCGGCGCTCGCCGAAGGCTGGCAGGTGACGGTCGTCTCCTCCGACAAGGACCTGATGCAGCTGATCGAGCCGGGGCTCGACCTGCTCGACACGATGAACAACCGCCGGATCGGGCCGGACTATGTGATCGAGAAGTTCGGCGTGCCGCCCGCCGATCTGGGCGACGTGCTCGCGCTGATGGGCGATTCGGTGGACAATGTGCCGGGCGTCCCCGGCGTCGGCCCCAAGACGGCAAGCCAGCTGATCCGCGAATATGGCAATCTGGAAGCCGTCCTCGCCGCCGCCGCGGGGATCGCGAAGCCCAGGCTGCGGCAGTCGCTGATCGAACATGCCGACATGGCCCGGCTCAGCCGCGAGCTTGTCCGCCTCGTCTGCGATCATCCGCTGCCCGAGCCGCTCGACGCACTCGCGCTCCAGGGCCTGCCGCCCGAGCCGCTGCGCGCTTTCCTGGAGGAACAGGGCTTCCGCTCGCTGCTGCTCAAGGTAGGCGGCGAGGCATCGGCTCAGGCGCCCCGCCCCGCCCCCGCCGCGCCCGGCAAACTGCCCTTCGTCCACAAGGACTATGAAACGGTCGTTACCGAGGAAGCGCTTGATCGCTGGATCGTCGAGGCGTTCGACAAGGGGCTGGTCGCGATCGACACCGAGACGGACGATATCGATTGCATCCGCGCCAACCTCGTCGGCATCAGCCTCGCGACCGCGCCCGGCAAGGCCTGCTACATCCCGGTCGGCCATATCGGCGACGGCCTGCTGAGCGCGCCGCCCGTGCAGCTCGATCGCGCGCTGGTGCTCGATCGGCTGCGCATGCTGCTTGAGCATCCGGGCGTGCTCAAGATCGGGCAGAACCTGAAATATGATCTCATCATGCTGCGCCGGAACGGCGTCGATATCGCGCCCTACGACGATACGATGCTGCTCTCCTACGCGCTCGACGCGGGCCTGCACGGGCACGGCATGGACGAATTGTGCAAGATCCATCACGAGCATGACCCGATCGCGTTCAAGGACGTCTGCGGCACGGGCAAGGCGAAGATCACCTTCGACAAGGTGCCTCTCGACCGCGCGACCGAATATGCCGCCGAGGATGCCGACGTCACCTATCGCCTGTGGGAGACGCTGAAACCCCGCCTCGCGCATGAAGGCGCGACGCGCGTCTATGAGCTGGTCGATCGCACGCTCGTTCCCGTCGTCGCGGAGATGGAGCGCGCGGGCATCCTCGTCGATCGCGAGGAGCTGGCGCGCCTTTCCGCCGAATTCGCGGCCGAGATCGGCCGGCTGGAGGGCGAGGTCCATGCGCTCGCCGGCGGCCCCTTCACCATTGGCAGCCCCAAGCAGCTTGGCGAAGTGCTGTTCGAACGCCTCGGCCTCACCGGCGGCCGCAAGGGCAAGAGCGGCGTCTATTCGACCGACGTGAACGAGCTGGAACGCCTCGCCGGGCAAGGCGCGGAGATCGCGACGAAGGTCCTCGAATGGCGCCAGCTTTCGAAGCTCAAATCGACCTATACCGACGCGCTTCAGGCACAGATCAATCCCGCGACGGGGCGCGTCCATACCAGCTTCGGCCTTGCCATCGCGCAGACGGGCCGTCTCTCCTCCACCGATCCCAATCTCCAGAACATCCCGGTTCGCACCGAGATCGGCCGCCGCATCCGCGACGCGTTCATCGCCGGCCCGGGCAACGTCATCCTCTCGGCGGACTATTCGCAGATCGAATTGCGCCTCGCCGCGCATATGGCCGACGTGCCGACGCTGAAGGAGGCATTCGCGCGCGGCGACGACATTCATGCGCTGACCGCGCGCGAGCTATTCGGCGAGATCAATCGCGACACGCGCGGCAAGGCCAAGACGATCAACTTCGCGATCCTCTACGGCATCTCGTCCTGGGGGCTGGCGGGCCGGCTCGCGGTCGAGCGCGTCGAGGCGCAGGTGATGATCGACCGCTATTTCGAGCGGTTTCCCGGCATCAACCGCTACATCGCCGACACGCTGACGGCGGTCCGCGAGAAGGGCTATGTGACGACGCTCTTCGGCCGCAAGACACATCTGCCGGGTATCCGCTCCTCCAAGCAGGGCGAGCGGCAGGCGGCCGAGCGGCAGGCGATCAACGCACCGATCCAGGGCACCAGCGCCGACATCATCAAGCGCGCGATGGCGCGGATGGGGCCTGCGCTGGCCGAAGCCGGCCTCGCCGACGTGCGCATGCTGCTCCAGGTCCATGACGAACTGGTGTTCGAGCTACCCGAGGGCGACGTCCCGGCGGCGCGCGCGGTGATCGCCCGTGTCATGGCCGAAGCGGCCGAGCCGGCGGTCACGCTGTCGGTGCCCCTGGGCGTCGAGATCGGCACCGGCAAAAGCTGGGGCGCCGCGCATTGACCAATGCTGCGCAGGCGGGGCCGGACCCCGATATCGCGGACCTCGCAAAGGGTGGGCGCACCAATTTCTTCGGGTTCCTCCTTCGCCTCGCCGCGCGCATTCCCTTCCTGTTCATCGCCGGCCGCCTCTACGGGCCGGACGCGCTGGGGCGGTTCGCTTATGCGATCCTCGTGGTCGAGTTCGCCGCCCAGCTCGCCACGCTGGGGCTGAAACGCGGCCTCGCGCAGCAGCTTGCGAAGGGCGAGCGCCCGCCCGCCCATATCGTCTGGGACGCCTTGCTGCTCGCCGGCCTCGCCGCCGCCGCCGCCGCCGCCCTGCTCGCCGCCATCCCCGAAATGATGTTCCCGACGAGCGGGCTTTACGGGCTGGAGCGGATGCTGCCGCTGGCGGTGTTCGCCATGGCCTGGTCCGACGTGTCGCTTGCCGCGCTCGCCTATCGGCTCAACGTCGGCGCGACCGTCACTGCGCGCGCGGTGATCGAGCCGTGGACGATCAGCCTCGCCGCGCTGGCCTTTTATTATTATTCGCCGCGCGACGGGCTGATCCTCTCTTATGCGCTGTCGATGATCGCCGCGTTGCTCGCCTCGCTCATCCCGTTCATCCGCAGCTATGGCCTGCCGCATGGCTGGAGCCCGGCGCCGGGGCCGCTCTTCTCGCTCGCGCGCCGCAACATTCCGCTTGCCGCCGCCGACGCGATCGAATGGAGCACCCGTAATGTCGACCGCGCGATTCTCGGCCTCTTCTTCGAACCGAAGATCGTCGGCATCTACTGGGTCGCGCAGCAGATCGCGACGCTGCCGCAAAAGCTGAAGACCAGCTTCGATCCGATCCTCGGCCCGGTCATCACCCAGAATCTGGAGGCGGGGAACAAGGCGGCGGTCGCGGCGCAGGTGCGGCAGGTGGGCTTCTGGATCATCGCCGCGCAGGCGGGCATCGCGCTCGCCTTGTCGATCCCCGGCGAGGGGGTGATGGGCCTTGCGGGCCGCGAATTCGTCGGCGGCACCGCGGCGCTCGCCTTCCTCCTCTCGGCGGAGGTCGTCGCGGCCACCGCCGTCGTATCCGAATCGGCGCTCGTCTATATCGCCCGCCATCGCAACCTGATGCTGTCGGTGGCGACGATCGCGCTCCAGATCGTGCTGAGTTTCGCGCTGATCCTCGCCGCGCGCGAGCTGGGCCTGCCGGTGGCCGTGCAGGCGGCGGGGCCGGCCGTGGCGCTGCCGCTCGCTCTCGCCTTCGCGTCGATCACCAAAGCGCGGCTGCTCTCACGCCTGCTCGGCCAACCGGTTTCGGGATGGCGCTGGGCGCTCGTCTGGGCGGCGGCCACGGCGGCGGCCGTCGGCTATGGCACGCTTTATCTGCCCGAATGGTGCGAGCTGCTGTTCGGCATCCCGCTGATCCTCGCCAGCTACGGCCTCGTCATCTGGTACAAGGGCTTCACGCACGAGGACCGCATCCTCTTCCGCCTCGCGGAGAAACGGTCGCGCGCCGCCGCCTGATCGATCCCGCCCCGTCCCGCCGGCAAGCCGGGGGAGGGGGCAGGCCGCCGATCAGTGCCGGAAATGGCGCATGCCGGTGAAGACCATCGCCAGCCCCGCCTCGTCGGCGGCGGCGATCACATCCTCGTCGCGGATCGATCCGCCTGGCTGGATCACCGCCGTCGCGCCGGCCTCCACCGCCGTCAGCAGGCCGTCGGCGAAGGGGAAGAACGCATCCGAGGCGACTGCCGATCCGATCGTGCGCGGCTCGGCCCAGCCGGCCTTCTTCGCCGCATCCTCGGCCTTCCAGGCGGCAATGCGCGCCGATTCGACGCGGTTCATCTGGCCCGCGCCGATGCCGGCGGTCGCGCCGTCCTTCGCATAGACGATCGCGTTCGACTTCACATGCTTCGCCACCGACCAGGCGAACAGGCAGTCCTTCAGCTCCTGCTCGGTCGGCGCGCGCTTCGTCACCACCTTGAGGTCGGCCGCGTCGATCCGCCCGAAATCGCGCGACTGGACGAGGAAGCCCCCGGCGATCGATTTCATCACCTTGCCCTTGCGCGCGGGATCGGGGAGCGGACCGGTCAGCAGCAGGCGCAGATTCTTCTTCTTCGCGAACACCGCCTTCGCATCGTCGTCGGCATCGGGCGCGCAGACCACCTCGGTGAAGATGCCCGAAATCGCCTCGGCGGTGCGGCCGTCGAGCGGGCGATTGACCGCGATGATTCCGCCGAACGCCGACACGCTGTCGCAGGCCAGCGCCGCTTCATAAGCCTCCACCAGCGTCTCGCCGGTGGCGACGCCGCACGGATTGGCATGCTTGATGATGACGACGGTCGGCGGGCCGTCGCGGAACTCGGACACCAGTTCCAGCGCCGCATCGGCATCGTTGTAGTTGTTGTAGCTCAGCTCCTTGCCCTGCACCTGCCGCGCATGCGCGATGCCGACGCCGCCGCTCGGCCCCGCCTGCACATAGAGCGCCGCCATCTGGTGCGGATTCTCGCCATAGCGCAGATCGGCGGCCTTCACCGCCGGGATCGCGATCCGCTCGGGGAAGCGTTCGCCCTGATCGACATGGGCGAACCAGCCGCTGATCGTCGCGTCATAAGCGGCCGTCGCGGCGAACGCCTTGGCGGCCAGCCGCTTGCGCGTCTCGAACGAGGTCGCGCCCGCATGGGCGTCCAGCTCCTCGATCAGCGCCGCATAATCGGCGGTATCGGTGACGCAGGCGACATAGGCATGGTTCTTCGCCGCCGAGCGAATCATCGAGGGGCCGCCGATATCGATATTCTCGATCACCTCGTCGCGCCCCGCGCCCTTCGCGACCGTGGCGGCGAAGGGATAGAGATTGACGACGACGAGATCGATCGCGCCGATGCCATGCGCCTCCATCGCCTGCGCATGCGCCGGATCGTCACGCACGCCGAGCAGGCCGCCATGCACGATCGGGTGGAGCGTCTTGACCCGGCCGTCCATCATCTCGGGAAAGCCGGTCAGGTCCGAAATGTCGCGCACGTCCAGCCCCGCCTCGCGCAGCGCCTTCGCGGTGCCCCCGGTCGACACCAGCTCGACGCCATGGCGCGCCAGCGCACGGCCGAGATCGGCAAGCCCGCCTTTGTCGGAAACCGAAAGCAATGCGCGGCGGATGGTAATGCTCTTCATGCTGACTCTTGCGTCCCTGTATTCAGCCGGCGGAGGGCGCCGACACCCCTGTTCCTGAAGGGCGCGCCTGCGCCCGTTCCCGATGTCCCTACCCTGCCCGCTTGAGCAGCCAGGCCACGTCCGCCCCGCCCGCCGGCGCATCGCCGGTGACGACGAGCTGGGCCGAGGCGCGGGGCTGGCCCTGCGGATCGATCCACAGACTGTCCTCGCTGCTGAGCGCGCCGCCGCGGCAGCGGAATTGCCAGACAGGCCCGTCCTCCAGGCGCAGCAACGCGCCCTGCCCGTCGGCGGTGCTCGTCACCTCGACGCCGGGCGCGAGATGGAAGCGGATGACGAAAGCCGAGGACGCGCCATGGCGCCGCCGTCCGGCGGGAAGCAGCACGTCTTCGCCGCGCAGTTCGCGCCCGTCGCCGGAGAGCACCAGATGGCGCCGGTGGAGGAAGCCCTGCCGCCGCACATAGCCGTCATGGCTCACCTCAAGCCGGCTGCCGCCCTCACCTTCCTGTCGATCCAGCTCGACCTCGCCGACGCCGCGCCCCAGCGATCCGTCGGCATGAATCGCGGTCGAGTTCGATTCGGCGACGACCAGCGTCGAATGCGCCGCCGTGGTGCGCAGCGCGGACGCCAGTTCGGCGGGCAGCGCCGTCATCCCACCGGCGCCGCCGCAATTGACGATCAGCCGATGCGGCCCGTCCGAAAGCTCGAACGCCAGTGTCGAGGCGCAACCGCCCGCGCCGAGGCGCGAGGCAGGCGGCGGCGCGGCGTCCAGCACGATCACCGTCTGCCCGCAGGACAATCGCTGATAACCCCAGTCGCGCGCCTGACGGAGCGGCCGCGTCCTGACGCCCGACGCCTCCACCGCCGCCGCGACGCGCGCGCGCCCGATCGGCGCGGCGCCCTGCCAGCTCGACAGGCCGCCATCGCCCAGCGTCACGCCCAGCAAGGCGGGCACCGCGCGCGCGAGCGCGGTGATAAGCGTCTCGGGCGGATCGCGGCGCCGGGCATGATAGGCGGCGCGAAGCTGCGACAGCAATTCGACGAGTTCGAGCTGGCCGACGGGCGACCGGCTGGCGAGGCCGCCGTCGCCGTACAGCGAAAGCGACAGCGCGCGCGCCAGCCCCGCTTCGCCATGGGCGAGGCGCAGTTCGCCGCCGGGGATCAGCAGACCGGCGGTAATCACCCCTGCCCAGGCGGCGATGCGCGGCAGGCCCAGCGCCGCCTTGTCCGCGCCGCGATCGAGATGCCGCGCGCCGCGCGCCAGCCCGTTCAGCACCGCCGAGCGATAGACGAGATCGTTGCTCGACAGGATCAGCGGCGCATAGGCCGTCCAGAACAGGATGCGCCGCCCCCACAGATCGGGCCGCCATCCCGCCTCATTCACCTGATTCGCATGGGCCGCCAGCCATTTGCGGACCAGCCGCTCGGCCACCGGCGCGGTAATCTCGCGCGGGCCGGCGGTGGAAAGATCGCGCAGCCAGGCGAAACTCTGGAGATGATCGGCGAGCGCGGGGGACGCGCCCAGCCGCCCGAAATCGAGTTCGGCGATCGCGATCGTCTCCCCGCCATGGCTGATCGCGCCCTTGAGCAGCGCCATTCCCGCCGCGCCGTCGCCGGGAATCGGATCGTCGGGCACGCCGAGCAGTTTCAGCGGATAGCGCCCGCGCAATCGCAGCGAATGCAGCGGCGTGCGCCAGGCGAGACGATGGAGATGGTTGGCCAGCCGTTCGGCGAGCGAGAGGCCCTGATCGCTGGCCACGCGAATCAGGCGCTTGCCGGGCTCGATCCCGTCCGGCGCCTCGGGGGGCGGAGAAGTGTCTTTCGGGGCCGTCTCGCTCATGCCGCCTTCAACGCCGCGATATTGTCGGCATAGGCGGCGGGGCCGCCCCGGAAGGTGGCTGTTCCGGCGACGAGGACGGTCGCGCCCGCATCCTTCACGCGCCGCGCGGTATCCCGATCGATCCCCCCGTCCACTTCCAGTTCGATCGGCTTGCCCAGCTTGTCGATCTGCTTACGCAGCGCCTCGATCTTGCGAAGCTGGCTTTCGATGAAGCTTTGCCCGCCGAAGCCGGGATTGACGCTCATCACCAGCACCAGATCGACGTCTTCCAGCACATAATCGAGCATTTTCGCCGGCGTCGCGGGGTTGAGCGACACACCCGCTTTCTTGCCCAGCGCCTTGATCCGCTGGATCGAGCGATGGAGGTGCGGCCCTGCCTCGGCATGGACGGTCAGGATGTCCGCCCCCGCCTCGGCGAAATCGTCGAGATAGGGGTCGGCGGGCGCGATCATCAGATGCACGTCGAACGGCTTCGCCGTGTGCGGGCGCAGCGCCTTCACCACCGTCGGCCCGATCGTGATGTTGGGCACGAAATGGCCGTCCATCACATCGACATGGATCCAGTCCGCCCCCGCCGCGTCGATCGCGCGCACCTCCTCGCCCAGGCGCGCGAAATCGGCGGAAAGGATGGAAGGCGCGATGCGGACGGGCATTGTCATGAGGCTTCCGGCTCTATCGCGCCGCCGCCAAGCGGGCAAGCCGCGTCGCGGGGCTCTCAGTCGATTCGGGTGAAGCGCGCGACGAAGAAGCCGTCGGCTCCGCCTTGCTCCGCGAGCGTTCCGGGCAACACCCGGAGGCGCCCCGCGCCGCCGATGGCGAAACCGGCGGGCAGTTCCTCCTCGCGCACGGGATTGCGGGCGAAGCGCCGGTCGGCCGCGAAGCCGTCCGCCACCGCCTCGCCCTCGGCCGGCTCCAGCGAGCAGACCGCGTAGACCAGGGTGCCGCCCGGCGCGACATGATCGGCGGCGCGGGCCAGCATCGCGCGCTGCTGCTCCGCGAGACTCGCGATCAGGCGATCGCCCGCGCGATGGAGGACGTCGGGATGCCGGCGGAAAATGCCCGTCGCCGAGCAGGGCGCGTCGAGCAGTACGGCGTCATAGCGCTCGCCCACTTCGAAATGCAGCGCGTCGGCCTCGACGACGGCGGCCTCCAGACCCGCGCGCGCCAGATTGTCGCGAAGCCGCCCCAGCCGATTCGCCGACGCGTCCACCGCCGTCACCGCCCAACCGGCGGCGGCAAGCTGCAATGTCTTGCCCCCCGGCGCGGCGCACAGGTCGAGCGCGCGCCTGCCCCGGCCTTCGCCCAGCAGACGCGCGGGCAGCGAGGCGGCGATATCCTGCACCCACCACGCCCCTTCGGCAAAGCCGGGCAGGGCGGGAACGGCGGTGCCGCGATCGAGGCGGACATGGCCGGGTGCGAGGCTCACGCCCCCCAGCCGCTCCGCCCATCCCGTCGTTTCGCCCGGCGCTTTCAGCGTAAGGTCGAGCGGGGGCGGCGTCGCGATGGCATGGCGTGCCGCCTCGACAGCCGCCGCGCCCCACGCCTTGCGCCAGCGTTTCGCCACGGTGGCGGGCAAGGCGGGGAGCGCGGGCAGCGTCGCGCCCTTCCGCATCAGCGCGCCGAACACGCCATGGACAAGGCGGCGCGGCCCGCCATCGACCAACGGCAGCACGGTGGCGATGGCGGCATGGGGCGGGGTATCGAGCGTCAAGGCCTGCGCGAGCGCGATCCGCAGCACGAAACGCGCCTTCGCGTCGTGCGGCAGGCGCTTCGCCGTCGCCGAATCGATCAGCGCGTCGAGATCGGGCAGGCGGCGCAGCACCTCGCCCGCAATGGCATGGGCCAGCGCGCGATCGTCGGCGCGCTCAAGCCCACCCGTCGCCGCGCCGAGCGTCGCCTCGATCGACGCGCCCCGGCGCAGCACCGCGTCGAGCAGGCGCAGCGCCGCGCGCCGCGTCTCGACGCCCGAAGGCTCGCCCTCGCTCAGTTGCGGCGGCCGAGCGGATCGAGCGCGCTGGCCCGCCGGCGCGACACCGGCACGGCGGCGGAGCGGGCGGGCGGGTGCTGGCCCATCTCGCCTGCGATCGCCTCCAGCGCGGCGATGCGGTTCCCGGTGTCGGGATGCGTCGAGAAAAGATTGTCGCGGCCCCGGCCGAGGGCAGGCACGATATAGAGCGCCGCCGCCGCCGGATTGCGCTCCGCCACCGGATTGGGCACGCGTGCCGCCCCGTTGGCCAGCTTGGCGAGCGCGGACGCCAGCGCGCGCGGTTTCCCGGAAATTTCCGCACCGGCGCGATCGGCGCCATATTCGCGCGTGCGGCTGATCGCCATCTGCACGATCATCGCGGCGAACGGCGCAAGGAACACCGCCGCCAGCGTCGCCAGCAGATTCTGCCCGCGATCGCGCCCCGCGCCGAAGAACAGGCCGAAATTGGCGAGCATCGCGATCGCGCCCGCGATCGTCGCGGTCATCGTCATGATCAGCGTGTCGCGGTTGCGGACATGGCCCAACTCATGCGCCATGACGCCGGCGATCTCGTCGCGGTTGAGCAGGCCGAGCAGGCCGGTGGTCGCGGCGACGGCGGCATGATCGGGATCGCGGCCGGTGGCGAAAGCGTTCGGATGCGGCGAATCGATCACATAGACGCGCGGCATCGGCAGGCCGGCGCGCGTCGCGAGGTCACGGATGAGGCCGACGAATTCGGGGCAGCGCGCCTCGTCCACCTCGCGCGCATTGTGCATGCGCAGCACGATCTTGTCGGCGTTCCAGAAGGTGAAGAGGTTCATCCCCGCCGCGACCAGCAGCGCGATCACCGCGCCCGTGCTGCCGCCGATCGTATAGCCCAGCCCCATGAACAGCGCCGTCAGCGCCGCCAGCAGCATGGCCGTCCTCAATCCGTTCATATTGCCTTTGCACCTCCGAACCCCAATGTGGGAGGGAGCGGCATCCACTTCAATCGGACAAATCCATGCCCGGCAAACGCCCCCCGCACGTCAAGGCCCCCGCCTATCTGACACCGAACAGCCCGGTTCCGAAGCCCTCCCGCCCCGCCGAAGAGACAGAGCATGGCGGCCGCGAAGGTCCGGACCCGACCCGCTACGGCGATTGGGAGAATAAGGGGATCGCCGTCGATTTCTAGGCGGAAGGCGCGGTTCATTCCCCCTCGTTCCTGATCGGGCGGGCGAGCAGGCGGCCGACCACCTCGTCCACATCGGCCTCGCCCGCCAGCAGCGCGCAGACCGCCGCGACGATCGGCATGTCGACGCCCGCGCGCGCCGCGACCTCGGCGAGAATCGGCGCGGTGAACGCCCCCTCCGCCACGGTGCGCCGGTCCGCCATCAGTTCGGCGGCGCTCCGCCCCTCGCCCAGCCCCTTGCCCAGCGAGAAGTTGCGCGAACTGGTGGAGGAACAGGTGAGGACAAGATCGCCCAGCCCCGACAGGCCCGCCAGCGTCTCCGCCCGTGCGCCACGCGCGAGGCCGAAACGCGCCATTTCGGCAAAACCCCGGCTGATGAGCGCCGCGCGCGCATTCTGGCCCAGCCCGCGCCCTTCGACCACGCCGCAGGCGATGGCGAGGACATTCTTGATTGCGCCGCCAATCTCCGCCCCGATCACGTCGGTGGAGAGATAGGGGCGGAAGGCAGGCCGGGCGAGGCGCGCGGCCAGCGCGGCGCCCAGCGCCTCGTCGGCGGCGGCGAGCGTCACCGCGGTCGGCAGGCCCGCCGCCACCTCATGCGCGAAGGTCGGCCCCGACAGCACCGCGACCGGCGATCCGGGCCGCACCTCGGCCACCACTTCGGACGTCAGCAGCCCGCTGGGCGACTCCACCCCTTTCGAGCAGAGGATCAGCGGAACGCCGCAATCGGGCGTCTGCCCCAATATCGCGCGCAGATGCTGGGCCGGCGTCACCACCAGCCAGGCATCACAATCCCTCAGATCATCGAGCGCGTTCGTCGCGCGAATCGCCGGGGACAGTGCAATATCAGGCAGGAACAGCGGATTTTCATGGGCACCGTTGATCGCAGCGACCACCTCGGCCTCATAGGCCCAGAGCAGCACGTCCCCGCCCTCAGCCGCGACCTGTGCGAGCGCGCTGCCCCATGCGCCGCCGCCGATGACGCCGATCCTGTCGAAGCTCATGCCTTCACCCCCGCGCCACGCGCCTTTTCCGCCGTCGGATCGAGCGGCCAGCGCGCGCGCGCCGGCGCGTCATAGCCGTCGGTCAGCCCGGCGGCGAACCGTTCCGCCCCCGCCCAGGCGATCATCGCCGCATTGTCGGTGCAGAGCCAGCCCGGCGGGGCCACGAAGGGCAGCCCCCACTCCGCCGCCAGCGCTTCCAGCGCGGCCCGCACCGCGCCGTTCGCGGCCACCCCGCCCGCGACCACAAGCGCCGTCGCCTCGCGCGCCTGATCGAGCGCAAGCCGCGTGCGATCGACAAGACAGTCGACAACCGCCTGCTGAAAGGAGGCCGCGATATCCTCGGGCGTATAAAGCCCGGCGTCGCGCGCGCGCAGCACCGCGCTCTTCAACCCGGCGAAGGAGAAATGCGGCTCGCCCGATCCCACCAGCGGGCGCGGCAGCTTGACCGCGCGCGGATCGCCCCCGCGCGCCGCCCGCTCCACCGCCGGCCCGCCCGGAAAGCCGAGGCCGAGCAGCTTCGCCGTCTTGTCGAACGCCTCGCCCGCCGCATCGTCGATCGTCGTCGCCAGCCGCCGATAGGCCCCCGCCCCCTCGACGAGCAGAAGCTGGCAATGCCCGCCCGAGACGAGCAGCAGCAGATAGGGGAAGGCAAGATCGGGATCGGCAAGACGCGGCGAAAGCGCGTGCCCCTCCAGATGGTTGACCGCGATCAGCGGCTTGCCCGCCGCGAGCGCGAGCGCCTTGCCGGTGACGAGGCCCACCATCACGCCGCCGATCAGCCCCGGCCCGGCGGTGGCGGCGATCGCGTCCACCGCGTCCAGCGTCACGCCGGCGGATGCCAGCGCCTCCTCCACCAGCGGGGTCAGCCGCTCGACATGCGCGCGCGCCGCAATCTCGGGCACCACGCCGCCGAAGGGGCGATGCGCCGCCTCCTGCCCGGCGAGGCTGTGCGCGAGAATGATGCGATCGGACGTGACCAAAGCGGCCGCCGTCTCGTCGCAGGAGGATTCGAGGCCGAGAATGAGTGCCATGCCGGCTTCCCTGCCATCGCGTGCGGCATTAGAGCAACCGTCATGACGCATCCCCTCCGCCTCGGCAGTCGCGGTTCGCCGCTCGCGCTCACCCAGGCCCGCATGGCGGCCGACGCCCTGCGCGCCGCGCACGGCTGGGGCGAAGAGGCGATCGAGATCGTCCCCGTCGTCACCTCGGGCGACCGGATACAGGACCGCCCGCTCGCCGAAATCGGCGGCAAGGCGCTGTGGACGAAGGAGCTGGATATCGCGCTGGCCGACGGCCGCATCGACGCCGCCGTCCATTCGATGAAGGACGTCGAGACGTTCCGTCCGGCCGAGATCACCATCGCCGCGATGCTGCCGCGCGCCGACGTGCGTGACAGGCTGATCGGCGCGGATAGCATCGCGGCGCTTCCCCCCCATGCCCGTGTCGGCACCGCCTCACCGCGCCGCACCGCCCAGCTTCGCCGCGAGCGGCCCGATATCGAGATCACGCTGCTGCGCGGCAATGTCGCGACCCGGCTGGGCCGGCTGGAGGCGGGCGAGTTCGACGCGACTTTGCTCGCCTCCGCCGGGCTGGACAGGTTGGGGCAGGGCGATATCGGCACGCCCGTTCCGATCACGACGATGCTGCCCGCGCCCGCGCAGGCGGCGATCGGGCTGGAGACGCTGACGGCGAACGAGGCGGTGCGCGCGCTTCTCGCCGCGATCGATCATCGGCCGACCAGCGCCTGCGTGTTTGCCGAACGCACGCTGCTCGCCGCCCTCGGCGCAAGCTGCCGGTCGCCGATCGCCGCACTGGCGGTTGAGGAAGGCCATGCGCTGCGGCTGCGTGCCGAGCTGCTGTCCGAGGACGGACGCGAATGCGTGTTCGGCGAAACGCGGCTGGCGGGCGGCGGCATGGCGGAGGCGACCGCGCTCGGCCACGATCTGCTCCGCCGCGCGAGCCCGGCTCTCAGGGCCTTGTTCGACGAATGAACGCCCCCCTGCTCATCCTGCGGCCCGAGCCCGGCGCCTCGGCGACCGCCGCGCGCGTCGCCAAAGGAGGCGGGCGCGCAATCTCGACCCCGCTTTTCACCGTGAAGGCGGAAAGCTGGCATCCGCCCTCGCCCGACGGCTTCGACGCGCTCATGCTGACGAGCGCCCATGCCGCGCGGTTGGCGGGGCCAGCCATCGCCGCCTATGCGCATCTTCCCGTCTATGCCGTGGGCGCGGCCACCGCCTCGGCCGCGCGCAAGGCGGGCTTGCGGCAGATCAGGGAAGGCGACAGCGACGGACAGGCGCTCGTCGAACGCGCCGCGCGCGACGGCATCAGCCGGATGCTCCATCTCGCCGGGCGGGAGCATCGCCCGCTCGCCACCCCCGGCCTGCTGATCGAGCGTCGGATCGTCTATGCGGCCGATCCCGTCGCCCAGCTACCGGCAGCGGCGCGATCGGCGCTGGCGGACGACGCCGTCACGCTCATCCATTCTCCGCGCGCGGGCACCCTGTTCCGCCAATTGCTGGCGGAGGCGGGGGGCAGCCCCGAAAAGCTGCGCCTCGCCACGATCAGCGCCGCCGCCGCCCAGGCCGCCGGCGAGGGCTGGCGCGCGCTCGCGATCGCCCGCCAGCCGACCGATGACGCGCTGCTGGCGGCAGCCGCGCGGTTGTGCGACTAGAAGGATCGGGAGGACCACCGATGGCGACCGACGCCTATGACGGCTATCATGACGATCCGCCGCCCGCCGAGCCGAAGCGCCGTTCGCGCTGGCTGGGGCCGATGATCCTGCTCGTCATCGCCTTTGGCGGCGGGGCCGTGGGGATGGGCTATATTCTCACCCATTGGAGCGTCGCGACGCGCTATCTCGCGCCGCCCATCGTCATTCCGCCGCCGCCGCCCGCCGAGATCATGCCCGCGCCGCGCGGCACGCCGATGACGCCCACGCAGCATGAGGCGATCGATCGCCGGATCACCGATCTCGAAGCGCGGCTCAACCGGATCGACGTGCAGGCGGCGGCGGCCGAGGGCAATGCCGACAGGGCCGAAGGGCTGCTGGTCGCCTTCGCGGCGCGGCGCGCGCTCGATCGCGGCATCCAGCTCGGCTATATCGAGGCGCTGTTGCGCGCGCGCTTCGGCACCACCCAGCCGCGCGCGGTGGCGACGATCATCGCGGCGGGGCGCCAGCCGGTGACGCTCGACGAACTCAAGGCGGAACTCAGCGAATTGTCCCCCAGCCTGATATCCGCCGCGCCCGACGAAAGCTGGTGGACGACGCTGCGGCGCGAGCTGGCGGGGCTGATCGTGATCCGCCAGCGCGGCACGCCCTCGCCGCTCGCCACCGAACGGCTCGCCCGCGCCCGTCTCCAGCTTGAGGCAGGGCATGTCGGCGCGGCGATCGCCGAGGTGGCGCGCCTGCCCGGCCATGAACGGGCGGCGAAATGGATAGCGCTCGCCCGGCGCTATGCGGCGGCGCGCGACGCGCTCGACGTGATCGAGACGGCCGCGTTGCTCGCGCCGCATGAGCGCCCTGCCCCGTCGCCGCAATCCTCACCCGACGCCGCGCCCCCCGACGAAGCCGCCCCGCCCGCCGCCGAGGCCGATAACGGGGCATAACCGCATGGTTCAGGCCATGGCCGGTTCGCGCCAGAGCTGCTTGCTCGCCAGCGCCGAGCCTTCCACCATCGTCTCAAGCTTCGCCCAGCCTATCTCATGCGGGATGCGGCCGCCGCCCATGCCGCAATCGGTGCTCGCCATCACATTCTCGCGGCCGACAAGATTGGCGAAATTCTGCAACCGGTCCGACACCACTTCGGGATGCTCGATCGTGTTGGTGCGATGGCTCACCACGCCCGGCAGCAGGATCTTGCCGTCGGGCAGCTTCACGTCGCGCCAGATCTTCCACTCATGCTCGTGGCGCACATTGCCCGCCTCCAAGCTGTAGCCCTGCGCCTTCACCTTCAGCATGAGATCGACGACGTCGCGGAAGGGGATATCGTCCATGTGCGGGCCGTTCCAGCTTCCCCAGCACAGATGGTAACGGACCATTTCCTCGGGAATGTTGCGCAGGCTGTGGTTGAGCGCCTCGACGCGCAGCATCGAACGCTTGCGATAATCCTCCAGCGTGATTTCGGGCACGAAGGTCGCCCAGGCGTCGGGCAGATCGGGCGCGTCGACCTGGACGATGAAGCCCTTCTCGACGATCTTCTCATATTCGGGCCGCATCATCTCCGCGAGCGCGAAGATGAACTCCTCCTCGCTCTTGTAATGTTCGTTGAAGATGAAGTGATCGAGCCAGCCGGGCGAGATGACCGGGAAGAAGGCGTCGCGATCGTTGAGATCGAGTTCGGTCAGGATACGGCGGAAGCGGTCCAGCTCTTCCTCCAGCATCGCGGTGTCCTTCGCCCGCAGCTCGTCCACCGCGACCATGCGCATGTCGCGGCGTGACGGCGCGCCGTCCTTGTAGCGGTCCTCGTCGGCCTTCTGATAATATTTGGAGAAGCGGCGGCGCTCGCGCGTGTTGAAGATCGTCGCCCCGAATTCGCCGGGCTTGCATTCACGATAGACGATCCCGTCCATGCGGTGCCGATAATAGGCATAGGTCCTGCGGCGGCCCAGCTCGCCGTCGGAGATGACGTCGACGCCCGTCTCCACCTGCCGCTGGATGACCTCCTTTATGGCCGTTTCCAGCATGGGGATATAGATTTCGTCCGCGATCTCCTCGCCACGGGACTTGCGGAACTCGATCCTCTCGAACTCCTCATTATCGGAGGAGAGGCGCCCCGCATGAGTCACCAATATCCGATCGTCGCTGCGCTTCATCCGAATCTCTCCATGAATTTTTGTTAGTCATTTTTGTATTACTATCTGGCGGGTGTCAACGCAGCCGGCTCAGGCCGCCCGCAGCGTCCCCGCGCCCTCGCCGGCCAGGATCAGGTCGGCCGCCTTTTCGCCGATCATGATGACCGGCGCATTGGTGTTGCCGCCGATGACGCGCGGCATCACCGACGCATCGGCGACGCGCAGCCCCTCTATCCCGCGCACCTTCAGGTCGGGATCGGTGACGGCCATCGCGCCCGCCCCCATCGCGCAGGTGCCCGCGGCGTGGTGCGCGAGGATGCAGGTCCTGCGATTATAGGCGTCGATTTCCTCGTCGCTGCGCACCGCCTCGCCCGGCATCAATTCCTTGCCCATCAACGGGGCCAGCGGCTCGGTGGCGAAGAAGTCGCGCATCATCCGCACCGCGCGCCGCATCGATTCGAGGTCGCGTCGATCGTGGAACATGTTGATGCGGATCGACGGCGCGGCGGCGGGATCGGCCGAACGCAGTCGGACATCGCCCCGGCTTTCGGGCCGCAGCAGCACCGCGAACACCGTCATCGCATGGCCCGCGCCCTTGCGGATGCCGGGAAACCAGACGCGCCCGTCGAGGCGGGTCGGATAGACATTGGCCTTGATGTCAGGCCGATCGAGCCCCTCGCGCGTCCGCATGAAGCCGAAGCTCGTCACGGGAAGCTGCGTCGCCTTTGCGTCCAGCCCCAGCGCAAAGCGCGCGACATTGCCGGCGAGGCGATCGAAACGTAGTTCGCGTTCGAAGCCGATCGGCTGGTTGAGTTCGTAGCCGACGCCGGTGAGCGGATGCTCCTGAAGATTCTGGCCCACGCCCGGCAGGTCGGCGACGACATCGATGCCCGTCTCGCGCAGATGATCGGCGGGGCCGATTCCCGACAGCAGCAGCAGCTTGGGCGAATTATAGGTGCCCGCCGACAGGATCACCTCGCGCGCGGCGCGGATGACGCGGCGGCCGCCTCGTTCGCTCAATTCGACGCCCACCGCGCGGCCCTTTTCGATCGCCACGCGCGTCACCAGCGCATCGGTCAGCACGGTCAGGTTCGGCCGGTGGAGCGCGGGGCGCAGATATTGCGTGGCGCTGCTCGCGCGGCGGCCGTGATCCACCGTCACCTCGGGCGGCGAAAAGCCCTCGCCCGTTCCCGCGCCATGCTGATCGTCGAGCACGGGATGGCCGAGCGCGCGCGCCGTTGCCATCGTCAGGTCGAACAGCGGGCCGCGCACGTCGACCGGCGAGACGGTCAACGGCCCGTCCCCGCCATGCCAGGCGTCGGCGCCGCGCCAGCTTCCCTCCGATCGCCGGAAATAGGGCAGCACATCCTTCCAGCCCCAGCCGCGCGCGCCCAGCGCTTCCCATTCGTCATAATCAGCGGGGTGGCCGCGCGAATAGACCATGCCGTTGATCGAGGAGGTCCCGCCCAGGCACTTGCCGCGCGGCAGCCAGAGCTTGCGCCCGTCCAGTTCGGGCTCGGGCTCGCTCCAATAGCCCCAGGAGAGGCGGGGCACGAATTGCAGCTTCATGAAGGCGAAGGGCATGCGCATCAGCGGGTGGCGATCGCGTCCCCCCGCCTCGATCAGGATCACCCGGTTGTTCGGATCGGCCGACAGGCGATTGGCGAGCACGCAGCCGGCCGAGCCCGCGCCGACGATCACGAAATCCGCTTCATCGTCTTTCGACACGCAATCACCCTTTCCTCTCCGTCCAGATTGGAATACTCGATTGTCTGACGATTTCAAACCACAACACGGCCCTGCGGCGGGAGAGGAACAGTGCGCGCGCATCAATTCTATGTCGGTGGCGGGTGGGTGGACCCGATCGGAACCGAACGGATCGAGGTCCGCAACCCCGCCGACGGCAGCCTGATCGGAAGCGCGGCGCTGGGCAATGCCGAAGATGCCGATCGCGCCGTCGCCGCCGCGCGCGCCGCGTTCGACGGCTGGTCGCGAAGCAGCCTCGCCGAACGGCTCGATCTGCTCCGGCGGATGCGCGCGGCGTTCGAGGCGGCGGCGCCGCGCATCGAGGCGCATCTGGTGCGCGAGATCGGCCTGACGACGATGGTCGCCGCCGGGCAGAGCGTGATGGTGCGCGCGCATTTCGACACGATCTTCGATCTGCTGCCCACCTATCGCTTCACCAGCCCCATCGACGGCAGCGCCGATCTGGTGAAGGAGCCGGTCGGCGTCGTCGTGGCGATCACGAGCTGGAACGCGCCGGTCAGCCAGATGCTCTGCAAGGCCATCCCGGCGATCGCGGCGGGCTGCACCGTCGTCGTGAAACCCAGCGAGCAGGCGCCGCTCTGCGGCATCCTCCTTGCCGAGGCGCTGGAGGATGCGGGCATGCCCCCGGGCGTCTTCAACCTGCTGAACGGCCGCGGCGCGGATTGCGGGCGGCGCCTTGCCGAGCATCCCGACGTGGACATGGTGAGCATGACCGGATCGGTGCCCGGCGGCGCGGCGGTGGCCATGGCGGCCGCGCCGACGATCAAGCGCATCCACCAGGAACTCGGCGGGAAATCCGCCAATATCCTCCTTCCCGACGTCGACTTCCCCGAGGCCGTGGGCAAGAGCCTGTTCGGCTGCATGATGAACGCGGGGCAGACCTGCGCCGCGCCGACGCGGCTGATCGTGCCCGAGGATAGGTTCGACGAGGTGGCCGCGCTTGCCGTCGCGGCGGCGGAGCGGATCGTCGTCGGGCCGCCCGACGATCCCGCCACCGTCATCGGCCCGCTCGCCAATGAGGCGCAGTTCACCCGCGTCAACGTGCTGCTGTCGCGCGCGGTCGCCGAGGGCCAGCCGCTCCTCGTCGGCGGGCCGGGGCGGCCGCCGCATCTCGCGCAGGGCTTTTACGCGCGCCCCACGATATTCGGCCCGGTCGCGGTGGACGCCTTCCTCGCGCAGGAGGAGATTTTCGGGCCGGTCCTGTGCATCCAGACCTATGCCGACGAGGAGGACGCGATCCGTATCGCCAACGCCACGCCGTTCGGCCTCGCCGCTTATGTCCAGTCGAAGGACAAGGACGCCGCGCGCCGCGTCGCGGGGCGTCTGCGCGCCGGTTATGTGACGATCAATTTCCCGCCGTGGAGCGCCAATGCGCCCTTCGGCGGCTACAAGCGCTCGGGCAACGGCAAGCAATATGGCGTCTGGGGCTTCGAGGAATTTCTGGAAACCAAGGCGATCGTCAGCGCCTGACGGGGAGGAACAGATGGCGGAAAACACAAGGAAAGTCGCCGTCGTCAGCGGCGGCGCCGGCGGTCTCGGCGCGGCGATCGCCGAGCGACTGGCGCAGGACGGCCACGCGGTCGCGATCGTCGACATCAAGGAGGACGAGGCAGTCGCGGGCCGGATCGCGGCGGCGGGCGGCGAAGCGGCCTTCTTCCGCTGCGACATCACCGATCCCGCCGCCGTCGAGGCGCTGGCGCGCGATGTCGAGGCCCGGCTCGGCCCCTGCGATATCCTCGTCAACAATGCCGGCCGCTACGAGCATCGCGCTTTCGAGGATCTGACCTTTGAGCATTGGCGCGCGGTGATGGCGCTGAACGTCGACGGCATGTTCCTGATGGCGAAGGCGTTCGCCCCCGCGATGCGCCGCCGCCGCTGGGGCCGGATCGTCAACATGACGTCCAACTCGGTCTTTCTGGCGCCGCCGCACATGCCGCAATATGTGACGTCCAAGGCGGCGATAATCGGCCTCACCCGCGCGCTGGGCGCCGAATTGGGGGCGGACGGCGTGACGGTCAACGCGGTCGCGCCCGGCCCCGTCGGCACGGAGAAGGTGCGCGCCTCCTATGCCGAGGAGATGGGCGGCGGCAGCGAGGACGGCTTCGATGATTTCATGGGCGCGCTGGCGGCCAACCAGTCGATCAAGCGCCCCGGCACGCCCCGCGACGTCGCCGCGCTCGTCGCCTTCCTGGCGCGCGAAGAGGCCGAGATGATCACCACGCAGACGATCGTCGTCGACGGCGGCTGGGCACGCGTCTGAGGGGGAAGGCCCTCCCCGTCATTCCGACGAAAGCCGGGGTGACGGGGGGTAGCGTTCCCCTAATGCGTCTGCCGTGAAACCGGAGGCGCGGCGGCCTTCTCGCCCTTTCGCCGCGCGATCATGTCGTCGACGATATAGGCCTTGATCGCCGCGATATCGCTGTCGCTCAACTGGTCGGAGAAATTGGCCATCCCCGCATAGGCCAGCGCGCCTTCGCCGACGATCGCATGGAATGCCTCGATCGTCTCGGGCCGCATGTTCCAGAGGTTGGGGTAGACGGCCGGGCCACCGCCCGCGACGTGGCAGCGGCTGCACCGATCGAGAAACAGCGCCTCGCCACGCTTCAACACCGCCGCGCTGGCGGCGATCGGCTGCGGCAGCGGCGCGGGCTCCGGCGCCGCGCGCTTCGGCGGCAGCGGGACGGCGCCGCCATTCAGCTTCAGGACGATCAATCGTTGCCGGTTTTCGCGCTCGGCGGCGATCACGCCGGGGCCGAAGAACGCCCCCTGCGGCCCGCCCGCCCCGGCGAGGAGGGCGATATATTGCACGCCGTCCAGTTCGTAGGTCATCGGCGCGGCGGTGGCGACCGTGCCGAGGAAGAGGTGCAGAAGCGGACGGCCGCTCGCCGCGTCATAGGCGTCGAGATAGCCCGACGCCGATCCCTGGAAGACAAGATCGCCCGACACCATCACGCCGCCGTTCAGGAAGGTGCGCGGTGCGCTCACCCAGCGTGCGGCGCCGGTCGCCGGGTCCCATGCCTTCAATCGCCCTTCGAAATTGCTCTGCGGGCGGCCGTGCAGCATCTTCGCGTCGAAGGGCGGGAAGCGTCCCGTCGTCACCTGATTGATGTTGCCGGGGACGAAGCTGGCCGGCCCCGCCGCCGAATCCTCCATGCCGGCGTCATAGACCGGGATATAGACGAGGCCGGTCAGCGGGCTGTACGCCATCGGTTGCCAGCCGTGTCCGCCCGCCCCGCTCGGCCAGACCAGCCGGGGGCCGTCGCGATAGTCGGCCTCGGGGTTGAGGCGCGGCCGGCCGGTTTTCCTGTCGACGCCCGTCGTCCAGTTGACCCGCGTATAGGGGTCGGCGCGCAGCAACTCCCCCGTCTCGCGATCGAGGACGTAGAAGAGGCCGTTCTTCGGCGCCTGCATCAGCACCTTGCGCCTCTTGCCGCCGATCGTGACGTCGGCAAGGATCATCGGCGCGGTGGCGGTGAAGTCCCAGCTGTCGCCGGGCGTTTCCTGATAATGCCATTTCATCCGCCCGGTATCGGCATCGACGGCGACGATCGAGGACAGGAAGAGATTATCCATCACCTTCCCGCCCTGGCTGCGCAGCCAGGCCGGATGCGGGCCGCCATTGCCGAGCCCCAGATAAGCGGTGTTGGTCGCGGGATCGTAGGCGAGGCCGTTCCAGGCATTGCCGCCCAGCCCCAGTTCCCAGCGCGTATCCTTCGGCCAGGTCTTGCGCGCCAGGGTGACTTCGGGCGTCTCGTCGGGGCCCTTGGCGGGATCGCCCGGCACCGCCCAGAAACGCCAGGCAAGCTTGCCCGTCCTGATGTTGTAGGCCGAGACATAGCCGCGCGCGCCCATGTCCGCGCCGGCATTGCCGATCATCACCACATCGCCCGCGATCTGCGGCGCGCCGGTCAGCGAATAGTTCCATGTCTTGTCGACGAAGGTATCGACCTGCCAGACGGGCTTGCCCGTCTTCAGATCGAGCGCGAACAACCTGCCGTCGAGCGCGCCGACGAACAGCTTGCCGTCCGCCACCGCGACGCCGCGATTGACGACGCCGCAGCAGGTGTTGCGCGCATATTGGCCGTCGGCATCGGTATCGTACATCCAGCGCAGCTTGCCCGTGCGCGCGTCCACCGCGTAGGCCTCACCCCAGGGGCCGGAGAAATAGAGGGTATCGCCCACCAATATCGGCGTGGACTCGAGCCCGTACTGCATGCCGCCGCGCGACAGGAAGTCGTCAAACTCCCAGGCGAGGCCCAGCCTGGCGACATTGCCCGCATTGATCTGGGCGAGCGGGGAGAAATAGCTGTCGCCCATGTCGCGGCCCGATCGCGGCCAGTCCCCTGCCCGCGCGGGCGGCCCCAGCAACGCCGGTTGCCCCTTTTCGGGCGCGGAGCAGGACGGGGCGACGGCCATTATCGCAAGGATCATGGCGCCCGCACAGGCGGCGGCCTTCAGATGATTCCGCATTATGGAGAAAATCCTATTCGGCTGCGGCGAGGGCAGTCCCCTCGGCTTCTTCGCGGGCGATTCTGTCCTTGAGCATGCGTCGCGCGGTCACGGGCGGCCCGTCGGTCTTGAGCAGAACGGGATTGAGCGAATCGAGATCGCCGGTATCGCCCATCCGCGCCTGCACCGCTTCGATCATCGGCTCGTCCTGCGTGCGGAAGGCGGTGTTGAGCACCCCCATCAGCGCCGCGTCGATTGCCGGATCATCCAGCCGCAGATTGCGGGCGGCGGCGAAGAAATAGTGGCAGCTCGTCTCCGTTTCGGGCGTCATGCAATGCGCCTGGGGGAAGCAGAAACCCTCCAGATCGGTCTGCCCCGGAAATTTGGTGCCATTGTCGAAATCGATCATCGCGGGCGGATACCAGGTCATGTGCGTGCGCGTCTCGCATGGCTCGGCCGGGAAACCGAACAGATCGATCGTCGCCTGGTTGGGTGGCAGGCCGCTGCGCAACCGATAGGCCAGCACGCGGTCCTCATGGCGCTCCAGCCGGGTCGTCGTCGCGGCCAGTTGCTGCTCGGGCGTCACATTGGGCATCTTGAAGCCCGGATGCAGGAAAGGCGCGTGGGTGAGGTCGAGCAGATTGTCGGTGACGAGCTGGTAATTGCCCTTCACCCGCAAATGCCCTTTCAGCACCGCCCATCCCTCATCCTCCAGATAATGATAGGGCGGCAACAGCGACGGATCGGCCTTCGCCGCATCGCCCGGCCATAGCCACACGAAGCCGTAGCGCTCGAACAGATGGAAGCTGCGGACGCTCGCGGCCGCGAGCGGCTTGCCCTCATTATGCGGATTGCCGACGCATCGCCCCGCGCAATCGAAAAGCAGCCCATGATAGCCGCATTGCAGGTCGTCGCCGACGACCGCCCCCAGCGACAGCGGGGCGAATCGATGCGGGCAGCGATCGTGCAGCGCCACCGGCGTGCCGTCCTCGCGCCGATAGAAGACGATCGGGATGTCGAGCAGGGTCCGCGCCATGGGCGTGCGCGTCACCTCGTCCGAAAAGGCGGCGGCATACCAGCAATTCTGAAGGTAACGGCTCACGAAATCCCTCTCCCTTGATCGGCCCCGGCACGATTTCAGCACATGCCTGCGCAGTCAAGAATTGACTAACAAGATTTGCTACCACAAAGTCGCACGCAGGTGGAGAGGCGAATGGCGTCTATCGCATTAGAACATCGGGCGGAGGCCCGCCGGCCCGGTGTGCGCGCGATCGCCGCGCTCTTTATCCTTTCGGCGATCGTCGGGCTCAACACCGTCGATCGCAACATGTTCGGCCTGCTGCTGCCCGCCATCCGGCAGGATATTCCTCTCTCCGACGCCAGCCTCGGCTTCCTGATGGGGCCGGCTTTCGTGCTCGTCTATTCGCTGACGGGGGTGCCGCTGGGCTGGCTCGCCGATCGCACGAGCCGGCGGATCATCGTCGCCGCGGGCCTTGCTTTCTGGAGCCTCGTGACGGTGGCGACCGGCTTTGCCGGCAGCTTCGCCGCGCTGCTGATCGCGCGCATGATGCTGGGCGTCGGCGAAGCGAGCAATCTCGCGCCCACCTCCGCGCTGATCGGCGATACCTTCACCGGCCGCGCGCGCGTGCCGGCGATGGCGGTGTTCGGGGCGGGCGGTCCGCTTGCGGTGATGCTCTTCTATCCGCTGATCGGATGGATCGCCGATACGCATGGCTGGCGCTTCGCCTTTCCGTTGATGGGCGCCGCGGGCCTCGTCGTCGCCCTGCTGACGATCCTCATCGTGCGCGAGCCGCCGAGGCGGACGCCCACGGGCGGAGCCGCCGCCATCGCCTTCCCGCGCGCGGCGGGCATGGCGCTGCGCTCCCGGCCCTTTTGGCTGATGGTGGCGGCGGGTACGTTGCTCAGCATCAACTATTCGGCGATGCTCGCCTGGCTGCCCACCTTCATGCTGCGCGTCCATGCGCTCGATGCGCAGCAGACGGGCGTCCTCATCGGCATGTACAAGGGCGGGCTGGGCGTGATCGCTACCTTCGCGTCGGGCTTCGTCGTCGCGCTGCTGATGCGGTTCGACCGGCGATGGCTCGGCTGGGCGCCGGCGCTGTGCTGTCTCGCCATGGCGCCCGCGCAACTCTGTCTGCTGTTGGCCGACCAGCCGATCTGGTGGCATATCGGCCTTGCGATCGAGACGGTCGCGATGGCGGCCACCACGCCCTGCACCTTCTCGCTCGTCCTCGCCTTGCTCGACCGGCGCATCCGCGCGACGGGCACCGCCATCTATCTGCTGATCTTCAATCTGGTGGGGCAGAGCGTCGGGCCGATGCTGATCGGCGCGCTCAACGACGGCCCGCTCGCCTTCGTCGGGGCCAAGGCAATCCGCTATTCGCTGCTCACGGCGCCGGCGGCTATCGCGATTTCGGCGCTTTTCTTCCTGCTGCTTGCAGTCCGCCTGGACAAAATCGGGGATGAGGATGGCGAATGAACGCGTGAAACTCGGCCTCGCCGCGCTGCTGGGGCTGGCCGCCTTCGCCGGCGCGGGCGCGCTCGCCGAAAAAGGCCCACCACCACCCTCCCGACCCTCCTGGCGCGTCCCGGCGGGCAACGTGCATCGCGGCGAAGCGATCGCCCAGACATGCCTCACCTGCCATGGTCCCGACGCCCCCGCCGCCCGCGATCTCCACCCGCGCCCGCCCAAACTCTATCGGCAGCGGGCGAGCTACATCTTCTTCGTCCTGCGCGAATATCAGCAGGGCGTCCGCCATAACGACCTGATGCGGGGAATGGCGGAGACCTTGTCCGAACAGGACATGCGCGACGTCGCCGCCTATTTCTCGCAGAATTTCCCCGACAAGCCGCCCCGCGCGCGCACCGATCTCCCCGGCTATCGCATAACTTCGCGCGAATGCACCTGGTGTCATGGCGAAACCGGCATCGGCGAACTGGAGGGCACCCCCGTCCTCACCGGGCAGGACCCCGAATATCTGGCGCATGCGCTGGCGGCCTATCGCAGCGGCGAGCGCACCGATCCTACGATGCGTGCCGAAGCAAAGCGGATCGCGCCCGCCGACGACGCCGCGCTCGCCACCTATTTTTCCGCGCACGAATGGCTGGAGCGTGGCCAATGAAAAGGCTTCCCATCGCCCTCCTATCCCTCCTGCCGCTCGGTGCCTGCTCGGCCGCGCCGCAGGCCGTGACGCCGAAGATGATCGATATCCCTGCCGGCAGCTTCATCATGGGCGCGCCGGCGGATGCGGACGCGCAGCAAGGCAAGCCGCAGCATCGCGTGACGCTCCACGCTTTTCGCATCGGCGAGACATTAGTCACGTTCGATCAATATGACGCCTTCGCGCGGGCGACGGATCGCCCCCTGCCACAGGATGATGGCTTGGGACGCGGCACCCGCCCGGTGATCAATATCGATCGGGCGGACATGCTGGCCTATATCGACTGGCTCAACCGCGAGAGCAGCGAGACGGGCTTTCGCCTGCCGAGCGAAGCGGAATGGGAATATGCCGCGCGCGCGGGGACGACCACAGGCTTCTACTGGGGCAATGATCCCGATCCCCGTTTCGCCAACACCCGGACGAATGGCGGCCCCGACACCTATGACTTCACCTCGCCGGTGAAGAGTTTCCCCGCCAATCCATGGGGCCTCTACGACATGGCCGGCAATGTATGGGAGATGACGGCGGACTGCCGCTACCCCGACTATGTCGGCGCCCCAACCGACGGCAGCGCCCGCACCGGGCCGGACTGTTTCAGCCACATCGTGCGTGGTGGCGACTATAGCAGTTCGAAGCGCGGCCAGCGGCCCACCGCGCGATCGGCGGCGGGGGACCGGTTCCGCTCGACCGGCCTCGGCTTCCGGATCGCGCAGGACGAACCGGCGCGCTGAACTGAATCAGCCCCTGCTCTTGAGCAGATCGTCGCCGTCGCCGCGGCGAAGCATCAGGAAGCTCAGGATCGACAGCAGCATCACGCCGGCCAGCGCCAGCGTGGGCAGACGAAAATCGGCCCAGACCGGCTGGGCAGCGCCGCCCGAGGAGAAAGCGAGCAGGATCGCGGTCAGGCTGATCCCGAACGCCATCGCAAGCCGCTGCACCACAGCACCCACCGAGGTCGCCCGCCCCAGCACCTCGCTCGGCAGGCCCGAGAAGTTCAGCCCCGCAAGCGTCGAGAGCTGGATCGAATGGATCAGGCCGAAAATGAACATGAAGCCGCCCAGCACCCAGAAGGAAGAGCCCGGCGTGAAGATGAGCAGCGCCGCGAGCAGCAGGCCCAGCACCAGGCTGTTGGAGACAAGCAATTTCTTGATCCCCAATTTCTTCAGCAGCGGATCGATACCCAGCCGCAGTGCGATCTGGCCGAAGGCGAGCACAGCCATCAGATAGCCCGCCACCACCGCCGACGCGCCGAGCCCCAGTTGGAAATAGAGCGGAAAAAGGAACAGCGTCGCCCCCAGCACCAGGCGCGAGAACGACCCGCCAAGCACCGCGACCGCGAAGGTGCGATAGCGGAACAGCCCCAGGTCGAGAATGGGGTCGGGACGCCGCGCATGGCAGATATAGGCGAACAGCCCCGCCGCCCCCAGGCCGAGCGCGACGAGCGCAACCATATCCACTCCGCTGTCCGCCGCGATAGCCTCCAGTCCCACCTGCAGCGCGACCAGCGTCACCGCGACGAGCAGGAAACCGGCAAGGTCGAAGCGGCCGACCGCCATCGTTTCGCCCGGTTTCAGGAAGCGGAGCGCAAGCAGGGTGCCGAGCACGCCGAGCGGCACGTTGATGAAGAAGATCCAGCGCCAGTCGAAATAGGTCGTGATCCAGCCGCCGACCACCGGCCCAAGCATCGGACCAAGCAGCCCCGGAATGATCATGTAGCTCATCGCGCGCACGAGTTCGTCGCGGGGAAAGCTGCGCGCGAGGATCAGGCGCCCCACCGGCGTCATCAGCGCCCCGCCTGCCCCTTGCAGGAAGCGGCCGGCGACAAGGACATAGAGGTTGGGACTCAACCCGCAGACGATCGATCCCGTTACGAATACCACGATCGCGCCGATGAAGACGCGCCGCGCCTCGAACCGGTCGGCCAGCCAGCCGCTCGCCGCCATCCACATCGAAACGCTGATCAGATAGGCGGTGAGCGAGATGCCGATCTCGTTCGCGGTGACGTGCAGCGCATCAGCGATCTGGGGCAGCGATGTGGCGATGATCGTACTGTCGAGTCCCTCCATAAAGAAAGTCGCGCCGACCGTCATCGGAATCAACAACGACGGTTGCGCTGGGGCGGGCACCGCATGGCCGATCGCGGGCACTTCGCCCTCGAGGGTGGCCGCGCTCGCGCGATCGGCCGCCCGTTCCCGTTCTCCGGCGTCGTTCACCGTTGCGATCGTCAATCGCCCTGCTCGGCCGCTATCAGCTTCGCAAGCGCGCGACGCGCGGCGACCGGAGCGCCGTCCGACTTGAGCAGCACCGGATCGAGCGCGAGAATGTCCGTTTCGGTACCCATCCGCTCCTGCTGCGCCTCGATCATCGGCTCGTCCTCATTACGGAAGGCATTCTCCAATATGCCGAACAATGTTTCGTCGGCATTGGCGTCGTCGAGCAGCATGTTGCGCGCCTGCGCGAAGAAATAATGGCAGGTCCGGTCGGTTTCGGGCGTGATCGCATGCATTGCGGGCAGGCATAACCCCTGCTCCTCCGGCTCGTTGAGCCGCGCCGCGCCGGCATCGAAATAGATGAGCGAGGGCGGCAACCAGTGCATGTGCGACCGCGAATCCATGAACTCGTCGTTGAAGCCGAACAGCGTCCGCGTCGGCCCGTTGGGCGGGCAATTGAGGCGCCAGCGCCGGGCGATCACACGCTCGGGCATCCGTACCAGTTCGGTGGTCGTGCGCTTGAGCCGTTCCTCGGTAGACAGCCCCGGAATCGCGAAGGCCGGGTGAAGATAGGGCGCGTGCGTCAGGTCGAGCAGATTGTCGACCACGAGCATATAATTGGCGTCGACCTTCAGATAGCCCGTGACCGCCTTGAAATCGGGCGACTCCATGAAGCCGAAATCATCGGGCAAACGGGCGGGATCGGCCTCCTCGTCGCCCATCCATATCCAGATCATGCCATGCCGTTCGATCAGCGAGTAGGTCGTCACCTTCGCCGCCGCCGGCAGCGCATTATAATGAGGATTATGGACGCAGGCGCCGTCGATGCCGAAGCGAAGCCCATGATAGGGGCATTGCAGTTGATCCCCGATCAGCATGCCCATCGATAGCGGCGCGAAACGATGCGGACAGCGATCCTGAAGCGCACGCGGCACTCCGTCCGACGTGCGATAGAGCACGATATGTTCGCCGAGCAGCCGACGCGCCAGCGGCGTCTCGTTCACCTCGCCCGGCCAGGCGGCCGCATACCAGCAATTGCGCAAGTAGGTCATGCGCCGGGCAACTCCTCTCCATGTCGCGATCGCAAGATCGTAACACTAAATCGTATAACAATGCAATCAGCGGATGGACGGCCTCGGCACGAGATGGCGGACCTCGTAGATGGCCTGCGGGTGCAAGGCATATTGCACGATCATCACCGCAAGCCAGGCCACCATCACCACGCCCATGATCGTGGCGAGCGGGCCAAGGATACGCATGATCGGCCGGACGATATATCCCACCACGTCGGCGACCACGTCGCCCTCTGCGCCATGTGCCGTTGCCGGATCGGCACTCGCCACGCTCCTGAAAGCCAGCATTGATCGATAATAGTCATAATAAGCGAGCAGCAGATAGACGTTCATCACCAGCGATCCGCTGCCCATCAGGAAGGCCCGCAGCCGCCATTCGGGCTTGAACACGTCGGTGATGAACACCGGCACGGTGACGGTCATCGAAACGACCAGCCCGAGTGGCACGAAGCGGTTGGAAAGCAGGGCCAGTCCAGTCACAACCTCGATCGCCTTGGCGAGGTGGAATAGGATGCCTTGGTCGATCAACGCGCCGACGATATCCGGCGGCGGCATATACTCCATGAAATCGGAGATGCTAGGATAGGGCGTGATGATCTTGAAGAACCAGTTGACTCCGTTGACGAGATAGACCGTCCCCAGCAACAGCCGGATCAACGTGGTAAGCCTTTCCATCATAATCCCTCCCTCTTTCCCGCCTCGGCTATTCGGCCATGCGCTCTGCCGCCGCTGCCCTAAGCCGGATAGAGCCGGACCGCCCAGCCGCCGCATCATGGTTATACCAAATAATATACGATTATAAGCATGTAATGGCTGATTCTACCTGTGCCGACGACCTCCGTGCGATTACGCATAATTTCGCTTGAGCAGCCGCGCGCCTTCCGGGAGAGAAAGCGTGGCGGCATGCGGGCCCAATCGGAGGATACAAAGCGTGGCAACGGAAGAGGCCGATTTCGTCATTATCGGTGCGGGCAGCGCGGGTTGCGTCCTGGCCAACCGGCTGAGCGCGGACACCGCCAATCGAGTGGTCTTGATGGAAGCGGGCGGGGAATGCCGCCACCCGCTTATCGACATGCCGCTTACCTGGATGCAGGCGGCGGCGGACAAGCGCTTCATCTGGGGCAATGAAAGCGCGCCCGACCCCGGCCGTCTCGGCCGTACCGAGCCGATCCCGCGCGGCCACGTACTGGGCGGCAGTTCCTCCATCAACGGCACCATGTATGTGCGCGGCGCGGCGGCGGACTATGACGCCTGGGCGGCGACGGGCCTGGCGGGCTGGAGCTATGCCGACGTGCTCCCCTATTTCCGGCGCTCCGAACATCATTGGCGCGGCGCTACAACCGAGCATGGCGGCGACGGACCGCTCTACGTCTCCCCCATGGCGAAGGACCCGATCCTCTTCCCCGCCTTCCTCGAAACCGCGCGCGGGCTGGGCTATGGCGCCGCCGAGGATTTCAACGTAGCGCGCCCCGAAGGCTTCGGCATACCCGATTGCACGATCCGCAACGGCCGCCGCCACAGCACGGTGCGCGCGTTCATCGATCCGGTGAAGGACCGCGCGAATCTCCGCATCGAGACGCAGGCGCTGGTAACGCGTATCCTGGTGGAGGGCGGCCGTGCGGTCGGCGTCGAATATCGGCGGGGCGATGCGCTGCATCAGGTGCACGCGCGTCGTGAGGTGATCCTGAGCGCCGGCGCGATCAATTCGCCGCAAATCCTGATGCTATCGGGAATCGGGCCGGCAGCACATCTTCAGGCCATGGGGATCGAGGTCCGTCGGGACCTGCCCGGCGTCGGACGCAACCTGCAGGATCATCCGATCGCGCTCAGCTTCTGGACGGCGTCGCAACCCGTCACCTTCGACAGCCAGACCCGGCTCGACAGGCTGGCGTTCAACGCCCTGCGCTGGCAACTAACCGGCAAGGGCACGATGGCGCAAAGCCCTATGTCGATCCAGGGCTTCCTGCGCTCCAGCGACGTGCAGGAGCGGCCCGACTGGCAATTCCAGATCGTCCATTCCAGCTATGCCGCGCGGCCTTGGTTCCCGCTCTGGCGCAAGGGCGCCGGACACCAATTCTCCTGCGGCGTGCTGCTGCTCAATCCCGAAAGCCGCGGTGAGATCACCCTCGCCTCACCCGATCCGGCCGCGCTGCCCCGCATCCAACTCAACTTCCTGAGCGAAGAGGGCGATGTCGGGCGCTTGCGCGAAGCGGTGCGCTTCATGCGACGCTTCATGAACGCGGCGCCCGCCCGCGACCTCGTTGCTGCCGAGATCGCACCCGGCGGTGACCCGGCCGAACAGGACAGTGATGCCGCGATCGACGGCTGGAACCGCGCCAGCGTGATGAGTGGCGGCCATGCCGCCTGCAGTTGCGCCATGGGTACGAACGACGACGCCGTCGTGGACGCCACGCTGCGTCTGCGCGGCATAGAAGCCCTCCGCGTGGCCGACGCCTCGGTCATGCCCACCATCATCCGCGGCAACACAAACGCCCCGGTTATCATGATCGCCGAAAAGGCGGCGGACATGATCCTTGGCTGAGAGGATAACAGGCACGCTCCGTACCATTCAGCGCTGCGACAGGCCCTCAAAGCAGTCGGACCACATTATCGCGTCGCGATTGGCGAACCTTCGCGAAAACCGCAGAAATTTCGCCATTTCTATGGACGATGGTGACCCCTACGGGCATGTTTCCTTTGTAGGAAGCCAACTCACAAAGTCTCAACATATTGATATCGCGAGATTGATGGCCGAACATTAGTATCACGTCGTTCCACCAATGTTCGCTAAATCCAGCTCAAAGTGTGGGACTAAATGTGGGGCTGTGAAGGGTCGCTGCCATGCCGCTCACCGCACTCAAAGTTCGCCACGCCGGGCCAGGTCGTCATGCCGACATTCAGGGCCTCTATCTCGTCGTTCGGGACTCTGGAACGCGGTCGTGGATGCTGCGCATTCAACGACACGGGTGTCGACGCGATTTCGGTCTCGGCTCCGTTGATGATGTCTCGCTAGCAGACGCTCGGCTCGCGGTCGCCGACTATCGCCGGATGCTCCGCAACGGTCTCGATCCCGTCAAGGAATTAGGGTTGCGCCGCAAGGCAGCGCCAACCTTCGAGAAGGTCGCGCGCGACTGCTTCGAGGCGATGAAGGGCGGCTGGAAGAACGGCAAACATAATTCGTGGCTTCCGAGCCTCGAAAACCACGTCTTCCCAATCATCGGTCGGACGCCAATCGACGCTGTGGACAGCGTAGCGGTGCTGGGCGTGCTGGAGCCGATCTGGCTGAAGATACCCGATACGGCACGGCGGATATTGCAGCGTATCGGCACGACGCTGGATTACGCGCACATCAAGGGACTGGTGCCCGAAGAGATATCGCTGCGGTCCGTCACGCGCGGCCTGCCACGCCAGTCACGGCAAGTGACGCATCTTGCGGCCATGCCCTACGCTGAGGTGCCTTCATTCATGAAGCGATTGGTTGCGTTGGAGAACAGCGTCGGGCGCGATGCGCTAAAGCTGACCGTGCTGACCGCCGCTCGGTCCAATGAAACGCGCTTCGCGACCTGGGGCGAGTTCGATCTTGAAAGAGGCATTTGGGCAATTCCTGGAAGCCGAATGAAGATGAAGGAATTGCACGTCGTGCCGCTCTCCTCGCCAGCGGTCGCCATCTTGAAGCGACTGCGCGACGAGCGTCTCGCGCTCGGCGAGAAGATCAGTTCAGACACTCCGGTGTTTGTTGGCTCGACAGGCAAGGCCATCAGCGACATCACGATGGCGAAGGCAATGCGCAACATGAAAGTGATGGGCGTCACGGTTCACGGCTTCAGGTCGAGCTTCACCGATTGGGCAGCCGAACGAACGGATTTCCCGAAGGAGATCGCCGACAAAGCGCTGGCGCACAAGATTCCGAATGCCGTTGAAGCAGCCTATCGCCGCACCGATTTCTTCGACAAGCGTCGGGTCCTCATGGATCAATGGGCCGAGTTCGTGACGGGTGGCGCGGCGATGGGCTGAAGGGCCCTGGCCTAGGCGCTGGGATGATCCTCGACAGAATAGAAGATCGGGTTGCGCATCCAGTCGTTGACGGCGGATTCTCGCCAGCCGGCGCAGCGCGCCGCGATCTTCAACTGACGTGGAAACGTGCCTGCCTGGACCTTGCGGTAAAGAGTCGCGCGGCTGAGGCCGGTGCGAGCGAGGACTGTCGGCAGACGAAGGATACGATCGGGCTGTTCGGGCATTATTTCTTACTCCTTTCTGATGCTCCCCGAGTAGGAATGGGTATTCGATCGGGCTGCGCAAGAGTGCCAAAACAGTGCCGTTTCAGTTACCTAGTTCGTAAGCGTCCGTATTCGTCCCGTAGCGTATCGTCGGCGGTGAAAATATTTTCGCCTCTATCCCGATCGCGGACGGGCCAATCGGCATACGCCACCAATGCCGCAGTTTCCCATGGTTTGCTTGGCCATCGGAAATCGACCCCTTATTCAGTCGGCGAGATGTGGCGCTTGTGGGCGGAAAGTAAGCATCCGGCGTGGGCCGCAGGATATTGGTTCAATTGAGGCCGCAGCAGCGTTTATATTTCTTTCCTGAGCCACAGGGGCATGGCTGATTGCGGCCGGTTTTACGCGCTGAGGGGGTATGCGCG
>Ga0180218_1000127_pt1 | contig 113929 bp, 116 predicted proteins | sample eDN3rd37CKraftBY_FD_151334 | JGI IMG/M metagenome (GOLD analysis project Ga0180218, IMG submission 151334) | Enriched backyard soil microbial communities from Emeryville, California, USA - eDNA 3rd pass 37_C Kraft BY (version 2) (version 2) | ecosystem: Environmental > Terrestrial > Soil >... | reverse complement strand
CGGCGCACCAGCGCAGAGCCGATGAAACCCGCCCCGCCAGTGACCAAAACATTCAGCTCGCGCGCTTGCAAGGACCAGCCATCCTTCCGTGAAACGTCAACGCCTTCCAGAACAGACCGTCAGGGCACCACCGCCTCGCCAAGCGGTCGCAGCGGGCGGCCGTCATAGGCGAACGGGCTGGCAAACGACGCCAGCCCAGGCTGCGCCTGATCCTTTCCCGACAGCACCGGGCCCGACGCCGGCAACGGCCAGTCGATGCCGATCTCCGGATCGTCCCAGGCAAGGCCGGCATCGCAGTCGGGCGCATAGAGGGCGGAGGTCTTGTAGGCAACTTCGACATTCGGCTCGAGCGTCACGAAGCCATGGGCGAAGCCGACCGGCACGAAGAGCTGCTCGCCGCCTTCCGCCGTCAGCGTCGCGCCCACCCACTGGCCATAGGTCGGCGAGTCCTTCCGCACATCCACCGCGACATCGAAGATGCGGCCCCGCAGGCAGCGCACCAGCTTGTCCTGCGCGAAGGGCGGGAGTTGGAAATGCAGCCCGCGCAGGGTGCCGGGCGTGGCGGACATGGAATGGTTGTCCTGCACGAAGGTGCAGTCGATGCCGAGGGCGGCGAAGCGGTCCCGGTTCCAGGATTCCACGAACCAGCCGCGGTCATCGCCGAAGCGACGCGGCCGGATCAGCTGAACGGGGTTCGAAGTCATGACAGTGACCGCCTCCTTCTCGCGCCGAGCGCGCAACATGGGACCATATTGCATATGCGAAGGGGGTCGGAACACCCTGGAATGGTGAAACCCGGGGTGGCTGCAACCACCCCCAGGAAGGCCGCGCGGCCGGAACGCCGCGCGCCGCGCTATTCCACCGCGACCTTGGCCCCCACAAGTTCCTCGACGGGACCGTCCGCGACGATCCGCCCGCCATCGAGCCGGATGGCCCGGGTGCACCAGCGCCGCACGATGTCCATGTCGTGCGTCGCGAGCACCAGAATATCGGCGTCACGGACCAGCCGGGTCAGCCGCTCCTCGGCCTTCGCCATGAACTCGGCATCGCCGGCGAGGAACCACTCGTCCATCAGCAGGATCTGCGGCTCGATCGCCGTCGCCATGGCGAAGGACAGCCGCACCGACATGCCGGAGGAATAGTTGCGCACCGGCACGTCAAGGAACTCGCCGAGGCCCGCGAAGGCGCCGACCTCCTCGGCCAGGGCCTGGCTGCGCTCGCGGCTGTCGCCCCGGTAGAGTGCGCGGAGGGCGATGTTCTCCCGCCCCGTGGCGTTCATGTCGAGCCCGGCGGAGGGGTCGATCATCGAGCCGATCTCGCCCGCCACCTCCAGCACCCCGGCTACCGGCTCGTAGATGCCGGCCAGGGTGCGCAGCAGCGTGGTCTTGCCGGCGCCGTTGTGGCCGATCAGTGCCACCCGCTCGCCGTCGCGGATCTCGAAGTTGAGGCCGCGCAGCGCGGAGACGACCACACGGTTGGCGTCGTCCGTGCGCAGCCTCAGCGGCGTGCCGGCGAGCAGGCGCTTCTTCAGCGAGCGTGCGCCCATGTGGTAGAGCGGGAACTCGATCGAGACATCGCGCGCGATGATGTGAGCCATCGGCGTTACACCCAGAAGGCGATGCGGCCGCGGAAGCGGACGAAGAAGGCGAAACTCGCGGCGCAGTTGGCCAGCGTATAGCCCACCGCGGCCGCCCAGACCGCCGCGCTGCCGCCGCCCTCGATCAGCGGAGCGCGGATCGTCTCCATCAGCACATAGAACGGGTTCAGCATCAGTAGCCAATGGTACTCGGGCGAAAGCAGGTCGGGTTTCCAGATCACCGGCGTGATGAAGAAGGCGATCTGCAGCACACTGCCGACGATTGGCGCGATATCGCGGAACCGGGCACAGACCATGCCGAGCAGCAGCGAGGCCGCCAGGGCATTCACGCCGAGCAGCAGCAGCCCCGGCAGCGCCAGGAAGGCCTCCCAACCCGGGATCATCCAGAACAACAGGCAGACGACCAGGATCAGCGGCAGATTGTGAGCCGCCACCAGCGCGTTGCGCAGCACACAGCAGAGCGCATGCACGGTGAAGGGCAGCGGCATCTGCCGCACGATGCCCTCGGCGCTGGTCAGGCTGGTGCAGGCCTCGCCCACCACCTGGCCGATCACGTTCCAGATGATGAGACTGACCGCCAGCCAGGGCAGATACTCGGCCAGCGGGATCTTGAACAGCGCCGAGTACAGGAAGCCCAGGCTGGCCAGCATGACGGCCGTGGAGAGGGTCAGCCAGAGCGGCCCCAGCACTGAACCACGGTAGCGGTTGCGCAGGTCGAGCCAGGCCAGCGCCAGCGCCAGGCGCCAGTGCGCGAATCCCTGCCGCAGGTCGTTGACCGCGCGGCGAAGGCGATCCGGCGCAGCGGCGTCGAAGCGCACCGTGACCATGGCGGGGGGGAGGACGGGTGCATGCATGGCGGCCTCCTATAGACGCAAAGCCTGCCCCGAGCCAGCGCGCGGCCTTACAGCCCCAGCAGGTCGAGCGTGCGGCCGACCACCTTGGCCTCGTCGAAGCGCTCCAGGGCCAGAGCCCGGCCGGTGGCGCCCAGCCGCGCCCGCAGCGCCGGGTCCCCGGCCAGTCTGCGGAGCGCCAAGGCCAGCGGCTCCACCGTGCCGGGCGGCACCAGGAAGCCGGTCTCCCCGTCCCGCACCTGCTCGCGTGGGCCGCGGATATCGGTCGCCACCACCGGCAGGCCGGTCAGCATGGCCTCGATCACCGACATCGGCAGCCCCTCGAAATGGCTGGGCAGGCAGAAGACATCCGCCGCCGCCAGGATGCGGGCCACATCCTCGCGGTAGCCAAGGCGCCGGAGACGGGGGCCGAGCACCCGCTCCGCCCGCGCGAAATCCTCCGCCATGTCGGGGCCATGGTCGGTAGGCAGGCGCTCGCCCACTACCCAGAGGGTGGCGCCGGGTACCTGTTCCATGGCTTGCAGCAGCTCGGGGTGTCCCTTATGCCGCACCAGGCGCGAGACGATGACCACCACGCAGTCACCCTCGCTGGCGCCGAGCTCGGCGCGCAGCGCGGCGCGGGTCGCCGGGTCGGGGTGAAAGCGCGCCGGGTCACGCCCATTGCCGATGCCCACCGCCCCACGCGCGATGCAGAGCCGCCGCGCATCGGCCGCCTCCTCCTCGCTGACGGTGAGGAACACGTCGGTGGCCTGCCCGCCCAGCCATTCCAGGCCGAGCGACAGGCCGCGGCGCCAGAGCGGCCCCGGCTGGTTGAACAAGAAGCCGTGCCCGGTATAGGCGATGCGCGGCACTCCCGCCGCCTTGGCCGCCGCCCGCGCCAGCAGCGCCGAGATCGGCATATGCGCGTGCACAAGGTCGAACTTCTCCGCCCGGAACAGGTCGAGCAGCGCCCGGAAGGCGCGCGCCTGGGCGATGGGATTCAGGCTGCGCGCCATCGGCACGGGGACGATGCGGAAGCCCTCGGCGCGCGGCAGGTCGAGCAAGGGCCCCTCGGCGCAGACGCCGACCACCTCATGCCCGCGCGCCCGTGCGCCGCGCATCACCGGCAGCACAAAGTGGCGCAGCGAGAAATCGACGTTGCAGACTTCGGCGATCTTCATCAGGACCGGAAAAGGCCGGGGGGAAGGAATTCCCCCCGGACCCCCCATCTTCTTCTGTCTGTTTCAGCGCCCGTTGGAAGGGATGCGCAAACTCGAAGAAGAAAGATGGGGGCTAAAGGGAAAGTCCCTGGGGGAATTCCTTCCCCCGGCCTTTTTATTCCTCTCCCTTGACGGGGTTCGGCAGGTTCACTCGGCTGAGCGCCCATTGCACCGAGGGCGTTCCCGCCTCGGCGGTCAGCACGATCTGCGAGGTGCGGCGCGGCTCGCCGGCCATGAACACGCTCTCCTCCACGCCGAGCTTCGCCCGGCTCGCCCGCAGCCGCCAGCTCGCGCCGGAGGGCAGACGCAGCAGCACCGCATTGTCCTCCTCCTGCAGGCTGGCCACCACGCCCGGATGCAAGTGGAAGCGCACCGCATAGCCGGGGAGGTTCTCGCCCTCCACCGCATCCTCGCCGCGCAGGTCGTCCCCGGATTCGGAGAGATAGAGCCGGCGGCGATGTACCGCGCCGAAGCCACGGCGATAGCCGTCATGGCTGGCGTCCAGCCACTGCGCGCCGTTGGCCTCCTGCCGCTCGGCCTCCACCACCTCGGGGCGGCGGCCAAGGCCGTCCTCGCGCAGCTCGCTGCTGTTGGTATCGGCCAGCGCCAGGGTGGAATGCGCGGCAGTGGCGCGCAGCGCATCGCGCCAGGCGCCCTCGGCGGCAGGGGCAGCGCCGCAATTGACGATCAGCCGGTCACGCCCGACCGACATCTCGAAGGCCAGGGTGCCGGCATGATGGAAGCGATCGGCCTGGCGCGACAGCCCGGTCGGCCCCATTGCGAGTCTGCCCTCCGGCGGCGGACCGCAATCGGCGATCACCAGCGTCCGCCCGGCCTGCAGCCGCTGGAACCCGGCTTCGGCCAGAATCATGGGCGCGCGGCCACGGGCCTGCCCCTGGGTCAGCACCAGATCGACCAGCGCCGCGCCTTCGTCGCGCGTGCCGTTGAACAGCGCCAGCCCGCCATCGCCATGGCGGAACAGCCGCAGCGCCGGGGCGGCGCGATCCAGCGCCAGGGCGAGGTGCGGCGGCGCCTCCAGCCCGGCGCCATGGATCAGGTTACGGATCTCGATCAAGTCCTGCACCGCCAGCAGAAGCTGGCCGGGGCTGCGCTCGATATGCGCGCCGTCGGGCAGGATCTGCCGCTCGATCTCCTGCGGCAGCACGCGCAGGCAACGGGAGATCCAGGGCTCCTCGTTCAGCGCGATGGAGGCGGCCAGACCGCCCTTCAGCGCCGCCAGGGCGCCGCGGTGGCGGCTCTCGGCCGGCAGCGAGGCGACCAGCCCGCGCGCATCCTGCGCCATCCGCACCATCAGGGCATGGCGGAAGGCATCCTCGGCAGTGGCGGCCAGAAAATCCCAGTGGCCGAGCCAGGCGGAGAGCCGCGCGCCCGTTACTTCCGGCACCGCGGCGATCGGCTCGGCCGCGCCACGCGCCAGCCAGTCGGCCGCGAGATCGCGCGCGCGCAGCCGGGCGCCATCGGTGCCCAAGGCCCGCAGGTCGCGCAGCCAGGCGAAGCCATGCACGGCGGCGCGCCAGACCGGCGAGCCGCTGCCCTCGCCCCAGCCCAGGCCACCCTGCTCGGCGGGGGCCAGCGGCCGCACCGTGCCGGCTACCTCGCACTCACCGCGCAACAGCCGGTGGCCGCGCGCGGCATCACCAGGCCAGAGGTCGCGGAAGGCACGGGCCGGCGCATCGGGCACCTTCACCGGCCGCAGCCCCGCCACCATGCGGCGCGCGCCGCGCAGCCAGTCCGACATCAGGCACCATCCCCGCGCAGCGCGGCAATGGCCGCCGCATAATCCGACGCGCCAAAAACGGCGGTGCCGGCCACCAGCACATCGGCCCCGGCCTCGATGCAGAGCGGGGCCGTCTCGGCGGTCACACCGCCATCCACCTGCAAGGCGATCTTCCGCCCGCTGGCCTCGATCATCCGGCGCAGCGCGGCGATCTTGGGGAGCTGACTGCGGATGAAGCCCTGGCCACCGAAGCCCGGGTTCACCGTCATCACCAGGATCAGGTCCAGCATGTCCATCACCTGCTCGACGGCGGAAACCGGCGTCGCCGGGTTCAGCACCACGCCAGGCGAACAGCCCAGCGCGCGAATGGTCTGCAGGCTGCGGTGCAGATGTGGCCCGGCCTCCGGATGCAGGCTGATGCGCTGCGCCCCCGCCTCGGCGAAAGCCGGCAGGAAGGGATCGACCGGCGCGATCATCAGATGCACGTCGAAGGGCATGCGCGTGTGGCCGCGCAGCGCCTTCAGCACGGCGGGGCCGTAGCTGATGTTGGGCACGAAATGCCCGTCCATGATGTCGAGGTGCAGCCAGTCAGCACCGGCGGCCTCGACGGCGGCAACTTCCTCGCCGAGTCGCGCGAAATCGGCGGCCAGCAGGGACGGGGCGATTTTCACCGGACGTGTCACAGGAGACGTTATGCCTTCAGGGCCTGGAGGGGACAAGGCGCAGGAGGTGAAGAAGTCCAGGGACTTGTCAGTGGTTACCCTGGCGGAGCGGGCCAGCTTGTCCTGGAGCGTAGAGGCAGGCGGAAGAGGCCGGGTGATCACAGAAGGGCGATCCCTGGCGCCTCTCGGGGAGGGCACTGCCCTCCCCGGACCCCTCCCGCGCGCCGGGCGTGAAGCGGCCGTCGATGGCGGGGTCCGGGGTGGCACGGCCACCCCGGCGGGGGCTCCAAGGGGGCGGCGCCCCCTTGGCCACAGCCTCAGTCCGCGCGAAACCGGGCCACGAAGAACCCGTCCATGCCGCCATGTTCTGCCCAGAGGTCCGGCCGTGTGCGTAGCCAGCCTTCCGGCGAGAGTGCCGCCTCAAGCCCTGGCACTTCCTCCGGCCGGATCGGGTCGGGGCGCAGGCCGGGCAGGCCGGCCGCCGCCTGCGCCTCGCCTTCTTCCGGCTGTAGCGAGCAGGTGGCGAAGATCAGCCGCCCGCCCGGTGCCAGCAGCCGGGCGGAGGCCTCCAGCAGCCGCTTTTGCAGCTCGGCCAGGGTCGAGATGTCGCTGGCGCGCTTCAGGTGCGGCACATCCGGGTGGCGCCGGATGGTGCCGGTGGCGCTGCAGGGTGCGTCCAGCAGCACGGCGTCGAAGCGCATGCCGGGGTTCCATTCGGCGGCATCGGCCTGCACCAGCTCGGCCTCCAGCCGGAGCCGGGCAAGGTTCTCGCGCAAGCGGCCGATGCGGTTGCCATCCCGCTCCACCGCCACCACGCGGGCGCCGGTTGCGGCGAGCTGCGCCGTCTTGCCGCCCGGTGCGGCGCAGAGATCGGCCACTGCCATGCCTTGCGCAGCGCCCAGCAGGCGGGCCGGGAGGGCGGCAGCGGCATCCTGCGCCCAGGCCCGGCCGGCGATGAACTCGGGCAGTTCGGTGATGCGCGTGCCGGCCGGAAGGCGCGCGGTGCCGGTGGGCAGGCGCTCGGCCCCGGCGGGGGGCTCGGTGCCGGGCAGGAGGGAAAGATCCAGCGGCGCCGGGGCGCGATGCGCGCGGGCGATGGCGCGCACCGCCGGGCCATAGGCGCGGTGCCAGGCGGACCAGAGCCAGCCCGGCGTGTCCAGCCGCTCGCCGTCCAGCTCCTCCAGTGCGGCGGGGCCCTGCTCGGCCACCCGGCGCAGCACGGCGTTCACCAGTCCGGCAAAGGGGCGCGGCACGAGGTCCACGGCGCTCGCCACCGCCGCATGCGGTGGCGTCTCCAGCAGCAGCAGCTCGGCCGAGCCGATGCGCAGCGCCTGCCGCACCTCCGGCGGCGGCTCACGGCGCAGCAGAGGCTCCAGCACCGCGTCCAGGCTGCCCAGGCGGCGCAGCACCGCGGCCGCGATGCGGTGCGCGGCGGCGCGGTCCCGCATCTCGGCCGGAGGCAGTGCGTCCAGGGCCTCCTCCAGGCCGCGATGGCGCAGCAGGACGGCGTTCAGCAGAGCCAGCGCCGCAGCGCGGGTGGGATTGCGCGGGCGCGGTGGCCCGGCACGGGAAGCATCGGGACGGGAACGGCGGACGGGCGGCTTCATCGCAAGGTGCTATGGGCCGGAAAGCGCGGCGCTGTCGAGGTGTACACGCCGCAGAGCAGAGTTGGGGCGAAAGCCCATCCCCTGCCACTCCTTGGATTGACGTTCTGAGGGAGGGGGCGCTGGCCGGGAGCGGAGATCCGGCACATCAAATTTTACCCGGGCGATATTGTATCGGATATTGTACCCGGATAAAATGCAAAGCCTTCGCCGGCCGGAGACCGCCATGCCTCAGAGCCCGACACATTGCACCGCCTTCCAGGGCCTGACGCGCCTCGCCTCCGGCACGGCGGCACAAGTCGCCCTTTCGGTGAAAGCAGCCCTGGAGCACCAGCCGGATCACCCGGTGCTCGTCTTCGATGACGCGACGGGCCGCCAAGTGGATTTCGACCTGCGCGGAACGCCGGCGGAGGTCACGGCGCGGCTCGCGCCAGCGGAGGCCGGAGAGGCAGAGCGCCCACCTCGTGGCCCCGGGCGCCCCCGCCTCGGCGTGGTCGCGCGCGAGGTCACCCTGCTGCCCCGCCACTGGGACTGGCTGAACGAGCAGCCCGGCGGCGCCTCAGTCGCGCTTCGCCGGCTGGTGGAGGCGGCGCGGACGGCCCATGCGGCCAGTGACCGGGCACGGCAGGCCCGCCAGGCCGCCGACCGCTTCATGGCCGCGATGGCCGGCAACCAGCCGGGCTACGAGGAGGCGTCGCGCGCGCTCTATGCCGGCGACCGGGCGCGCTTCGAGGCCGAGACGGCGGGCTGGCCCGGCGACATCCGCGATCATGCCCGCTGGCTGGCGCACGCCGGCCTGGAGGCTGAGGCCGGCTAGCGGGCCGGCCCTCAGCCCATCAGCAGCAGGAAAGCCAGCGCACCGGCACCGAGCAGCAGGAAGGGGCTGAGGCGGGTGAACATCAGCAGCAGGGTGGAGACGGCCGCCACTGCCCAGGCCAGCACCCCGCCCTCGGCGGCACGCAGCAGGGTGAAGCCGGCGGCCAGGATCATGCCGGCGGCCACCGGCGCCAGCCCGACCTCCACCGCCTGCGTCCAGGCGGCCCCGCGCGAGCGCCGCCACAGGTGGGCGAGGCCATAGACCAGCACCGAGGAGGGCGCGAAGAGCGCGAAGGAAGCCACCACCGCCCCCCACCACCCCGCCACCTGCCAGCCGACCATCGAGGAGAGCAGCGCGCCCGGCCCCGGCGTCATGCGGGAGAGGGCGAAGAGGTTCAGGAACTCGGCATCCGACATCCAGCCCTGCACCGAGACCGCCTGACGATGGATGTCAGAAATGATGCTCTGGCCGCCGCCCACCGTCAGGAAGGAGAGCGGCAGGAAGATCAGCAGCAGACGCAGCAGCGGGCTTTCGTTCATCAGGCGCGCCCCCGCAGGCGCCAGGCGGCATGCGCGATGCTGAGCGGCGCCATCGCCACCACCACCCAGACCAGCGGCAGGCCGGCCAGGAAGATCGCCGCGAAGGTGGCCACCATGATGACGACCGGCACCATCCCGTTGGCGGCCCGGCGTGCGGCGCGCAGCCCCATCTGCAGCGAGAGGCCCATCGCCGCCGCCGCCACCCCGGCCAGCAGCTTGAAGGCCAGCGGCCCTTGGAGCAGCGGGCCCGAGAGCGCCACCAGGGCGACGGCCAGCAGCATCGGCGGCACGATCATGCCGAGCGCGCCCATCAGCGCGCCCCGGCCGCCGCGCAGGCGGAAGCCGATCCAGATGGAGAGGTTCACCACATTCACCCCGGGCAGCGCCTGCGCCAGGGCCAGCCCGCTGAGGAACTCCCCCTCGTCCACCCAGCGGCGACGCTGCACGAATTCCCGCATCATCCAGCCGCTCAACCCGCCGCCGAAGCTGGTCAACCCGACACGGGAGAAGGCCAGGAAGATTTCCCAGGCCGTGGGAGGCCTGGCCTCCACCTCCAGGGCCGCCATTTGCCCGTCCGCCATCTCCGCGCCTCCCCCGCCTCATCGGCGCGCGGCGCCGAAACGGCCGCCACCTGTCCCTTTTTGCCGCTATACACCGCCCGCCAAAAGGCTTTACAGCCCGCGCGACATGCTGCCCGCCCTGCGCGACATCCTCGACCGGCTGCCGGAGACCCGCTGGCCGCGCCTCTGGCTGACCCTGCTCTGCCTGGCCCTTTGGCTGCCCGGCTTCTTCACCCTGCCGCCTGGCGACCGGGACGAAAGCCGCTTCGCCCAGGCCAGCCGGCAGATGGTGGATAGCGGCGACTACGTCCGCATCCGCTTCGGCGAGGAGGAGCGCAATAAGAAGCCCGCCGGCATCTACTGGGCGCAGGCCGCCTCGGTCCATGCCGTGGAGGCGCTCGGCCTCGGCCATCGCGGCCAGATCTGGCCCTATCGCCTGCCCTCCCTCCTTGGCGCCTGGGTGGCAGTGCTGGCCACCTTCCACTGGGGCCGCGCGCTGGTCGGGCGGCGCGCCGCCTTCCTGGCCGCGGCGCTGCTCGCCTCCTCGCTGGTGCTGGTGGTGGAGACACATATTGCCAAGACGGATGCGGCGCTGCTCGCCACCGTGGCGGTGGCGATGGGGCTGCTGGGGCGCGCCTATCTCGCGCCCGGCAGCTTCACGGCCCGGCAGGTGGCGGGATTCTGGGCCGTGCTCGGCGTCTCCATCCTGCTGAAGGGGCCGATCGGGCCGCTGGTGGTGGCGCTGACCATCGTCACCCTGGCGGTGGCCGATCGCGGCGCCGCCTGGCTGCGCGGGTTGCGCCCGCTCTGGGGCCTGCCGCTGATGCTGGCCGTCGCGGCGCCCTGGTTCGTCGCCATCGGCATCGCCACCGAGGGCCGCTTCTTCAGCGAGGCGGTGGGCGGCGACATGCTGGCCAAGGTCTCTTCCGGCGAGGAGGCGCATGGCGGGCCGCCGGGCTATTATCTGCTGCTCTTCCCGGTGACCGCCTTCCCCGCCGCCTTCCTGGTGCTGCGGGCGCTACCCGCCGCCTGGCGCGACCGGCTCAGCCCGGCGACGCGCTTCCTGCTGGCCTGGGCCGCGCCCTCTTGGCTGATGTTCGAGGCAGTGGCAACCAAGCTGCCGCACTATGTGCTGCCGGCCTTTCCGGCGTTGATGCTGCTGGGCGCCGCCTGGGCGATGGACCCGCTGCGCCGCCCGGCGCCGCGCTGGCTGGCGGGGCTGGGCGCCGGGCTTTTCGTCCTGGTGGCGCTGGTGCTCGGCCTGGCGGCGGCGCTGCTGCCCTGGCTGGCGGACCACCGCATCGACCCCGTGGCACTGCTGGCCCTGCCCTGCGCGGCGCTGCTGGTCTGGGGCACGCTGGCGGTGCTGCGCCGCCGTGGTATCGGCCAGGCCGCCCTGGCCGCCGCGCTCCTGGCCGTGCCGCTCTACGCGGTGGTGCTCGGCGGCGTGCTGCCACGGCTGACGGCGCCCTGGATCGGCCCGCGCCTCGCGGCGCTGCTGGCCGAGACCGCCCCTTCCGGCGAGGTGCAGGGCGGCTTCGGCATCGTCGGCTATCATGAGCCGTCGCTGGTTTTCGCCACCGGGGCGGACACCGCCCTGCTGCGCGACGGCGCGGCGGCGGCGGACTTCCTCGCCGGAGGGCCGGGCCGCTTCGTCGCCATTGGCGACCGCGACATGGAAAGCTTCCGCGCGGCGCTGGAGCAGCGCTCGCTGGCGGTGCGCAGCATCGGCACGGTGGCGGGCTACAACTACACGCGAGGCCGGCGGTTAACGCTGCACGTGTTCCAGGGGGCGACATGATCGAGTGGATCACCCAAACGGTGGGTAGCGCCGGTGCGCCCGGCGTCTTCTTCCTGATGTTTCTGGAGAATCTCTTCCCGCCGATTCCCTCCGAGCTGATCATGCCGCTGGCCGGTTTCGCCGCCGCCGAGGGGCAGATGTCGCTGCTGGCAGCCGTGCTCTCGGGCACCGCCGGCTCGCTGGTGGGCAACGGGCTGTGGTACGAGGTGGCGCGCGCCGTCGGCAGCCGGCGCATCCGCCCGCTGGTGGCGCGCTACGGCCGCTGGTTCGGCGTCGCCGCCGAGGACATGGACCGGGCGGAGCGGACCCTGCGGCGCCACGGCCCGGTGGCGCTGTTCTTCGGCCGCATGCTGCCGGCGATCCGCACCCTGATCTCGATCCCGGCCGGGCTGGCCGGCATCCCGCGCCCGGTCTTCTATCTCTGGACTTGCATCGGCAGCGCCCTGTGGGTGCTGGTGCTGGCCGGCGCCGGCTACCTGCTGCGCGAGCAGTACCGCAAGGTCGAGGCGGCGATCGAGCCGCTGAGCTATGTGGTCCTGGCCGGGGTCGTGCTCGCCTATCTCTGGCACCTCTGGCGCAGCCGCAGGACGGCCCGTTCCTGAGCCGGGGCCACCTGGCCCCCGGCGCTGTGCTCAGATCACGCCAAGGATCAGCAGCAGGATGATGACAGGAATGGGAATGCCGAGCAGCCACAGCAGAATCGAAGGCATTTCCCATCCTTTCCCCGCTCCGGCCGCCGTGTGGCGCAGAGCCTAAACAGAGGCCTCAACGCCGCGCCCGCGCTCCGGTTGCGCAAGCCGGCCGGGAGCCGCAACCGGGCGGAAAAGCGCCCCGGGCGTGGAACCCGGGCCCAAGCGCGGCGTTCAAGCTGGGCTGCCGCCTGTTCCGCGAAAGAGCGGGCGGCGAGGAACAACCAACGGGAGCCTCCATGATGCGCCAGCGCAACTTCCTTCCGCTCGTCGCAGCTTCAACCGCCCTGCTGGGTCTCGCAGCCTGCAATTCCCCGCAGACCAACAACGAGGCCACCCGCGCCTATGACCGCGCCGCCGGCATTAACTCCTCCGGCGCCTATCCCGCCCAGTCGAACGGCACCCCTGGCAACCCGCAGGGCACTGAGGCCACGCGCGCCTATGACCGCGCCGCCGGGACCAACACCTCCGGCGCCTACCCGTCGCAGTCGGATGGCACCCGCGCCAACCCGCCGGGCACCGCCGCGACCCGCGCCTATGACCGGGCGACCGACTCCAATGTTTCGGGTGCCTATCCGCAGAGCGGTTCGCGCCGCTGACCGATACGGGCCGGGGGCGCCTCCCCGGCCCAGCCCGCGCGAGGCCCGGCGGGCGGAAGGAGTGATCCTTCCGCCCGCCGGGCCTTTCCGTACTGTCCCGGGGCATTCTCCCGCTTCTGGCGAGCGTTCCGGCAAGGCCTGGAAGCGGCCTTGGCGGGGGGGGTCCCGGACCATCCGCCTAGCCCGTGGGAGCGGAGGAGTTTCGCCCCTACTGCCACCAGCCGGCCGCCGAGGCGGTCCGGCTGGCATTCTGGCGTGAGGGCCTCAGGCCCAGCCGCGTCCGGCAATGAGCGAGATCAGGAAGAGCACCAGGAAGATGACGAAGAGGATCTTGGCGATGCCGCTGGCCGCCGAGGCCACGCCGGTGAAGCCGAGCACGCCGGCCACGAGGGCGATGACGAGAAAGATGATGGTCCAGTAGAGCATGGAAGGGTCCTTCCGATCAGGCTGCGGGAAAGCCGGTGCCAGGGTGCCCCGGCTGTGAGGCGCACTCTGGCGCGGGGCTGGCCGGCGCGGCTGGCCTGATGCGGAAGGCGCCCCCGCTGCGTCGGCGGGGCGCAGGCGCCCTGCCCGGCGGTCGCGGGCAAGGGCGGAAGGCGGAATGCCGAAGCATGGCGTCGCTGATCCTCGGTCAGGCCGGCCGGGAGGTCCGGGCCGGCAGTGCCGAAGCAACGCCGTGCTTCAGCCGCCGGTTTCAGCCGATCGGCACGGTGGAGGAGACCGCCTGATAGGTGGCGATGGCGAGCGCCAGTGGCTCGAAGGGCTTGCTGATGACGAAGGCCGGCTCCACCTGCTCGGCCGTCAGCAGTCGCTCGGGATAGGCGGTGACGAAGATCACCGGCACCTTCAGCTGCTCCTGGATGCGGTTGACGGCGATAATGCCATCGCCGCCCATGCCGAGGTTCACATCCGCCAGGATCAGGCCGGGATGGCGCTCCTGTGCCAGCCGCACCGCCTGCGTCTCGGAAGCGGCGACGCCGACCACACGATGGCCGCAGGCCTCGACGAGCTGGCGCACGTCCATCGCGATGATCGGCTCGTCCTCGATGACCAGGACATCGGTGGCCGCGGCGCTGCGCAGGGCCTCGCGGGCCTCGTCCAGTTCGGTTTCGGCGACGTCCAGCGGCACGCCCACGACGGCGGCCGCATCCTGGATCGAAAGCTCCTCCAGCGCCGTCAGCAGCAGCAACTGCCGGTGCCGGGCGGACAGATTGCTGCCGGCCGCAGGGACGGCGGGTGGCGGCGCCATGCGGGTGACGCCGGCATAAAGGGCGAGGCGCGCGGGCAGCGAGGGCAGGCCCTCCCGCAGCGCCGCGGCCACCAGCCCGTCGCCGGCGGCTTGGCTACCGGTCAGCGCACGGGCATAGCGGCGGGCGTGCGGCAGGCATCTCAGTAGCTCGGCTTGCGTTACGGCGTTCATGTCGTGGCCCTCGTCTCGATCCTGTGATGCAGGAAGACCGCTATTGGAAGCTGATGGCAAATCACACTGACCCGATCCGCCCACGCTTGGCGGGCCTGCTGCCGGATCTCCGCGCCTTCGCGCGCTTCCTGGCGCGCGACCCGGCGCTGGCGGATGATCTGGTGCAGGAGGCCGTGCTGCGCGCCCTGCGCGCGGAATCGCAGTGGGACCCGGAAACCAGTCTGCGGGCTTGGTTGTTTCGAATCCTGCGGAACGTGTTCTTGGAGCAGCTCCGCCGTCATGGCACGGAACGCCGCGCGCTGGCGCAGTTGCCCGCCGCCGATGCCCCGTTGCCGGCGGCCCAGGAAACGCAGCATGCCGTCTCGGATCTGGCGCGAGCGCTGCAAGCACTGCCCCTTCCGCAACGGGAGGCTCTGATCCTGGTAGGTGCACATGGCCTTTCACATGAGGAGGCCGCGGCGGTCTGCAACGTCCCTGTCGGTACAGTGAAGGCACGGGTCGCAAGGGCACGGGCAGCACTGGCACGTGGGCGGGTGCCGGGCGCGCCGTGAGGGCGGAAAGGGCGCGGCGGCGCGCGGTTATGGAGGGGGCGGAAAGCAGGCATGGGTGGCGCCCGTCTCAAAGACCGGGCCATGCGGGCGGTTCCATGCAAAATGAGATAGTCCGCTATGCATTTTTCATATACCGAATTCGCAACCGCTTTCTTCGCTCGTGCATTGGTTGGGCATGCAAGGCGAGCACGACACCATGAACAGCCCCACCCTCACCGAGGCGCGCCCCGCCTCTGCCGGAGGCCCAAGCTTCCATGAGCAGCTGGTCGCGATTCTGCCGCGCCTCCGGGTGCAGGCCGTCTCGATGACGCGCAATCGCGCCGACGCGGACGATCTGGTCCAGGCTGCGGTGAGCAACGCCCTTGCGGCGCAGCACAGCTTCACCCCGGGTACCAATTTCGGCGCCTGGATGTTCCGCATCCTGCGCAACCGCTTTCTCTCCGATATCCGCCGCCGTCGCGACACCTGCGACATGGACAACGCGCCCTCCGAGGCGCTCGCCCGCCCGGCGGCGCAGGAGGACAATCTGGCGCTTCGCGAGTTGCGCCGCCGATTGACGGACCTGCCGCCGGATCATCGCACCGCGCTGATGCTGGTTACTGTCCAGGGCATGTCCTACGAAGAGGCCGCCGAGGTGATGGGCTGCGCCGTCGGCACCGCCAAGTGCCGCGTCTTCCGGGCCCGCCGGCAGCTTGAGGCCTGGCTGGTGGGCGAGCCGCAGACCAGCAAGCGCGCTGCGGCACAGGCCAAGGCTGGTGAGGGCCGTCGCCGCAATGGTACGGTGCGCGACGGAAGCTCTACAAACACGCTGCGAGCGCTACATGCGGGAAGCTGATGGACGACCGAGCAGACAAGCGCATGTTGGCGGAACCGGCCGTGGAGGCGACCCGTTCGCGTCCTGAGCGTGCCCGCAAGGGCACGCCTGATGCGGCTTTCGACCTATGGCTCCAACGCGGGCTGCACGCGATGTACGATGACGTCGCGCGCGAGCCCATCCCGGAGGAACTCCTCCGGCTGATCGAACAGGATCGGGCGCAGGACCCCAAGAAATGACCTCAGCGGCGCGGCCGCAAAGGCCCGCCTTGCGTCAGATGCTCCGCGGCGTCCGTGGCCGCATGTTCCTTCTCCTGCTGGTCGCCAGCGTTCCGGTCGTCGGCATTGCCGGGGCCAACGCCATCCTCAGCTATGAATCGGAACTGGCAACCGGACGGCGCACCGCCACCATTCTCGGCGATGTCGCCGCGGCCCGGCATGGCGCCACAATCGATACCCTGCGCCAGACCCTGGCCGGCCTCGGCAGTAGTCCGGCCCTGTTGCAGCCGCTCGAGGAAGCCGGCTGCCTGCCGCTCGCGCGCGAATTGCTCGCCCTTTACGCCGACCGCTATGCCAATTTCTGGCTCCTCGATCCCGAGGGGCAGCTGCGCTGCAGCGCCCGCCCGGTTTCGCCGGACCGGCCGAAGCCCCCAGCGGATTACTTTCACGCCGTCGTGGCCCAACGGAAATTCGTCCTCACCCCTTTTCGCCGTGACAGTGCCGGGGAGCGGGTGATCGTCGGCGCCATACCGCTCGAGGCGAATGGCGCCCTGCGCGGCGTCCTCGCCGGCAGCATCCTGCTCGACCATTTCGTGCAGCGGGAGGCACAGACCGATGAGCGGGCCTCCCAGCGGCTCTGGCTGGTGGACAGCAGCGCCGTCGCCCTGCCCCTCACCCGCGCCAGCCCGCTCGACCTGCCGACGCCTGCCGTCCTGCACGGCCTGCTGGAGCGGCACCAGGCGGTGACGCTGGAAAGCCGCGCCCAGAGTGGGGCCGCCTTCGCTTATGCCAGCACGCCGCTGGCGCCCGGGCTGCGGCTGCTGGTCGGCCTGCCCACCGAGAATATCCGCCGCGCCGCCAATGCCGTGCTGCTGCGCCGCGCCCTGGAGCTCGCCGCCTTCCTGCTGGCCTGCCTTGTGGTGATCGTGCTCGGGGCGGATCTCGCCATCGCCCGCCCGCTGCGGGTGCTGGCGTCGCGGGTGCGGCAGTGGCGGCCGGGGGCGCCCTTCCGCAGTCGCCCGCTGCATGGCGAGCCGGACGAGGTGCGTGCGCTGGAGCGGGCGGTGGCCGATGCTGCCCAGGCGATCAGCGCCCGCGAGGAGGAGCTGCGCGGCGCCCTGCGGCAGCGGGACCTGCTGATGGCCGAGATCCATCACCGCGTAAAGAACAACCTGCAGATCGTCGCCTCGCTGCTGAACCTGCAGGCGGGGCGGCTACGCGACCCCCGCGCCCGCGCCGAGTTCATCACCGCACGCGACCGGGTGCAGGCGCTGGCGACGCTGCACCGCCACCTCTACACAAACCAGACCTTCGAGATGATCGCGCTACGCCCCTTCCTGGAGGAACTGGGGCAGCAGCTCTTCGCCGCGCTGGGCGAGCGGCCGGGCCAGCGCATCGCCCTGGTGGTGGAGGCGGACGAGTTGGAGATCGTCACCGACCAGGCCGTCTCGCTAGCGCTGCTGGTCACCGAGACGGTCACCAACGCCATCAAGCACGGCTTTCCCGACGCCCGCAGCGGCACCGTGACCGTCTCCGTCCACGCCGAGGGCAACAACGTGACGCTGACGGTGCGGGACGACGGCCTCGGCATGAGGCTGGACGACGAGGAGGCCGCCCATGGCATCGGCCTGACGCTGATCCGCGGCTTCGCCCAGCATCTCGGCGGTGAGATCGAGATCCGCCGCGACGGCGGTACCGAGTTGGTGCTGCAATTCCCCCTGCGCCGCCGTGAGGGGGAGCCGGCCGATACCGAGACGATCAGGGCGGCCAATGGCGCAGGCGGCTGAGAGCCCGTTCCCGACGGGAGCAACGGAGAGCTAGCGAGAGTTTTGGGGCCGGGTAGGGAGGGCCGCAGTCCCGGCCCGACGCCATTCCCAAACGGGCTCCGGGCAACCCGCCCCTTCGCACGCGGCAGCGATCGCGGAGCCCGTGACGCAACCCCCCGCCCAGGGCTGGCGTTGTCGCAGCCATAAGATAAGGAGTTCCCGATGCGCAAGCTGATGATCGCCACCTTGCCCGTCCTTGCCTTGCTGGGTCCGCTGGCGGCGTGCAGCGAGGGGCCGGCGGAGCGGACCGGCGAAAAGCTCGACAATGCCGGCCATAACCTGCGCGATGCCGTTGATCCGCCGCGCGGCCCGGGCGAGCGGATGGGCCGCAGCATCGACCGCGCCTTGAACTGATCCGGCCATCCCCGGCAGCCCCGGGTGGCGCCCCTACCTGCCGGCAGGGCATGCTGCGGCAGGCAGGCGGGCCGCCACCGGGCCCCGCACCGCTTAGAGCAGGAGGACACAGATGAGCCGTTATCCGTCCGTCGACCTGGGCTCCGTGGAGGAGCGCATCGCCGACTTGCGCCGCAAGGTCGAGGCGCTGATGAGCGAGCAGGTGACGCCAGCCGTCTCCCGCGCCTCCGGCCGCGCCCAGCACCTCGCCCAGGAGGTGAGCGCCACCACTCGCCGCGAGGCCGAGCAGGCGCTCGGTCTGGTGCGCGAGCGGCCGGTCGCCACCATTCTCATTGCCATGGGGGTGGGCTACCTCCTCGCCCGTCTGCTGCGGCGCTGAGCCGCGATGCGGGCGATCCGTCTGGCCGCCGCCGCCTTCGACGCGGAGCGCGTCCTGTTCGGCCTGCAGGCGCGCCGCATGGTGGGGCGCCTTGTCCTGGGTGCGGTCGCGGCGGTCCTGCTCTGCGCCGCCTTCACCATGGCGCATGTGCTGGTGTGGTTCGCCCTCGAGTCCTGGAGCCCGCTGGCCCGGGCGGCCTGGATCACCTGCGGCGATCTGGTGCTGGCCCTGCTGCTCCTGCTGCTGGCGGTGCGCAACCGGCCCAGCCCGCAGGAGATCGAGGCCCGGCTGCTGCGCGATACCGCCCTGGCCCAGGCTCGCGCCAGTGTCGGACTGCTGCCGTTCCTCAGCGGAGTGGCGCGCTCCTCCTGGATCGGCATCCTGGTGGGCATGCTGCGCCGGCGTCGCAGCCCGCACTGAGGGCGGCCCGGCCGGGGATTGACGGAACGGGGAGGCCGCGCGTCTTCCCTTCCGCCACCCTGAAAGGCCGCCCGGGAAGGCGAGCCCTCAGGCGAGCAGTCGCCGCAACAACCCGACCAGCATCATCCGCTCCTCCACAGAAAGCGGCGCCAGGAGCCGCTCATTGGCGCGGCGCCCCTGTTCCACCGCCTCGGCCAGCACCGCCTCCCCGCTCGGGGCGAGCGAGAGCACGACGGTGCGGCGATCCAGCGGATCACGGCCCACTTCCAGCAGCCCGCGGTCGCGCAACCGGGCGACGACACCTTGGATGGTGGCCGGGTCCAGCGCCACAGCGCGACCCAACGCGTTCTGCGTAGCCTGCCCCAGTTCTGCGAGTTTCAGGAGGGTGGCGAATTGGGTGGAGGTCAGGCCGCCGACCGCGCCGCGGTCCTGAAACAGCGAGGCGTGCCGCTGGTGCGCCCGCCGCAGCAGGTGCCCCACCGATTCGTCCAGACGATAAGCGGGCGGATTTGGAGCGATGATCTCCTGGTTCCGCACGGCATCGACCAGGAGCTCCAGATCGGGATCGCTGATGGTTCTGCACTCCGCCGGACCAGGGACCGGCGCCACCTTCCCCCCCGGGGCGGAGCGCGTCAACCGCCACGGGTCCGGAACAGAGTCAATCCTGCAGCAGGAGGCGGTACCCGGAGAGGGCGAGGCACAGGCTGCCCAGGGCGGCGGCGGCCAGGGCGGCGCGGTTGGCGTGCCAGAGCAGTCGCTCGGCCAGGATGGCAGCGAGCTGGTGGCGCCCCCGTGGGCCGCGCAGCCGCTGCGCGCCTTCACCGGCCATGACCGAAAGCTGGCGCCAGAGGGCACTGCGGCGGAGATCCTGGCGCGGCACCTGCAGGGCGGCGCCCCAGAGGCCGAGCCAGACCGCCGCCGTCAGCAGCGCGCCACTCTGTAGCGCCAGCACCGGCCGATTGGCGAGCGCCACCATGACGAGGCCGATGCCCAGCGCGATGCAGCCGAGAAGGCGGCGGATCGAGTGGTCAGCGAGAGTGCGGAGCGTGTCCATCAGGGCCCCCTTCCCTCCGCATGCTGACGCCCCGCACACGAAGATGCCAGTTGCTTTTGCGTCGCCCGGTGCCGTGGGGCGGGTTTTGTGGCTGTTCCACGCGTCGAACCCATGCTCCTCCGCCAGCCCCGCTCCCGCCTCTCCCTTGCAGGACCCTGCCAGGGGGCGGGAGCACGCCGCCAGGAGTGATATGGGGGGAACATCGCGCCAGGGAAAGCGTTGCAGGTGACACAACCTGCCGATATCGCCCGCGGACGGGGATTCGGATGAACTTTCATTCATCCAGCTCCCCAACCCGCCGGGCACGGCTTCCCCGGCCTGCCGCGGCAGGCCGTTTCGGGATCCCAGTGAAATCTGTTGCGCTCCGCAGCACAGGTCTGATGAAAATATTGCTGCTGCAGCACGGAGGCCGCCCGTGCCCCGCCGCCCTCGCCCCTCCGGGCCGGGCGGGGAGCCGGAGCGGGGCACCACCCCCGGCGCGGGGCAGCCTGTGCAAGGAACGCTCAACGAGAACGCCGGGGCGCGCAGGCCGTGCATCCGGGACAGGGTAGGGGATAGTTCACAGATGCGCGCCGCCATTCCGAGAACCGACGCCGCGAACCGGCCCATGACACGGGAGGAGAAGAAGGTCATCCTCGCTTCCTCGCTCGGCACCGTGTTCGAGTGGTACGACTTCTATCTTTACGGTTCGCTGGCCGCCTTCGTGGCGGCCAAGTTCTTCACCGTGCTGGGCGATGACGGGCGCCCCATCTTCGACGAGACCACCCGCAACATCTTCGCCCTGCTGGCCTTCGCCGCCGGCTTCCTGGTGCGGCCCTTCGGCGCGCTGGTCTTCGGCCGGCTGGGCGACCTGGTAGGGCGCAAATACACCTTTCTCGTCACCATCGTGATCATGGGTGCCTCGACCTTCTGCGTCGGCATCCTGCCGACGGCGGCGCAGATCGGCATCGCGGCCCCCATCATCCTGCTGGTGCTGCGCTGCCTGCAGGGCCTGGCGCTGGGCGGCGAGTATGGCGGCGCTGCCACCTATGTGGCCGAGCACGCGCCGCATGGCCGGCGCGGCTTCTACACCAGCTTCATCCAGATCACCGCCACGGGCGGGCTGTTCCTCTCGCTTTTCGTGATCCTCGGCAGCCAGGCGCTGATGGGGGCCGAGGCATTCCGGGAGTGGGGTTGGCGCGTTCCCTTCCTGGTCTCGGTTGTCCTGCTCGCCATTTCCGTCTGGATCCGCATGCAGATGCAGGAGAGCCCAGCCTTCAAGAAGATGAAGGAGGAGGGCACCCAGTCCAAGGCGCCGCTGACCGAGGCCTTCGGCCAGTGGAAGAACGCCAAGATCGCCATCCTGGCGCTGCTCGGGCTGGTCGCCGGCCAGGCGGTGGTCTGGTACACGGGTCAGTTCTACGCGCTGTTCTTCCTCGGCTCCGTGCTGAAGGTGGACAGCTACACCACCAACATCCTGATCGCCTGGGCGCTGCTGCTCGCCTGTGGCGGCTTCGTCTTCTTCGGCTGGCTCTCCGACAAGATCGGCCGCAAGCCGATCATCCTGGGCGGCTGCCTGCTCGCCGCGCTGACCTATTTCCCGCTGTTCAAGCTGATCAGCGCCGAGGCCAACCCGGCCCTGCACGCGGCGCACCAGAACATTCCGGTGGTGGTGCAGGCCGACCCGGCCAGTTGCTCCTTCCAGTTCAACCCGACCGGCACCGCGCGCTTCACCAATTCCTGTGACATCGCCAAGGCGGCCCTGGCCCGGCTCTCGGTGAACTACCACGTCGAGGATGCCGCGCCCGGCAGCGCCGCGGTGGTGCGGGTGGGCGACACCGCCATCTCCTCCACGGACCCCAACTTCGCCACCGCGCTCGGCGCCGCCATCACCACCGCCGGCTATCCCGCGGCCAGCAACCCCACGGTGGTGCGCATTGCCCACCCCTTCGACATCTTCCGCGAGCAGCCGGCCGTGCTGATCGGGGTGCTGACGTTGCTGGTTCTCTACGTCACCATGGTCTACGGCCCGATCGCGGCGGCCTTGGTGGAGCTGTTCCCGACCCGGATCCGCTACACTTCGATGTCGCTGCCCTACCATATCGGCAATGGCTGGTTCGGAGGCCTGCTGCCGGCCACCGCCTTCGCCATGATCGCGCAGACCGGCGACGTGTATTACGGCCTCTGGTACCCGGTGGTGATCGCCCTGGTGACCGTGGTCATCGGCACCTTCTTCGTGCCCGAGACCAAGGACCGGGACATCTTCGCCGAGGATCTCGCGGAAACGGCGCCACGCACGGCAGCCCGCGCCCGCATCTGACGGTCCGGCCCGGGGGCGTCGCCGCCGGGCCTTGACCACAGGCCGAGGGGGGCGCGGCGCCCTCCCCGCCCTGGCGGATGATCCCGTCCCGCCATCACAGCGGCATGAGTGGGGCATCCTCCGCCTCGGAGGGGGGCAGCGGTAGCGGGTGCCCTACCCGCACTGCCTCTTGCGCCGCACATAAGGCGCATCCTACTCCTTGCGCCCGGTATCAGCGCAGCACGGCAGTGTCCCAGGAAAACTCCCACACCCCCGCCAACCGCCCCCTCACCCCCGCCCTCCTGCTCGGCGTGCTCGGTGTGGTGTACGGGGATATCGGCACCAGCCCGCTCTATGCGCTCCGCGCCTCACTGCTGCACTTCGCCTCCGACGGTCTGGAGCGCTGGGAAATCCTCGGCGTGCTGAGCCTGATCTTCTGGTCGCTCGTGCTGGTGGTCACGGTGAAATACGTGCTGCTGGTGATGCGGGCCGACAACCGCGGTGAGGGCGGCATCCTGGCGCTGATGGCGCTGGCGCAGCGCGTCGGCCGCGGCGAGCGCGGGCGCAACCTGATCATGCTGGTGGGAATCGCCGGCGCCGCGCTGTTCTTCGGGGATGGCATCATCACCCCGGCCATCTCCGTCCTCTCGGCGGTGGAAGGCCTGAAGGTCATCTCCCCCGCCTTCACCGACGCCGTCATCCCCATCGCCCTCGGCGTGCTGCTGGCGCTCTTCCTGGTGCAGTACAAGGGCACCCACAGCATCGGCCGGGTCTTCGGTCCGATCACCGCGCTCTGGTTCCTGAGCCTGGCGGTGCTGGGCCTGGTGGAGATCGTGCGCGAGCCGGCGGTGCTGCTCGCCCTCTCGCCGCACTACGCGATCGAGTTCTGTTTCCGCTACCATCTCGCCGCCTTCATCGCGCTCGGCTCCGTGGTGCTGGCGGTGACCGGCGCCGAGGCGCTCTATGCCGATATGGGGCATTTCGGCCGCCGCCCGATCCAGCTCGTCTGGCTCTTCGCGGTCCTGCCGGCGCTGACGCTGAACTATTTCGGCCAGGGCGCGCTGATGCTGGCCGACCGCGCGGCGCTGGAGAACCCCTTCTACCTGCTGGCACCCTCCTGGTTCCGCCTGCCGCTGGTGGTGCTGGCCACTTGCGCCACCATCATCGCCAGCCAGGCGATGATCTCGGGCGCCTTCTCCATCGCCCGGCAATGCGTGCAGCTCGGCTTCCTGCCGCGCCTCGTCGTCTGCCATACCTCGGAGACCGAGGAAGGGCAGATCTATATGCCGCAGATCAACTTCGCCCTGCTGACCGGCGTGATCCTCCTGGTGCTGGCGTTCCAGGATTCGGACAGCCTGGCCGCCGCCTATGGGCTGGCCGTCACCGGCACCTTCCTCTGCACCTCGACCCTCTCCGGCCTGATCTTCCGCCGGCAGTTCGGCTGGCCCCGCCTCGCCGTCGCGGCGGTGGTGGTGCCGCTGTTCCTGCTCGACTCCGCGTTCTTCATCTCCAACGTGCTGAAGGTGCCGGATGGCGGCTGGGTGCCGCTGCTGCTCGGCGCCTGCATCTTCATCCTGATGCTGACCTGGCGGCGCGGGCGCGAGCTGCTCTTCGCCCGCTTCCGGCAGGACAGCCTGCCGCTGAAGTCCTTCCTGGCCCGCCTGCCGCAGTCGCGCACCATCCGCGTGCCCGGCATCGCCGTCTTCATGACCGGCCAGGCCGACTACGTGCCCAATGCCCTGCTGCACAACCTGAAGCACAACAAGGTGCTGCACGAGCGCGTGCTGTTCGTCACGGTGGAGAATGTGGACGTGCCGCTGGCGCCACAGCGGCGCGAGGTGACGGAGCTGGCCCCGGGCATCCATCGCGTCATGCTGCGCTACGGCTTCCAGGAGAGCCCGAACATCCCGCGCGAGCTGGAGGCGCTGCGCGAATACGGTGTCGCCTTCGAGCCGATGCAGGCCAGCTACTTCCTGGGCCGCGAGACCCTGGTGGCCGCCGCCGCCCCGAAGATGGCGGCCTGGCGGCAGTGGCTCTTCTCGCTGATGAGCCGCAACGCCATGCCGGCCACCGAATTCTTCCGCATCCCGAGCGACCGCGTCGTGGAGCTCGGCGTCCGCGTCGCGATCTGAATGGAGCGACCGCGCCTGCTGCTGGTGGGGGCCGGCGGGCATGGCCGCGCGGTGCTCGCCACCCTGCGCGATGCCGGCTGGCCCATGCCGGCGGGCGTGCTGGACGATGACCCGGTCTGCACCGGCCTTCCCGGCCTCCCCTGGCTGGGGCCGGTGGCGCGCGCCGGGGCGCTAAGGGCGGAAGGGCTCGCCGCCGCCCATGTCGCGCTCGGCGGCAATGCCCTGCGGCGCCAGCTGGGAGAGCAGCTCCTGGCGCTCGGCTTCGACCTGCCGCCGGTCCTCCACCCCTCCGCCGTGCTGGCCGGCGACGCGAGGCTCGGCGCAGGCGGCGTGGCGATGCCGCGCGCCGTGCTCGGAGCCGCCGCCATCGTCGGGGACCACGCCATTCTCAACACTGGCTGCATCGTCGAGCATGATTGCCAGCTAGGCCCGGCCTGCCACATCGCGCCCGGCGCGGTGCTGGGCGGCGGCGTGCGGCTCGGATGCGAGGTGCTGGTCGGCATCCTGGCCGGAGTGCGGCCGGGGGTGCGGATCGGAGGCGGCGCCGTCATCGGGGTCGGCGCGGCCGTGGTGGCGGATGTGGCGGCCGGCGCGACGATGGGCGGGGTTCCGGCCCGGCCGGTGCGGCAGGGGGCGCCACTCCCCGCGCCCCCGCCGGGGGGATAGGCCCCCTCCCCGCCCGGCGTCACCGGCGTCAGTGGAAAGGGAGGAGGTCGGCGGGCGCGATGCTCATGGCCATGGCCAGGTAGCCGGCGCGGTTGGGGTGCAGCTTGTCGCCGGGGCCCCCGGTAGTTGATTCGGGCACCATCTCCGGCTTCAGGCCGCCGCTCGCCGGGTCGCGCGTCGCGGTGTCGAAATCCACCACCGCGTCGAACAGGCCGGAGGTGCGAATGAATTCGTTCAGGCCGCGGCGCTTCTCGTCCTGCTCGGCATGACCATGCGCCGGGCTGGAGCTGCCGAGCGCCGGTGTTACCGTGGCACCCACCAGCCAGACGCCCGGGATCGCTTCGCGCAGGCGCCGCACGCCCTGGCGCATGCCCTCCGAGACCGCTTCCAGCGCGGCATTGCCGTTGCGGCTGAAATCATTGGTGCCCTCCAGCCAGATCACGGTGCGGATCCCCGAGAGGCTGATGATGTCCCGCTCCAGACGCGAGAGGGCGGAAGGGCCTCCGGGGAAGGGCTTGTCCGGTCCGTACTCGGCCGGGCCGACCACCTGGTTGCCGCCGATCCCCGCATTGATCACCGCGACGCGGTTGCCCAGCGTCGCCTTCAGCCGGCGCGCGAGCACATCCGGCCAGCGGTCGTCGCCGTTCAGGGTCGAGGCCGTGCCGTCGGTGATCGAATCGCCGAAGCACAGGATCACCGGCGTGCCGGTCGGCACCATCATGTCCACCGCATCGAGGAAGAACCAGGAGGTGGTGGAGAAAGGGAAGGAAGCCTCGCCCTCTTCCTGCCCGCGCGCGCCGGCGCCCGGCGCGGTGAGATAGGAGGTTTGCAGCGCCTTGGCATGCCAGGTCATCGGCCCCGAGCGGTCCACGACATGGAAGGAGACGGCGAGCTTGCGGCCCATCAGCAGCGGGTCATCAGGGTTGTCGGCGAAGGGCAGGTCCACCGGGTCCGACCAGGCCTGCCCGCCCGGGGCGATGGTGACGCCCTCCTCTCCCCCGAAGCGGACGGGGCGGTTGCTGCCGGGCAGCAGCGCGGCGCCGCCGAACTGCAGGCCGAGATGGACGCCGTCCAGGTGCAGCGGCTGCGTGCCAAAGACATTGGTGAAGCGCAGCCGCGCCTGCCGGCCCCAGAGCGTCGGCCGCAGAATGAGGCGGAAGCTCTGGTCGCGTGCCCCCTCCTGCGGCGCAGGGAAGGTGAAGGACTGGTTCGGCTGCGCCGAGGGATTGCCAACGGGATAGGGGCCATGGGCCGAGGCGGTCCAGGCCGTGGCCCAGGATGTGGCGCCCGGCGCCGGCGGCTGCTGGGTGGTGGTCTGGGCGGTGGCCGGCCGGGTAAAGCCGAAGAGGGTGGCAAGCATCATGCCCTGGGCGAGTTCTCTGCGCTGCATGGTGTTCCTCCTGGCCGGCTCTCCGGCCGGCGGCGGAATCATTCCACCTTTCCATTGAAGCCGGAAGCCAGACCGCTGCCGGACAGAAAGGACAGGCAAAGGAATTCCTCCGTGCGGGCGTCCTTTTCTGTCAGGCTGGCTCCGGCCAAGCCGGCCCGGCAAAGGCCAGACGTTCAGAAAGGTTCTCCCGCGCCTTTCCCCGGATGCGCAGCATGTCGGAAGCCCAGCTCGTCATGCCCTCCCTCGCGCGGCTGCCCGCCTATGCGGCGGCGCTGGTGCGGGGATGGTCGCCGGACAATATCCGGCCGGAGGAAATCCGGCGCGAGCAGCTGGCGGCCATCACCGCCGATGCCACGGACTTCCTGGCCCGGCTGGATGACCGCGCGGCGAGGGATACTCCGGTCCGCCTGCCGGATGGCTCCGAGATTCCCCGCCTGCCCGGCATCCGGCGCTGGATCTGGAAGGCTGGCTTCTGCGGCTCGATCGGCTTCCGCTGGCAGCCCGGGACCGCCGCGCTGCCACCTCATGTGCTGGGCCATATCGGTTATGCCGTGGTGCCCTGGAAGCAGGGACGGGGCCATGCGAAACGCGCCCTCGCGCTGATGCTGCCGGAAGCTCGTGCCGTGGGTCTCCCTTACGTCGAGCTGACGACCAGCCCGGACAATCTCGCCTCGCAGCGGGTCATCCTTGCCTGCGGTGGCGTACTGGTGGAGCGCTTCCGCAAGCCCACGGCCTATGGCGGCGGCGAGGCACTCCGCTTCCGCATCGCGCTTTGACGCCGGGCCGAATGGCAGGGTCCCAAGGGACCAATGGGGGCGGCGCCCCTGGCGCTCACCGCCCCGCCATCGCCTTGTTCTCCAGCTTCGAGACGAGCCGCACCAGCGGCCAGAGCAGCAGGAAGTAGGCCAGCGCCGCGGCGACGATCGGCGTCGCGTTGTAGGTGACGCTCTGCGCCTGCCGGGCCTGGAACAGCAATTCCGGCAACGCCACCACGCTGGCGATGGAAGTGAGCTTCACCACCTCCAGCGTGTTGCTGATGAGATCGGGCAGCACGTTCCGCACCGCCTGCGGCAGCACCACATGGGCCAGCGCCTGCCCGCGCGAGAGGCCGGTGGAGCGCGCCGCCTCCATCTGACCGCGCGGCACGCTCTCGATGCCGGCGCGCAGCACCTCGCCGTAATAGGCGCCGGTGTTGAGAAGGAAGCCGATGGCCACCGCGCCCCAGGCGCCGACATCGATGCCGGCGAAGGGCAGGCCGGCATAGAGGAAGACCAGCAGCACCAGCGGCGGAATGGCGCGGAACAGGTCGGTCCAGCCGGCCGCTACCAGCCGCACCGGGCGTGGCGCGGAGGTGGCGAGCAGCGCCAGCGCCACGCCGCCCATGAGGCCGAGCGGCACGGTGATCAGCGACAGCCCCAGGGTGTAGAGGAAGCCGCTCCAGAGGATTGGCCAGGCAGCCCGGATGATCTCCAGGTTGAGGAAGGCGAAGATAAAATCCTGCATGACGGCGCTTCCCTCAGCGCTTCCAGGCGAAGCGGGTTTCGACCCAGCGGCCGAAGGCCACCACGGGGATGAACAGGATCAGGTAGGCGATGGCCCCCAGTGTCAGCGGCGAGGGATTGCCGGAGAAGGCCATGCCGCTCTGCGCCGCGCCCAGGATCTCGGCCACGCCCACCACCGAGCCGAGCGCCGTGCCCTTGGTGATGGCGATGGTGCGGTTGGTCAGCGGCGGGATGGTGATGCGCAGCGCCTGCGGCAGCACCACCATGCGCAGCGTCTGCAGGAAGGTGAGGCCGGTGGAGCGCGCCGCCTCCCACTGCCCCTTCGGCACGGCGGTGATGCCGGCCCAAAAGATCTCCTCGGCGAAGGCCATCAGAACCAGGCTCAGCGAGAGCCAGGTGGCGGCGAAGCCGGAGATGCTGATGCCCGCCGCCGGCAGGCCGAAGAACAGCAGCACGATGATGACCAGCGGCGGCAGCGCGCGGAACAGGTCCACCACGAAGATGATGCCCCAGTTCAGCACCCGTAGGCCAAAGCTGCGCAGCACCGCCAGCGCCAGGCCGGAGATGAGGCCGGAGACCACGATCAGCAGGGCCAGCACGATGGTCAGCCCGAAGCCCTGCGCGATCATCGGCAGATAGGTCGCCATGACCTTCGGGTTGAAGAAGGAGAAGAGAAAGCTCTCGAAACCGCCCATGGGGATCAGTATTCCCGCCTCAGTGACGGTCGATCTGGCGGATGAAGGCGCGGGTGCGCTCGTGCTGCGGCGCGCCGAAGATCTGTGCCGGCGGCCCCTCCTCCAGCTTCTCGCCGTCAGCCATGAAGACCACGCGGTCGGCGGCGGCACGGGCGAAGGCCATCTCGTGGCTGACCACCACCATGGTCATGCCGTCCTGCCGCAGTTCGCGCATCACGTTCAGCACGCCGCCGACCAGTTCGGGGTCGAGCGCACTGGTCGGCTCGTCGAAGAGCATGACACGCGGCTCCAGCGCGATGGCGCGGGCGATGGCGACGCGCTGCTGCTGCCCACCGGAAAGCTGTGCCGGATAGTGTTCCATCCGCTCCGCGAGCCCCACACGGGTCAGCGCGCGGGCGGCGATCTCGCCCGCCTCCGCCTTGTCCTTTCCCAGCACCTTGCGCAGCGCCAGCATCACGTTCTGCCGCGCCGTCATGTGCGGGTAGAGATTGAAGGACTGGAAGACCATGCCGATGCGGCGGCGCGCGGCGTTGATGTCGGTCTTCGGGCTGAGCAGCTCGATGCCGTCCACATGGATCGAGCCGTCATCCGGCTCCTCCAGCCGATTCAGGCATCGCAGCAGGGTGGACTTGCCGGAACCGGAGGGGCCGATGATGAAGACCAACTCGCGTTCGGCCACGCGGAGATCCACCCCCTTCAGCACCGCCAGGTTGCCGAAGCGCTTCCAGAGACCGTGCGCATCGATGATCGGACGAGGCGAAGATGGGGCGGCGTTCGTCATCTGGGCTCCTCGGGGAATCCGCGCGGGATGGGCAAGCGAAACCACGAGGGCACGCAGGGGCGATCCTATGCAAGACCCCGTCCACCTCCAGACGCCCTTCTTTTTTCTGCCGGTTCCCACGCTCGCTCAGAGCGCAGCATCAAACCGACAGAAAGAAGATGGGGGTTCGGGGGAATTCCTCCCCCCGACCTTTATTCTCGTCACTCGCGGGTAATGCGCCCGTCCAGCCGGGTGCGGAAGGCGCCGTCGGCGGCGATATAGGCGGCGGCCACGTCTTCCAGCGGCGGGCCGTTGTCATAGGCCTCCAGCGCCTTGTCGCGGAAGAGCGTATAGCCGTCTCCGCCGCGCCGGTTGAAGTTATTGGTGACGACGCGGTAGACCCGCTCCGGGTCAAGCGGCCCGAAGCCGCCCTCCCCGGCGACGCTGACCTCGCGCAGCCGCTGACCGACCGGCGCATCGGGGTCGAAGCGGTAGCGCAACCCCGCCACCTGCGGGAAGCCGCCGCCGTTCTGCGCATAGCGCGAGAGGCCGATCTCCAGCGCCTCCTTCAGGTCGCCGCCGCGGAGGGTAAGCGTTGCCAGGGTATTGCCGAAGGGCAGCACCTCCAGCACGTCGCCGAGGGTGATGTTGCCTTCCGGCAGGCCGGCGCGCAGCCCGCCGCCATTCGTCACCGCAATCTCGGCATGCGGCACCGCCGCCAGCATCGCCTCGGCGATGACATTGCCGAGGCCGCATTCACCCTTGCGGCAGTCACTGTTGGGGAGCGCCGCCGGGCTGCGGCCGATGGAATGGGCCCGCAGCTCCGCCAATGCCCTGCCGTAACCGGCGACGATCGCCGCTACCTGGGCATCCTCGGCCAGCGCGGGCGTCACCGGCAGCACGCGGCCGCCATGCGCCAGGATGCGCCCGTCCGGCGCCAGGTCGAGATCGAACCGCCCGATCCAGCGGCCGTAGCAGCCCGCCTGCAGGATGCGCACCGGCCGGTCCGGCCCGTCGATGACGGTGGGGCTCGGCCCCTCGGCGTCCGGCAGGTCACTGGCCAGCAGCGTGTGTGAGTGCCCGCCGATGATCAGGTCGATTCCCGGCACCGCCGACGCGAGTTCCTGGTCGGGACGGTAGCCGAGATGCGAGAGCAGCACGATGGTGGCCGGCCCCTCGGCGCGGATCGTCGCGATGGCGCGCAGCGCCGCCTCGTGCGCATCGGTGAAGGCGAGGGTGGGGCCGGGGCTGGAGGCTTCCGGCGTGGTTTCGGTAGTCAGGCCGATCAGCCCGATGCGGGCGCCGCCATGGCGGAACACAGTGTGGCTGCGGATCCTGCCGGCTAGGCGCGGCTCCCGACAGGTGTCGAGATTGGCTGAGAGGAGCGAAAAATCCACCCATCCGGCATAGGCGGCCAGCCGTTCCGGCCCGCCGTCGAATTCGTGGTTGCCGAGCGCCATGGCCCGGCAGCCGGTGGCATGCTGCACCGCCGCCTCAGCCCGGCCCTGATGCGCCGTGTGGTAGAGGCTGCCGGTGAACTGATCGCCCGCATCGAGTCGCAGCGCTGGGCGGCCCTCGGCACGCGCCTCCGCCTCCAGCGCGTCGAAGCCCGTGGCCAGGCGGGCGCTGCCGCCCAGGCAGGGGCGGTCCGCCCGGCAGGCGGCACCGCTGGCCTGCTGGCCCTCATGCCTGGCGTGGAAGTCGTTGATGTGCAGCAGGCTGATACGGGCCGAGGCATCGGTGGCCTGCGCCCGACGCAGCGCCGGGGCGGCCAGCGGCGCCGCCAGGCTCGTGGCCAGCAGGGCACGGCGGCTCAGGAAGATGGACATGCTGGCGATTCCCGGTTGATACGGCGGCTTGCCCCACACTTAATGCTTTAGCCTAAGACTTGCCGTATTCGGAATGTCCCTTGCAGGGTCGGGGCTGTGGGCTTGAATCGACAGCCCTCCCTCGTGGCGTGAAGAGTGGGAATACGATGCAGGTCTACCTGCCCATCGCCGAGATGTCGGTGGATGCGCTGCTGCTTCTGGGGATCGGCTTCGGCATCGGCTGGCTGTCGGGCCTGTTCGGCGTGGGCGGCGCCTTCCTGCTGACGCCGCTGCTGATCCTGATCGGCATTCCCGCCCCCGTCGCGGTGGCCTGCGGCGCCAACCAGACGCTGGGCTCCTCCGTCTCCGGCCTCTTCGCGCAATGGCGACGCGGCAATGTCGATGTACGGATGGGGCTGGTGCTGCTGGCCGGTGGCTTCAGCGGCTCGGCGCTCGGCGTGCAGATCTTCGACTGGATGCGCCATCTCGGCCAGTTCGACCTCGCGGTGTCGGTGCTCTACGTCTTTGTCCTCGGGAGCGTCGGCGCATTGATGGTGCGGGAGAGCGTGCGCGCCATCCTGCGCCGCCGGCGGCAGGCGGGGCCGGTGCGGCTGCACCCGCATTTTTGGATGCACGGCCTGCCGCTGAAGGTGCGCTTCCGCAAGTCGCGGCTCTACATCTCCGTCATCCCGCCGCTTCTGGTCGGCTTCTGCATCGGTGCCCTTTCCGCCGTCATGGGCGTAGGCGGCGGCTTCATGCTGGTGCCGGCGATGATCTACCTGCTCGGCATGCCGACCGCGGTGGTGATCGGCACCTCGCTGTTCCAGGTGGTCTTCGTCTCCGCCAATGTGACGATGCTGCTGGCGATGCAGACCGGCAGCGTGGACATCGTGCTGACTTTGCTGCTGCTGCTCGGCGGCGTGGCGGGCGCGCAGTTCGGCGCCGCCATGGGCACGCGGCTGCGCGGCGAGGAAACCCGCGCGCTGCTCGGCCTGATGGTGTTGGGGGTCGCCGCCAGCCTGCTCTGGGGGCTCGTCGCCACACCGGAAAGCCTGTTCGCGATCGGCCCGATTCCGTCATGAGGGCGCCGCCATGAAGGCCTGGCGGCCGTTTCTGGGGCTGCTCCTCGCGCTGCGCCTCGCCACGCCGGCGGCGGCCCAGCCCCTGCCGCCCCCCCCTCCGCCCCCGCCGGGTGCCCCGGCCGAGGGGCGGCCGCCGCTGGTGGCGGAGTTGTCGCAGTCGCGCGTCGAGATCACCACCGGCTTCAGCGGCACAGACCTGTTGGTCTTCGGCGCCACCGAGCGCCTGCTCGGGCCGGGCGGGGACGATGTCCTGGTGGTGGCGCAGAGCACGCCGGAGCCGATGGTGGTGCGGCGCAAGACCCGCGTGCTCGGCTTCTGGGTCAATGGCGCCTCGGCGCGCTTCCGCGAGGTGCCCGGCTTCTATCTGCTGACCGGGACCCGGCCGCTGCGCGTAATGCTGCCGCCCGAGGAGCGGCAGGCCAAGCGGCTCGGCCTCGACAACCTGCCGCTGCGGGCCTCCGGCACCCAGGACCCGAGCTTCCGCGAGGCCCTGCTGCGGCTGAAACAGAATGCGCGGCTGTGGTACGAGGACGAGGGGCTGATGCAGGTCTCGGGCGCCCGCCTCTTCCGCGCCCGGCTACCCCTGCCCGCCTCCACCGATACGGGGGACTACCAGGTCTCGGTATTGCTGGTGCGGGACGGCCGCGTGGTGGCACGGCAGGAGCTGGGCTTCCAGGTGGTGCGCGTCGGCACGGCGGCCCGGATCGCCGATATCGCCACCACGCGGCCGATGGTATATGGGCTACTTTGCGTGCTGCTGGCTGCCTTCGCCGGATGGCTGGGCAGTGTGCTGTTCCGGAGGGGTTGATGCCCGAAGCCGCCCGACGCGACCGCGTCTTCCTCGTGGTGGTTGATGACAGCCCGGAGCGCCGCATCGCGCTGCGCTATGCCTGCCTGCGCGCCAAGAATGGCGGCGGCCGCGTCGCCCTGCTGCGGGTGATCGAGGAAGAGGAAGGCAACGTCGAATGGGCGGGCGTCGGCGCCATGCTGCAGGAGGAGCGCCGGGAGGAAGCCGAGAAGCTGCTCTCCGCCCTCGCCGCCGAGGTGCAGGAGACCACCGGCGGCCTGCCGATCCTGCTGATCCGCGAAGGCAATCCGCGTGACGAGCTGCTGGCGCTGCTGGAGGAGGATCCTCGGCTCTCCATCCTGATCCTCGCTACCGCGGCGAGCGGCGGCGCGCCGGGGCCACTGATCACCGCGCTCACCGGCCGCTACGCCCCGCGCCTGCGGGTGCCCATGACCATCGTGCCCGGCAATCTGAGCGACGAGGACCTCGACCGCGTCACCTGAGGGCGTGTTCGGGGATGGCCGAGGGGCGTGGTGTGGCGGGTCTTTTCCGCGCCGGAAGCGGTGGCCCCTCCCGCCCGGCGCGAAAAACCCTCGCCAGCCCTCCGCTGACCCCTGGCCCGCCCGGGGTGAATGGCTTTTCGGGTTGCGATGACGAGGTGGATCGCCCAAATCCTGGGCAGAAGAGCCCGACCTCCACGCACGGAAAAGCCGAGGACCCATGTTCATCGAGACGGAAGCCACGCCCAACCCCGCCACCCTGAAGTTCCTGCCCGGGCAGGACGTGATGGGGCAGCGCGGCACCGCCGACTTCACCGGCGCCGAGGCCGCCGGCCGCAGTCCGCTGGCCGAGCGCCTCTTCGCGCTGGAGGGCGTCGCCCGCGTCTTCCTCGGCGGCGACTTCGTGACCGTCACCAAGACGGACGAGACCGACTGGCAGGCCCTGAAGCCGCAGGTGCTCGGCGCCATCATGGAGCACTACATGGCCGGCCGGCCGGTGGTGCTGGAGGCCGAGGGCGAGGCGGCGCTGGAAGACGAGATCGATCCGGCCGACGCCGAGATCGTGGCGCAGATCAAGGAGCTGCTCGACACCCGGGTGCGCCCGGCAGTGGCCGGCGATGGTGGCGACATCGTCTTCCGCGGCTATCGCGACGGCATCGTGCGGCTGCACCTGCAGGGCGCCTGCTCCGGCTGCCCCTCCTCGCGCGCCACGCTGAAGCATGGCGTCGAGAACATGCTGCGCCACTACGTGCCGGAAGTGGTGGCGGTCGAACAGGTCGAGGTCTGAGGCCGCTGGGGGAGCAGTGCTCCCCCTCGTCGCCATCCGGGTGGCATTCACCGGCTCAATGAGCGCCATTCCCGGCGCGGGATTGGCAGGCAGCCCCATCGCGCTCATTCTGTGTGCACTGCACAGGAGTGATTGATGATGGCTGAACCCCTCGCCGGCGCCGCCCTGGACCAGCTCTTCCGCACCGCCCGCACCCACAACAAGTGGCAGGACCGCCCGGTCAGCGACGAGACGCTGCGCGAGTTGTACGAGCTGGTGAAGCTGGGCCCCACCAGCGCCAATTGCGAGCCGGCACGCTTCGTCTTCATCCGCACGCCGGAGGGGAAGGAGAAGCTGCGGCCCGCGCTCAGCTCCGGCAACCTGGAGAAGACGATGAGCGCCCCGGTAGTGGTGCTCGTCGCCTGGGACGTGAAGTTCTACGACAAGCTGCCGGTGCTCTTCCCCCATGCCGACGCCAAGTCCTGGTTCACCAGCAGCCCGGCTTTCGCCGAGGCGACCGCCTTCCGCAACTCCTCCCTGCAGGCGGCCTACCTGATCCTGGCGGCGCGGGCGCTCGGCCTCGATACCGGGCCCATGAGCGGCTTCGATAATGCCAAGGTGGATGCGGCCTTCTTCCCGGATGGAAGCTGCAAGTCCAACCTGCTGGTCAACCTGGGCTATGGCGAGCCCTCCGGCCTGTTCGACCGCCTGCCGCGGCTGGGCTTCGACGAAGCCGTGCAGCTCGCCTGAGAAGGGCGGGGAAGAGAAATCTGCCCTCGAATAGGTTGGGGGAGCGAACTCCCCCAAACCCCCTCCTTTTTCTGCAAGTTTTTGGTCACGCCGGCAGCAAGGACGGCCTCTCCCGCCGCAATCGCCGGGGCTGCTCCAGCCCCGGCGCGGGCGCGCCCCGCAAGCGCGACAAAAAATGACAGAAAAAAGGAAGAGGGGGTCCGGGGGAGAATTCCTTCTCCCCCGGTTCCGCCCCTGCCGGGTCTGCGGAGGGGTCCGGATTCCCTCCAACCCCAACTTTCTTCTGCTTAAGCTGGCGTGGCGCCGGCGGTGGGGTCGACGCGCTCCGCCGTCAGTCGCTGCCGCAGCTTCTCCTCCTGCTCGGGCGAGAGCGAGGTGCGCAGCACGCGGCCGCGCACGCCGGAAAGCTGGTCCAGCACCTTCTCCGGCTGCACCTTGCGGATCAGCACGAAAAGCGCCGAGCTGTTGTTCGGGATGGTCTCCGCCAGCGAACGGATGAAGTCGTCGTTGATGCCGTAATCGACCATCGAGCCGGAGAGCGCGCCGGTGCCCGCCCCCAGGGCGCCACCGATGGCGAAGCCGGCCAGCGGGTTGAGGAACAAGAGCCCCACCAGCGAGCCCCAGAGTGCGCCGGAGAGCCCGCCCGAGGCAGCCCCGGCGGCCACGAGATTCATACTCTGCTTGAGCTGGACCTTACCATCGGGGGCGCGGATCACGACGACCGCGTCCTCCAGGTCGATCAGGTATTCCTGGCGGAGCTGCACCAGCTTGGCGAGGACCTGATCCGCCTGATGCGGATCATCGAAGCCGACGACGACGAGTTCGGACATGGAGTGCTCCTTCCTGCTGCGCCGCGCGGGGAGGCGCGGCCCTGGCCGGGTAACGCGAGCCCCCGCCTTGCGCTGCCGGATGGAGAAAACTTTCGCGCCCCAACTTGAAGAAAGAAGATGGGGGCCTGGGGGAATTCCTTCCCCCAGCCTTTACCGGCTGGCCGCCAGCGCCTCGGCCGGCGTCAGGCGCCCGTCATAGAGCGCCCGCCCGATGATGGTGCCCGCCACACTGCCACTGGCCTTCAAGGCGGTGATATCGGCCACCCCCGCCACGCCGCCCGAGGCGATGACCGGGGTGGAGAGGCGCCGCGCCAGCGCCGCCGTGGCCTCGACATTGACGCCGCCCAACATGCCGTCGCGGTCAATATCGGTGTGGATGATGGCCGCCGCCCCGGCATCCTCGAAGGACAGGGCGAGGTCGAGGGCGGAGACGCTGCTGACCTCGGCCCAGCCTTCAGTGGCCACCATGCCGTCCTTGGCGTCGATGCCCACCGCCACCTTGCCGGGAAAGGCGCGGCAGGCGGCGCGGGCGAAATCCGGGTCCTTCACCGCCGCCGAGCCGAGGATGACGCGGGCGATGCCGCGCGAGAGCCAAGCCTCCACCGTCGCCATGTCGCGAATGCCGCCGCCGAGCTGCACCGGACGGGTGGTGGCGGCGAGGATGGCGGAGACCGCCTCCGCATTGGCGGGGCGGCCGGCGAAGGCGCCGTCCAGGTCCACCACATGCAGCCACGCGAAGCCGGCCTCGTCGAAGGCGCGGGCCTGGGTGGCCGGGTCGCCATAGATGGTGGCTTGCGCCATGTCGCCGCGCTTGAGGCGCACCACCTGGCCGGCTTTGAGGTCGATGGCGGGATAGAGCGTGAAAGGCATGGGGCGGGGTCCGGTTGAAAGGAAAAAGGTCGGGGAAAGGAATTCCCGTCGAACGCAGTGCGTTCGACCCCCATCTTCTTTCTGTCAGTTGACGCCGGGGCGCAGGTCGAGCGGGCGGCCGTGCGGCGGCTCCAGCAGCTTGTAGTAGTAGTGGCCGGCCACCGTGCGGCCGCGCACCCGCGCATAGGCGGGATGCGTGCCCCAGCGGGTGTAGCCCATCGTCTCGAACAGGGTGATGGCGGTGGTCTGCGTCTCCCGCACGTCCAGGTTCAGCACCCGGTGGCCCAGCGCGGCGGCACGCTCCTCCACCCGGCGGACGAGCAGCCGGGCGAGGCCATGGCCGCGCGCATAGGGGGCGATATAGGCATGGGTGAGCTGGGCACCGAAGGCCTGCGCCTCGTTGTTGCGCGGCGGACGGATGAGCTGCGCGGAGCCGACCGGAACACCGTCCAGCCGGGCGATGAACAGCTCGATCGCCGGCACCAGCAGCACGCCACGGAAATGCCGCGCCAGCGCCTCGCGCCCCTGCGGCTCGACCCAGCCGAAGCCGCCGCCCTCGATAATGGCCGCATCGGTGGCCTCGCAGAGATCAGCGAGATCCGCCTCGTCGAGTGCCTCAGTGCGCTCGACCAGCAATTCGTGCTCGGTGGTGGTCATTATGGATGCCAGGAGAGAAAGTTGGCCAGCATGCGGAGCCCGGTGAACTGGCTCTTCTCAACATGGAACTGGGTGCCGAACAGGTTGTCGCGGCCGATGATGGCCACCACCGGCCCGCCATAGTCGGTGGTCGCCAGGATCTCCTCCGGCCGGCCGCCGGCCAGGGCATAGGAATGCACGAAATAGGCATGGTCGCCCGGCCGTAGCCCGGCCAGCACGGGATGCGCGCCCGGTGCGAAGTCCAGCGCGTTCCAGCCCATCTGCGGCAGCGGCAGGGCCTCGCCCCGGCCGTCGCGAGGGTCCATCGGCGCCATCTCGCCGGCGATCCAGCCGAGGCCGGGCGTCACGCCGTGCTCCAGCCCGCGCTGCGCCATAAGTTGCATGCCGACGCAGATGCCGAGGAAGGGCACGGCGCGGCGGACCGCCGCCTCCTGCACCGCCTCGACCATGCCGGGCATGGCGTCCAGCCCGTGCCGGCAGGCGGCGAAGGCGCCCTGCCCCGGCAGCACGATGCGGTCGGCCTTCGCCACCGCCTCCGGCCGGGTCTCGACGGTGATCTCGGCGGCATGCCCGCCATCGCGGGCGGCGCGATGCAGCGCCCGCAGCACCGAGGCGAGATTGCCCGAGCCGGGATCGACGACCGCGACCTTCATGCCACCTTGCCTTCCAGGCCGGCTTCCAGGCGCGCCCAGTCGGGGCGGCCGGCCAGCGCGCGCAGCAGCGCGGCCTCCTGGTTCCGTCCCAGCACCACGCCGGCGATAGGGCGGCCCTGCCGCGCCAGGGTCCAGCGCCGCAGGTCCTGCGCCTGCAGGCCGATCAGCACCTGCGCCGCGAGACCGACATAGAGCCCGACGCCCTCCGGCAACAGCACCGCCGCCAGGACGGCGAGAGCGAGATAGATCACCAGCGCCAGCCACATGCGGTGCAGCAGGAACCAGAGCGCCGGCACCAGCGCGGCGAGCAGGGAGAAGCCCTCGGGCACCAGCACCAGCCCTTCCCGTGGCTTCCGGCGCCGCGGGGCCTCACCGGCGGCGGGCTGCCCGGCGGCCGGCACGGAGGCGCGCGGCTGCTCGGGGGGCGGGTGGACGGTCCAGGCGCGCATCACCCTTCCAGCGTTCCCTTGGTGGAGGGGATGGCGCCGGCGGCGCGTGGATCGTGCTCCACCGCCTGCCGCAGGGCGCGTGCCACCGCCTTGAAGGCGGCCTCGACGATGTGGTGGGTATTGGTTCCCGCGCGCTGGATGACGTGCAGCGTGATGCCAGCATTCATGGCGAAGGCGCGGAAGAACTCCTCGAACAGCTCGGTATCCATCGCGCCGACCGTGTCGCGCGGGAAGCTCACGCTCCAGGCCAGGAAGGGGCGGCCGGAGATGTCGATGGCGGCCTCGGCCAGCGCCTCGTCCATCGGCACCACGGCATGGCCGTAGCGGCGGATGCCGCGCTTGTCGCCCAGCGCGCGCTTCACCGCCTGGCCAAGCACGATGCCCACATCCTCGGTGGTGTGGTGAAAGTCGATATGCAGGTCGCCCTTGGCCTCCACCTGCAGGTCCAGCATGCCGTGCCGCGCCAGGGCGGTGAGCATGTGGTCGAGGAAGCCGATACCGGTGGCGATCTGCGCCTGCCCCGTGCCATCCAGCCCGAGGGAGATGCGGATCTCCGTCTCGCTGGTGCTGCGGGCGATATCGGCGGTGCGCGGCTTGGACTCCATGGGGTTCACTTAGACCGCCGGAGGGGCCTTGCCCAGGGGAGAGTGGTCGGGAGAATGGCAGGGAGAAGTGGGCCCGCGGGGCACGCCGGCCATGCCCGGGCGGCAGAACCGCCCCGCCCCGGCTTGTGGGGCGCCCCGCTTGTTGCCGCCGTGGCGCGATGCCATCTGCGCTGCATGAACGCGACTTCTCAGACTCCGATCCACGATCCGATCGGCTGGCACGGCACCACCATTCTCTGCGTGCGCAAGGACGGCAAGGTGGCCATGGCCGGCGACGGCCAGGTCAGCCTCGGGCAGACCGTGGTCAAGGGCAATGCGCGCAAGGTGCGCCGCATTGCCGGAGGCCGTGTGCTGGCGGGCTTTGCCGGCGCCACGGCCGATGCCTTCACCCTGCTGGAGCGCCTGGAGGCCAAGCTCGAGCGCTTCCCCGACCAGCTCGAGCGCGCCGCCGTGGAACTGGCCAAGGACTGGCGCACCGACCGCTACCTGCGCCGCCTGGAGGCGCTGCTGGCCGTGGCCGACCAGAACCGCTCCCTCCTGATCACCGGCAATGGTGACGTGCTGGAACCGGAGGACGCCATCATCGGCATCGGCTCCGGCGGCAACTACGCGCTGGCCGCCGCGCGCGCGCTGATCGACATCGAGAGCCTGTCCGCCGAGGACATCGCGAAGAAGGCCATGACCATCGCCGCGGGCATCTGCGTCTACACCAATGGCCGCTTCGTGCTGGAAACGCTCTGAATCATGAACGAAACCGTCAATCTCTCCCCGCGCGAGATCGTCTCCGAACTGGACCGCTTCATCGTCGGCCAGCATGAGGCGAAGCGCGCCGTCGCCATCGCGCTGCGCAACCGCTGGCGCCGGCAGCAGCTCCCCGAGGGCATGCGCGAGGAGGTGGTGCCGAAGAACATCCTGATGATCGGGCCCACCGGCTGCGGCAAGACCGAGATCGCCCGCCGCCTGGCCCGCCTTGCCGACGCGCCCTTCATCAAGGTCGAGGCCACCAAGTTCACCGAGGTCGGCTATGTCGGCCGTGACGTGGACAGCATCATCCGCGACCTGGTCGAGGTCTCCATCACCCGCACGCGGGAGGCGGCGCGCAAGGAGGTGCAGGCCAAGGCCGAGCTGGCCGCCGAGGAGCGGCTGGTCACGGCGCTGGTCGGCGAGGGCGCCTCGGGCGAGACGCGGATGAAGTTCCGCCGCATGCTGCGCGAGGGCCAGCTGGAGCAGAAGGAGGTAGAGGTCCAGGTCTCCGACCAGGGTGGCGGCACACCGATCGGCATGATGGACGTGCCGGGCATGCCGCCCGGGCAGCTGGCCGGCATCCAGGAGATGATGGGCAAGATGTTCGGCAAGCCGGCGCGCCACCGCAAGATGACGGTCGCCGATGCTCGCATGGCCCTCACTCAGGACGAGGCCGACCGCCTGCTCGACCAGGAGAAGCTGACCCGCACCGCCGTCGAGCATGCCGAGAACCACGGCATTGTCTTCCTCGACGAGATCGACAAGGTCTGCGCCCGCACCAGCGAGGGCGGCTTCCGGGGCGGCGACGTCTCCCGCGAGGGGGTGCAGCGCGACCTGCTGCCGCTGATCGAGGGCACCACCATCACCACCAAGTACGGGCCGGTGAAGACCGACCACGTGCTGTTCATCGCCTCCGGCGCCTTCCATGTCGCCAAGCCCTCCGACCTGCTGCCGGAGCTGCAGGGCCGCCTGCCGATCCGGGTCGAGCTGGGGGCGCTGACGCGCGAGGACTTCCGCCGCATCCTGACCGAGCCGGAGCACAGCCTGGCCAAGCAATATGTGGCGCTGCTGGGCACCGAGGGCGTCACCCTCGACCTGACGGAGGACGCCATCGAGGCGATCGCCGATCTCGCCGCCGAGATCAACGCGCGGGTCGAGAATATCGGCGCCCGCCGCCTGGCGACCGTGCTGGAGCGGCTGCTGGAGGAGGTTTCCTTCAGCGCCAGCGACCGCTCGGGTGAAACGGTGCGGGTGGATGCGGCCTATGTGAAGGAGAAGGTCGCGCCGCTGGCCGCCAACGCCGACCTCAGCCGCTTCATCCTGTAACGGGGACACCTGCCCATGAGCGAAACCACCGGCGAGACCCAGGGGGAGAACCAGGGGGAGAAGCAGGGCGAAGTCCTGCCCGCCCCGCTGCCGCTGCCCGCCGAGGCCGAGGCACAACTGGCCGAGGCGCGGCGGGTGCTCGACGAGACCTCGCTTGCCGGGCGGCTCGCCGGGATGGTCGGCACGCCGGTGGAGGCGCTGCGCGCGCGACTGCCCGCCGCCGCGCGGGGCATGGTGGATGCGGCGGTGCGCACGGCGCTGACCAAGGCGCTGGAGACCGCCATGCGCAGCGGGCCCGGCCGGGCCCCGCCGGGGATCAGCACGGAATGGCTGCACCGTGGCCTCGCCGCCGCGAGCGGCGCGGCGGGTGGCGCCTTCGGCCTGCCGGGCACGTTGGTAGAACTGCCGGTTTCCACCACCCTGCTGCTGCGGCAGATCGGCGCCGAGGCGGCTGCCGCGGGCGAGGACCCGACCCAGCCGGAGACCAGCGCCGAGTGCCTGAAGGTCTTCGCCCTGAGCAGCCCCAACCCGGCGGACAACGCGGCCGAGACCGGCTATTTCGCCACCCGGCTGGCGCTGGCGCAGTTCCTGCCGAATATGAGCGCGGCCCTGTTGCCGCGCTTCATCAGCGCCATCGCGGCGCGCTTCACCGGGCCGCTGATGCTCAAGCTCTCGGTGCAGGCGGCGCCGGTGCTGGGCGCCGCCGCCGGCGCGGCGGTGAACCTCGCCTTCCTCGAGCATTTCCGCACCATCGCCCGCGCGCATTTCTGCGTCCGCCGGCTGGAGCGGGAATATGGCGCCGATGCGGTGCGCGCCGCCTATGAGGTGCTGGCGGCGCGGGCGAAGCACCGCCCGGCCTGAGAGGGCGTGGGGCCTCTGCCCCCCGCCCGTCAGGCCACCAGCTTGATGCCTTCCTCGGCGGCGGGCGGCGCTTCGGCGGCGGGCGGGGCAAGGCCCAGGCGGTCCGTGCCGTTGCCGGTGCCGGGATCGAAACGCGCGGCGATCTCCACCGCCTTCTCCGCGGCATGGCCGAGCGCCATGACGGCCATGGCGTAGTCCCGCCCGGAACCGATCGCCACGAAGCCGTCCTCAACCGGCCAGCGGCTGTCGCGGTTGTGCATCCAGCAGGTGCCGTCCGGCATGATCTCCAGCGCCGAGGCCCAGCGGTCGCTGTCCTGGCAGCCCGGCCGGTCCCCGCCCTTCTCCAGCCAGTCCAGCATCTGCGTGCAGACGCCGAAATCACCGGTGGCGCCGATCAGGCGGCCATCCCCGGTGCGGCGGATCTTGGTGGTGGAGTAGGTGATGGTGCCGCTGCTGATACGGCGGTCCGCGGCAAGGGTGGTCCCGTCCCAGGCGATTGTCGTCACTGCCGGCCCTCGATTTTGGAGGAAGACCCTTTCTTCCATCACGAAGACGCGAGATTCAAGCAGAATCGCCGGCACGGCAGAGCCGCGCCACACGCAGGCGACGGCAGGAGGAGACGTTTCGCGCGGGAGCAGAACCGGAGCGGTATAACCTGGGCGTAATCATCCCATCATCCGCACGCCATCTCCGCCGCCTAAGGCGCGGGGCAATGCGGGAGGAGAGCCGTTCAGCCGGCTCCCCCGCAACCCGCCACACCTGCCGAACGGAGAATGCCGTCCATGGTCAGCTTCGCCACTCTCGATGGCCTGCCGACGACCATCATCGCCCATCGTGGCGCCAGCGGATACCGCCCCGAGCACACGCTGGAGGCCTACAAGCTGGCCATCGAAATGGGGGCCTCGGTCATCGAGCCGGACCTCGTGCCGACCAAGGATGGTCATCTGGTGGCGCGGCACGAGCCGCTGCTGGCCGACACCACCGATGTCGCCGACCACCCGGAATTCGCCGACCGGCAGACGACCAAGGTCATCGACGGCGCTACCGTGACGGACTGGTTCATCGAGGACTTCACCCTGGACGAGCTGAAGACCCTGCGCGCCAAGGAGCGCCTCGGCGACCAGCGGCCGGAGAGCCAGTCCTATGACGGGCAGTTCCAGCTCGTGACGCTGGAGGAGATCATCGACCTGGTGAAGCAGGTGGAGGCCGAGACGGGCCGCCAGATCGCCATCGCCCCCGAGACCAAGCACCCGAGCTATTTCGAGTCGATCGGCCACGACACCAGCGCGATGCTGATCGACGTGCTGGTGGCTCAGGGCTTCACCGATCCCGACCGCGTCTACATCCAGTCCTTCGAATCCGGCAACCTGATCGCCCTGCACGACACCATCATGCCGGCGGCCGGCGTGGACATCCCGCTGGTGCAACTCGGCAATGCCTCCACGCCGGAGGAGCTGGCGGCGATCGCGCGCTACGCGGATGCCGTGGGTCCGAGCAAGGATGCCATCCGCCTGCGCGAGCGGCTGGCCGAGCCGGTGGATGCGAATGGCGATGGCGTGGCGGAGATGCGCTACAAGCTGACCGGCGAGGTCAGCCCGCTGATCGAGAACGCCCATGCCGCCGGGCTGGAGGTGATCCCCTATACCGTCCGGGCCGAGGAGAGCTTCCAGGCGCTGAACCCGGACGGCACGCCGCAGACCGCGGAGCAGGAAATCCTGGCGCTGATCCGGCTCGGCGTGGACGGGCTCTTCACCGACAATGCGGATATCGGTGTCGAGACCCTGAACGACTACCTGACCAGCGATGCCACCGAGGCCGATGACCGCCTGAACGGCGGCGAAGTCATCGACTACATCTCCGGCGGCGATGGCGATGACGTCATCCGCGGGCGGGGCGGCAATGACGTGCTGCTCGGCGGCAATGACGACGACCGCCTGGACGGCGGCGAAGGGGATGACGGCCTCTACGGCCAGGCCGGCGACGACCGGCTGTTCGGTGGGGCGGGCAATGACCGCCTCTTCGGCAATGATGGCGACGACCGCCTGGACGGTGGCAAGGGCGGTGACCGGCTTTCCGGCGGCGCCGGCGCCGACCGCCTGAACGGCGGCGAGGGTGATGACGTGCTGCTCGGCGAGGCCGGCGACGACGTGCTGATCGGCGGCGCCGGGGCGGACCGCCTCGACGGCGGCGCCGGCGCCGATCGTCTGGTCGGTGGCGAAGGTGGTGACGTGCTGATCGGTGGAGCGGGCGCCGACGTGCTGATCGGCGAGGCCGGCGCCGACCGCTTCGTCTTCGGCCCCGGCTCGGGTGCCGACCGCATCGCCGACTTCACGGTGGGCGAGGATCGGATCGAGGTCAGCGGCTACGGCATCGCGGATTTCGCGGCGCTGCAGATCGCCGCGCTCGATGGGAATGCGGTGATCCAGCTCGATGCGGAAGACAGCATCATCCTGGCGGGCGTGGAGGCCGGCGCCCTGAGCGCCCGCGACTTCGCCTTCGCCTGAATGAAAGCGCCGGGGCGAGAGCATCCCCCGGCGCCGCTCGCGGGGCGGCAGCCTGAGAGCGGGAAGCGCCCTGCCCTTCCGGTTCAGGCCGGCCGCCGCGCCTTCAGCGCCGCCGCCAGCGTGCCGTCATCCATGACATCCAGCGCCCCGCCCATCGGCACGCCCTGGGCGAGCTGAGTGACGACCACACCCGAGGGCCGCAGCCGGTCGGTCAGGTAATGCGCCGTGGTGGCGCCATCCACCGTGGCCGGCAGGGCCAGGATCACCTCCCGCACCTCGCCCGCCGAAATCCGCTCCAGCAGCGCGGTCACGCGCAGATCCTCCGGCCCGACGCCGGCCAGCGCCGAGAGCACGCCGCCCAGCACGTGGTAGAGGCCACGATGGACATGGGCGCGCTCCAGCGCCCAGAGATCCGAGACGCCTTCCACCACGCAGAGCACCTCCTGCTCGCGGGAGGGATCGGTACAGATCCGGCAGGGGTCCTGGGTGTCGAGATTGCCGCAGATGCGGCAGGGGCGCACCGCCTCCGCCGTCTCGCGCAGCGACTGGGCCAGCGGCAGCATCAGCCCGCCGGGGTCCTGCAGCAGCTTCAGCGCGGCGCGGCGGGCGCTGCGCCGGCCCATGCCGGGGAGCCGGGCGAGCATGGCCACCAGGCGCTCGACCTGATCGGGGCCACGCATTTGCCCGCCGGCGCCCGACACACTCAGAAGGGCAGCTTGAAGCCGCCGAGGCCGCCACCCATGCCCGGGATGTTCAGCCCGGCGGTGGCCTTCTGCATCTCCTCGGCCATCATTGCCTCGACCTTCTGCTTGGCATCGGCATGGGCGGCGACGACCAGGTCCTCCAGCACCTCGCGCTCATCGGCCACCATCAGGCTGGGGTCGATGGAGAGGCGCTTCAGGTCGCCCTTGCCGGTCAGCGTCACCTTCACCATGCCGGCCCCGGCGGCGCCCTCGACCGTCATGGCCTCCAGCTTCGCCTGCATTTCCTGCATGCGGGCCTGCATCTGCTGGGCCTGCTTCATCATCGCGCCAAGGTTCTTCATGAGTCCTCCCCAAGGGGGTTAGGGTCAAAATCGTCGAGATCGGCCGGCTCGGCATCGGGCGGCGCGAAGTCGGGGCCGTCATCCGGGGCGTCCGGAATGGGCGGCAGGCCATACTCATCGAGGCTGTCGTCGCGCAGTGCCTCCACCTGGGCACCGGGGAAGGCGAGCAGGATGGACTGCACCAGCGGATGCGCCTTGGCCATCTCCAGCCGCTCGCTGGCGACATGGCTGCGCTGCTCGGCGATGGTCGGCTCGCCCGGCGCGTTGGAGAGGGAGATGGTCCAGCGGCTGCCGGTCTGCTCCTGCAGCAGCCGCGAGAGCTGGGCGGCGAGGTCGCGCGGGGCGTTCTCGGTCTGGCGGATCTCGATGCGGCCGGGGGCGAAGCTCACCAGATGCGTGTGATGCAGCAGGTGGGCATGCAGCATCGGCGCCCGGCCGGAGGCGAGCGCCACCACCTCGCGGAAGTTGCGGGGCTGCGGCGGCGCGGCGGGCGCGGGCTCGGCGGCCATCATGGCGCCGCCGCCGGCCATGGCGCGGCTGCCGCCGGAACCGCCATTGGGGCCACCATTGGGACCGACACCGGGCTGCGGCAGGCTGGCGCCGCCCTCGGTCAGCCGCTTCACCAGATCGCCCGGCGTCGGCATGTCCGCCAGATGCGCAAGGCGGATCAACACCATCTCGGCCGCTGCGCGGCGATCCGGCGCCTCGGCCACCTCGCTGATGCCCTTCAGCAGCACCTGCCAGGCGCGGCCCAGTACGGGGACGGAAAGCTTTTCCGCAAGCGCCACGCCGCGCACCCGCTCGGCCTCGGGGAGGGACGGGTCCTGCCGCAGCGCCGGGACGGCGCGCAGGCGGGTCAGGGTGTGGGTGAGGTCCAGCAGGTCGGCCAGCACCACGCCAGGGTCGGCGCCGCGCTCATGGCCGCGGTCCATGGCCGCTAGCACGGCGGCGATGTCGCCCTGGAAGGTGGCCTCCAGCAGGTCGAAGAGCAGGCCACGGTCGGCCAGACCCAGCATGTCCCGCACCAGGTTGGCCTGCACGCCCTCGGGGCTGCCGGCGGCCTGGGCGATCGCCTGATCGAGCAGGGAAAGCCCGTCGCGCACCGAGCCATCCGCCGCGCGGGCGATCATCGCCAGCGCCTCCTCGGAGGCGGGCACGGCCTCGGCCTCGGCGATACGGGCGAAATGCGCGCGGAGCTGCTCCTGCGGCACGCGGCGCAGGTCGAAGCGCTGGCAGCGCGAGAGGATGGTGGTCGGGACCTTGCGGATCTCGGTCGTCGCGAAGAGGAATTTTACCTGTGGCGGCGGTTCTTCGAGGGTCTTGAGAAGCGCGTTGAATGCCGCCGTGGACAGCATGTGCACTTCGTCGAGGATGTAGACCTTGAAGCGCGCGCGGGCCGGGCGGTAGCGCACCGCCTCGCGCAGCTCGCGGATATTGTCCACGCCGTTGTTGGAGGCGGCGTCCAGCTCCAGCACGTCCGGGTGCCGGTCGGCCAGGATGGCCTGGCATTCCGGGCAGACGCCGCAGGGGTCGGCGGTGGGGCCGCCATTGCCGTCCGGCCCGACGCAGTTCAGCGCGCGCGCGATGATGCGTGCGGTGGTCGTCTTGCCGACGCCGCGCACGCCGGTGAGCATGAAGGCATGCGCCACCCGGTTCTGCGCGAAGGCGTTGCGCAGGGTGCGCACCAGCGCCTCCTGGCCGATCAGGTCGGCGAAGGTCTGTGGGCGGTATTTGCGGGCAAGGACACGGTAGGGCGTGGCCGGCGCCTCGGCAGCAGCCTCGGGCGCGGCAGCGGGCGCCGCTGCGGGCGCGGGCTCCTCGCCGAACAGGCCCGGCCCCTCGGGCGGGGGCGGCTGATCGAGATCGTCAGGGAGCAGATCGCTTGGCATGGCGCGCGGCGTGAATCCGGTGCTGGCCGCGGCGGGCCGTGGAGCGGGAGTTTGGAAGGCCGCCAGATGGGGAGGCCTCCGGTGGAAGACCGGCGGAACGACCCAGACGGAAACTCGTTGCGGCTGCTTCCTTCCGGACCTGACCGGGTTGGCGAGGCGCCTGTCCGCCGCCGACCTTCCACTGCCCAATATCATGCCTGGCACCCGCCGGGGCAAGGGGGGGCGCGCAACCGGCGCCCGGTTGCCGGGGCGGCCGCCGCGTGGCAGGGTCCGGGCAGCATGCTCTCCATCCCGGCCTCCCGCCCCAATGCCTATACCGGCAGCCCTCTCGACCGCGCCTCGGGCCGGCGGGAGGATGCCGATTTCATCAATGCCGCCCTGGCCTCGCCGCAGGCGCTCTACGCCCCGGTCTGGCGCAGCCGCTCGCTGATGCGCGGCGTCGAGGAGGGCCACCCGGAGGCCGTCCTGCTCTCGCCCGCCGCCGCCGAGGCGGTGCGCATGGCCGGCGGCCCCTGGGCCTTCCTTGGCCTGTGGGACGGCCGCCCCGTTTTCGCGGTGGACTGCTCCGCCGCCGAGGATCCGTTGCCGTTGCTGCCGGAGGGCTTTGGCGGCTTCACCGACCTGCGCGCCGTGGCCGGGCTTCTGCCGCCCGGCGAGGCCAGCGTGCTGGCGCATGCCCGCGGGCTGATGCACTGGCGCGTGCGGCACCGCTTCTGCGGCGTCTGCGGCGGCGTCTGCGAGCCGCGCGCGGCTGGCAATGCCATGGCCTGCACCGCCTGCGGCGCGCAGCACTTCCCGCGCACCGATCCGGCCGTGATCATGCTGGTGACGGATGGCCAGCACGCCCTGCTCGGCCATTCCACCCGCTTCCCCAACAGCGTGATGTACTCGACCCTGGCCGGCTTCGTGGAGCCGGGCGAGAGCCTGGAGGAGGCGGTGCGGCGCGAGGTGATGGAGGAGGTCGGCGTCCAGGTCGGCGCGGTGCACTACCACTCCTCCCAGCCCTGGCCCTTCCCGGCTTCGATCATGCTCGGCTTCCATGCCGAGGCGCTTTCGACCGACATCACCATCGACCCGGAGGAGCTGCGCGACGCGCGCTGGTTCAGCCGTGCCGAGATCCGCGAGAGCGAGCGCCACGGCTTCGCCCTGCCCCGCCTCGACTCGATCGCCCGGCGACTGATCGAAGACTGGCTGGAGGCCGAATGATGCGCGCCCTTCCCCTTCTGGCACTGTTGCCGCTGCTCGCCGCCTGCGCCACCCAACAGCGGATGCCGTCGCTACCGGACGAGCCGCTTTCGCCGGCCCAGGCCGCCTGCCGCGACGAGGCACGGAACGCCCAGTCGGTGGACGATTTCGCCCGCCAGATGAACATGAGCAATCCGCAGAACCGGGACCGCATCACCTATGAGATGCGGGTGGCGGAGCTGCGGGCCTATCGCGACTGCCTGCGCCGCAACGGGCTGGCCGCGCCGGGCGGGGTCGAGGCGCCGCAACCGCCGCGCTGAACGAGCCAGGGACACCTCATCGGGGCTTTCACCCGGGGGAGCCTCCGCATGCCCGCGCGTCCCGGCTCATCTGCCTGACCTGCAACGTATTGCCCCCACTCGGGGTTGAGGGTCCCGCACAGGAGAAGCAGCGGGGCCTCGGCGGCTGCCATGCCCGCCCCTGCCGAGGCTCCTGGCGGAGCGGCAGAAGGAGAGTGGTGGATGCGCGGCTCTGTGTGGAAGCGCTACGGGTTCGCCTGGGTGACGGTCGGCTTCTTCCTGATCTCGCTGGTGGGCCACTGGATCTTCGGCTGGTTCGCCTATCTGGACGAGCAACAGGCCCACAACCAGCCCGTGGAGGTTTCGGGCTACTTTGTTCAGATGATGCGGGACACGCTGGAGAACTGGCAGTCCGAGTTCCTGCAACTCGTCTGGCAGGTCGTTGGCCTCGCCCTCCTGCTCTATGTGGGCTCGCCGCAATCGAAGGAGGGCGACGACCGCATGGAAGCGAAGATCGACGCCCTCCTGCGCAAGGTCGATCCTGAGAATGCCGACCGGGTCATCGCCGCGATCGACAACGCCTATTCGGGTCGCGAGACTGATCTCCCCCATGGCCATCGTGAGGGCTGATCCCCCGCGCTCAGCGCCGAAAACGAATGGCGGGGTCCGGGGTGGCACGGCCACCCCGGCGGGGGCCAGGGGGCAGCGCCCCCTGCACTTTCTTCAGCCGCCCGCGACGCCCTGCACCGTCAGCAGCACGCTGTAGATCGAGCGCGAGGCCGCCATGAACAGCCGGTTCCGGTTGCGGCCACCGAAGCAGACATTGGCGCAGCGTTCCGGCAGGTCGATATGGCCGAGCGGCTCGCCTTGCGGGTTGAACACGCGCACGCCGTCGAGCTCCGCGCTGCCCATGCCCCAGCCGCACCAGAGGTTGCCCTCGGTGTCCAGGCGGAAGCCGTCCGGCGTGTCGCCCGGCTCGCCCTGCACCGCCACACGGCGGTTGCGGATGGCGCCCTGCTCCGTCACGTCATAGGCGACGATGCGGCGCGGCTCGGCGCGGCTCTCCACCACATAGAGGATGCGCTCGTCGGGCGAGAAGGCCAGGCCATTGGGGCCGGCCAGCTCGTCGGTCAGCAGCGTCACGGCGCCGGTCTGGCCGTCGATGCGATAGACGCCGTGGGGCAGTTCCGGCTCGGCCTTGTCGCCCTCGATATGGCCGGCGATGCCGAAGGGCGGATCGGTGAACCAGATGCTGCCGTCCGACTTCACCACGATGTCGTTGGGCGAGTTCAGCCGCTTGCCCTCGTAGCGGTCGGCCAGCACGGTGATGCGGCCGTCATACTCGGTGCGGGTGATGCGGCGGCCGCCATGCTCGCAGGTGACCAGCCGGCCCTGCCGGTCGCGCGTGTTGCCATTGGCAAAGTTGGAGGACTGACGGAAGACCGAGACCTGCCCGGTCACCTCGTCCCAGCGCAGGATGCGGTCGTTCGGGATGTCGGACCACAGCAGGGCACGATGGTCGCCGAACCAGACCGGCCCTTCCGCCCAGCGGCATCCGCCGGCCAGCTTCTCCACCGCCCCGTTCATGGCGCGGAAGCGATGGAAGGACGGGTGGAAGGCGCGGAAACGCGGGTCCGGGTAGCGCTGGCTCGGCTCCCAGGGCGTCTCGTTCTGGATCATCAGGCTTCTCTCCCCTCGGGTGAGCGCAGCCTGCCATGGGGGAAACACCCCGGCCAGAGCCGGCGGAGCCCGGCCTGGCGACGGCATGATGATACGCCGGAGCGGCCGCGCATCCGCCGGGGAGGTGAGTCGGAAGCCTCGCTGGACCGCCACCGGAGCCGCGCTGAACCTCCCTGCGGTCAGGAAGCCGGTTTCCGGGCCTGTCCACGCGCCGGCGGCTCGCCGGTCCATTCATCGGTGATCAGGCCCTGCGCCTCGCTGATCCTGTCCTGCTCAGACTTGGAGGGCGGCCGCGGGATATAGGCTTCCGAGGCCTTCTCGGCCGGATAGCGGGCTTTCGGGCCTTCCGGTGGCTTCGCCGTCATGGCGTGGTCCTTTCGGCTGGAACACCCTTCCAGAACGCGGAAGCGGACGCACTGTTCCAACGCCGGGCCTCAGCCCTTGCGCCGCCGCAGCCTCTCCCAGCCGGCCAGCAGGGCGTCATAGGGCAGCGCCGCGCCTTCCCGCGCCCGCCACCACCAGCGCTCCCGCCAGTCATGCGCCGCTTCCGGCGGCGGCGCGGCGCGGGCAGGCAGGCCGAAGGCGCGCAGCAGCATGACGCAGCGCGGCAGGTGATAGCCGCTGCTGACAGCAAAAACCGGCCCCTCATGGCCCCGCAGCATGCGGGCGCAGGCGCGGGCGGAGCTGAGCGTGTCGGTGCCGGTGAGTTCCAGCCGGATTGACTCGCCGGGCACGCCGAGATCCTGCAGCAGCCGGGCCATCACCTCGGCCTCGGGCGGGCCGTGGCGGCCCTGGGCACCGGTCGGGATGTAGAGCGGATCGCGAAGCGTGGCGCCGAAGCTGACGGCAGCCATCACCCGGCGGCGCAGGGTCAGGCTGGGGCCGCCATCGGCCCGCACCGCCGCGCCGAAAATGACGATGGCCGACCGGGTCATTGGGGCCGGCTCATCCGGGCGGCGCGGCCAGCAGAAGGCGATTGAGCGGCTCCATCGCGTCGCGCAGGGCGGCGAGGTCGCGGGCATAGGCCTCGCGGGAGATGCCCCGCGCCGCCAGCACGTCGCCGATCTCGCCGAGGCTGCGCCGCCCGTCCACCTGTCCCAGGATGGCGGCCGCCAGGCGCGGCACCGGCACGCCGACGCGCAGCCCGTCGAAGGTGACGCGCAGCACGCCGTCAGCGGGCAGGCCCTTGGCGAGGGTCGGACCGTCCAGCTCGCGCAACACGGGGATGGCGGCGGGATTCTCCCAGTCCGGCAGGGGCGCCGGCTCGCGCGTGCAGTAGGCGATGTGGATGCCCATGTTGCCGGTGATGGCCTCGGCCAGCGCGGCGCGCCCCACGGGGTCCAGCCGCGCGGTGCGGGCGCGCAGCCGCGGGTCGTTCAGGTAGCGGTCGGGGTCGTAGCGCAGAGGCTCGACGAAGCAGCGGAGCGTGAGGCCGGCGCCTTCGATCAGCCGCGCCAGCTGCGGCACGGTGAAGGCGACATCGCGCGGGTTCAGCAGCAGGTCGTAGAGCCCGGCATCGCCGCCGTCGATGTGGTCGGTGATCCAGGGATTGCGGCGCAGCCAGGCGGTCTCGGGCAGCTGCTTCCAGAGGCGCTTCGCGGCCTCCACGCGATCGGGCGGCCGCTCCGAGTCGGGGGCGAGCAGGCGCAGCGCGTCCTGCAGCATGTAGACGCCGGTGCGGCCGTGCGGAGCATAGACCATCAGCCCGATGCCGCCGCCCGGCGCCAGCGCCCCGGCCAGCGCCGCGAGCCCCGCCGCCGGGTCGGGCAGATGGTGCAGCACGCCGCAGCAGTCGATGTAGTCGAATTCCCCCAGCCCCAGTTCCGGCAGGTCCAGCAGCGAGCCGCTGACGAAACGGATGTTGGTGAGGCCGCGCGCCTTGGCCCGCGCCTCCGCCACCTCGCGCGCCGCCGCCGAGCGATCGAGCCAGACCACTTCCCCCGCCCGGCCGGCCCAGGCCATCTGCTGCGCCAGCATCAGTGTGCCGTCGCCGCTGCCGCCGCCGGCCATCAGCGCCCGCAACGGCGTGCCGGCCGGGCGGCGGGCGCCGAAGATCCAGTGGTCGATCTCCCGCAGGTGGCTGGGGCTGCCGACGATCAGTCGCTTCGCCTCCTCGCGGGGGTCGCGCTGGGGATAGGGATAGGCTTCGTATTGCGCGGCGAGGCGGGCATCGGTGGCATCCATGGCCCGCTGGGATAGGCGATGCGCGACAGGCGCGCCAGCAGGCTTCCGGTGGACACGAGGCAGGCCCATCTCAAGGCCATGCCGCCGATCTCCACCCTCTCCCGCATCGTGCTCGTGCTGCTGGTGGTGAGCGCCCTGGTGCGCATCGTGCTCTTCGCGCTGGAGTAGCGCGGCCAAGGGGGCGGCGCCCTCCCTGGCCGCCGCTCAGCCGAGTCGCAACACCGGATGGAAGGCGTTCAGCGTCTCGAAGGTGCAAAGCGCGGCTGCGGGGAAGCGCAGCACCGGATGACGCGCGGCGAACGCCTCCCCCAGCCGGTGTTGCATCGCCACGAGGCCGGCTGCCTCGCCGGGGTCCATCCAGGCCAGGGAGTAGTTGAGCGTCAGGTGGAAGGCGTAGCGGTCATGGTTCGGCCGGCGGAAGCCGAGCGCCTGCGACACCGCCTCGCGTAGGGCAGTGAGTTGCTGCGCCGTGCCAGTGTCGCAGGGCTCCAGGCGTAACACGGTGCCACCACCGCGCGTCGGACCGAGGCCGGCCGGGCGCATGGCGAAGCCGGAAGGCGCACGGACCCCCCGCAGGCGCTCCGCGAAGAAGCGGGTCGCCTCGGGGATCGGGGTGTCCTGCGGCAGGCGGGCCGGCCATTCCTCCGGCCGGCGGGCCCGGGCGTGCACGCCATTGAACACCGTCATGTGATAGCTGGTGGGGTCCAGCGCAGCGAGCTTCGCGCCCCAGGCGGGCGCCGCGACCAGTTCGGCGGAGATCGCCGCCAGCGCGGTGTGCTCCGGCGCATCCTGTGGCAGGAGGCAGATCACCGTATTGCCGGGAAAGGGCAGCGCCGTGCCGTCGGGGGCGAACTTCACCCCGGCCACCGGGTGAGGCTGCCCCGGCGTCCCGGTCAGGCGGGCGATGGCGGTGGCGTCAGACCACATTCAGGCTCCTCCGGCGGTGAGGCCGCGCATCTGGCGGGCGGAACGGGCGCATGGAAAGGGGCTGCCTTGGCAGCCGCCGCGCCGGGCGCCACCCTGCAGCGAAGGAATGGGAGAGGAAGGCCATGCAGGTTGGCGTCATCGGCTTGGGCAGCATGGGCATGGGTGCGGCGCTGTCGCTGCTGCGGGCCGGGCTGAAGGTGACGGGCTGCGACCCGCGCGCGGCGGCGCGGGACGAGTTCATCGCCGCCGGCGGTGCGGCGGTGGGCAGCGCGGCCGAACTGCCGCAGGGCACCGAGGCGCTGGTGGTGCTGGTGGTGAACGCCGCGCAGTCCGAGGCGGCGCTGTTCGGACCGGAGGGCGCCCTGCCCCGCTTGGCGCCGGGGGCGGTGGTGCTCTCCTCCGCCACCATGGCGCCGGACGCGGCACGCGCCATCGCGGCGCGGCTGGAGGAAGCGGGGATGCTGCCGCTCGATGCCCCGGTCTCCGGCGGCGCGGTCAAGGCGCGGGAGGGCGCGATGACGGTGATGGCCGCCGGAAGCGCCGCCGCCTTCGACAAGGCGGCGCCGGTGCTGGAGGCCATCGCCGCCAAGGTCTGGCGGCTGGGCGAGGCGCCGGGACTCGGCGCCACGGTGAAGGTGGTGCACCAGCTGCTGGCGGGGGTGCACATCGCCGTGGCGGCGGAGGCGATGGCGCTCGGTATCCGCGCCGGGGCGGACCCGAAGGTGCTCTACGACGTGGTGACCTCGGCCGCCGGCAATTCCTGGATGTTCGAGAACCGCATGGCGCGCGTGCTCACCGGCGACGATGCGCCGCGCTCGGCGGTGGATATCTTCGTAAAGGACCTGGGGCTGGTGGCGGAGATGGCGCGTTCGCTGGGCTTCCCGGTGCCACTGGCGGCACAGGCGCAGCAGCTCTTCACCGCCGCCCATGCCATGGGGCAGGGGCAGAAGGATGATGGCTTCGTCATCCGGGTCTGGCAGGCCATGACGGGCATCCCCCTGCCGGGCGACAACAAGCCGTAGAGAACGGAAAAGGCCCGGGGAAAGAATTCCCGGGCCTTTCTCCTTCCAACCTTTGCCGGGCGTGCCCGGCGCGGGTCAGCTCTCTTCCTCGCGGTCGGTTTCGACCTCGATGTCGGTGTCGAGATCGTCCTCGCCATCCTCGAGGTCCTCGGCATCGTCGAGCGCCTCGTCGGTGTCCACATCCTCCAGGTCGACATCGTCGGTGTCGGCCACAGGGACGGGGCGCTTCTTGACCTTTTCCTCCACCGGCGCGGCGGCGCGGCGCAGGCGCGGCTGCTCGGCCGGCTGCTCGGTGCCACATTTCGGGCAGACGGCAGGCTGGCGGGTCAGGTCATAGAACTTGGCGCCGCAGGCGACGCAGGTGCGTTTCAGACCCAGTTCGGGCTTGGCCATCAGCGTGAGTATCCCGGGAAAAAGGGGCCAGGCGCGGGCCGGCCGCGAAACAGGGGCGCGCATTGCCACGCCCCCCGGCTCCGTGTCAAACCCCGCCTTCGTGGGACATGAAGCGAACGTCAGGCCGCTGCGCGCCGCAAGGCCGCAACAGCCCCTCTCCGGCCACCTCACCGTCGCCGGCGACAAGTCGATCAGCCATCGCGCGCTGATGTTCGGCGCCCTTGCCGTTGGCCGCACCGAGATCACGGGGCTGCTGGAAGGCGAGGATGTGCTGCGCACCGCCGCCGCCATGCGCGCCCTGGGCGCCTCGGTGGAGCGGCTGGGCCCCGGGCACTGGCAGGTGGCCGGGCGCGGCGTCGGCGGGCTCACCGAGCCCGAGGACGTGCTGGACATGGGCAATTCCGGCACCGCCGCGCGGCTGATCTGCGGGCTCATCGCCGGCCATCCGATCTTCACCGTGCTGACCGGCGACGCCTCGCTGCGCAAGCGGCCGATGAAGCGGGTGACCGAGCCGCTGGCCGCCTGCGGCGCCCGCTTCGCCGGCCGCGCCGGCGGGCGGCTGCCGCTGGCGATCGAAGGCGCCGCCGAGCCGCTGCCGCTGGACTACACCCTGCCGATGGCCTCGGCGCAGGTGAAGTCGGCCGTGCTGCTGGCGGGACTCGGCGCCCGCGGCGTGACCCGCGTGGTCGAGCCGGAGGCGAGTCGCGACCACACAGAGAACATGTTGCGCCATTTCGGCGCCACCGTGCGGGTCGACACCCAGGGGCATGGCCGGGTCATCGAGCTGGAGGGCCAGCCGGAGCTGGTGGCGGCACCGGTGGCGGTGCCGGGCGACCCCTCCTCCGCCGCCTTCCCGCTGGTGGCGGCGCTGCTGGTGCCGGGCTCCGAGGTGACGGTCGAGGGTGTCGGGCTGAACCCGCTGCGCACCGGCCTCTTCACCACCCTGCGCGAGATGGGCGCCGGGCTGACGGTCAGCAATGAGCGAATCGAGGGTGGCGAGCGGATGGGCGACATCACCGCCCGCCACGGCATGCTGCGCGCGGTGGACGTGCCGGCGGAGCGCGTGCCCGCCATGGTGGACGAATACCCGATCCTCGCCGTGGCGGCCGCCTGCGCCCAGGGCGTCAGCCGCTTCCGGGGCCTGGCCGAGCTGCGCGTGAAGGAGAGCGACCGCGTCGCCGCCACCGCCGCCCTGCTGGCCACCAATGGCGTGAAGGTGGAGATCGAGGGCGATGACATGCTGGTGCACGGCACCGGCGCCCCGCCGCCGGGCGGCGGCCAGGTCGTCACCCATATGGACCATCGCATCGCCATGAGCGCGCTGGTGCTGGGGCTGGCGACCGAGGCGCCGGTCACGGTGGACGATTCCAGCTTCATCGACACCTCCTTCCCCGGCTTCGCCGAGCTCATCAACCGCACCGCCGGCGGGGATGTCCTGCGGCGCCTGAACCACGCCGTCAGCCCGTGACGGCAGGGCCGGAACCCTCCGCCCCGGTCCTGGCCGGGGTGGTCATCGCGGTGGACGGGCCGGCTGCGGCCGGCAAGGGCACGCTGGCGCGGCGGCTCGCGGCCGAGCTGGGGCTGCCCTATCTCGACACCGGCCTGCTCTACCGTGCCACCGGCCGGCGGCTGCTGGATGCCGGCGCCGACCCGCGCGATGCCGAGGAGGCCGAGGCTGCCGCCCGCGCGCTGACGCCTGCTGACCTCGAGCGGCCCGATCTGCGCGGACCGGAGGCTGACATGGCGGCCAGTGCCGTCGCCGCCATCCCGACGGTACGCGCCGCCCTGCTGGAATGGCAGCGCGCGTTCGGCCGCACCCATGGCGCGGTGCTGGACGGGCGGGATATCGGTACGGTGGTCTTCCCCGAGGCGCCGGTGAAGCTCTTCGTCACCGCCAGCGACCAGGAGCGCGCCCGGCGCCGCTGGCTGGAGCTGCAGGGGCGCGGCCTCGCCGCCGACCCGGGCCAGGTGCTCTCCGAGATCCGCGATCGGGATGCGCAGGACGCCAACCGCCCGGTGGCGCCGCTGAAGCCCGCGCCGGACGCGCTGTTGCTTGACACGACGGAACTGGACGCCGAGGCTGCCTTTCAGCGGGCCCGCGCCCTGGTGGCGAAGCGCCTCGGCTTCTGACGCCCCGCAGGCCCGCCCGCGAACGGACAGAAAGAAGATGGAGGTCCGGGGAATTCCTTCTCCCGGCCTTTTTCTCCACCCGCTTCACGCCCCGGCGAAACGTTGCACTCCTGTCCGATTCCCCTTGACGCCAAGGGGCGGACTGGCCTAGGCGAACCCTGAACCCTGTCACCGGTTGGTGGCGGGGCGTCCGGCTCTCCGCGGTCCGCTGCACAGGCACCCGCGCCCGCCGGACCGGGAAAAGCGGGCCGGAACTCCGCTTATCGCAACAGGGCCGAACGGCGTCACCCGCACGGGCAGGCGTCCGGTCAAGCCGTGCCCGCGCAGGCGGGGGCGCATGAATCCTTCCGGGATCTCCCGGGCGGATCAGGAACACACTGCTACATGGCACATGCCGACAGCCTTTCCACGATCCCGGCCGGTGGCGAGGACTTCGCCGCCCTGCTCGACGCCACCCTGGGCGCCGATACGGGCTTTGCCGGCTCGGTCGTCACCGGCAAGGTGATCCGGGTCGACGACGATTACGCGGTCGTGGATGTCGGGCTGAAGAGCGAGGGGCGCGTGCCCCTCAAGGAATTCGCGCCGCAGGGCCAGAAGCCCGAGGTGCAGCCCGGCGACACCGTCGAGCTGTTCGTCGAGCGCTACGAGGACAAGGACGGCTCGATCGTCCTGTCGCGTGAGAAGGCGCGCCGTGAGGAGGCCTGGACCAACCTGGAGAAGGCCTTCAACGCGCAGCAGCGCGTCAATGGCGTCATCTTCGGGCGCGTGAAGGGTGGCTTCACCGTCGATCTCGGCGGCGCCGTGGCCTTCCTCCCGGGCTCCCAGGTGGATATCCGCCCGGTGCGCGACGTCGGGCCGCTGATGGGCTCGCCGCAGCCCTTCCAGATCCTGAAGATGGACCGCGCCCGCGGCAATATCGTCGTCAGCCGCCGCGCGGTGCTGGAAGAGACCCGCGCCGAGCAGCGCAGCGAGCTGATCCAGGGCCTCAAGGAAGGCATGATCCTGGACGGCGTGGTGAAGAACATCACCGACTACGGCGCCTTCGTGGATCTGGGCGGCGTGGACGGCCTGTTGCATGTCACCGACATCGCCTGGCGCCGCATCAACCATCCGTCCGAGGCCCTGACCATCGGTCAGCAGGTCCGCGTGCAGGTCATCCGCTTCAACCCCGAGACGCAGCGCATCTCGCTGGGCATGAAGCAGCTGATGTCCGACCCGTGGGAAGGCGTGTCGATCAAGTACCCGGTCGGCGCCAAGTTCACGGGCCGCGTGACCAACATCACCGACTACGGCGCCTTCGTGGAGCTGGAGCCGGGCGTTGAGGGTCTGGTCCATGTCTCCGAGATGAGCTGGACCAAGAAGAACGTCCATCCGGGCAAGATCGTCGCCACCTCGCAGGAGGTCGACGTGATGATCCTGGACGTGGACGAGCCGAAGCGCCGCATCAGCCTCGGCCTGAAGCAGGCCCAGGGCAATCCCTGGGAGCTGTTCCTGGAGGCGCACGCCCCGGGTTCGATCGTCGAGGGCGAGATCCGCAACATCACCGAGTTCGGTCTGTTCGTGGGTCTGGCACCCGAGATCGACGGCATGGTGCACATGTCCGACCTGTCCTGGGACGTGCCTGGCGAGCAGGCCATGGCCGACTACCAGAAGGGTCAGGTCGTCAAGGCGAAGGTGCTGGACGTCGATGTCGAGAAGGAGCGCATCTCGCTCGGCATCAAGCAGCTCCAGGCCGACCCGGCCGCCGAGGTGCTGGACCGCGTCCGCAAGGGTGACGTCGTCACCTGCGTGGTGACCAAGGTCGAGCAGAACGGCATCGAGGTGAAGGTTGACGAGGTCCTGACGGGCTTCATCCGCCGCGCCGAGCTGGCCCGTGACCGTGGCGACCAGCGCCCCGACAAGTTCGCCATCGGCGAGAAGGTCGATGCGAAGGTCACCGCCGTGGACCGCGCCGCCCGCCGCCTGGCCCTGACCATCAAGGGCAAGGAAGTGGAGGAGGAGCGCGAGGCGATGAAGGAGTACGGCACCGCCGACTCCGGCGCCTCCCTGGGCGACATCCTCGGCGCGGCCATCCGCCGCCGCAACCAGATGGTGGGCGAGGAGTAATCCTCTCCCTCCCCTCTGGAGGAACCGCAGCGCCCCGGGTGGTCCGCCACCCGGGGCGTTCGCATTTCCGGCTCAGGTGAGGCCACACCGGCAAGCCTTGACCGGGCCGCCTTCCCACCGCCATTGATGCGCCCAACATGAGCGCCCCCCTGGAGCACGACCTGCTGGTCGACCGCCGCCGTCTGAAGCGCCGCCTGCTGAGCTGGCGGGTGGCCGCCGTGCTGCTGGCAGCCGTGGCGCTGTTCGTCGCCTTCGGCCCGCGCCTCGGAGCGGGGGGGCATCTGGTGCGCTTCAGCGTCGAAGGCACCATCGGTGACGACCACCGCGTCACCGAGGCGATCGACAAGGCCGCGCGGGATCCTTCGGTGCGCGGCATGATCCTCTCCATCGACAGCCCAGGCGGGACGGTGGCCGGCGGCGAGGGGCTGCACGCGGCGCTCCGCCGCTTCCGCGAACGCAAGCCGCTGGTGGCGGTGATGCGCGGCACCGCCGCTTCCGCCGCCTACATGATCGCGCTGCCGGCCGAGCGCATCTTCGCCCGCGAGTCCACCGTCACCGGCTCGATCGGCGTGATCCTGCAGTCCTTCAACGTCAGCGAGTTGCTGGACATGCTGGGCATCCAGCCGGAGATGCTGACCTCGGGGCCGCTGAAAGGCGTGCCCAGCCCTTTCCGCCCGCTCAACCCCGAAGGGCGGGCCGCACTGGAGACGGTTCTGCGCGACCTGCACGGCCAGTTCGTCAGCATGGTGGCCGAGGGCCGCAAGCTGCCGCACGAGCAGGTGGAGGCACTGGCGGATGGCCGCATCTACACCGGGCGGCAGGCGCTGGAGCTGAAGCTGGTGGACGCCATCGGCGGCGAGCCGGAGGCACGCGCCTGGCTGGCGAGCGCGCATGACATCCCCACTGGGTTGCGGGTGCGCGACCTCGATCCGCGCGACACGATAGAGCGGGCGCTCGGCCTCTCCCTGCATGCCCTGATGAAAAGCGTGATTTCAGAATGGGTTGCGATTGACGGCCCGCGGGCTGTTTGGCAGCTTCCGCGATGACGGGGCGCGGCGGGCGCCGTGGCCCGGCGGCGGTATGGCAATCTTCCGGCCGGGCTTCCGGCGCGGAGCAGGAGGCAGGCGGGCCATGACCAAATCCGAACTGATCGCGCAGCTGGCTGCAGCCAACCCGCATCTGCGTCAGCCGGATGTGGAGCTGATCGTCAGCACCATCTTCGAGGAGATCACCACCGCCCTGGCGCGTGGCGACCGGGTGGAGCTGCGCGGCTTCGGCGCCTTCTCCGCGAAGCAGCGCGATCCCCGCACCGGCCGCAACCCGCGCACCGGCGAATCCGTTCCGGTGGCGGGCAAGTCCGTCCCCTATTTCAAGCCCGGCAAGGAGCTGCGGGAGCGCGTCAATGGCGGCCCGTTGCAGGCGCCGAAGCGCAGCCCCCGCACCACGGTGACCACCCCATGACCTTCATCGGCCTTCTGCTCACCGCCCTCCTGCTGCTGGTGCTGGTGCTCTTTGCCATTTCCAACACCATGCCGGTCGCGCTGCAGCTCTGGCCCTTCGACCTGAGCTGGGAGGTTCCGCTGGCCGGCGCGGTGCTCGGCGCCGCGGCGCTGGCCTTCCTGCTGGGCGCGCTGCTGACCTGGGGCAGCGCCCTGCACTACCGTCGCCGTGCCCGCAGGATGCAGCGCGCCGCGCAGCTGCTGGAGGCCGAGCTGGCCGAGTTGCGCGGACAGCAGGATGCCGCCAACCCGGTTCCCCCCGCCGCGCCGGCGCGCTCCACGGCGCTGGCTACCAGCCCCTGAGATGCGCCAGAAGCCGAACCGCACCGGGTTGATCGCGGCTCTGGACACGCCCGACCCCGCTCGCGCCGAGGCCTGGGCGGGCGCGGTCGCGCCGCATGTGGGCCTGCTGAAGGTGGGGCTGGAGCTGTTCTGCGCCGCCGGCCCCGCCGTGGTGGCGCGCATTGCCGCCCATCGGCCGATCTTCCTGGACCTGAAGTTCCACGACATCCCGAACACGGTGGCCGGCGCGGTGCGCTCCGTCTGCGCCACCCGGCCGGCGATGCTGACGCTGCATGGCGGCGGTGGGGGTGCCATGATCGAGGCCGCCCGCCGCGCCGCGGAGGAGAGCCTGGGCGAGGCGCGGCCCGCCATCCTGGCCGTGACGGTGCTGACCAGCTTCACCGCCGCCGGCCTAGCGGAGACCGGCGTCGCCGGCGGCCCGGCCCAGCAGGTGCTGCGTCTGGCGCGGCTGGCGCTCGACGCCGGGGCGGATGGGCTGGTCTGCTCGCCGCAGGAGGTTTCCCGCTTGCGCGATGCCTTCGGCGCGGCCCCCCTGTTGGTCGTGCCGGGCGTGCGCCCGGCCGGCAGCGCCGTCGGCGATCAGGCGCGGGTCGCCACGCCGGAGGAAACCGCGGCCGCCGGGGCGGACTGGCTGGTGGTCGGCCGCCCGATCACCGCGGCGCCGGAGCCGGCCGCCGCCGCCGCCGCCATCGCTGCCAGTCTGCCGCGCTGATGCAGCCATCCCTGCCCCGCATCCAGGTCAAGATCTGCGGCATCAACGATGCCTCCGCCTATGACGCGGCCTGCCGCGCCGGTGCCGACTGGGTCGGCTTCGTCTTCTACCCGCCCTCCCCCCGGGCGGTGACGCCGGAGCAGGCCGGGGAACTGGCCGCGCGCGGCGGCACCGGGCGACGGCCACTCTGCGCCGGGCTCTTCGTCGATGCCAGCGACGAGGAGATCGCGGCGGTGCTGGAGTCGGTGCCGCTCAGCCTGCTGCAGTTGCACGGCATGGAGAGTCCGGAGCGCTGCGCCGAGATCCGCGCTCGCTTCGGTCTGCCGGTGATGAAGGCCCTGGGCGTGGCCGATCCGGAGGATTTCGCCCTGCTGGATAGCTATGCCCCGGTGGTGGACCGCTTCCTGCTGGACGCCAAGCCGCCCCGCGGGGCCAGCCTGCCCGGCGGCAATGCCGCCAGCTTCGACTGGTCGCTGCTGGCGGGCCGCCCCATCCCGCACCCCTGGATGCTGGCGGGCGGGCTGACGCCGGCCAATGTCGCCTCGGCCATCCGAGTGACCGGGGCACCGGGCGTGGATGTCTCCTCCGGCGTCGAGCGGATGCGCGGCGTGAAGGACCCGGTGCTGATCGCCGCGTTCGTTGCCGCCGCGCACGCGGAGCAGGAGTAGAAAGGCTGGGGAATTCCTTCCCCCGATCTTTTTCCAGGTCCGCCCCCGCAAACAGCGCCCCTATCCCCATATGCTCAGGCAGGCTAACACTCGGTCCAGTTTGGAGGGACGCGTGAACCAGCCTCTGCCCAATTCCCTGCGCCAGGGCCCCGACGGACGGGGTCGTTTCGGTCAGTTCGGCGGCCGCTATGTCGCCGAGACGCTGATGCCGGTCATCCAGGAGGTCGAGCAGGCCTACCAAGCCGCGCGGCAGGACCCGGCCTTCATGCAGGAATGGCGACGGCTGCTGAAGGACTATGTCGGCCGTCCCAGCCCGCTCTGGTTCTGCGAGCGGCTGACGGAGCAGCTTCGCGCGAGCAGCGCGGGGCCTGATCTGGGCGCGAAGGTCTACTTCAAGCGCGAGGAGCTGAACCACACCGGCGCGCACAAGATCAACGCCGTGCTCGGGCAGATCCTGCTGGCGAAGCGCATGGGCAAGCCGCGCATCATCGCCGAGACGGGCGCCGGGCAGCACGGCGTGGCCACCGCCACGGCCTGCGCGCTCTTCGGGCTGAAATGCGTCGTCTACATGGGCGCCACCGATGTCGAGCGGCAGCAGCCGAACGTGTTCCGCATGAAGCTACTGGGGGCCGAGGTGATTCCCGTCACCTCCGGCGCCGGCACGCTGAAGGACGCGATGAACGAGGCGATGCGCGACTGGGTCGCCAATGTCGCCGACACCTATTACTGCATCGGCACCGTTGCCGGCCCCGCCCCCTTCCCTCAGATGGTGCGCGACTTCCAGTGCGTGATCGGCGAGGAGACGAAACAGCAGATCCTGGCTGCCGAGGGACGCCTGCCGGACGCGCTGGTCTGCGCCGTGGGTGGCGGTTCCTCCGCCATGGGCCTGTTCCACCCCTTCCTCGATGACGCGGATGTGGCGATTTACGGCGTCGAGGCCGCCGGGCGCGGCATGGAGACGGGCGAGCACGCGGCGGCGATCGGCGGCGGACGCCCGGGCGTGCTGCACGGCAACCGCACCTATCTGCTGCAGGACGACCACGGCCAGATCCACGAGGCGCATTCCATCTCGGCCGGGCTCGACTATCCTGGCATCGGGCCGGAGCATTCCTGGCTGCATGAGATCGGCCGCGTGCAGTATGTCGCCGTCACCGACCAGGAGGCGCTGGAGGCCTTCCAGATCTGCTCGCGGCTGGAGGGCATCATCCCCGCGCTGGAGTCCGCGCACGGGCTGGCGTATGTGCTGAAGCTCGCGCCGACTATGGGCCAGGACAAGATCATCGTCCTCAACCTGTCCGGCCGCGGCGACAAGGACATCTTCACCGTCGCCAAGCACCTGGGAGAGACGTTGTGAGCCGCATCGCCGCCCGTTTCGCGCAGCTCAAGGCGGAAGGCCGCGGTGCACTGATGCCCTTCCTGGAAGCCTATGACCCGGACCCGGCGACCTCCATGGCGCTGCTGCGTGGCCTGCCGGGCGCGGGGGCGGACCTGATCGAGATCGGCGTGCCCTTCTCCGACCCGATGGCGGACGGGCCGACCGTCCAGCGCGCCGGGCAGCGGGCGCTGAAGGCCGGCGGCACCCTGGCCGGGGCGCTGGCCATGGTGCGCGACTTCCGCCGCGAGGATGACGAGACGCCGATCGTCCTGATGGGCTACCTGAACCCCATCCTGGCCTATGGCATCGAGAGCTTCTGCACCGAGGCGGCGGATTCCGGCGTGGACGGGCTGATCGTCGTGGATCTGCCGCCGGAGGAGGCCGATGAGCTGGCTGGCCCGGCGCGGGAGCAGGGGCTGGACCTGATCCGGCTCGTTGCCCCCACCACCGACGATGCGCGGCTGCCCAAGGTACTCACGGGCACCAGCGGTTTCATCTACTACGTGGCGATCACCGGCGTGACCGGCACGCACAGCGCCACGCAGGAGGCCCTGGCCGCAGCCATCCCGCGCCTGCGCTGCCACACCGACCTGCCGATCGCCATCGGCTTCGGCGTGCGGACGCCGCAGCAGGCGGCCGAGGCGGTGCAGCTGGCCGATGGCGCGGTGGTCGCCTCCGCCCTGATCGATACCCTCGCCGCCAATCTGGACGAGAAGGGCCGCGCCCGGCCGGACACGCTGCGCAAGGTGCTGGACCAGGTGCGCGGCCTGGCCGAGGCCGTGCGCGGGGCGCGCGTCTCCGCCTGAGGAAAGAAAGTTCGGGGGAAGGAATTCCCCCGAACCCTCTTCTTTTTTCTGTCAGTTGGGCGTTGCGCTGGCAGTCTGCGCGGGAACCCGAAGAAGCAAAGAAGGGGTCTGGGGGGAATTCATTCCCTCAGTCTTTTGCTGCGCGGATTTGCCGGTCGGATCGCGCGGAATAGGGCGGGGATGCTGAAGGCGGACCTTCAGCTGCAAGAGGTGCCCCGAAAGCTCGAAACCTTGAAGTCGCCGCACTTGCTTGCCGTGAGAAGGCAGGGCTAGGGACGCAGTTCTGCCATATCCCGCGCCTATTCTGGTGGGAATGAGCCCTTTCCATGAGGTGAGACCACGGATGTCCCTCGAAGTTCCGCGAGAGATGCAGGCGGCGATTGATGCAGCGGCCTCGCTACGCTGTCTTGGCCCGGCCTCTTTCCGGACTCCTTCCCAGCATCCCAAATCTCCCTGGCTGCAGCAGGTGCCTTTTGTCTTCTGGCTCATGGAGGCCCTGCAGCCGCGCAGCCTGGTCGAACTCGGCACGCGAGAGGGAATCTCATACTTCGCTTTTTGCGATATGGTGCAGCAGCTTGGCCTGGCCACGACCTGTCACGCCATCGCCTCGCCGGCGGATGAGGAGAACGTCAGGTCACGCCTGGGCGTACTCAACGCCTGCCGGCACTCTAGCGTCTCGCAGATCCTCCTGGAGGATGCGCAGGCTGCCTTGTCCCGTTTCCAACCGGATAGCATTGACCTGCTGCACCTGGCCGGACAGCCTTCCCTTCGAGATCCACTTCAGGACTTTGAAGCCTGGCAGGCAAAACTCTCTGAGCGTGGCATCGTCCTGATTGGCGGCTTCCTGGCGGAAGAAAACGCCCCGGGACTCTCCAGGCTTTGGAGCGAACTTTCAGCGCGCCATCCCGCTTTCGCGTTTCCACATGGTGACGGCCTGGGCATTCTGGCCATCGGCCCCGCGCTGCCGGCCGGCCTGCGACCGCTCTTCGAGGCCAATGCCGAGCAGCAAGCCGCTATCCGCGCCGCCTATGCTCATCTCGGCGAACGCCTCTCCGCTCACCACAGGCTCGACGACATGCCAACCCCTAATGCAATGCGGACCGGGCTTGCCTCCCCGACACCGGGAACCGCGGGCCAACAGACGCCGCCCCCCTCAAGCCAACCGCTTGGCGGCGCGAGTGGCGCCCTCAGCCCTTCGCCTTCGCAGGCGGCCCGGATACCGGTGCGGCCGGCCGGATTGCGGGGCACCGCCGCCTGGCGCGCCACGGCTCCGCTGCGCTCCGCCCTTCGCCGGCTGCCGCCGCCCCTGCACAGGAATCTTCGCCGCGCGGCCAGGCTGGCGTGGTGGATGCTCACGCCGCACCGCATGCCGCAGCGCATTGCTGTCCTGAAGGCCTTGCGGCAGGAGCGGCGCGTGGCCGCACGGCACTTCCTCGCCTTTCAGCCAGACGCGCCCGGCTGCGGCATAGGCCGCACGGCCGACCGCAATGGCCGCTACCAGTTGCTCAGGGAGCCGGCCGGCTACACCTACGTCCCGCCGCAGCGGCCGCATGATCTCGACCGCATTCTCGCCGGATTGCCGCGCCGTCCTCGCTTTTCCATCGTGGTGCCGACCTACAACACTACAGCCGAACTGCTCTCCCGCCTGCTGGCCTCGGTACAGGGGCAGTGGTACCCGGACTGGCAGCTCGTCTTCGCCGATGACGCCAGCCCCTCCGAGGAGACGCGCGGCTTCCTGCGGGACATCCGCGACAGTCGTGTTGAGACTGTGTTCTGCACCACCAACAAGGGCATCTCCGGTGCGACGAACGTGGCGCTGGAACATGCCACCGGCGATTACGTCGTCTTCCTCGACCATGACGACGAGCTGACCGAGGACTGCCTCTACGAGCTGGCGCTCTGCATCGCCAGAGAGGATGCCGACTACATCTACAGCGACGAGGACAAGATCACGCCGGAAGGCACCTTCACACAGCCTTTCTTCAAGCCGGACTGGTCGCCCGACACGCTGATGAGCACCATGTACACCTGCCACGTGAGCTGCGTCCGGCGCAGCCTCCTGGCGGAGGTTGGGCCGCTGCGCTCCGAGTACGACGGCAGCCAGGACTGGGATCTGGTGTTGCGCATCACCGAGCGGGCGAAGCGCATCGCCCATATCCCGAAGGTTCTCTACCACTGGCGCATCATTCCCGCCTCCGTCGCCTCCGACCTCGCGGCCAAGCCCTACGCCATCGACGCTGCCCGGCGCGCCCGGATCGCGGCGTTGGAGCGGCGTGGCCTGGTCGGAACGGTCGAGCCCGTGGCGCAGGTGCCGGGATACTTCCGCGTCAATTACAAGCCGCAAGGCGAGCCGCTGGTTTCGATCATCATCCCCACCAAGGACAATAGGCCCGTCCTGCAGCGCTGCGTGGAGGCCATCCGCGAGGTTTCCACCTATCGCGGCTTTGAGTTCGTCATCCTGGACAACGGCTCAAGCCGGCCGGATACGCTGGATTATCTTCATTCCCTGGCTGCCTCGGCCGATGCCTCGGTGATCCGCCACGCGGCGCCGTTCAACTACTCCGAACTGAACAACATCGGCGCCCGGCAGGCGAAGGGCGACCTGCTGCTGTTCCTGAACGACGACACGGAGGCGCAATCCGCCGATTGGCTGGAGCGGATGGGCGGCTATGCGCAGCTCCCGCATATCGGCGCGGTGGGCGCCAAGCTGATCTACCCGGGCACGCGCATGGTCCAGCACAGCGGGCTGCTCAACCTCTCGGGCGGGCCGAATCACGCCTTCCTGCGCCGGGATGCCGACGATCCCGGCTACTTCATGCGCAACCTGCTGGAATATGACTGGTCGGCGGTCACCGGCGCCTGCCTGATGGTGGAACGCGCCAAGTTCGAGGCCGTGGGCGGCTTCGATGAAAGCTTCCCGGTTGCCTACAACGACGTCGATCTCTGCTTCCGCCTACTAAAGCGGGGCCTCTACAATGTCGTCTGCCCCTCGGTCGAGTTGCTGCACCATGAATCGCTGAGTCGCGGGCTCGACCACGAGACGCCCGAGCAGCGTGCACGGCTGGATGCGGACCGCCACAGGCTCTACGTCGCCCACCCGGACCTGATGATGCACGACCCGTTCCACAATCCGAACCTGCATCCCAGCAGCGTGCACTTCGAGTTGCCGGCATGAACGACATGATGGGCAGTCATCGCCTCGCCGACCTGGCGCACGCCATCGCCGGCGCCGAGGCGGTTTCCTTCGACGTCTTCGACACGCTTTTCGTGCGCCCGCTCTGCGATCCGGAAGATGCTTTCGACATTCTCGGCCATCGCTTCGGCATTCCCGACTTCCGCACCCGGCGCCGTGCCGCGCAGGCCGAGGCCTTCCGGCGCATGCAGCAGGCGCAAAGGGCCGAGATCACGCTGGAGGAGATCTACGAGAGCTTCGGGCCATTGCCGGTTCCGGCGGCGGAGATCCGGCAGGCCGAGCATGACCTCGAACTGGTCCTGACGCAGCCGAACCCGGAGATGGTCGAGATGTTCCGTCTGGCCCTTTCGCAGGGCAAGCGGGTGGTCATCACCTCCGATATGTATCTCCGGCAGGCCTTCTTCGATACGCTGCTGCGGCGGCACGGGGTGGAGGCGGTGCCGCTCTTCATCTCGGCCGACCGCAACGCCACCAAGCGCGATCACGGCGCGCTTTTCGACATCGTCGCGCAGGAAATCGGTGTGCCGCACGGCAAAATCCTGCACATCGGCGACAACGTGCTCTCCGATATCAGGCGGGCGGATGAGAAGGGGTTGCAGACCTACCACTATACGGAAGCCCGAAAGCCTCCGAGGAAAGTCGGGGAGTCGCCCACCGCATCGCTGGCGCGCGGTCTGGTGCGGGTGCACGGCCGCGAGGTGCCGCAGGGCACGCTGGAAGAGCTGGGCTTCATGCGGGTGGGACCGGCCGCCGTTGGCTTCCTGGACTGGGTCATCGAAGAGGCGCGCCGCGACCGCATCGACCATGTGCTGTTCGTCTCGCGCGACGGATACGTCCTGCAGCAGCTTGCGGAAGCCCGCGCTGCGCGCGGTGCGACGGAGATGCCGCCCTCCTCCTATCTGCTCGGCTCGCGGGTGGCCTTCACCCTTGCGGCGATGGACGAACGGAACTTTGCCGAGCACCTTCCTTTCCTCGCCGCCGGCTCGCACGGGCTGGCACCGGCGGAGGTGCTGGAGCGCCTGGGTGTCACGCCGCCCGCCGCGCATGTGATGGCACAGCTCGGCCTCGGCGCAGACGAGACCGTGCGCGAGGACCGGCCGGCGAAGCTTCTCGAACTGCTGAATGCCTGGCGCTGGGAGATCCTGAAGGTCAGCCGGCGTAACCGGCGCGGGCTGTTTCGCCACCTGATCGATCTCGGCCTGCGCCCCGGGCAGCGTGTCGCGATGGTGGATATCGGCTGGAACGGCACCACGCAGCAGGCCTTCGAGGCGGCATTGCAGGGGCTGATGCCGCTGGAGACGCATGGCTATTATTTGTGCCTTACCGATTCCGCCGATTGCCAGCGGCGGCGCAAGGCCATGCGGATGAAGGCGCTGGTCGGGTCGGGTACTGTCCCGCCCGAGCAACTCGCCGCCATCTACGCCAACCGCGTCGGCATCGAGTTCTTCTTCTCAGCCCCCCATCATGCCGTCATCGGCTACGATCCCGGGCCGGAGGGGGTGGCGCCCGTGGAGGATCCCGGCCGGGCCGACCCCGGCGACATCCTCGGGATGTCGCCGCAGGTGCTTCGCGGCGTCCTGGCCTTCGAGCGCCACTTCGCCTCGGCACGACAGGAGCTGGCTCTGCCGCCGGACCCGCTGGGCTGCGCGGCAGCCCTGCTGGACTTTGCCGCGGATGGAAGCTGGGCGCGCGAATCCGCATTGGCCGAGGTGAGGAACTTCGATGCCTGGGGCAGCAGCCGCAACCGCACCATGCGGCTGACCGACTACGCCACCCAGGCATAGGGCCGGCAGGGAAACCAACAGGCGGAACCCGCGGGAAGCCATCGCGAGGGAGGAAGAAATCGCTCCCCCGCACCGCGTCTCACTCCGAGGGCACGTTCTCGCGCAGCTCCGCGAGCCAGGCATTGGCATTGCCGTCCGAGGGGGCGCGCCAGTCGCCGCGCGGTGAGAGTGAGCCGCCCGCCACCACCTTCGGCCCGTTCGGCAGCGCCGAGCGCTTGAACTGCGCGAAGCCGAAGAAGCGCTGCAGGAACACTTCCAGCCAATGCCGGATGGTCGGCAGGTCATAGGCGTTGCGGCTGGCCTCGGGGAAGCCGGGCGGCCAGGTGCCGCGCGCCGCGTCGCCCCAGGCCCGCAGGGCCAGGAAGGCGATCTTCGAGGGGCGGAAGCCGTAGCGCAGCGTGTAGAACAGGTTGAAATCCTGCAGCGCGTAGGGGCCGATCTTGGCCTCCGTGCTCTGGATCTGCTGCGTCTCGTCATCGGCCGGGATCAGCTCGGGCGAGATCTCGGTCTCCAGCACCGATTGCAGGGTTTCGTTGACCTCCGCCTCGAACTGGCCGGAGGCGATGACCCAGCGGATGAGGTGCTGGATCAGCGTCTTCGGCACGCCGCCATTGACGTTGTAGTGCGACATCTGGTCGCCGACGCCATAGGTGCACCAGCCCAGCGCCAGCTCCGACAGGTCGCCGGTGCCGAGCACCATGCCGCCATGCCGGTTGGCGGCGCGGAACAGGTAGTCGGTGCGCAGCCCGGCCTGAACGTTCTCAAAGGTCACATCATAGACCGGCTCGCCCTTGGCGAAGGGATGGCCGAGATCGGCCAGCATCTGTCGGGCGGCCGGGCGGATGTCCAGTTCGTTCGCGGTGACGCCGAGCGAGGCCATCAGCCGGTGCGCATTGGTCTTGGTGCCGGTGGAGGTGCCGAAGCCGGGGAGCGTATAGGCGATGATGTCGCTGCGCGGGCGGCCCATGCGGTCCAGCGCCTTGGCGGCGACGATCAGCGCCTGGGTAGAATCCAGCCCGCCCGACACACCGATGATGATCTTGCGGTTGTTGGTGGCCTGGCAGCGCTGCACCAGGCCGGAGACCTGGATGTTGTAGGCCTCGTAGCAATCCTGGCTCAGCCGCTCCGGATTGGCCGGCACGAAGGGGAAGCGCTCCACCGCGCGCTCGAAGCCGATATCCTCCATCGGCGGGTCGAGGCGGAAGCCGATGGTGCGGAAGGCACGGGCATTCAGGCGGTGGTTGTCGTCGAAAGTGCCCTGCCGGGCACGCTCCTGCCGCAGCATGTCGAGATCGACATCGGCGATGACAACCTGATCGGCCTCGGGGAAGCGGTCGCTCTCCTTCAGGATGGCGCCATTCTCGAAGATGGAAACCTGCCCGTCCCAGGCGAGATCGGTGGTGGATTCACCCACGCCCGCGGCGGCATAGAGATAGGCCGCGAGGCAGCGCGCCGATTGCGACTGGCAGAGCAGCCGCCGCGTGTCGGCCTTGCCCACGGTGATGTTGCTGGCCGAGAGATTGGCCAGCACGGTGGCGCCGGCCAGGGCGGCCTCGGCGCTGGGCGGCACGGGAACCCAGAAATCCTCGCAGATCTCGGCATGCAGCACGAGCCCGGCGAGATCCTCGGCGGCGAAGAGCAGGTCGGGACCGAAGGGCGCGCGGTGGCCGGCGACGGTGATCTCGTCTCCCTCGGTGCCGGCGCCCGATGCGAACCAGCGGTGCTCGTAGAACTCGCGGTAGTTCGGCAGGTGGATCTTCGGCACCACACCGAGCAGCCGTCCGCGCTGGATGGCCAGGGCAGTGTTGAAGATCCGCCGGCCATGCCGCAGTGGCGCGCCGACCAGCAGCACCGGGCGCAGCGTGGCGGACGCCTCCAGCAGCGTTCCGACGGCCCGCTCCACGGCATCCAGCAGCGTGTCCTGCAGATGCAGGTCGTCGATGGCATAGCCGGAGAGCGAGAGTTCGGGGAACACCGCCAGGGCCGCGCCGGCAGCATCGCACCGCCGCGCGGCCTCCAGGATGGCAGCCGCGTTGGCGGCCGGATCGGCCAGGGTGCAGCGCGTGGTGCAGGCCGCGACGCGGGCGAAACCGTGACGATAGATCGCATGGAAGCTCATGCGCGCAGCCTGCCCCTGGAGCAAGGCCGCCGTCCAGTCACCAGCCCGCGCCTTCTCCAAGGCTGGGGGAATGAATTCCCCCAGACCCCCTTCTTTTTTCTTCGAGTTTCCTGCGCTGTCGGCCAGCGCAGCCCTAAACTGGCAAAAAGAAGAAGGGGGTTCGGGGGAATTCTTTCCCCCCGACTTTTTTCAGTCTTCAGGCACGCCGGAAGCGCAGCACCCGGCTGCGCTGCGAGACGAGACACAAGGCGTCCGGCGCCGCGAGCCAGAGCGCGAAGCGGCTGCGCGAGGGCGGCACGGCGCGTTCCGCCAAGGCCTTGCCGGGACCGAGGGCGCGCAGCCCGGCCCATTCCCGGGGCTGCCCGGGCAGACGGATGCGCGGCCCCTGCGGTCCCTCGGCGATGGTAAGGCCCGCTTCGCAGCCCAGCCCCTCCCCGGCCCAGCTGCCCAGCAGGCGCGGATCGAGCGGCGCGTTTTCCGGCACGGGCAGGAGGCGGCATTCCTGGTGGCCGAGGCTGCCCTCCAGGGCCCCCTCCGCCGTCGCCCGCAGCGCGAAGGCCAGATGCGCCTGCAGGCCGTGGGCCAGCCCGCCGGGGCCTTGCGAGATCGCCTCCTGCGCGCCCAGCAGGAACAGGGAGTCACCAGCGGACTCGACCCAGAGCGGACCATCCGGCTGCGCGAAGAGGCCGGCGGGTAGGTGCGCCGGCGGCGGCAGGGCAAGACCGGTCAGCGCCGCCATCACCGAGAGGGACATGCGATAGGCGCCGGTCTCCTCGCGGTTGCTCAGCACGATGACGCCCACGCCCAGTTCCGGGGCGAGCAGCATGTGGTTCTTGTAGCCGGGCAGCGAGCCGCCATGGCCCCAGAGCACCGGCCCCTCCAGCGGCACGCGGGAGAGGCCGAGGCCATAGCCCGTCTCGCGCCCGTCCAGCAGGGTGCCGGAGCGGGCGAGCGCCGCCCATAGCCCGGCGGTGCCGCCCTCGCCCTGCATCAGCCGCAGCGACCAGCGCATCAGCGCCTCGGCCGAGCAGGCCAGGCCGCCCGAGGCGGAGAAGTTCAGCCCGTAGCGGCCGCGCCGCCAGCCCCGCTCCGCGTCGCGCCAGTAGCCGGTGGCGAGGCCGGGCACCGGCTCCGCCTCGTCCTCCGGATAGAAGAAGCCGAGGCCGGGGAAATGCCGCTCCAGCAGCGTGCCGAAGGGGGCGGAGAGCGCCGACTCGGCGAGGCGGTAACCGGTGTTGGTGTAGGAGATGCTGCTGCCGGGCGCGAAGTTCAGCCCGGGCAGGTTGCGCGCCATCTCCAGCAGAGTGGCGCGGCTGAAGCTGGCGCTGGCCGGGACGCCGAGCAGGCCGAAGCTTTCCGCCAGGTCCGGCAGGCCCCCGGTCATGCCGAGCGCGCGGCCGAGCGGCACGGCGGCGACCGCCTCCGGCAGGCCCGGCACCCGCGCGCCGAGCGGCGCCGCCATGTCCATGCCCTCGCGCAGGGCAACGGCGCAGAACAGGTGCTTGGTGATGGAGGCCAGCCGCGTCAGCGTCGCCGCATCGAAGGCGAGGCGGTGCTCCAGGCTGGCCAGCCCGCGCGCCTCGAGGAAGCGGGGGCCGGAGCGGTCGAAGCCGAGCACCACGCCGCCCGGCTCGTCGGCCGCCCAGCCGGAGATCAGCGAGGCCGCGCAGGACGCCGCCTGCTGCCAGGAGAGAGACATCTTCGTACCTTCCCGGTTTGTCCTGGGCGGATCACGCGCGCCCCCTCCCGCTCGACCTGATCCGGTGCGGATTGTCAACCGGCGCCGAGCACAGGCTGGGCGGATGGAGTGGCCGAAGGCGATGCGCCCGATCTTCGGTCTTTCTCCTTCAAGTTGGACGGGACGGCGGAAAAGCGCAGATGCCGCGTGGAGCCTCGCGGCCCGGCACGCTACCTTGCGCCCCGGTCTGACCCCCGAGGAGCGGCAGCATGGCCCGATTTGTCCCCGTAGCGTCCTTTGATTGCGTTGTTTTCGGCGCCACGGGCGACCTGACGATGCGCAAGCTGCTGCCGGCGCTCTATGACCGTTTCCGCGATCGGCAGTTCACCACGACCAGCCGGATCATCGCCGTCGCCCGCACCGCGATGGAGACGGAGGACTACCGCCGCAAAGCCGAGGCGGCGCTGCGGCAATATGTCGTCCCCGCCAATCTGGATGCCGAGACGCTACGGGACTTCCTCGCCCTGGTGAGCTACCAGGCGGTGGATGCGCTCTCCGACGAGGGCTGGGCGGGGCTGGTCGCCACGCTGAACGAGCGGCCCGAGCAGGTACGGCCTTTCTACCTGGCCACCTCGCCCGAGCTCTACGGCCCGATCTGCCAGCGGCTGGCCCGGCATGGCGGGCTGCACCCGCTCTCCCGCGTGGTGCTGGAGAAGCCGATCGGCCACGATCTCGCTTCAGCGCGGGCCATCAACAATGCCGTCGGCGAGGTGATGCCGGAATCGCAGATCTTCCGCATCGACCACTATCTCGGCAAGGAGACGGTGCAGAACCTGCTGGCGCTGCGCTTCGCCAATCCGATCTTCGAGCGGCTGTGGAACGCCGACATGATCGACCACGTGCAGATCACCGTGGCCGAGACGGTGGGTGTGGAAGGGCGCGGCGGCTATTACGACCGCTCCGGCGCGCTGCGCGACATGGTGCAGAACCACATGCTCCAGCTGCTCTGCCTGCTGGCCATGGAAAGCCCGATCTCCCTGGACGCCGACGCGGTGCGCGACGAGAAGCTGAAGGTGCTGCGTGCGCTGCGCCGGGTGGAGCCGCATGAGGTGAACACCTTCACCGTGCGCGGCCAGTACACGGCGGGCGCCGCGAACGGCCATCCGGTGCCCGGCTATCTCGCGGATATCGGCGGCACCGAGCGCAGCCTGACCGAGACCTTCGTGGCGCTGAAGGTGCAGGTGAATTCCTGGCGCTGGGCGGGGGTGCCCTTCTACCTGCGCACGGGCAAGCGGCTGCCGCGCAAGGTGTCGGAGATCGTAGTGCAGTTCCGCACGCCGCCCTTCAGCATCTTCCCGCGCGAGCAGCATGACCTGCAGCCGAACCGCCTGCTGATCCGCCTGCAGCCCGAGGAAGGCATGCGGCTGGAGATGATGACCAAGGAGCCCGGCCCCGGCGGGTTGCACCTGCGCCCCACGGGGCTCGACATCAGCTTCGAGAAGGCCTTCGGCACGCGTTATCCCGATGCCTATGAACGGCTGCTGATGGATGTGGTGCGCGGCAACACCACCCTCTTCATGCGGCGCGACGAGGTGGAGGCCGCCTGGAGCTGGGTGGAGCCGTTGCTTGAAACCTGGGCGGAGCGGCCCGAGGCGCCGCGCCCCTATGTGGCCGGGACCTGGGGGCCGACCGCCGCCATCGCCATGATCGAGCGCGACGGGCGAACCTGGTACGAAAGCAACGACTGAAGGGGAGTGGGGAAGGAATTCCCCACTCCCCCATCTTTTTTCTTCGCGTCTGGATCGCATCCTGCGAGCGGCACGAATGCGGCCTCCGGCCCGCACGGCGCAGGGAAGGCGTGGCCAAAGCCGGCCGGCGGCAGGGTTGCGCTTGGCCTATCGTCGTGCGCCGGCGGCCCTCGTCTTCGGGGCCTCGCTCCGCGCAGGGCCGTTCCGGCCCGCCATGCGGGCCAGCACGTCATCCCGCCAGAGGAAGCGGTGCACCAGCGCCATGGTAATGTGCCCGCCCGCCAGGGCCAGCAGGGCCCAGGCCAGCAGCCCATGCACGGCATTGGCCGGCGCCATCAGGCTCTCGATCCGCCCCTCGAAGCCCGGCATCAACGGAAGGCCGAAGGGGGCGAAAGCGCGGCCCGAACCGTATTGCCGCAGCAGCGCCAGGGCGGGGACCAGCAGCATCAGCCCATAAAGCGCCAGATGCCCCAGCCGGGCCGCCCGGCCCGACAGCCCTTCCGCATGCGGTGGCCGTCGCCGCAGGTTGAGCAGGCCCCAGGCGCCACGCAGCAGTACCAGCAGGAAAAGCAGCGCGCCCACGCCGCCATGGCTGCCCACCATGAAAGCCGTTAGTGGCGACCGCCCGACAGTCAGCCGCACGAGCATCCCGACGAACTGCCAGGTGAAAAGCAGCGCCATGCCCCAGTGCAGCGTCCGGCTCACCAGGCCGTAGCGGGAAGGTGTGTCGCGCCATTGCACGGGCCGGATCTCGCCTCTCTTCACGGCTGAGATGCAGGACCTGCCGCAGATGCGAGGGATTCGCAACTGCGGAATTTCAGCTCCGGGCCGGGAAGCCGCAGCGGGCGACGTGCCGCCTGAAGCCTCCTGCAGGCATCAGGAGAGAAGCGGCTCCTCGAACCCCCATGGATGCAAGCCTTGAAATCCCACAGAATGAATCGCTGATCCGGTGGAACCCGCGCCACGCAAAATTGTATTGGTTCCACACCGAAAGTCCTCGCATGGGCGCGGTGCAGTCCGCGTGAATGAGGCTGCGCCCACATCTCCTGCCATGACCGGTAATGATGTCTGATTCCTCTCAGACAAGAGGCGTAGGTGCTTTGATCTGTGTTCCGGGCGGCAGCAGGATTGCAAAAAAGTAATTTATTGAGTAGGCATTGTACGAAACGAGACGTCCGGCCCGCGACCAGTTTCCATTCCGGAACGGAGCCATTCGGTCTTGCTGATCTCCTGGTGCGTTCCTGCGCACCGGAGGCTATTTGAAGGAGGTGCTGCATCCGGCCGACAGGCGCTCGCACCTCCCGGAGGAGGTAATGGGGATCTCGGACCGCATCTCAGCCACGGATATCGTCCTCGACCTGAGCGCAAGCAGCAAGCGCGCCCTGCTGCAGGCCCTCGCGGCCGAGGCGGCGCAACGGCTCGGGCGGCCGGAGGCGGAGATCCTCGATGCCCTGGCAGACCGCGAGGCGCTTGGCTCCACCGCCCTGGGCCGCGGCGTTGCGCTGCCCCATGCGCGGCTGGCCGGGGATGACCCGCCGCTGGTGCTCTTCGTGCGCCTCCAGCGACCGATCGACTATGACGCGCGCGACGAGGAGCCGGTCGATCTGGTGGTCCTCGTGCTCTGGCCCGAGGCCGAGGCGGAGGGTTTCCTGCCCGCCCTGTCCGACACATGCCGGGCGCTGCGGAAGCCGCAGGCGCTGCGCCGGCTGCGCTCCGCGACCTCGGCGGAGGAGGTCGTCTCGCTGCTGAGCCGCTATGGCGCGCCTTCCGCCGAGGCGGAGGAGGAGGAGTGACGCCGCCCCACAGACAGAGGGGGCGGCTGCGTCAGCCCGCGCGAGAGGGGCGGCGCCATGCCTGAGAGCCTTCTCCTCACCCTGGTCGGGCTGCCCTTCCTCGGCGCCATCGCGGCGGGGCTGCTGCCCACCGGGGCGCGCAACGCCGCCGCCGCGCTGGCGGGAGCGGTCGCACTCATCTGCCTGGCCCTGGTGTGGGTGGCCTACCCGACGGTCTCCGCGGGAGGCGTGCTGCGGGCCGAATTCGCCTGGATGCCGAGCCTCGGCCTGAACCTCGTGCTCCGCATGGATGGTTTCGCCTGGCTCTTTGCGGGGCTGGTGACCGGGATCGGCGCGCTCGTGGTGCTCTACGCGCGCTACTACATGTCCTCCGAAGACCCGGTGCCGCGCTTCTTCGCCTTCCTGCTCGCCTTCATGGGCGCCATGACCGGGCTGGTGATCTCGGGGAACCTGGTGCAGCTCGCCTTCTTCTGGGAGCTGACGAGCCTCTTCTCCTTCCTGCTGATCGGCTACTGGCACCACCTCGCGGCCGCGCGCGACGGCGCGCGCATGGCGCTGACCATCACCGCCACGGGCGGGCTCGCGCTCTTCGCCGGCGTGCTGGTGATCGGCCATATCGTGGGCAGCTACGACCTCGATGTCGTGCTGGCTGCGGGCGACAGCATCCGCACGCACCCGCTCTACCTGCCGGCCCTGCTGCTGGTGGTGCTCGGCGCGCTCACCAAGAGCGCGCAGTTTCCTTTCCATTTCTGGCTGCCGCACGCCATGGCGGCACCGACGCCGGTCTCCGCCTACCTCCATTCGGCGACGCTGGTGAAGGCCGGCGTCTTCCTGCTCGTGCGGCTCTGGCCGGTGATGGCCGGCACCGAGGCCTGGGCCTGGACCGTCGGTCTGGCCGGGCTGATCACGCTGCTCCTCGGCGCCTATATCGCCATCTTCCAGAACGACCTGAAGGGGCTCCTCGCCTATTCCACCATCAGCCATCTCGGCCTGATCACGCTGCTGCTCGGGCTCAAGAGCGAGCTGGCGCTGGTCGCCGCGGTCTTCCACATCCTGAACCACGCGGCCTTCAAGTGCTCGCTGTTCATGGCGGCGGGCATCATCGACCACGAGACCGGCACGCGCGACATCCGGCGCCTCTCGGGCCTGAACCGCTCCATGCCCTTCACCGCCCGGCTCGCGCTGGTCGCCGCCGCCGCCATGGCGGGCGTGCCGCTGCTCAACGGCTTCCTTTCCAAGGAAATGTTCTTCGCCGAGGCGCTCTCGGCCGGGGCGCCGGTCTCGCCCCTGCTGAACATCCTGCCGCTCGCGGCGACGGTGGCCAGCGCCTTCAGCGTCGCCTATTCGCTCCGCTTCATCCATGGCGCCTTCTTCGGGCCGGAGCCGGTGGACCTGCCGCGCACGCCGCACGAGCCGGCGACCTGGATGCGCTTCCCCGTCGAGATCCTGGTGCTGGCCTGCATCATGGTGGGTGTGCTGCCGGCGGCGACGGTCGGGCCCTATCTCAACCTCGCCGTGCGCGCCGTGCTGGGCGCCGATGTCCCTGCCTACAGCCTGGCCGTCTGGCATGGCTTCAACCTGCCCCTGCTGATGAGCCTGATCGCACTGGCCGGCGGGGTGGCGCTTTACCTGATCCTGCAACCTCAGCTGCGCAGCGACGAGGAAGGCCCGCCGCTGATCCGGCGGCTGGAGGGCAAGCGCATCTTCGACCGCACGATGGTCTTCCTCTCCTGGCGGCTGGCCCGCCGGCTGGAGGGGATCGCCGGCACGCGCCGCCTGCAGCCGCAGCTGCGCGTGATCGTCGGCATCGCCCTGCTGGCCGGCGCCGCCACCGCCTGGCTGCGCGGCTTCGGACCGGGCAATATCGCGCCCGCGCCGGTGGATCCCGTCCTCGCATTGCTCTGGGCCGTCGGCGCCGCCTTCGCGCTCGGCACCGCATGGCAGGCCAAGTATCACCGGCTCGCCGCGGTGATGCTGCTCGGCGGCACGGGGCTGGTGGTCTGCGTGACCTTCGTATGGTTCTCCGCCCCCGATCTCGCGTTGACGCAGCTCACGGTCGAGGTCGTGACCACCGTGCTCCTGGTGCTCGGCCTGCGCTGGCTGCCGAAGCGCTTCCGGATCGTCGGGGAGGGGGGGCCGGAAATGCTGACGCGCACGCGCCGGCTGCGCGACCTCGCCATCGCGATCGGCGCCGGGACGGGTCTCGCCGCCCTGTCCTATGCGGTGATGACGCGCACACCGCCCGAGTTGCTGGCCCGCCCGTTCCTCGAGCGTGCCTATACCGAGGGCGGCGGCACCAACGTCGTCAACGTGATCCTGGTCGATTTCCGCGGCTTCGATACGCTGGGCGAGATCTTCGTCGTCGCCACGGTGGCGCTGACCACCTATGCGCTGCTGCGCCGCTTCCGCCCCGCGCCCGACAGCGTGGAGGTCCCCGAGCAGCAGCGTGACCAGGGCGGGGCGGCGCTGCATGGTGGCGCAGACCGGCCGATCGCGGACTGGCTGCTGGTGCCCTTCACCCTGACGCGGCTGCTCTTCCCCGTCATGCTGATCGTGGCGGTGTTCCTGCTGCTGCGCGGCCATGACCTGCCCGGCGGCGGCTTCTCGGCCGGCATGGTCGTGGCGATCGCCATCCTCCTGCAATACATGACCGGCGGCACGGAGTGGACCGAGGACCGCCTTCGCCTTCGGCCGCCGCTCTGGCTCGGCGCGGGGCTACTGATCGCGGCGGGCACGGGGCTGGCCGCCTGCCTGTTCGGCCGGCCCTTCCTGACCACCTACTTCGCCTATGCGGAACTGCCCGTCATCGGCAAGGTGCCGACCGCCAGCGCGCTGATCTTCGACATCGGCGTCTTCTGCCTGGTCGTCGGGGCGACGCTGCTGATGCTCGTCGCGCTGGCCCATCAGTCGGTCCGCGGCCATCGCGCCACGCCGCGCCGGCGGGCCCTGCCGAAGACTCACGAAAGAATGCCTGTCGCGGTGGAGCGGGAGGGCTGATGGAACTGATCGTCTCGCTCGGCATTGGCGCACTGGCCGGCTCGGGAGTGTGGCTGCTGCTGCGGCCGCGCACCTTCCAGGTGATCGTTGGCCTCTCCCTCCTGTCCTATGCCGTGAATCTCTTCATCTTCTCGACCGGCGGGCTGCGCAGCGGCGCGGCCGCCATCCTGACGCCGGGCGAGGCGGGGAGCCTCGCGCGGTACACGGACCCGCTGCCCCAGGCGCTGGTGCTGACGGCGATCGTCATCGGCTTCGCCACCACCGCCCTGCTGCTGGTCGTGATGCTGGCGACCCGTGGCCTGACCGGCACCGACCACGTGGACGGGCGGGAGCACGAGCGGTGACGGATTGGGCGGATCATCTGCTCATCGCGCCGATCGTCGTGCCGATGCTGGCCGGCGCGGCCATGATTGTCGCCGGCGACCGCTGGCGGCGCCTGACGGTGGCGCTCGGCCTCGTCTCCACCGTTGCGCTGCTCCTGCTGGCCATCACGTTGCTGGGTTTCGCGGAGACGCCGATCGTGCGCGTCTACCGGCTGGGCAACTGGCCCTCGCTCTTCGGCATCGTGCTGGTGCTGGACCGGCTCTCGGCGGTGATGCTGGCCCTCGCCGCGGTGCTGGGCTTCGCGGCCTTCCTCTTCTCGCTGGGGCGATGGCACCGCGCGGGAGTGTATTTCCACCCCCTCTTCCAGTTCCAGCTCATGGGCCTGAACGGGGCCTTCCTCACTGGCGACCTGTTCAACCTCTTCGTCTTTTTCGAGGTGCTGCTGGCCGCCTCCTATGGCATGGCGCTGCACGGCTCGGGCGTGGCGCGCGTGCGCGCGGGGCTGCACTACATCGTCGTCAACCTGCTGGCCTCGCTGCTGTTCCTGATCGGCGTCAGCGTCGTCTATGGCATCGCCGGCACGCTCAATATGGCGGATCTCGCGGTCCGGATGCGCGATGTGGCGACCGAGGACCGGGGCCTGCTCGAGGCCGGCCTCGCCGTCCTGGGCATCGCCTTCCTGGTCAAGGCGGCGATGTGGCCACTCGGCTTCTGGCTGCCCGTCACCTATGCCGCGGCCAGCACGCCGGCCGCCGCCATCCTCTCCATCCTCAGCAAGGTCGGGATCTACGCGGTGCTGCGCGTCTGGCTGCTGCTGTTCGGCGCCAGCGCCGGCGCCTCGGCCGGGTTCGGCGGAACCTGGCTGCTAGTGGGGGGCCTGCTCACCATCGCCTTCGGTTCGATCGCCGTGCTGGCGACGCAGAACCTGCCGCGCCTCGCGGGCGCGAGCGTGCTGATCTCCTCAGGCACCCTGCTCGCCGCGATCGGCACCGGCCGGGCGGCGGTGACCACCGGCGCGCTCTTCTACCTCGTCAGCTCGGTTCTCGCCATTGGCGCCTTCTTCCTGCTCATCGAGCTGGTCGAGCGCGGGCGCGAAGTGGGGGCGGACGTGCTGGCGGTGACACGCGAAGCCTTCGGCACGGGCGAGGAGGAGGAGGAGGACGAGGAACAGGAGGTGGTGGGTGTGGCCATTCCGGGCACCGTCGCCATCCTCGGCCTTGCCTTCCTGGCCTGCGCGCTGCTGCTGGCTGGCTTGCCGCCGCTGTCCGGCTTCCTTGCGAAATTCGCCATCCTCGCGCCGCTGCTCGCCGCCGGAGGGGCAGTTGTGCCGACCTCCACCTGGGCGCTGATGGCGGCGCTGATCCTGTCGGGCCTCGCGACGGTAGTCGCCATGACGCGCGCGGGCATCAATGCCTTCTGGGGCTCCCCTGAAGGCCGGGTGCCGCGCGTCGGCCTGGTCGAGATCGCGCCGGTGGCCCTGCTGCTCGTGCTCTGCGCCGCGCTGACGGTGGAGGCGGGGCCAGTGATCGGCTACATGCAGGCGGCGGCCCAGGCGCTGCACGAGCCGGGGGACTACCTGCAAGGCGTGCTCTCCGCGCCGCCCGCGGGGCCGGAGGGCCGGTGATGGGGCGCTGGCTTCCCTATCCGCTCGCGGCGCTCGGCCTCTTCCTGTTCTGGCTGCTGCTGCTCGGGAGCGTCTCGCCCGGCGCGATCCTGCTCGGCGTGGTTCTGGCGCTGGCCGGTTCCGGCACCCTGGCGGCGCTGGACCTGCCGAAGACGCGGCTGCGGCGGCTCGCCGGCGTGCCCGGCCTGCTCTACGACGTGCTGGTGGAGGTGGTCCGATCCAACAATGCGGTCGCCCGGATCATCCTGCGCCCGGCCGGCGCGAGCACGCACCACTCGGGCTTCGTGCGCATCCCGCTCGACATGCGCAACCCCTACGGCCTCGCCGCGCTCACCTGCATTCTCACCGCCACACCGGGAACGATCTGGGTGGACTACGATTCGTCGGAGAGCAGCATGCTGCTGCACGTGCTCGACCTGATCGACCAAGAGGCGTGGGTGCGCATCGTCAAGGACCGCTGGGAGCGGCGGCTGATGGAGATCTTCGAATGAGTGCGGCGCTGCTCACGGGCGCGGTGCTCATCGCGCAGATCCTGCTCGTCGTTGCCATGGGCTGCGCGGCGTTCCGTGTCCTGCGGGGACCGCGCGCGCAGGACCGCGTCCTCGCCCTCGACACGCTCTATGTGAACGCAGCCATGCTGCTGCTGGTCTTCGGCATCCGCACCGGCAGCACCCATTACTTCGACGCGGCGCTGGTGATCACGCTGCTCGGCTTCGTCTCGACGGCGGCCCTGGCCAAGTTCCTCATGCGCGGAGAGGTGATCGAATGAGCCAGGCGGCCGACCTCCCCCTTTGGGCGGCGGTGCCTGTCGCCCTCCTGCTCCTGCTGGGCGCGGGCCTGGCGCTCATCGGCTCGCTCGGGCTTCTGACGCTGCGCGGCTTCTACGAGCGCGTCCATGCCCCCACCCTCAACACGACGCTCGGCATCGGCAGCATCCTGCTGGCCTCGATGCTGTTCTTCTCCGTCCTGCAGACCCGCTTCGTGCTGCACGAGCTTCTGATCGTGTTCTTCATGATCGTCACGACGCCGGTCACGCTCATGCTGCTCACGCGGGCCGTGCTCTACCGCGACCGGCGCGAAGGTAATGCGGCCGTGCCCCCGGGCACGCCGGGCGCCGGGGAATCGGAAGAATAATGCCCCCACGCGGAAGCCTCGCCGGCCACCCGCCGCCGCGATAGCGCGCCCCTGGCCAGGCATTGAACCGCCCAGGCCGAGGCGCCATCTCTCCATCATGTGGCAGTACGCGCCTTATCACCGTCGCCCGCGCCATGCGGGTACCCTGCTCGCGGGCTTCTAGCCCCGGGCCGAGCGCGCGCGCCCGTCCGGCCCGGGGACACTCTCCAGAGTGAGTTGTGCGAGCCATCCGGCCGCATTCACCCGATCCGGAAGAGGATGCCCGTGGTTCACGCCATCTCGACCTGCGCCGTCTGCGGGGGTGCCTTCGTCGCCCCGTCGGAGAGGTGCTACGCCTGTACAACCGCCATCGATGCCATCGCCGCCACCCGCGTGGCGGGACATCGAGGCTCCGCCGGGGATGCCGCCACAGGCGCGGTGCTGACGGTGCATGACTTCGCGATCCTGCAGCGGATCGCACGGCTGCGCCCTGACGACCCGATCGCAGCCACGCTGATCGAGAAGCTCGACCAGTCCGCCGTCATGGCCGCTGACGCCGTCACGGCAGGCGTCGTGACGCTGGGGTCCCGCGTCGTCTTTTCCGCCGATGGCGGCCCCTGGGAAGCGCGGATGCTGGTCCTGCCGACGCAGCATGCCGCAACGGGCTGGACGCTGCCGGTAACGGCGCCCCGAGGCCTGGCCCTGCTCGGCCGACCGGCCGGTGCGGTGGTCACCGTGCGCCGTGGTGACGGCAGCACGGAGCATCTGCGCATCCTCGCGGTCTTCTGGCGGCGGGAAGAGGCCATTGAAATGCCGGGGAGCGGGGGAGCACCGCACCCGGCGGACCGAAGGGAGCCGGTTTCGGCCGGCCCTATCACCGCACCCGTCGCACGGCCGAACGCTGCGCCGATGCCTCCCCGCCATCTTGGAGACCCACGGTGAAGGAGGTCCTGCGGCAGATCTTCTGGCCCTGGGCGATGCTGCTGGGGAGCATAGGCCTGCTCGTCGGTCTGCCGCTCGTCCTGCGCGCCCTCGATATCCCCGAAGCGGAGCCGGCGGGGTTCCATGTGCTGCGACTACTGCTGGGCGCATCGGTCTATTTCGGTGCGGCCTGGTTCGCCACGCGGCTCGCCGGGCTCATTCTGGCCAGGGGTGGGCGCGGCAATCGGCGGCGGTCGCCGAAGCTGCTGCAGGATCTGCTTGCCGCGGCCGTCTTCGGGGCCGCGATTCTGGCGACCATAACACTGGTGTTCGAGGGATCCGTCCTGGGGGCGGCCGCCACCTCCGGCGTGATCGTCGCGGTGCTCGGCTTCTCGCTGCGTAGCGTCATGGCCGATATCTTTGCGGGTATCGCGCTCGGCCTCGAGCGGGCCTACCGTATCGGCGACTGGATCATGATCGAGAGCGGCCTGGGTGGACGGGTGGTCGAGATCAATTGGCGTTCCACCCGCATCGAGACGCTCGACAGGGTGCAGGTCGTCGTGCCGAACGGGCGGATCGCGCAGCAGCGCATCGCCAATTACAGCGCCCCTCGCCCGCATTATCGCCAGCAGGTTCGGCTCACGCTCGACCACGCACTGCCCGCGGAAACCGCGAAGCGCCTGCTCGCCGAGGCCGCCGCCGCCGCGCCGGGCGTCCTGCCGCAACCCGCGCCGGATGTCCGCCTCCTGGCCTATGAACCCGAGGGGCTCGTCTATGGAGTGCGCTACTGGATCCCCAGCTTCGCCCAGGAGATCGACTGCCGCGACGCGGTGCTGATGGCGGTGGATCGCTCATTCCGGCAGCAGGAGGTGCCGCCACCCCATCGACGGCACAGGATGCGCCTCGATCAGCCGGAGGATGCGGCCCTCACAGAGGAGCGGAGGACGCCGCGGCCCGGCCTAGACTTCGCCGCACGCCGCATCCAGCCGCTGCGCGAGCCCTCCGAGGCCTGAACTGGCGCCAATGCCCCTCCCTGGCGGTGGACGCGGCATGCAGCCTCCCGGCGTGGCCCCATTCCGAGGCCATCCGCCGCGGACTGCGCGGCGCCTCAACCAGGCGCGTGCACGCGCAGGACGGTCAGGCGCCGCAGGCGGCCATCCTGGGTCGGCCAGTCGATGGATTGCCCTTCCGACAACCCCAGGAGCCCGGCTCCCACCAGGGAAAGGACCGAGATGCGCCCCAGGGCGATGTCGGCCTCGCCGGGCAGCACCAGTTGCACCTTACGTTCCTCGCCCGCGTGCGCGGCGCGGAACTCGACGACCGAGCCCACCGCCACGACATCCGCGGGGAGTTGCCGGGCTGGCACCACATCGGCGCGGTCGGTTTCCTCCAGCAGCAGGCGCGCGACGAGCGGGTTGCGCCGTGCGGTTCCTTCGGCCAGGGCGACCAAGTGCGCATGGTCCTCCGCTGACAACAACAGCGGGGGACGCAGCGCCTCCACTTCCATTCCTTCAATCATCCATCTTCTTCCTGGCTTGCAGCGGTCCGGGCATCCGACAATCCTCCGCATGGTCCTGGGCGGGTCGGGGATGCGGGAGGCCAGCACGGCAACGAATGCGGGCATGACATCAGGCACGATGCGGCTCGTTCCTGACGACCGTCAAAAGGGTCGCGCCCTCTCCCGCCCATGCGGCGGAATGGCTGCGACAGATCAAATCTTCAGTTCGGAATAAACCGTCCCGGGCCCAACGGGCGCGTGGTGCAGCTTGGCGACCCGGGACTACAGGCCTGCGATCAGGCTACCCGTATAGGCAAGGCGACGCCGGAAGGTCGCAGTGATCCACATCATGGATGAAAGATTACGCCAAAGATAGTTTCCGTCAAGCCATATCGCCATCCGGCCGGCCCGACCTTCACCGTGCCGCTGGCGAAGAGCGGCCCCTTGGGCAATCGGAACGAGCGCCCCGCAAACGCACAGAAAAAAGATGGGGGCCTGGGGGAATTCTTTCCCCCAGCCTTTTCATGCCTCCGGCAGCATCGGCTGCTGATCGTCCTTCAGCCCGATCCCGGTCAGCTTCAGGCGCAGCGCCTCGGCCATCAGCCAGGCGAGCTTGTCGGCGGCCGCCTCATAGGAGAGTCCGCCGGAGAGATGGATGTTGGAGATGCAGTTGCGCTCCGAATCCCGCCGCCCCGGCTGCGGGGCGTGGGTGAGATAGACGCCCAGGCTGTCGGCCACGGAAAGGCCGGGCCGTTCCCCGATCAGCATGGCGCAGAGCCGGGCGCCGAGGGCGGCGCCGATCTCGTCCCCCAGCGCCACCCGGGCCTGGGTAGCGATGACGATCGGTGCGATGCGCCAGCCTGGCAGCCGCGCGAGCGTGGCGTCCAGCAGCGGAACGGCATGCCGCTGCACCGCCGTGGCGGAAAGCCCGTCGGCCAGCACGAAGACCGCATCCCACGCACCGTGCGGCAGGTCGCCCAGGCAGGCGGGGTCGAGGCGCCGGCCGAGATCCGGGCGACGGAGATAGGTGCCCCGCTCCAGCGCCTGACTGCGCACGACGAGATGCGGCCGCCCCTCCAGCGCCGCAGCCAGCGCGGCGGTGTCGAGCGAAGCGTGCACCGCATCGCGCGCGCGGGCATGGGCAAGTTGGAAGTCGAGCACGGCATCGAGTGGCGGCGCATCGCCGCGGCGGCCGAGGCCGATGCGCGCCGGCGTCATCCGCCGCAGCGGCGCCCAGGGATCGGCGGCGGGCGTATCGCGCTCAGGCGGCATCGGCCACGCCCCCGCCTGCCAGCAGCCGGCGCATGGGGGCATCCTGCGGCGCCAGGGCGCGGATGCGGCCGGCGCTGTCCGTCATGCCCATGGCCTCCAGCCAGGCCTCGAATTCCGGCGCGGCGCGCAGGCCGAGCGTGGAGCGCAGATAGAGTGCGTCATGGAAGGAGCCGCTCTGGTAGTTGAGCATGACGTCGTCGGCGCCTGGCACGGTGATGATGAAGTTGCAGCCGGCCACGGCGAGCAGCGTCATCAGCGTGTCCATGTCGTCCTGATCGGCCTCGGCATGGTTGGTGTAGCAGACATCCACGCCCATCGGCACGCCGAGCAGCTTGGCGCAGAAATGATCCTCCAGCCCGGCGCGGATGATCTGCTTGCCGTCATAGAGGTATTCCGGCCCGATGAAGCCGACCACGGTGTTCACCAGCAGCGGGCGGAAGGCGCGCGCGACGGCATAGCTGCGGGCCTCGACGGTCTGCTGGTCGATGCCGTGGTGGGCCTCCGCCGAGAGCGCGGCGCCCTGGCCGGTTTCGAAATACATCACGTTGTCGCCCACCGTGCCGCGCTTCAGGGCCAGCGCCGCCTCCCATGCTTCCCGCAGCACGGAAAGGCTGACGCCAAAGCCGGCATTGGCCGCCTCGGTCCCGGCGATGGACTGGAAGACCAGATCCACCGGCGCCCCGCGCTCGACGAGGCGGATGGCATTGGTCACATGCGTCAGCACGCAGGTCTGGGTCGGGATGGCGTGGCGCGCGCGCAGCCCGTCCAGCATCTCCAGCAGCGCCATGCAATTGGCCAGGCTGTCGGTGGCCGGATTGACGCCGATCACCGCATCGCCCGCGCCGAGCAGGAGGCCGTCCAGCGTGGCGGCGGCGATGCCGCGCAGGTCGTCCGCTGGATGGTTCGGCTGCAGGCGGGTGGCAAGGCGCCCCGGCAGGCCGATGGTGCTGCGGAAGGCCGTCATCACCCGGCAACGGCGCGCTACCGCGATCAGGTCCTGGTTACGCATCAGCTTGGAGACGGCGGCGACCATTTCGGGCGTCAGCCCCGGCGCCAGGGCGGCCAGCGCCTCGCTCGTCGCTTCGTCAGAGAGCAGCCAATCCCGCAGCCCGCCCACCGTCAGGTGGCGGATGGGCGCGAAGGCAGCCATGTCCTGCGTGTCCTGGATCAGCCGCGTCACCTCGTCCCGCTCATAGGGGACCAGCGGCTCCTCCAGGAAGCGGGTCAGCGGCAGGTCAGCCAGCACGGCGCGGGCGGCGATGCGCTGCGCGTCGCTTTCCGCCGCCAGCCCGGCCAACTCGTCGCCCGATCGGCGCGGCGAGGCCTTGGCCAGCACCGCCCGCAGGTCATCGAAGCGGTGCCGCTCGCCCCGGAAGTCGCTGACATAGCGGCCCATCGCCACCTCCTTCCGCAGAGGCGGCAAGCCTAGCATCCCCCTCCCCGCGGCCAACAACCCGATTGCGCCCCGAGGGCACTGGCAGGGGCGCTGGCTTGACGGGTTTTCCGGCCGCTCCTAACCCATTCCAGCAACCGCTTGGACCGGCCCGGCAGCGGGCCATGGGAGGACCTGCCTTGCAGTACGTCATCGAGGCCCCGCAGCCGGCCACCGTGCCTGTCGAGGGCGAGACCGCCGTCTTCCCGGTGCGCCGCATCTGGTGCGTCGGGCGCAACTATGCCGACCACGCCCGCGAGATGGGCCACGACCCCGACCGTGAGCCGCCCTTCTTCTTCTCCAAGCCGGCGACGGCGGTGGTGCCGGGCGGTGGCAACCTGCCCTTCCCCGTGCAGACCAAGGACCTGCACCACGAGATCGAGCTGGTCGTCGCCATCGGCAAGGGCGGTAAGGACATCCCGGTCGAGGATGCCCTCTCGCATGTCTATGGCTATGCCGTCGGTCTGGACATGACCCGGCGCGACATCCAGGCGGAAGCCAAGAAGCTCGGCCGCCCCTGGGAGCTGTCGAAAGGCTTCGACCAGTCCTGCCCGATCAGCGCCATCGTCCCCGCTTCCAAGATCGGCCATCCCACCAAGGGCAAGATCGAGGTCAGCGTGAACGGCAAGGTGCAGCAGACCGGTGACATGAACCAGATGATCTGGTCGGTGCCGGAGAGCATCGCCTATCTTTCGCGCTATGTGGAACTGCTGCCGGGCGACCTGCTGATGACCGGCACGCCCGCGGGCGTCAGCGCCGTGAAGCCGGGCGACAGTCTGCATGGCACCTGCGAGGGTGTGGGCGAGGTTCGCGTCACCTACGCCGGGTGAGAGAAGAGCGGGGGGAAGGAATTCCCCCCGCACCCCCATCTTTTTTCTTTGAGTCTCCCCGCTCCGTGGCAAGGGCCTCCCCAGCCGCCGGGGCTGTTTCAGCCCCGGCGCGGGCGCGCTCCGTCAGCGCGACAAGACTGACAAAAAGAAGAAGAGGGAGTCCGGGGGAGAATTCATTCTCCTCCGGGTTTTGCTGCCTTACCCCAGCACCAGCGCCGGCCCGATGCTGACGATGCCCGGCACCAGCGCCAGCAGGATGACGAAGCCCGTCATGATCAGCAGATAGGGCAACGTGACACGGGCGATGGTGCTGAGGGATTCTCCCGTCAACCCCTGGATGACGAAGAGATTGAAGCCCACTGGCGGGGTGATCTGCGCCATCTCCACGGCGACGACGAGATAGATGCCGAACCACAGCTTGTCGAAGCCGGCCGCCGTCACCAGCGGCAGCACCACCGGCAGGGTCATGACGATCATCGAGAAGCCGTCCAGGAAGCAGCCGAGAACTAGGTAGAGTAAGGTCAGCGCCACAATCAGCATCAGCGGCGAAAGGCCCCAGCTCGTCACGACCTCCGCCACCTGACGCGGCACGCCGAGGATGGCCGCGACATTGCCGAGGATCGAGGCGCCTAGCACGATCAGCCCGATCATGCCGCAGGTCTGCGCTGCGCCGAGGCCGACGGTGCGCAGCGTCGGCCAGTTCAGCTCGCCCTGGAACCAGCTCACCAGCACAGCGCCCAGCACGCCGACCGCCGCCGCCTCGGAAGGCGTGGCGATGCCGGCATACATCGAGCCCAGCACGCAGAGGATCAGGAACAGCGTCGGCGCCAGCTCGCGCAGCGCGGCGAAACGCTGCCCCCAGCTCATCGCCCGCTCCTCGGCGCTGCGCTCCGGCAGCAGTTCCGGCTGGAGCCGGCTGTGCAGCATCACCCAGGCCATGAAGCAGCTGGCCAGCAGTATCCCGGGCAGGAAGCCGGCGGTGAAGAGCCGCAACACCGACTCATCGGCCAGCACGCCGTAGATGATCATCACGCTGGAGGGCGGGATGAGGAAGCCGAGCGTCCCCGCCCCCGCCAGGCTGCCGATGGCGATGCGCTTATCATAGCCGCGCGCCTTCAGCTCACCCAGCGCGATGCGCCCGACCACCTGCGTCGTCGCCGCCGAGGAGCCGGAAATAGCGGCGAAGATGGTGCAGCCCACCACGTTGACGTGCAGCAGGCGCCCCGGCAGCAGCGCCGCCCAGGGCGCAAGCCCGTTGAACAGCGAGCGCGAGAGCCGGGTGCGGAACAGGAACTCGCCCATCAGAATGAAGAGCGGCAGCGCGATCAGCTCGGAAGTCGTCAGAATATTGAAGGTGTACTGCGCCAGCAGGCGGTCCACCGGCAGGTTGCGGAAACCCCAGAGCAGCACGAGCGAGGTGGCGATCAGCGCGATACCGATCCAGGCACCGACCGCGAGCATGCCGAACAGCGCCGCGAAGAGCGCGCCCATTACGCCCGTCATTCAGTGACGCTCCCGGCCTTCAGGCTCTCATCCTCGGTGGGCAGGCCAAGCAGTAGGCGCAGCAGCCGCGTCGCCATCTGCAGCGCCAGCAGGGCGGCGCCCAGTGCCAGGACGGAGTCGGGGATCCAGAGCGGTGTCAGGCTGCCACTGGAAAGCTGGTTGTTGTTCCAGGCACGCAACGTGAACTGGAACAGCGACCAGGCCAGGAAACCGGCCACAGCGAGACCAATCAGCGTTGCCAGAAGTTCCAGCACCAGGGTGAAGCCGCGGCCGGCATGGGCGAGCAGGATCGAGACCCGCACATGCGCCCCGGCGCGCAGCCCCGCCGCCGCGCCGAACAGGAACACGGCACCCATCAGATAGGCGCCATACTCCCAGGTGACGGTGATCTCGCTCCCCAGGCCGGGCACAAACTTGCCAAGCAGCCCAGAGCCGACCTCCGCCAGGATCAGCAGCAGAAGTGCCACCAGACAGAGCGTGGCGATGGCGCCACTGGCGGCGGCGATCCCATCTGAAAACCGCAGCACCGACAGCGCCGCCCCGGAGGGAGACGCCGTCCGTGCCGAATCCATGGCAGGTACGGCCAAGCTCAAGCCCTCCCGAGTTCGGCCAGATAAGCCTCGATGATTGGCTTGGAGGAGGGGACGCGTTTGATGAAGTCCTCCTTCATGAAGGCGGTGCGCTTGCGCATCTCGGCCAGCATCGCGGGATCGACGTCCACGACCTTCATCCCTTCCTGCGTCAGCCGCTTCACGCTGGTCGTGTCGTCATTGGCGGAGACGTCCCAGAACTCCGGCTGCAGTTTCTTCGCCAGCGCCTCGATCTTCTCGCGGTTGCCCGCGGAAAGCTCGTTCCAGCTATCCAGGTTGATGGTGACGAGCTGTGAGGAGAAGGTGTGATTGGTGCGATAGGCGATCTTCATGAATTCCCAGAAGCGCCCATCCACGCCGGAGGTCGCCGAGGTGCAGACACCATCGATGCGGCCGGAGGCCAGTGCCGGGACCACTTCGCCCCAGGGCATCATGGTACCGGCGGCGCCGAGGGCGGTGCACATGTCGGCCACGCCCTTGTCCGAGGCGCGGATGCGCACGCCCCGCAGATCATCGATCGAGGAGATCGGCGTCTTCAGGTGCGTGTACTGCGTCGGCCAGGGTACGGTGTAGAGCAGCTTCTGGTTGTTCACCTTCGCGATGCGTTCGTATTCCGGCAAGAGGTACTTATCCAGCACCTTCAGATCGTCGTAGGAGCCGATCAGGAAGGGGACCGACTCGATGCCCATGATCGGCGCCTCGCCGATCTGCTGGTTGTTCAGGATGTCGGCCATGGGCACCAGGCCATCGCGCACCGCGCCCAGCAGCTCCGGCCCCTTGAAGCCGAGCGCGCCGCCGGCATGGACGGTGATCTGCACCGCCTTGTCAGTGGCCTTGGCCACCTCCGCGGCGAAGCGCCTGGCGTTCTGGGTGTGGAAGTTGCCCTCCGGCCAGACGGTGGCCAGATCGAACTGGGTGGCCGCCCGGGCGGAGCGGATCAGGGCGGGCACGGCAAGGGTGCCGAGGGCCGCCGTCATCAGGTTGCGACGCGTGGTCATTGCAAGTCTCCCATGAAGCTCTGCGCCGGGCTCTGCGGCCCGGCTTGTCCCTGTAGAAGAGTTATTCGGCGGCAGAGTTATTCGGCGGCCTGCGCCGCGCCATAGAGCCGCGCCGCCGCCTCCGGCGTTACCAGCTCGTTGCGCAGGTCGGCCGCGAGTTGCGCCGCCGGGCGCGCCTTCGGGTCACCGAGGCCGCCACCGCCGGGCGTCAGCACCACCAGCCGCTCGCCGGGCGGGATGACCTGCAGCCCTTTGCCGCGCAGCGTGGCGCCCGAAGCCAGCCCGACATGGCCCGCCGCGCCGCCGCCACCCCCGTTAGCCCCGCGTGGCGGATAGGCGATGCGGTCGAAGGCGGCCAGCAGCTCGAAGGGCGCGTCCTCGTTGTTGGCGATCTCCATGATCTGCCCGAGGCCGCCGCGATGCGCGCCGGCGCCGCCGCTGTCCGGCCGCAGCTCCTTGCGCCAGAAGATCAGTGGCGACTGGAGCTCGGCGATCTCGACCGGCGTGCCCTGCACGCCGCTGGGGAAGGCGGTGGCCGAGAGCCCATCCTGCGCCGGGCGGCCGCCGGTACCGCCATTGGTGGTGATGGCGAGCGCATAGCCATGGTTGGGGCTGCGGCTCTCCTGCCGCTCGCCGCGCACAACGATGTTCCAGAGGCAGGAGGTGCCCTCCGCCGGCACACGGTCGGGGATCGCCTGCCGGAGGCAGCCGAAGACCATGTCCGGCAGCATCTGGCCGAGCACGTGGCGCGATGAGACCGGCGCCGGCTTCGGCGCGTTCAGCACCACGCCGCGCGGCGCCGAGACGGTGAGCGGCGCCAGCGAGCCGGCATTGTTCGGGATATTGGCGGCGACGATACAGCCCAGGCCGAAGACGGTATAGGCCGTGGTATAGGCCAGCGGAACGTTGATGCCGCGCCGCACCTGCTCCGAGGTGCCGGTATAGTCCACATGGATGCCGCTCTCGGAGACGGTCAGCTCCGCCTGCAGCGTCAGCGGGTGGTCGTAGCCGTCCACCGTCATGCTGTAGCGCCAGGTGCCCTTGGGCAGCTTGGCCACCTCGGCCAGCACCGCCTCGCGCGAGCGCTCGATGATGTAGTCGGCGAGCGGCTCCAGCGTGTCGATGTCGAACTCCTCCATCATGGCGGAGAGGGCGCGCACGCCGACATCGTTGCAGGCAGCGAGGGAGTAGGTGTCGCCCTCGGTGTCCACCGGCAGCCGCGTGTTGGCGCGGATCATCGCCATCAGCGTCTCATTGACCTTACCCTGGTCGATGAGCTTCAGCATCGGGATGTAGAGGCCTTCCATGAAGACGTCGCTGCCTTCGGGCCCGTTGCCGACGCCGCCGATATCCATCAGGTGGCTGGTGCAGGAAAAGAGCCCGACCAGCTTGCCCCGGTGGAAGGCGGGCGTGGTGATGACGAAGTCGTTCAGGTGGCCCGTGCCCATCCACGGGTCATTGGTGATGTAGGCGTCGCCTTCCTTCATCGTCTCAACGGGGAAATGGCGGATGAAGTGCTTCACCGATTCCGCCATCGAGTTGACGTGGCCAGGCGTGCCTGTCACCGCCTGCGCCAGCATCCGCCCCTGCAGGTCGAAGATGCCGGCGGAGATATCGCCGCATTCGCGTACAATGGGGCTGAAGGCGGTGCGGATCAGCACCTGCGCCTGCTCGCCGACCACGGCGATCAGGCGGTTCCACATGATCTGCAGGTCGATCAGGCTCGCCTGCGGGCGCGTTTCGCTGCTCATGCCGCCTTCTGCTCCATGACAATGCAGCCGCTGCCGTCCACATGGGCATCGAAGCTGCCGGAAACGTAGGTGGTGGTCTCGTCCTCGGCGATCAGCGCCGGGCCGGGGACGACGGCGCCGGGCGTCATGGCGGCGCGGCGATAGACCGGCACCTCGACGGCTTTCTCCACGCGGCCGTCGAAGACCGGCCGCAGGCCGGCCGGCTTCGGCGCCGGGGCGGGAGCGACGGGCGGCGTCACCGCCGGCGGCTCGGCCACGGTCGAGACCAGCACCGACCAGTTCAGCACCTCGATCGCCGCCGCCGGAATGGCGCGGGCGAATTGCGCCGCGTATTCCGCCTCGAAGATGCGGCGCAGCTCGGCCACGTCCTCGGCGCCCAGTTCGCGGTTCGGCAGCGTCACGGTGATCTCGTGGCCCTGACCGACATAGCGCATGAAGGCAGTGCGACGCTCGAAGAGGGGCGCGCCGCGCGCGCCGGGCTCCACCAAGGCACGCGCCGAGGCGGTCATCTCGCCGAACAGCGCCGAGATGGCGGCGCCGTCGAAGCTTTCGTCCAGCCGAGCATGGCGGCTGCGCACGATCTCATAGGCCACCGGCGCGGCGAGGAAGCCGACCGCCGAGCCGACGCCCGCATTGGGCGGCACCACCACGCGCGGCACGCCGATCTTCTCGGCCACCCGTGCGGCATGCAGCGGCGCGGCACCGCCGAAGGCGATCATGGTGTGCTGGCCGATCACCGCGCCACGCTCGGCGGCATGGACGCGGGCGGCGCTGGCCATGTTCTCGCAGACCATCTCATAAACGGCGTAGGCCGCCATGTCAGGCGAGAGGCCCAGCTTCTCGCCGATCTCGCTGCCCAGGGCCTGACGGGACAGTTCCGGCTGCAGGTCCATGCTGCCGCCGGCGAAGCCCTCCGGCTCGATCAGCCCGAGGGCCACATCGGCGTCCGTCACCGCCGGGCGGGTGCCACCGCGTCCGTAGCAGGCCGGACCTGGCACCGAGGAGGCGCTTTCCGGCCCCACCGTCACGCGCTGCAGCGCATCCACCTGGGCGATCGAGCCGCCGCCGGCGCCGATCTCCACCATCTCGATGACGGGGATGCGCAGCGGCAGGCCGGAACCCTTCAGGAAGCGCGCCGTGCGGTCCACCTCGAAGAAGCGGGAGGTGGCCGGCTCGCCCTTCTCGATCAGGCAGATCTTGGCTGTCGTGCCGCCCATGTCGAAGGAGAGCACCTTCGGCTCGCCGGCCCGCAGCGCCACCTGCGCAGCGAAGATGGCGCCGCCGGCGGGGCCGGATTCCACCAGCCGCACCGGGAATTTCTGCGCCGTCTCCAGCGCGGTCAGGCCGCCGCCGGAGGTGACGAGATAGGTCGCGCCGCGGTACTGCCGCTCGCGCAAGGCGGCGGCCATACGGCCGAGATAGCCCTCCATCAGCGGCTGCACATAGGCATTGGCGACCGCCGTCGAGGTGCGCTCGTATTCGCGCACCTCCGGGCAGACCTCATGCGAGAGGGTGATCGAGAGTTCCGGCATCAGGGCCTTCAGCCGGGCTCCGGCGGCCAGTTCGTGCGCCGGGTTGGCATAGGCATGCAGGAAGGCGAAGGCCACGCTCCGCACCCCCGCCTCACGCAGCGCCGGCACCAGCGCCTCCAACGCCGCCTCGTCCAGCGGCAGGCGCACGCGGCCCTCGGCGTCCATCCGCTCCGGCACGGTGAAGCGCAACTCGCGCGGCACCAGCGGCACCGGCTTCTCCAGCGTCAGGTCATACTGGTCGTAGCGGCTCTCGGTGCCGATCTCCAGCACGTCGCGGAAGCCCTGGGTCGCGATCAGCGCCGTCTTCGCGCCACGCCGCTCGATGATGGCGTTCGTCGCCAGCGTCGTGCCATGCACGAAGACGTCGATGTCGGAAAAGCGCAGGCCGGCATCCTGCAGCACCAGGGAGATGCCCTGCAGCACACCCTCCTCCGGCGCGCTCGGCGTGGTCAGCACCTTGCGCGTACGGCGCGCGCCTCCGGCCTCGAGCACGACATCGGTGAAGGTTCCGCCGATATCCGCCGCCAGCCGCACATTCGAGCTCGAACTCAAATTACAGACTCCCTGCGTGCCAAGATCCGCCCGCCCGGCCACCCGCCGACCGCCCGGAAGGATCACCAGCCTGCCTTGCAGGCGTCACTGCGCGCAAGTCGAGCAATCCCCGTGCCAGGCAGGTTTTGGCGCTGCGGCAAAGCAAGGCCGCGCGAGCCGGTCAGGCTCGATTTGAATGCCAGGGCCGATACAGGTATGGCTTGGCTGTCCGCCGTGCCGCGCAGCGCCACAGGGCGGAGGGGCGGCCGCCCGGCGCGGTGGCGCCGCCCGCATCCAGAAGGGAAAGCCGCCATGCCCGCAGCCCCGGCCCATTCCGACAGCTTCACTCATTTCGCCTCATCCCGCCATGGCGCGCCGCGGATCATCCTGCGGGGCGTGGCGATCGTCTTCTGGGGGCTGGTGACCTTCGGCCTCACCTTCATCGAGTTGGTCGCCGAGCTGGTCGGGCCGCTGCTGCTGGTGGCCGGCGCGCTCTGGTGGCTGGGGCTGCAGGTTCTGGGCAGCCTGACGCTCGACCCGGAGCTGCAGCAGTTCCTGCACTACGTCCCCAGCCAGATCCAGGCCGGCGGATACCTGTTCACGCCAGCCGGGCTGATCCGGCAGGGCCTGCTGCTGCTGGCGGTGGTGGCGGCCTGCCGCACGGTGAACGGGATCATCGCCCGCGAGAGCTGACCGCCGAGGGAAGCGCCGCCGCCCGCCTCCGATTTGGCAGCACGGCACCGCTTGGCTATCACCTGCCCCGGCATGCCCGCCATTCTCCCCGCCGGAAGAGTCCGCCGATGACCGATACCCCACCCGATCGCCTCTCCAGCAACCCGAAGAGCCCCTATTACGACGCCGCCCTTCTGGAGCGCGGCATCGGCGTGCGCTTCAAGGGAGTCGAGAAGACCAATGTAGAGGAATACTGCGTCAGCGAGGGCTGGGTCCGCCTCACCGTCGGCACCACCATGGATCGCAAGGGCAACCCGATGACGATCAAGCTGCAGGGCCCCGTCGAGCCCTATTTCCGCAGCGAGGCCTGACCCGGCCGCCAGATCAAGGCCGGCGTCACGCCGCCACGCGATCCGGGCGCGCCTCGTCCGCCGTCACCGCCCGCTCCAGCGGCAGCAGGATGCGGCAGACCAGGCCGGCCTCCTCCCAGTGCCGCTCCACCTGTCCGCGCAACTGGCTGCGGATGGTGGTCTCGATGACGCGGGAGCCGAATCCGCGACGCAGAGGCGGCCCCGCCAGCGGCGGCCCACCGCCTTCCAGCCAGTCCAGCGCCAGCAGACCTGCCTCGTGGTCCAGCACCCAGCGCAGGGTGAGGGTTCCACCCGGCCGGGAGAGGGCGCCGTATTTGGCGGCATTGGTGGCCAGTTCGTGCAGCACCATCGCCAGCGGCTGCACCGCCATGACCGCCAGCGGCACCCGTGGCCCTTCCAGCCGGACGGCGCCGCCGGGCGGGAATGGCAGGGCACCATAGGGGGCGAGTTCCCGCTCGGCGACAGCGCGCAGTTCGGCGCCGGCCCCGCCTTCCTGCGCCAGCAGCGCATGGGCCCGCGCCAGCGCGGCGATGCGCGCCTCCACCGCCGCGACGAAGGCCTTCGGCTCCTCCACCCGGGTCAGCCGCAGCACCGACTGCACCACGGAGAGCACGTTCTTGGCGCGGTGGTCCACCTCCTGCGCCAGCAGCCGCCGCATCTCCTCCGCGCGGTGTTGCGCATCGGCGTCCTCGACCACACCGGCCCATTCCGCCAGGGTGCCCTGTTCGTCCAGCACTGGCACGCCGCGCGCCCGCACCCAATGCCAGGCGCCGTCGCGCCGCCGCACCCGGAACTGCGCGCTGACCTGGCGGCGCTCGCCGCGCGCGGCGCGCCAGCGGGCCAGGAGGGGCTCGGCATCCTCCGGGTGGAGGGCGGCCGCCCAGCCGGCGCCGCGAAGTTGCTCCGGCGTCTGGCCGGTCAGCACCTCCCAGCCGTGACTGCTGATGATGTTCCCGTCCCGGTCGGCCTGCCACATCGCGATGGCGCCCACCTCGGCCCAAGCCCGGCAGCGGCGCTCGCTCGCCTGCAGGGCCGCCGCCGTCGTCCGCGCCGTCTCCACCTGGCACCGCAGCGCGGCGTCGGCGGCGCTGATGGCCCGCTGAAGGGCGGCGAACTCGGCGACCTTGGAGGCCGCCGTGGCCGGCACGGCGAGCGCCTCGCCCGCGCCCCCCGCCACCGCCTCGGCCTGCCGCTGCAATACTGCGAGCGGCGCCAGCACGCGCCGGCTGAGCAGCCACGCCGCCCCCAGGGCGAGCAGCCCCGCAGCCACGCCGCCACCGGCCAGTGCCAGCAGGGGGCCCCGCCAACTCGTCCGGTGGGCGGCGAGAGGGGTGACGACGACGATGCTCCAGCCCGGGATCCGGTCGAGGGCGCGGAAGACATAGAGTGCCTCCTCCCCCTCCAGCGTCCGCCCCCGCCCGCTGCCGATCCGGCGTCCTTCCATGGCGCGGACCAGCCCGGCCGGGGCCGCGGCGCCGCTGAAGCGCTCCGCCGCGCGCGAGCGGGCAACCAGCCGATGGCGAGGGTCGATGAGCGCGGCGAAGGTGCCCTCCGCCAGATCGGGCGTTGCCAGCAGATGGGATAGCTGCGCCGGCGCGATCCGCGTGCCCACCGTGCCCAGGACCTGTCCGTCCCGGATCACCGGGCCTTGGACCACAATGGCGGGTTCGGCGGAAATTGCGCCGATCAGCAGGTTGCTCACAGTGGGGCGTCCGGTTTCGAGCGCCCGGCGCGTCGCCGCCGTGGCAGCGGTGACCGGCAAGGTGGTGCCGAGGGGGCGGTCCGTGTCCAGCCGGATTCGGAGATCGGGCCCAATCAGTAAAACCGGTGCGCCGATCGCCGTGGCGGCACCCCGGGCGTGCCGGAAGAAGGGCGCGAGATCGGCGTCCGGCCCCGCATCGAGTGCCGGCGAGGCCGCCAGCCCGGCCAGGGTGGAGAAGTGCCGCTCCACCTCGCGCTCGAAGGCGAGGCCGAGGGCGCGGGCCGTGTCCTGCAGGCGATCCTGCAGGGCATTGTCGTAGGACCGGAGGGCCATCCAGGCCCCGGTACCGCCAACGGAGAGCGCCGGCACCAGCACGATGAGGGCAAGGATCAGAAGCTGGATCCGGAGGCCTCTGAGGCGCGCCGGCTGCGGCGAGTCCACCACCCCATGCCCCATGCGCCCTGCCCCACCCTCACCCAGAACCGCTCTGCAAAGCAGCCGGCGAAAAGAGCGCGGCCGCCACTCTCACAAGCTTGTGTGTGTGGTATCACGTTCCCGTCAAGGAAGAATATAGGAGCACGGGCACGGGGGTGTTTGAGAATGCCGCCGTTTGCCAGGCCCCGCCGGAAGGGGGAAGGGCGCCTGTTATCTGGCCCTCGCCGGGGGGAACGGCTTATCTGCGTCGAAGAGGCGCACAGCGCCCGCCATGGCCCGCCGCCTCTCCTCCGCGACCCGACAGGATGTTCCGTTCCCCATGGATGACATCGACCGCCGGCTGCTCACCCTGTTGCAGGAGGATGCCACCCTCTCCGTCGCCCAGCTCGCCGATCGGGTCGGCCTCTCCCCGACGCCCTGCTGGAAGCGGGTGCAGAAGCTGGAGGCGGCGGGCGTCATCACCCGGCGCGTGGCGCTGGTCTCGCCGGAGGCGGTGGGGCTCGGCCTGCATGTTTTCGTGGCCATCGAGGCGGGCGAGCACAGCCCGGCCTGGATGGCGCGCTTCCGCGAGGCGGTGGAGGCCATGCCGGAAGTGATGGAAGTCTACCGCATGGCTGGCGAGGTGGATTACATGCTGCGCGTGGCCGTAGCCGACATGGCCGCCTTCGATGCCTTCTACCGCCGCCTGGTGGAGGCCGTGCCCATGCGCGACGTCACCTCCCGATTCGCCATGGAGCGGATCAAGCACACCACGGCTTATCCGCTGGCGGGTGGCGCCTTCCGGGATCGCGGGGCGCCAGAGACGGTGAAGGAATAGAATTTCCTTCTGCGCCCTTCGGACGACAGGGCCATGCTGCGGCACAGGGCAAGTTTGGAAAACACAACTCTTTTGCCAAAGCCCTGCAATCCTTAGCTTTTCTGGCGATGCACCATTCCGCCGCCCTGCTGGTCTCCCGGCGCGCGCGCGGCAGGGCCGGCCGCGTGACGCGCTGTCGGCGCTGACCCCGCCGCCTCCGCTCCAGCCTCCAAACCTGTCCTGAACGCGGCCAAGGCCGCGAAGGAGCCCGCATGCCCGATACCCAAGTGGTGGCCGCCCCGCGTCAGCTCGCGCCCCGCGCCTCCGCCACGCCCCTCCGCCGCGCCGCCGCGCCGCGCAAGCCCTCCGCCGCCCGCTGGCGCCGCTTCGTCTCGCCGCTGGTGCTGGTGCTGCTCTGGCAGGCGGCCTCGATGGCCGGGCTGATCTCGCCGCGCACCCTGGCCGCGCCGACCACCGTGCTGGCCAGCGCCTGGGAGCTGATCGAGACCGGCGAGCTGCCCTACCACCTCGTCGTCTCGCTCGGCCGCGTGGCCACCGGCTTCGTCATCGGCGTCACCACCGGCGCGCTGCTGGCGCTGGCCGCCGGCCTCTCCCGCCGGGGCGAGGAGGTGGTGGACGCGCCGATGCAGATGCTGCGCACCATGCCCTTCCTGGCGCTGGTGCCGCTCTTCATCCTGTGGTTCGGCATCGGCGAGACGCCGAAGATCGCGCTCGTCGCGCTGGGCGCCACCTTCCCTGTCTATCTCACCCTCTTCGCCGGCATCCGCGGCACCGATCCGAAGCTGGCCGAGGCGGCCAAGGTCTTCGGCCTCGACCGGCGCGGGCTGATCCGCCACGTCATCCTGCCCGGCGCGCTGCCCTCCGCCCTGGTCGGGCTGCGCTATGCCCTGGGCAGCGCCTGGCTCTCCCTGGTGATCGCCGAGCAGATCAACGCCACCGCCGGCATCGGCTTCCTCGTCAATGACGCGCGCGAGTTCCTGCGCACCGACGTCATCGTCGTCGGCCTCGTCGTCTATGCGCTGCTCGGCCTCGGCGCGGATGCGCTGGTGCGGCTGGTGGAACGCCGCGCCCTGGCCTGGCGCCCCAGCCTGCTGAAGGCATGAGCCCGATGGACATTCAAGCCCCCGCCCCCGCCATGCATGGCGCGCTGCGCGTCCGCAACCTGACCCGCCGCTTCGGCGAGAACACGGTGCTGGACGCGCTGAACCTCGACCTCGCGCCCGGCAGCTTCACCGCGCTGCTCGGCCGCAGCGGCTCGGGCAAGACCACCCTGCTGCGCACCCTGGCCGGGCTGGACGAGGTGCCGCCGGAGGCGGTGCTGGACCTGCCGCGCCCGGCGGCCGTGGTGTTCCAGGAGCCGCGCCTGCTGCCCTGGAAGCGGGTCTGGCAGAACGTCACGCTCGGCCTGCTCACCACCGGAGCGCGCAGGCGTGCCGAGCAGGCGCTGACTGAGGTCGGGCTGAGCCACCGCCAGGACGTCTGGCCCGCCACCCTCTCGGGCGGCGAGGCGCAGCGCGCCGCCCTGGCCCGCGCCCTGGTGCGCGAGCCGCGCCTGCTGCTGCTGGACGAGCCCTTCGCCGCGCTGGATGCGCTGACCCGCATTCGCATGCACGCGCTGGTGCTGGACCTCTGGCGCCATCATGGCCCGACCACGCTGATCGTCACGCATGACGTGGACGAGGCGGTGCTGCTGGCCAACCGCGTGCTGGTGCTGAATGGGGGCCGCATCGCCGCCGACATCCCGGTGGACCTGCCGCGCCCGCGCGCCCATGCCGATGCCGGCTTCGCCGCGCTGCGCCGCCGGCTGCTGGCCGAGTTGGGCGTCGATCAGAAGGAGGCGGCGTGATGGACGGCGTCCTGCTGCGCCCGCCCTCCTTCCATGCCCTTGCGCAGGATTTCGCGGCGACCGCGGCACGGCACGACCGCGAGGCCAGCTTCCCGCATCAGAACTTCCGCGCGCTGCACGAGGCGGGGCTGCTCGGCCTGACCGTGCCGCGCGAGCACGGGGGTGGCGGCGCGGGGCTGGCGCAGAGCGCCGCCGTGGTCGGCACCATCGCCGAGGGCTGCCCGGCAACCGCCCTGGTGCTGGCCATGCAGTTCATCCAGCACCGGATGATCGGCCGCGACCCGGCCTGGGCGGGGCTGCGCGCCGGGCTCGGGGAGGGCGCGGTGCGTCGCGGTGAGTTGGTCAATGCGCTGCGGGTGGAGCCGGAGCTCGGCACCCCCGCGCGCGGCGGCCTGCCGGCCACCCGGCTGCGCCGGCATGGCGAGGGCTGGGTGCTCTCCGGCCGCAAGATCTACTCCACCGGCGCGCCCGGCCTGCACTGGATGCTGGTCTTCGCCGCCACCGAGGAGGAGGCGCCGCGCACTGGCCTCGTCCTGGTCCCCGCTGAGGCGCGCGGCGTGCGCATCGAGGAAAGCTGGGATCAGGCCGGGCTGCGCGCCTCGGGCAGCCATGATGTGGTCTTCGAGGGTGTCACCCTGCCGCTGGAGAACGCGCCGGATCTGCGCCCGCTCACCGAATGGGGCCGCCCGGACGCCAGCCAGGCCGCCTGGAACACGCTGCTGATCGCCGCGCTCTACACCGGTGTGGCGCGCGCCGCGCGGAACTGGCTGGTGCGCTTCCTGAACGAGCGCAAGCCAGCCAATCTCGGCGCCGCCCTGGCCACCCTCCCGCGCATGCAGGAGGCGGTCGGCCGCATCGAGGTGCTGCTGCTGGCGAATGACCGGCTGATCGCCGATGCCGCCGCCGCGGAGGATCGCGGCGAGGGGTTTCCGGCCGCGCAGACCGGCCTCCTCAAGACGCTCGCCGCCGAGAACGCCATCAGCGTGGTGCAGCAGGCCGTCGCGCTCTGCGGCAATCATGGCCTGGCGCGCAGCAACCCGCTGGAGCGGCACCTGCGCGACGTGCTCTGCGCCCGCATCCACACCCCGCAACCCGATGCCGCCTATCTCGCCGCCGGGCGCCTCGCCCTCGGCCAAAGCTGAAGGAGGACCTCCCATGACGCACGCGAAGGATGTCGAGTTCATCGGCATGATCCAGCCCCGGCAGCAATCGGAGATCCATCCGCCGGTGGGGCCGGCGATCGACCCGGGCTATCTGCGCGCCTCGGTCGAGGCGCATGACCAGGGCGGCTTCGACCGCATCCTGATCGGCTGGTACAGCAACGGGCCGGACGGGCTGCAGATCGCCGCGCACGCCGCGGCCTACAGTTCGAATGTCGGCTTCCTCGTGGCGCATCGCCCGGGCTTCCAGGCGCCGACCACCGCCGCCCGCGCCTTCGCCACGCTGGACCAGCTCAGCAATGGACGTGCCGCCATCCACGTCATCTCCGGCGGCGACGACACCGACCAGGCGCGCGACGGTGACTGGCTGAGCAAGGACGACCGCTACGCCCGCACGGACGAATACGTCTCCATCCTGAAGTCCATCTGGACCGGCACCGGCCCGGTGGACCACGAGGGCACCTACTATCGCATCAAGGGCGCCTCCCCGGAGGTGCGCAGCGTGCAGCAGCCGCGCATCCCCGTCTATTTCGGCGGCGCCTCCGAGGCCGCGCTGCGCGTCGCCGGCAAGCATGCCGATGTCTATGCGCTCTGGGGCGAGACCCATGCCCAGGTGCGCGAGATCGTCACCCGCGTCCGCGCCGAGGCGGCGAAGCATGGCCGCGAGGTGCGCTTCAGCCTCTCCTTCCGCCCGATCCTGGCGGAAACCGAGGAGGCGGCCTGGGCCAAGGCGGAGAGCATCCTGCAGCGCATCCGCCAGGTGCGCGGCCAGGCGGCGCTCGGTCCGAACGCCCGTGTGCCGCAGAACGCCGGCTCGCAGCGCCTGCTCGCCGCCGCCGCGCTGGGCGACCGGCCGGAAGGGCGGCTCTACACCGCCATTGCCCGCGAGACCGGCGCGCGTGGCAACACCACCGCGCTGGTCGGCACGCCGCAGCAGGTCGCGGAGGCCTTCCTTGAATATTACGACCTCGGCGTCACCACCTTCCTGATCCGCGGCTTCGACCCGCTGGAGGATGCCGTGGAATACGGGCAGTCGCTGCTGCCCATCACCCGGCGGCTGGTGACCGAGAGGCTCGCCCGCCACGGCAGCCTGCAGGCGGCGGAATGACCATGCTGGAGCGACGCACCCTCCTCGCGGCCGGCGGCGCGGGGCTCCTGACCCTCGCCGCGCCACGCATCCTGCGCGCCGAAACGCCGCTGCGCGTCGGCGACCAGCGCGGCAATGCCCGCGCGGTGATGCAGGCGGCCGGCGTGCTGAAGGACATCGAGGGCCGCCTCGTCTGGAACGAGTTCGCCGCCGCCGCGCCGCTGGTGGAGGCGCTGAACGCCGATGCCATCGACACCGGGTTGGTGGGGGACGCGCCCTTCACCTTCGGCGCCGCCGCCGGCGTGCCGATCAAGGCCATCGCCGCAACGCGCCAGAAGCAGGACGGCCTCGCCATCCTGGTGCCGAAGGACAGCCCGGTGAAAAGCTTCGCCGATCTGCGCGGCAAGCGCATCGCCACCGGGCGTGGCTCGATCGGCCACCAGCTCATCCTGGCGGCGCTGGAACGGGAGGGCTGGCCGCTGGACGCGGTGCAGTTCGTCTTCCTGCTGCCAGCCGACGCCAAGGCCGCCTACAGCAGCGGCGCGGTCGAGGCCTGGTCCACCTGGGAACCCTATGTGGCGCAGGAGGAAGTAGTCGCCGGCTCCCGCCGCATCGCGGACGGCAATGGCATCACGCCGGGCATGAGCTTCCAGGTCGCGCGCGACGACGCCATCAAGGCGCGGCGGCCGGAGCTGGCGGATTTCGTCCGGCGCCTGGCCGCAGCGCGGCGCTGGGCGAACGAGAACATCGCCTCCTATGCGCATACCTGGTCGGGGCTGATGGACATTCCCGAGCCGGTGGCGCTGCGTTGGTTCGAGCGCTCGCGCACGCATGTGGTGCCGATCGACGACTCCGTGGTCGCCGACGAGCAGAAGAACATCGACCTCTATACCCGCGCCCGGCTGGTGCGCCGTCGCATCCAGGCGGCGGACATCCTGGACCGCAGCTTCACCGAGGCGATCCAGGCAGGCCTGAAAGCGGCCTGAGGCCGCAAGGCCGGTAAGCCGATCAAAGCCGGGGGAAGCGATTCCCCCGGCCCTTCATGGTTCCGCGGGCAGGGTGGCGTTGCTCCACAGCACGCGGGTGACGCCGGCGGCGGCATTGGCAAAGCCGTGCGGCACCGTGCTGGGGAAGCCAAAGCTGTCCCCCTCGTTCAGCCAATGGTCGGTCTGCTCCACCGTCAGCAGCAGTCGGCCCTGCAGCACCATGCCCGCCTCCTGCCCGGCATGGGCATAGAGCCCCTCCCCCGTACGCGCGCCCGGCTCCAGCGTCACCAGGTAGAGCGCCAGGCCCGGCGCGCCGGGCGGCGTCAGCGCCTGCTTGGTGATGCCCTGGTGGAAGGCCACGTCGCGCCGCTGCGCCACCCGCACCACCGGGCCGGCGGGTTCCGGCGCGGGCTGGACGGGCTCCAGCAAATGGCTGAGGCTGGTCTCCAGCGCCTCCGCGATGCGGATCAGGTCGCGCAGCGTCGGCGAGGAGAGCCCGCGCTCGATCTGGCTGAGAAAGCCGAGCGAAAGCTGCGCCCGCGCGGCCACCTCCTGCAGCGAGAGGCCGCGTTGCCGTCGCAGCCGCCGCAACTGCCCGCCCATCGAGGCGTCAAGGGGATCCACCGGTCGCGCCGCCGCAGTTTCCACCGACATGAAATCCCTCCCTGGAATTTCATACTTATGAAATTCTGCCTTGCGGTGCCAGCGTCCCTATGCCCCAATCGTCGCGGAATTCAAGCGAAGGGGAGTTGGCGATGATCGCACGCCGGGCCTTGCTGGGCGGCACCGCGCTGGCGCTGGGGGCAGCCGCGCTGCCGGCCCGCGCCCAAGGGCAGACGCTGAAGGTCGGCTCGACGCCGACCGGCATCCCCTTCACCTTCCTGGACACCAAAACCAACACCATCACCGGCTTCATGGTGGATCTGATCGGCGCCATCGGGAAGGACCAGGGCTTCGGCGTCGAGGTCGTGGCCACGCCCTTCGCGGCGCTGATCCCGTCCCTCACCACCAACCGCATCGACATCATCGCCGCCGCGATGACGGCAACGCCCGCGCGGCGCGAGCAGATCGACTTCTCCGACCCCGTTTATTCCTATGGCGAGGGCGCGGTGGTGAAGGAGGGCGAGACGCTGCCCGGCACCACCATGGCCGAGATGAAGGGGCTCTCCGCCGGCGCGCAGCTCGGCACCACCTATGCCGAGGCCGCGAAGAAGGCGGGGCTCGAGGTCCGCACCTATGACAGCGTGGCCGACATCATCCGCGACGTGGCGCTCGGCCGCATCAAGGTTGGCTTCGGCGACGGGCCGATCGTCGGCTACCAGATCGCGCAGGGCAGCTTCAAGGGCGTGCAGATGCTGCCGGGCTACAAGCCTTCCGTGGTCGGCACCGTCAATATCGGCACCCGCAAGGGCGATCCGGTGCTGGCGAAGATCAATGCCGGGCTAACCAAGCTCCTGTCCGACGGCACGGTGGAGAAGCTGATCGCCAAGTGGAACCTGCCGCCCGCCGTGCAGGGATGAGCTTCGAAAGCTTCCTGTCCTCGGCACGGGATTTCCTGCCGATCCTGCTGCAGGGGGTCTGGGTGACGATCGCCCTCACCCTCTGCGCCCTGATCCTCGCCACGCTGCTCGGGCTGGTCTGGGCGTTGATGCGCACCTCCGGCACGCCCTGGCTCGAATGGCCGGCCAAGGCGGTGGTCAACACGCTGCGCGGCATCCCGATCATCGTGCAGCTTTTCTACATCTATTTCGTCCTGCCCGATCTTGGTGTCGATCTCACCGCCTTCCAAGCCGGCGTCATCGGCCTCGGCATCGCCTATTCCGCCTATATGGGCGAGGTGTTCCGCTCCGGCATGCTGGCGGTCGATCCCGGCTCGGTGGAGGCGGCGGAAAGCCTCGGCATCTCGCGCTTCCGCATCATGACGCGGGTGGTGATGCCGCAGGCCGTGCGCATCGTCCTGCCGCCCTATGGCAACATGCTGATCATGATGCTGAAGGACAGCAGCCAGGCCAGCGTCATCACCGTGGCCGAGATCTCCACGCAATCCCGCCTGATCGCCTCCTCCACCTTCAAGAACCAGGAGGTCTTCACCCTGGCGGCGCTGCTTTATCTGGCGCTCAGCGTGCCGCTGATCATCCTGGTCGGGCGGCTCGAGAAAAGGTTCGGCCGCGCATGATCGAGATCGAGAAGCTGGAGAAAAGCTACGGTCCGTTGCGCGTGCTGGATGGCATCTCTCTCACGGTGCCGGAGGGCCAGGTGGTCTGCATCATCGGCCCCTCGGGCTCGGGCAAGTCCACCCTGCTGCGCTGCGTGAACGGACTCGAAGGCTATCAGGGCGGCGCGGTGCGCGTGGAGGGCCGGCTGGTGAACCGCGACCGCAAGGCGGAGATCCGCGCCGTGCGCCAGCGCGTCTGCATGGTGTTCCAGCGCTTCAACCTGTTCGGCCACCGCACCGCGCTGGAGAACGTCACGGAGGGGCCGATCTACGCGCTCGGCGAAGCGCGCGAGGCAGCCGAGGCGCGCGGCCGCGAGCTGCTGGTCCGGGTGGGCCTCGCCGGCAAGGAAAACGCCTATCCCGCCCAGCTTTCTGGCGGGCAGCAGCAGCGCGTCGCCATCGCCCGCGCACTGGCCATGCGCCCGCGCGCCGTGCTCTTCGACGAGCCGACCAGCGCCCTCGACCCTGAGCTGGTGGGGGAGGTGCTGGCGGTGATGCGCGACCTGGCGCGCGAGGGTATGACGATGATGGTGGTGACGCATGAGATCGGCTTCGCCCGCGCCGTCGCCGACCATGTGATCTTCATGGACCATGGCCGCGTGGTCGAGGAAGGCCCGCCCGACGAGGTGCTCGTCGCTCCGCGCGAGGCCCGCACGCAGGAATTCCTCCGCCGCGTGCTGCAGCCGCTGGAGGAGACGGAGCAAGCCCCATGACCCCTGCCCCGCTGCCGCCTTCCCTCTACGCCGAGACAGCGGTTCCGGCCGGCGACCACCCGCCGCTGCAGGGCGAGCACCGCACCCCGGTCGCCATTGTCGGCGGCGGCTTCACAGGGCTTTCCGCCGCGCTGCACTTGGCCGAGCGCGGCGTCGCGGCGACGCTGATCGAGGCCTCGGAGCCGGGCTGGGGCGCCTCGGGGCGCAATGGCGGGCAGGTCAATCCCGGCCTGAAATGGGACCCGGACCAGATCGAGGCGGATTTCGGCCCCGAGCTGGGCGGCCGGATGATCGCGCTCTCCTATGCGGCGCCGGATCTGGTCTTCGACATCATCCGCCGCCACCAGATCACCTGCGAGGCGCGGCAGCAGGGCACACTGCGCGCCGCCATCATGCCCGGCAATGCCGCCGCCGCCGAGCGCACCGCGGAACAGTGCATCCGGCGCGGGATGCCGGTGGAATACCTGGACCGCGCCGCCGTCGCGGCGCTGACCGGGACGGATCGCTATGCCGGGGCGATGCTCGACCGGCGCGGCGGCGACCTCAACCCGCTCTCCTATGCCCGCGGGCTGGCGCGGGCGGCGGCGCAGCTCGGCGCGCGCGTCCATGGCGCCACGCCGGCCCTCTCGCTGGCGCGCGAAGGCACGCTGTGGCGCATCGCCACGCCCCAGGGCAGCCTGCTGGCGGAACAGGTGGTGCTGGCCACCAACGGTTATACGGGCGACCTCTGGCCCGGGCTGCGCCGCAGCCTGGCACCGGTGTTCAGTTCCATCGCCGCCACCGCGCCCCTGCCCGAGGCGGTAGCGCAGGCTATCCTGCCGCTGCGGGGCTCGGTCTACGAGAGCGGCAACATCACCGTTTATTACCGGCTCGACCAGGGCAACCGCCTGCTGATGGGCGGCCGCGGCCCGCAGCGGCCGATGCAGGATACCGGCCCCGTCCAGTACCTGCTGCGCTATGCCGAGCGGCTCTGGCCGGCGCTGAAGGGCGCCACCTGGACGCATGGCTGGAACGGCCAGCTCGCCATGACGCGCGACCACTACCCGCATCTGCACGAGCCAGCGCCGGGTCTGCTCGCTGCGCTCGGCTACAATGGCCGCGGCGTCGCCATGGCGACCGCTATGGGCGGGCAGCTGGCCCGCCGCCTGCTCGGCACGCCGATCGAGGCGCTGGACATGCCGGTGCAGCCGATCCGGCCCATCCCCTTCCACCGCTTCTGGCGCCTGGGAGTGGCGTTCACGGTGGCGCAGGGACGGCTGCGGGACCGCTTCGGGCTCTGAGGGCAAGCGACAGCGCCGGCCGCCCCAAGGCGCCGCACCGCGCCCGGGATCTCCACGGTCCGGAAAGGCATTGGCGAGGGGCGGCAGTGGTCATGGCCGCCCCGCCTCGCGGATATAGACCCGCACCCGCGCCCGACTGCGCGCGGGATCACTGCGCATGCTGGCCATCTCCAGGCGCCCGATCAGGCCCGCCGGCGTGTCGTCGTGGTGCCGGCGGGGAATACGGCCCAGCACCGCATCACCCCCGAAGGTGGCGAAGCCGATATCCTCGTCATGGCCAGTATAGCCTCCCGCGCCATGCTCCTGGCCGGGCTCATCGCTGAAACCCTCCGCCTGCCAGGTGGCCTCGCGCGCATCGAGGTCCGTTGCGCCCGCCGCCTCGAAGGCGGCCAGGGCGTGTTCGGTCTGAGCATCCGCCACCTGCGCGGCCACCACGAAGTGGCCGCGCCGGATGCCCTCGCGGAACAGGAGGCCGTCCTCCTCCGAGAGCGGAAGCTGCGCCAGGGCATCGAGCGGGCTGACGGCGATGGCCGGCTCCGCCTCGGGCCCGGCGCCAAAGACTTCCACCGCCTCGCGCCCGGCGCCCGTGGCGCGGAGAAGATCGTCCACGGCCCGCTCGGCCTCGCGGCGACTATCGAAAAGCCCGACCAGAATGCATGTCATAAGCCTCTCCTTCCCGCGCGCGCGATGATCGGGGCTGTTCCCCGGAAGCGCGCTCCGAAGCTTAAACGCTCCGATGGCGGCCGCCCTGATCCGCCTCAGCCTGTATACGTTGCCTCCGGACTTCAACTTATCGGGCGCCGACGGCCCCCTCTCCGCACCGGCCGGCCGGTCGCGCAGGCTGTCCGCCCCGGCGGCCCTCGGTTACATCGGGGCGACGGAATAAGGGGAATGGCCGATGACCACGGGGAGCGCCGCGGGCCCGCAGCTGAAGGACGAGGACTACGAGGCGCTGGCGATGTTCCGCCACGTGCTGCGGCGCTTCCTGGCGTTCAGCGAGTCGGCGGCGCAGGAGGCGGGGCTGACGCCGCAGCAGCATCAGGCCCTGCTGGTGATCCGCGGCAGCCCGAACCACTCCATCTCGGTCGGGGAGTTGGCGGAGCAGCTGCTCGTCCGACACCACAGCGCCGTGGAACTGGCCGACCGCCTGAGCCATGCGGAACTGCTGCGGCGCGAGGCGGATCTGGCCGATCGCCGCCGCGTGCGACTGGTACTGACCCCGCGCGCCGAGGGGCTGCTGACGGAGCTCTCGGCCACCCACCGCGAGGAGTTGCGCCGCCTCCGCCCGATGCTGGTGAAGCTCCTGGCCTCGCTGGACGAGCAGGCATCCGGATCATGAGGCTCCGGCGCCGCTGATCATCACCCGCTACCAGGAACGCCCCGCGACTTCGCCGCTGCCCGATCAGCCACCCTTCTCGCCGCCGGGCGGCAGCCGCTCGCGCACGAGTTCCACGAAGAAACCAACGCCGAAGGGAATGACGGCGTCGTTGAAATCGAAGGCGGGATTATGCAGGGGCGCCGAGTCCTCGCCATTGCCGATGAAGGCGAAGCAGCCGGGCACCCGCTCCAGGAAGCGGGCGAAGTCTTCCGAGGCGGTGTTGGGCTGGCGCATCGGCCGCACCCGCTCGGTGCCCAGGGCGTTGCGCGCCGCGGCGAGGGCCGCCTCGGCCGCCGCCGGGTCATTGATGGTCGGCACGAACTCGCGGCTGTAGCGGACCTCTGCCGCGCAGTCATAGGTCTCGGCCGTGCCCGTCGCAATCCGGCGCATCCAGGCCTCGATCTCCCGGCTCACTTCCGGGCGGAAGGAACGCGCGTCGCCCAGGATGCGCGCGGTGCCCGGCAGGGCGTTGCGCGTGCCGTCGGTGAGCAGTTCCGTCACCGAGACCACGGCGGTCTCTGTCGGCGCGATGCGGCGCGAGACGATGGTCTGCAGGTTCACCACCAGGGCGCAGGCGGCGACCAGCACCTCCCGCGAGCGCTGCGGGCTGGAGGCATGCCCGCCGGTGCCGCGCAGGATGATCTCGAAATTGTCCTCAGCCGACATGGCTGGGCCCGAGCCGGCGCGGAAGGTGCCGACGGGCAGGCCGGGCTGGTTGTGCAGGCCGTAGATCTCCTGGAAGGGGAAGCGCTCCAGCAGCCCGTCCTCCAGCATGGCCAGCGCGCCCTTTCCCCATTCTTCCGCCGGTTGGAAGATAAAGTGGACAGTGCCCTCGAAGCCCCCCTCGGCGGCGAGCCGCCGGGCCGCGCCGAGCAGCATGGTGGTGTGCCCGTCATGGCCGCAGGCATGCATCACGCCAGGGGTTTCCGAGCGGTAAGGCCGCTCGCCCTGCTCGGCGATGCGCAGCGCGTCCATGTCGGCGCGCAGGGCGATGGCCCGGTTGCCCCCGCCGCGCCGCAGGGTGGCGACCACGCCGGTGCCCCCCACGCCCTCGGCCACCTCGGCGAGGCCGAAGCCGCGCAGCCGCTCGGCCACCAGGCGGCTGGTGCGGTGCTCCTCGAAGCCGAATTCCGGGTGGCGGTGGAAATCCTGCCGCCAGGCCCGCAACTCAGCCCAGAGCGCCGCATCGCCGGCCGCTTCTGGTTCGCCGCTCATCGCATTCCTCCGTTCCTGCCTTCGGCAAGAAGGATCAACAGTCGGCGGCCGACGCCAAGCCCCGATGCGCACGCCATCGCGGCATCGGCCAGCTCGGCGCCGGCAAGGCCGCGCCGACCCAACGCTGAGAAGGTGCGAATCGCCGGGCAGCCTGCGCCGCAATCCCGGCGCCGCCTCAGGCCGCGAGCGGCTGCAGCATGGCCTGGAGGCGCTCGGCGCGTGCGCCCAGGCCGGGAACGCCCGCGAAGGTCGTGGCGATGTCGCGCACCTTGCCACGCGCGGCCTCGTCCCAGGCCAGATCAGGGCGCGCCAGGGCGGGCAGGAGAAGATCGGCCAGCATGGCCATGACCGGGCGGAAACGGGCCGCATCGGCGGCGGGCCCGGCCCAGCCCGGCGCAGCCCCCCACCAGAGGATGTCAAGGAGCCTGCCGGGCGCGACCTGGCTGAAGACGCCCTCGGTGACGCGGGAGACACAGTGCAGCAGCGCCTGCTTCACGCCGGCATCCCTCTGGTCGCCGTGCAGATGGGCGTGGAGCTGGGCGAGTTCCTGCCGCAGCACCGCCTCCGGGCAGGCGGCGACCTGCGCGCCCAGCATCGTGCCCGTGCTATCGCTGACCACCGTCGGTGCCTCCAGCGCGTTGACGAGCGGGTGGTACTCGTAGTCGCCGCTCCAGTCGAACTGGCCGCGGAAGAAGCTTTCGTCATAGCCCTTGGGCACGCCCAGGAAGCGCACCCCGACATCCCGGCCGCTGCGGGCGATCTCGAAGAGCGCCAGCTCCAGGGTGTTCACCGGCCAGCCGAGATCCGCAGCGCTCCAGAAGCGGTCCGGCGCCTGCGTGCCCGCCAGGGCCAGGGCATTGACCAGCAGATGCGTGGCCTGGCGAAGATTCTGAATGTTGAAGTGCCGGTCGGGGCCATGCAGGCCGATCATGCCGCGCGCGATGCCCTCGGCGATGTCGCGCGAGACGATGCCGTTCTCAAGCACATGGGTGAAGCGCGTCATGGCGAAAACGGTGTCACTGCCTGCGCGCGCCGCCGCCATCCACTGCATTTCCGCCAGCTTCTTGCTGGCCGTGTAGACATGGTCGGTCAGGTAGGCATAGCACTTGCCTGTCGAGGAATAGACCGCGTGCCCCACGCCGTGGCGGCGGCAGGCCGCGATGATGTTTGCGGTGCCGAAGACATTGGTCTCCACTGCCTCCCGCACCACCAGCTCTGCCTTGCCGGGCTCGCGGATGCTGGCGAGGTGGAACACCACCTCCGGCCGCGCCGCAGCGAAGGCGGCATCCAGCGCGGCGCGGTCGCGGATGTCGGCCTGGCACCAGCTTCCCTCGCCTTCGTGCGGTACGAGGTCGAGATTGACCAGCACGGCGGGGCCGAATCCGGCGAGGAGCTGGCGCAGCCGCGCGCCGACGCAGCCGGAGCCGCCGGTCACCAGGACGCGCCGGCCGCGCAGGCGCCGCTCGGCGGCCTCGTGATGGAGATCCACGCTGCGCGTGAGAGCGAGTTGCATCGGGCTTTCCGCGAGCCGCCCTTCCGCCTGCATGGCGCGGATGAGGGCACGGGTGGCGCGCCGGAAGGCGGCGCCTTCCTCCGGCGCCTCGCCCGTCGGCCAGGCCTGCGACAGTTCGGTAAGGTTGCGGATCAGGTCAGCACTTGTCGGAGACAGCATGGCAGGTGTCCGCCTGTTGGAAGCCGGTCAGGGGTGGTGAGGTCGGAAGCATGGCTCCGGTCATCGGCTGCGGGGCGCCGGGCGTGCCGCCGGCGTCATCCGCTGACCTCGGCCAGGACAGGGCCCATGGCCGGTGTGGCGACCGCGCCGCGCCAGACGGTGAAGCCGCCCTCCATGTTGACGAGCTGGTCGGCGGAGTAGCCCGCCGCGGCCAGTGCGCGGATGACGGCAGCGCTGCGCAGCCCACCCTGGCAGTACACGACGACCTCCCGCCCCTTGGGGATGGCAGAAAGGGGGCTGGCGGGCGAAGGCGTCGCCCCCTGCGGCAGGTCGCGCAGCGCCGCCTCGATCTCCGGCTTCGGCAATAGCCGCGCGCCGGGGATGACGCCGCCGGCCCATTCCGGCGGGTTGCGGACATCCAGCAGGACCAGATCCTCGCCGGCGTCGAGGCGTGCCTGCAGCGCTTCGGCGGTGATGCTGCCGCCCAGCCTGGGCGCCGAGCAGACCATTTGTTCGGCGCGGAGGACGATGTCGTTGGCGGGCTTGCTGCAGCAGGGGCAGGCGGGGTTCTTGGCGAGGCTGACGGTGTCGAAGGAGAGGTCGAGGCCGTCATAGACCA